>Ga0209564_1000840_pt1 | contig 41373 bp, 41 predicted proteins | sample AraplaCol_mMF_r2_FD_184272 | JGI IMG/M metagenome (GOLD analysis project Ga0209564, IMG submission 184272) | Arabidopsis root microbial communities from North Carolina, USA - plate scrape MF_Col_mMF_r2 (SPAdes) (version 3) | ecosystem: Host-associated > Plants > Roots > Endosphere | place: USA...
CGCAAAAGACGCCAGCTCTATCTCTGCTGAAATATCCAGTGATGCATTTGACCGTAACCCTATTCTTAACAATGCGAATGAAGCGATACTGTCTACTTCATTGTATGGCAACAGGCACCGTATTATAGCTGCCGCATCTAAAAAATGGAGCTACGCTAAGGACAAGAAACTGGCTACCACCGTTTCCCTGTTCGGTTCTCTGAACTCCGGTAACCGCTTTGCATATGTGTACGGCGGCGACATCAACAATGATGGTACCAATACGAACGACCTTCTATACGTACCTACAGACGCAGAGATCGATAGAATGCAGTTCTCCCCCCTGGTAGATGTGAACGGTGTTACACAAGATGCCGCTGCACAGCGTTCTGCATATAAGCAGTTCATCAGCCAGGATAAATACCTGAGCGGCCGCAGAGGTCAATACACAGAAAAGTATGCAGGAGAGAACCCCTGGCTGAACCAGCTGGATCTGCGCATTCTGCAGGACTTCATCATTAAGGGAACCAAAAGGAACCAGACGATCCAGCTGAGTATCGACTTTGTAAACATCGGTAACCTGATCAGCAGTAAATGGGGCGTGGTAAAATATGCTACTACCTCCGGCTATTTTCAGCCCATACGGTTCTTCTATGACAACAATGTACCTACTTACCAGTTTGATCCTTCTTTACGGTCTACTTTCACCCCCAGCCCGGATCTGCCATCCCGTTGGCAGATGCAGGTGGGCCTGAGATACTCGTTCTGATTTCATCCCCTGATCAATAGCGCATGGTCCATAGCATCCCGTATGTTATGGACCATGCTCATTTAGAAAATGTCCCGATATGTCGCACAAAACAAAGGGCCCTATTACTTCCCAGGGCGTGCTGAAGATCCTGCCGGATTATACCCTTGACAATGCCCCTGCTGCAGATATACTGGCCTTTTTTGGCGGCAATGCAGGCAATGCCGTCAATGATCCTGATGTTATCAGCTGGATAAACAGGCAAAGCAATGTAATGCACTATTTTTCTGTTGCACCGGTGCATTTATCCTGGGTAAGGCAGGGATCCTGGATGGCCAGACCGTTACCACTTTTCATGAAAGCATAGAAAACCTCCGCCAGGCTGTACCGCAGGCAAAAGTGCTGTCCAATGTCCGCTTTGTAGACAATGGGAAAGTCATTACCACGGCCGGTATATCAGCCGGTATCGACGGCGCGCTGCACCTGGTGGCAAAGCTGCGCGGGGATGAAACTGCCAGGCGGGTAGCAGCTTATATGGAATACGGTAAGTGGGTGCCATCAGCCGGATTGATTGTAACAAAGTAAAGTAAAACATGGATTTTTTTATTGTTGGGTTGCATAATCAAGGAATCGAGTATTTTTGAGTACTAAATGAATTGAAATGGCACAGTTACCTAAGTTTATGATCGCCGACGATCCTATTACCGATCCTGACAATGAATACATTTTTCACACGGAAAAACCCCGCTTTTTTGCCAAACGTGTGGAAGAAGATGAAGAGACCGCATACATAGATATTGTGGAAGAGCTGGACAACGTAGATGAGTTCTTCCATAATGACCCTGATAAAAAGCAGGAATTACTCGAACAACTCGAGGATTGGTACTACTCCTACATGGAGTGGCTGGATGAAGACGGCGATGAAGACGAGGATGATGAGGAAGAAGAGTAGTGTCCTGTCCCGCCCGGATATTTGTAACAAATTGATTTTCATCTTGTGATTGATGGCCCCCGGTCAATGGGGCCATCAATTGCTTGCCTCGTATTACCCATTCCACCACAAGCAGCCCCAACAGCTTCATCATTCCCTTGCTCTTCCCTAAGGCCTTATTTTTGATAGAACACTAACGGAACAATACCACAGGTATGCCCTCTTCCGTGGTGGCCCATATAAGATATGATCCTGATACCGCTACCCTCAGGATAGTATACGTGTCCGGCATGGTATACGATTACAAGAACGTGCCCGGAAAAGTATATGAAGCCATGAAAAATGCCTTCTCAAAAGGTAAATATCTCAACCGTTACATCAAGGGGAAATACGACTTCGAAAAGGTACAGGAATAAAATATTTTGGTAAATAATACCAAACGGTATATTTTTGTGTCGTCAAAGTACAGGGATCATGTCTAAAGCAGAAAAGACAAAAGCTTTTATAGTGGAGAAAACAGCGCCCCTCTTTAACAAAAAGGGCTACGCAGGTACTTCCCTGAACGATATAACAGCCGCCACCGGCCTGACCAAAGGCAGTATCTATGGCAACTTCGCCGATAAGGATGAGGTAGCCCTGGCTGCGTTTGATCATAATACCCAGCAGGTACAGCAGATCATAAGAGGGGAGATGAACAAGTATGATACTGTAAGGGACAAATTGCTGGTATATGTAAAAGTATATAACGACTTTCTGAAAGGCCCCTTCCCCGATGGGGGCTGCCCCATCCTGAACACTGCCATAGAAGCGGATGACACGCATGAGGCCTTAAAAGAGAAAGCCGCTGCCGCGCTGAGCTTCTGGAAGAATAGCCTCACGGCCCTGGTTCGTAAAGGTATTGATAACGGAGAGTTCAAAGCAGATATTGATCCGGAGCAAACAGCACTCACCATGATAGCCATGATAGAAGGCGCTATTATGATCACCAAGCTCACAGGAAAATTAAATTACCGGAAAACAATTATGCAGTCAGTAGAGAAGCTGATCAATGATCTGACATAAATTTTTTTGCACTAGATTATACCGATCGGTATAATTAAACATTAACCAACATGAAGAGAACGTTACTGTTGGTGACCGTTATTGTGGCGGCCATCATGGAGCTTATTGACACTTCTATAGTGAATGTGGCGCTATCGCACATGAGTGGTAACCTGGGCGCTACAGTGGAAGATGCATCCTGGGTGATCACCTCCTATGCCATTGCCAATGTGATCATCATTCCCATCACCAGTTTTTTAACAAACAAGCTGGGACGGCGTAACTATTACATCGGCTCCATCATCGCTTTTACGTTCTTTTCTTTTATGTGCGGACAGGCTACTAGTATCTGGATGCTGGTAGCTTTCCGTTTCCTGCAAGGCATCGGCGGCGGCGCATTGCTGTCCGTATCGCAGGCCGTTGTGTTTGAACTGTTCCCCAAAGAGAAGCAGAATGTGGCCAGCGCTTTATTTGGCATCGGTGTATTCATTGGGCCAACTATTGGCCCCACCCTTGGCGGATATATCACAGAATACTATTCCTGGCCCTGGATCTTTTATATCAATGTTCCCATAGGGATCGTAGTCGCCTCGCTGTGTTTTGCGCTGCTGGGTGAGCCCCTGATCAGGCAAGCATCTGCAAAAATAGATTGGCTCGGCATTTTTCTGTTGGCAATAGCTGTCAGCGCCCTGCAAACGGTGCTGGAAAGAGGGGAAACGGAAGACTGGTTCGAAACCGGCTATATCACCTGGTTGACAGTGATCGCGGTGTTTGGTATTATCCTGTTCGTGTGGTGGGAGCTGCGGTTCTCGTACCCCGTGGTGAACCTGCGTGTGCTGAAAAGCCGTAACCTGAGTATTGCCGCGATACTTACGTTTATTTCAGGCATCGCTTTGTTCAGCTCTGTTTTTCTTACCCCTGTGTTTGCACAGCGCTTACTGGGTTTTACGCCTACACAAACAGGGCTCTTATTATTACCTGGCGCCTGCCTCGCCATCGGGGGCCTGATCATATCTGCCAGGCTGCTGCAGCGGGGCGTATCTCCCTTGTATATGATCGCAGCAGGGATCTTTCTTTTCGCTTTGTTCAGCTGGCAGATGTCTGCGCTGAGCCTCGACGCCGGAGCAGGAAATATTACGGTGGCCTTGCTTTGGCGTGCAGTCGGGCTGGCGGTCGTGACCGTGCCCTTAACTACATTGGCCGTTTCTTCACTGGAGCCTAAAGATATACCGCAGGGCGCTGCCCTTAATAACATGATGCGTCAGCTGGGAGGCTCTTTCGGTATCGCCCTGGTTAACACATATCTGCATCAGCGCAATGCCGTGCACCGTTCAGACCTGGTATCGAACCTCACGCCGGATAATCCTGCTGCCATACAACGCTTATCCGCATACACTCATTATTTCAGCAGCAAAGGCGCCACGGCGGAGCAGGCATACCATCAGGGCCTGCAGCTGTTGGACCTCAATGTAACAAAGCAGTCTAACCTCATGAGCTTTAATGATGCTTACCTGGTAGTGGGGCTGATCTTCCTGGTAGCATTGCCTTTGTTGCTGATGGCTACCCGTAAAAAAGGTGCAAAACCGGCAGTGGTATTGTCTGATCACTGACGGCATTACGTTCATCAAATCTTCTTAAAAGAGCAAGCGGATTCCCGTATATTAGTGTAAACCAAAATAGCAGCAGCACTTTTTGATTTACCCTAAAACGTGAAGCGCATGTACAGATCCTCCTTTGCCTCTGGAATACGTCGTCCCATGCTCATGTGTTGTTTATCAGCTTGTATAGTTACCAGTTTTGTACAATGTAAAAATAGTCCTCCGGCTGCCCTGCCTCCCGGCGATCCTGACAACGGAGGGCTCATACTACCGGGCAATTTCCAGGCAGTGGTAGTGGCAGACAGTATCGGGCGGGCCAGGCATCTTACCGTAAACGATAATGGTGATATCTATGTAAAGCTGGTCTATAACGACGTCATGCAGGGCGCTGGTGGCACCGTTGGCCTGCGCGATACTGATAACGACGGCAAGGCAGACATCATCGCCTACTTTGGCGGCTATAAAGATGAAGGAGGATTGCCCGTTGAGATGATGATTCACAAAGGTTACCTGTATACTTCCACGCTTCGCCAGGTGCTCAGGAACAAATTGAAACCGGGCCAGCTCATACCCGATAGTAAAACAGAGATCATCCTGAATGATACCAGTGGAGATATCCGGCGTCACTGGCACACTGCCAAACCCATCGCTTTTGATAACAAGGGGCATATGTACGTGCCTTTTGGCGCGCCTACAGATGCTGCACAGGATATTGACAAAGCAGGCCCCGGTGGCATGCCTGGCGGCAGAGGTCTTGATCCGGCTCCTGATCTGGAATGGCACGGCGGCATCTGGCGCTTTGATGAAGATAAAGAAGGTCAAACCCAACAGGACGGCTACAAGTATTCCACCGGTATCCGCAGCGTGTTAGGCATCGCCTGGAACCAGGATGACGATTGCCTCTATGTGGTGATGAATGGCATGGATAATTTTCATACCCGGCACCCGAAGGTCTTCACTTCCTGGCAAGCTGCGGTATTGCCTTCAGAGCCTTTGCTGAAAGTAACAGAAGGCTCCGACTTTGGATGGCCTTATGCTTATTTCGATCATATGCAGGGAAAGAACATCCTGCAACCCGGTTATGGCGGCGATGGAAAGACAGTAGGCCGGGCTTCAAAATTTGATGTGCCCGTGATCGGCTTCCCCGGCCACTGGGCGCCCATGGATCTTTTGTTCTACCGCGGCAATCAATTCCCTGAACGCTATAAGAAAGGTGCATTCGTTGCCTTCCACGGTTCTACAGACCGTTCCCCTTACCCCCAGGCGGGCTACATCGTTTGCTTTGCACCTTTTGAGCATGGAAAGTCTAACGGCAAATGGGAAGTCTTTGCAGATGGCTTTACCGGTGTAGATACCGTTGTAAATACCAGCGATGCCGTATACCGCCCCATGGGCCTTGCAGAAGGGCCTGATGGTTCCCTGTATATTTCTGAATCCAACAAAGGAAAGATCTGGCGGGTAATGTATAAAGGAGATAAAACCAAATTTGGAGCCGCGCAATTAGCTGCCATGGAAGCGCGTAAGTCACGCACCTATATCAAAACACCCCATGAAATAAACGATAACCTGGGCAAAGGCGGAGAGATGCACGGCCATATGCTCTATAACGCCTATTGTACCAGCTGTCACCAGCGCGACGGCAAAGGAGATAATAACCGCTACCCGCCATTAGTCGGCTCTGAATGGGTAAATGGTGACCGCGAACGTCTGATCCGTATTGTGCTCAACGGCTTGCAGGGAGAGATCAAAGTGAACGGCAAAACCTACAACGGTGTAATGCCTGCCCATAAAGACGTGCTGGATGATCATGCCGTCGCTTCCATCCTCACCTTCCTCACCAACCGTTTCGCCGATGAAAATAAACCTTTTACACTGGAAGAAGTGAACAAAGTGCGTCAAGCCACGGAAAAGAAGTAAGGGGTCTTCATCCCCCTCACTCCTTCTTCCTAATCACCGCCGTGGCCTCCACTTCAATCAACACATCCTCCCTATATAACCTACTCACCTGCGCCAAGGTACTCGCCGGCGGCTTTTGCCTATTAATAAACTCATCCCTCACCACTCTTACCTTCACCAGTCCCGCTACATCTGTCATCAGATAAGTCAGTTTAACCACATCATTCATACTCCCACCCATCTCTTCCACGATGTTTTTTATATTCTGAAACACCTGCCTCGCCTGTGCCCCCACATCTCCTTTCCCCACCAATTCCCCATCCTTATTCAGCGGCACCTGCCCAGACATGATCACCATCTTGCAATTCCCCAGATCCACTACTGCCGCCTGCGAATACCCTTTCGGCGTAGCCACACTGGCCGGGTTCACCAATTCAACAATACTATTCTTCGTTTGCGAAAACACCGTCACCGTCATCAGCAGCGCCGGTATAAAAAATATATATTTCATCATTTCAATAACTTTTCCGGTAATATCGGCAGATCCCGTACCCGTATGCCCGTAGCATGATACACCGCATTGGCAATCGCTGCCCCCGCAGGTCCCTGCACCGCCTCTCCCGCACCCAGCGGCTCTTCCGTCGGACGGTCTATTAACGCCACCTCCACTTCCGGCGCCTCGCTGATCGGCAACACCGGGTAAGAAAACCAATCCAGGCTCCTGATCTGCGCATCATACTTCACCTGCTCCCGCAGCGTCCAGCTGGCCGCCTGCACCATCCCGCCTTCCGTTTGGTTCTTAATGCCATCCGGATTAATGATCTCTCCCGCATCCACCACCGCCCACATCTTTTGCACCCTCACCATGCCCTGATCCACCTGCACCTGTGCCGCTACTGCAGCATAAGCAGCCGTGTTCTTATACCGCGCAAAAGCAATGCCGATAGCATTACCCTTAGCACCCTCTTTCAACGGCGCCATTGCCTGCAGCTTCCGCAACACTGCCATCGCCCGTTCATCTTCCAAATGCATGCGTCGAAACGTATACGCATCTTTCCCTGCCGCCACCGCCAGTTCTTCCATAAAAGATTCTATCGCAAAGATGTTGGCAAAAGCCCCCAGGCTACGCAGCGCTGATACACGCAATGGCCCCTGAAAAGAATGCGCCTTAATATCCAGGTTAGGGAAATTATAATAAGGCTCCGAGTTGCGCGAGGCTCCCCCGCTATAAGTAGAACCACCTGCAGCAAAAGGCTTTTGCAAATATCTTGCAGGCAGCAGATTCTCTGCTTTCCCACCCGGGCGGGTACTATGCGTATCCGACCACAACGCATATTGCCAGTGACTGATCTTTCCATTACCATCCAGCACCGCCGCTGCATCCATCAGCATCGCACTGCCATACGGTTCCCAACCATGTTCTTCCTGTCTTGACCATTGCAACCGTATATGCTTCCCCGGTACCTGCATCGCCAGCAGTGCTGCTTCCGCCGCCACATCATCGGCGCCGTTATGCCCAAAACAACCCGCGCCCGGTACTCCCTTGATATGAATACGTTCTGCAGGCAACTGTAGCAGATCCTTCAGCGATTCCCTCAAGGGGTATACGCCCTGGCTATGCGTCCAGATATGCAGCTGTTCCTTTTCATACAGCGCTACCGCACAGGACGGACCTGATGCTCCGTGCATGATATAAGGCTTGAAATAACTGGCGCGCACCGTTGCCGCGCCGGTCAACATCTCCCCCTTCTGTTGTACGTTCTGAGATGTCACCGGTAATTGCCTGAGATAGGCTGCCAGATCCTTACCGCCTTCCAGCGGTTTTACAAAGCTCCATTTTGTATTTTCAGCCAGTATCTTTTGCGCCTGCATAGCGGCATATTCACCCCTGGCAATCACCGCCAGAAAGCTGCCGTTCACCACTATTTGCTGCAGCTCCGGTACTTTCGATCTTACATTCTTTTCAGAAAAGTTATCCAGCTTTGCCTCATAAACAGGCGGCCGTACAATACGTGCATGCAACATACCCGGAAAGTGCAGATCATGCACAAATATCGGCCCGCCGTTCACCATCGCACTAAGGTCCTGACGGGGAACAGACTTGCCGGAAAACCGGTAGGCCTCTTTCGCTTTCAGCGGTACCGGCATCTTGATCTCACCGTCCAGCTTTTTACCATCCAGTACTTCGGCAAAGCTCAGCGTTCGCCTGCCGGTCTTGGAATGGATCAGGCCTTCAGACATGTATAATTCTTCCACGGGCGAGCCTAACCGGGGGGCGGCCAGCTGCAGCAAGCGTTGCCTGGCCGCCGCAGCTGCATATCGTACAGACATAGCGCTGGTTTCAATAGAAGCGCTGCCCGCAGTATAAGATTCGTTTGGCGTTACGCCAGTCTCAGCCAGTGATACGCTCACCTTCTCAATATCAAGGTCCAGCTCTTCTGCCGCTACCTGTGCAATGGCAATACGGATGCCCTGTCCCAGCTCTAATTTACCGGTGAACACGCGTACGCTGCCATTGGCCAATACTTCCAGCCAGGCGTCTATATTAGGATATCTTTGAAGGGATCCGGGAAGCTCCTGCAAGGGTAGCGTGGAACCTGCAAGGTAAACAGCGCCGAGGGAAAATCCTATCGTCAGGCAACCGGCTGTTTTCAGGAAATCTCTTCTGGACTGATCCATAGTGAATGGGTTTTGTTGTAGCCGCTTTCAATGTAACTAAAAGTAAAAAATAATCGGCCAAGGGCAAAGCTTAATCTTATCTTATTGCTATTTCACCGCAGGTACTTTAAATTCGCCTCCCGGTAATCTTCGTAGTAGCACAACTCGTCTTTACATGTAAAAACCCGCACAAATGAAATACACTAAACTAGGTAATACAGGCCTTATTGTATCCAGGCTTTCCTTCGGATCCATGACCTTCGGTAACGACCCTTCTCTGACCGCTATTTATAAAGTAACGCAGGAAGATGCACAAACCATGGTTGACAAAGCCCTGGATGCCGGCATTAACTTTTTTGATACAGCCGATGGTTACTCCGGCGGCCAGTCAGAAATAATGCTGGGCAAAACGCTCGCTAAACGCAGGCAGGATGTGGTGATCGCCACCAAAGTTGGCTTCCGTACCGGTCAGCCGTTAACTCAGGCAGGGCTTTCCCGCCGTCATATCCTTTATTCCTGCGAGCAAAGCCTGAAACGCCTGAACACAGATTACATCGATCTGTACATTCTGCATAAAGAAGATCCTTACACGCCGCTGGAAGAAACCCTTGAAGCGCTCAATTCCCTGGTAGTAGCTGGTAAGGTAAGGTATGTGGGCTTCTCCAACTGGACCGTTTGGAAAGCCGCATTAGCCTGGCAGATCCAAAAGGAGCGGGGATGGGCGCCCTTCTGCAATGGTCAGCTCTACTACTCCCTGGTAGGCCGCGATGTAGAACATGACATTGTTCCTTTCATGCAGCACGCAGGTATCGGCATGACCATCTGGAGCCCCCTGGCTGGTGGTTTCCTCAGTGGTAAATACACCCGCGAGAACCTGAAGGACCAGGACAACCGTCTCTCCGGTTTCGACATCATTCCTTTTGATAAGGAGACAGGTTTTAAGGTAGTCGATGTAATGAAAGAGATCGCTGCCGGCCACAATGCGTCCCCCGCGCAGATTGCGCTGGCATGGCTGCTCACCAAACCTGTGGTATCAAGCATCATCGTGGGCGCCAGCAAGATCCATCAGCTGGAAGATAACCTGAAAGCAGTGAATGTAGATTTGAGTGCAGCTGAGCTTAAAACACTGGATGATCTTACCCAGCCCACCGCACAATACCCGCACTGGTTTGTACAAAACCTCGTTGATCCGCAGCACAAAGAGATCTTTGGTGTAAAATGATCAGTGTTTCAGCTTTAATTTGCCCGGCGGATAACCGAAGTATTTCTTAAAGGCCTTGGAGAAATTATAGCTGTCCGTATACCCAAGCACATAACCGGCTTCAGCTACCGTGCAGGCAGATTCTAACAGCATCTGCCTGCCGTAGTTCATCTTCAGCTCATTCAGGTAACCGAATACCGTCGTCCCAAACAAAGCCTTGAATCCTTTCTTCAGCTTAAAATCATTCAGGCCGCAATGCCTTGCCACCTGTATCAGACTGAGTGGTTCAAACATATGTTCCTTCACATAGTCGCGGGCGGCATATAAACGTTCCTTATCTGCAGGATGCAGCGTAATTGCAGCTCCACCCGCCAGGCGTTCGGCCTGTTCTGCCTGCATCAGGAACAGTTCCACGATCTTCGATTCATAATACAGCATCTTCATATGTCCGCTGTAGGGGCAAGCTTGTATGTCGCGGATTACCTGCTTTTGCTGCCAGGTAAGCGCCATAGGCACTTCAGACAGTTCCGCCATCTGCCCGCTTGAAATCCTGTCCCAGAAACGTTTCAGGCAGTCCAGGTCCGTGATCATCAGGCGGTGCATATAGCTGTTGTCTATTTCTATGCAAAAGCTTTCCGCTTCTTTTCCTGAGATGGTATAATATCCGTCAAACCGCGGCGTATATATCACGCCGTGATGATGACTGTTGATCTCCGATAGTAGTCCGTTGGCAGTATCTGCCGCGCTGCTGTGACCCTTCAGGGAAAAATACATATCCAGTGTAGGCGAATCTTTTGTTTCAGGAAAATGGGTGCTCCTTTCCTGCATTACCCTGGCAGAAATAATCTTTACACCTGCAAAAGAAGCCATTGTTATATCGGCCAGTGACGTGTCATATTGATGCTGTATGGTTTGTTCAATTAATGGATAGGTTGGGGAGTAGACAGTACAGTTATTATAGGTCATAATAAAAGTATTCAGCAAACATACACAAAAAAAAGCTTCCCGAAATACCCGATCCGTTCAGGAGGATAATGAATCCGCCTGCACAGTTTTTGTAGCGTAGCTTTTGCGGAACTTGTGCAGGATTCAAAAATATTTTCACTTATGCAGCAGGAATATATCAGGATCAAAGGCGCCAGGGAAAACAATCTGAAGAACGTTTCCCTGGAAATCCCGAAACGGAAGATCACTATTTTTACCGGCGTATCCGGTTCCGGTAAATCATCCATGGTGTTTGACACGATAGGGGCCGAAGCACAGCGCCAGCTCAATGAAACCTTCAGTATGTTCATCCGTAACCGCCTGCCAAGGATCAGTCAGCCGGAAGCAGATGCGATTGAAAACCTCTCCACCGCCATCGTCATCGATCAGAAACGCCTGGGCGGTAATTCCCGTTCAACCATGGGCACCATCACGGATATCTATGCCGTGCTCCGCTTATTGTTTTCCAGGATAGGCAAGCCCTTTATCGGCTATTCCAATGCGTTTTCGTTTAATGATCCCAGTGGCATGTGCCCTGAATGTAAAGGTCTGGGTTACAAAGTGGAAGTAGATTTGGATAAGTTTCTCGATAAAACGAAATCCCTGAATGATGGCGCCATCCTGTTCCCTACTTTTTCCGTTGGCTCCTGGTATTGGAAAAGTTACGTATACTCCGGCCTGTTAGACAATGATAAAAAACTGGAGGATTATGCGCAGGACGAATGGCAGACCCTGCTTTACGGCAAAGGCTCTTTCGAAGCAAGGCTGGATAACAATATTCCAATAACTGCAAAATTTGAAGGATTAGTAGATAAGTTCAATCGCCTCTATATCCAGAAAGACAGCAATGAGATGGCCGAAAGCACCCGTCAGAATGCAGAACGTTACATGAAAATCGGTCCCTGTACTTTATGTAAAGGAGCCAGGCTCAGCCAGGCAACATTAAGCTGCCGGATCAATGACATGAACATCGCTGAAATGGCCGCCATGGAAGTGTCTGATCTGGTGGAAGTTGTACGGCAGCTCAACGATCCCATCGCCGGCCCGATGATCGCCTCCCTCGTCATGCGCCTGGAACACCTGGTGGATATCGGCTTAGGCTACCTCAGCCTGGACCGTGAAACCGCCACTCTCTCCGGCGGCGAGTCCCAACGCATCAAGATGGTAAAACATCTGAACAGTAGCCTGGCAGACATGCTCTATATCTTCGATGAGCCCAGCATCGGCTTACACCCCCGCGATGTGCACCGCCTGAATGAACTGCTGCAGAAACTCCGTGATAAAGGCAACACCATCCTGGTAGTAGAACACGATCCGGATGTAATTAAGATAGCCGATCATATTGTAGACATGGGGCCCAAGGCGGGCAGCAATGGTGGAGAGATTGTTTACCAGGGCGATTACAATGGCCTGCTGCAATCAGACACCCTCACCGGCCGCTTCATGAACAGAGCAGTCCGCATCAAGGAAACTTTCCGCCAGCCTGCGGATTTCATGCACATCAAAGATGCTAATCTGCATAACCTGAAGAACATCTCTGTGGCCATACCTACAGGCGTATTCACCGTAGTCACCGGCGTTGCGGGCTCTGGTAAGAGTTCTCTTATCAACGAAGTCTTCCTCTCGCAACATCCCGAAGCCATCGTGATCGATCAATCGGCTGTAGGCACTTCCATCCGTTCCAATCCTGCCACCTACACCGGTATTATGGATGATGTTCGCCAGCTCTTCGGCAAAGCGAATAAAGTAAGCCCTTCTCTCTTCAGCTTCAATTCCAAAGGCGCCTGCGAAGGCTGCCAGGGACTTGGCTTCAACTATATAGACCTCGCCTTCCTGGAACCGGTGCGCACTGTTTGCGAAATATGCAACGGCCGCCGTTTCAAAGAGGAAGTGCTGCAGTATACTCTCCACGGCAAAAACATTTCCGAAGTGCTGAACATGACGGTACTGCAGGCAGAAACTTTCTTCACCAAAAAAGACGTCGTAAGCAAGCTCTCTGCCATGAACGATGTAGGCCTGGATTACCTCACGCTTGGTCAGCCTCTGAGCACGCTCTCCGGTGGCGAATGTCAGCGTATCAAACTCGCGGGCGAACTGCACAAAAATGGCAGCATCTATGTAATGGATGAGCCTACCACCGGACTGCATATGTCAGACACCGGGCATCTTCTGGAGATCATTGACCGTTTAGTGGATACCGGTAACACCGTGATCGTCATCGAACATAACACCGATGTGATCTGTAATGCCGACTGGATCATCGACCTCGGGCCTGAAGGCGGCTCCAAAGGCGGCGCCGTATTGTATGAAGGAACGCCCGCAGGCCTGCTGAAGTCCCCCGATTCACTCACCGGGAAACACCTGCGCGAAATGCAGCAACAATCCGTAGTTTTGTAAATACACATGAAAGCGCTCACCGTCATAAAAGATCGTTTTACACCTTTGCAGCCTGCTATTAAAGCAGGAATGGACGGTGTGCGCTATCATGAATACACGCCCGATATCCGCTTAACCCATTACATATTCTGTTACTGGCAGCTTACCACTACTGCACCATTACAGGAAGATTTTCTTTACAGGGTAGTGGCAGATGGTTGTATGGATATCTTTTTTGAAGCAGATGCGCCATGCGATCATTACCTGATGGGATTTTCTACTGCCTTTACGGAATTCCCATTGGGCCGCCATTTCAACTACATCGGCATCCGCTTCCTGCCTACAGCCTTGCCCTTGCTGTTTAACATCGATGCCGGAGCGCTGACCGATAAAGTGGAAGCCTTATCCACCTTCCTGCCCAATGTAGCGCGTCAGCTGGGGAACATTGCCAGTGAAAAACATTTCCTGCAATCTGTAAAGCCTTCGCTGGATCAGCTCCTGCTGCGCCTGTTAGCGGGTATCAATCCTCATCCGGACAATCGTTTATATGAGGCCATTGATACCATTCTTCGCTCACAAGGCGTACTATTCATCGAAAAAGAACTACAAACAGGCATTAGTCCCCGGCAATTAAGACGTCTCTTTGAACTATATATCGGTGATACGCCCAAGATGTTCAGCAAAGTGGTACGCTTTCAGCAGATCCTGCATGCTAAACCATCCAGGCAGGCCCTGCGCAGGAATAAGCTTTTCTTTGACTATGGTTATCACGACCAGGCCCATTTCATTAAGGAGTTTAAGCGCATGTACGGCTTAACGCCCACCATCGCGCTGGATTAAGTTTGTCCGTTTTTTACAATGTCTGCCATGCAGACCGGTGTAGTTTTGTAAGCATCAATAAAACAAAACACCATGAAACTGAATGCTGGTATTATCACAGACAATTTACAGGCTACTAAAGATTTCTACGCAGGGCAGCTGGGCTTTGGCGTAACTTTTGAAAACGAATGGTATCTGCTGTTACATACGCCGGGCCACAGTTCCGAGATCGCTTTCCTGAAACCAGGATTGCCCACACAGGCTCCCATTTTTCAGCAGCCCTTCAACGGCCGTGGCATTTACCTCACGGTTGAAATGGATGAGGTAGATGCCTGGTATGAAACCATCAAAAGCAAAGGCATTCCCATTACGGTAGCGATCAAAGACGAGCCCTGGGGCGACCGTCATTTCGCGATCATAGACCCTAACGGCATCGGTATAGACTTTGTACGTTACCAGGCGCCGGAATGATAAAACTGAATTGTATGACCAGGACATTCTATGCTGTTTTAGTGAACTCGCTCACGGCCTCACTCACCAATACTATTGTGTGGTTTGCGGTCACCTTTTGGGCATATCTGGAAACAAGATCGGTGTTCGCCACCTCCATCATGGCGGGCATCTACCTGGCCACCGTGGCCCTCTCCGGCTTTGCCCTTGGCTCACTGGTAGACCATCACCGTAAAAAGAAAGCCATGATGATCTCCAGCATCGGTTCGCTACTGCTGTATGTGCTTGCCTTCCTGGTATATGTAAGCACGCCTGAAACAGTCTTTAAGAACCCGTCCAGCGTCCTGCTCTGGGTATTCATCATCCTCAATCTTCTGGGCGCTATCGCAGGTAACATACGAACGATATCATTGGCTACCCTGGTCACTATCCTGGTCCCTGAAGACAAAAGGGACCGGGCCAATGGGATGGTAGGCACTACCAACGGGATCTCTTTCCTGGTGGCCTCCATCTTCAGCGGACTGCTCATCGGCTTCCTCGGCGTCTTCTGGATGCTGATCTTTGCCATCAGCTTTACCCTGCTGGCGATTATCCATCTGTGGACAGTATCCATTCCTGAAAAAGAGATCGTTCATACCCATACGGAAGAAGGTGTAAAACACATAGACATCCACGGCACTATTAAGGTGATCCGCCTGATTCCCGGGCTGTTTGCGCTCATCTTCTTCAATACCTTCAACAACTTCCTGGGCGGCGTATTTATGGCGCTAATGGACGCTTATGGCCTTTCCCTGGTATCTGTACAGGTATGGGGCATATTATGGGGAGTGCTCACACTGGGCTTTATTGTTGGCGGCCTGGTGGTATCAAAGAAAGGCCTGGGAGAACGGCCTTTGCGTACCCTCTTTCTGGCCAATATTGTGATGTGGACGATCTGCATCTTCTTCACCATGCGCAGCTCTATTGCATTACTGGCTTGCGGCATGTTTGTATATCTCTGCCTGATCCCGGTGGTGGAAGCTGCGGAGCAGACCATCATACAGAAAATGATCCCGCAGGAAAGACTGGGCAGGGTATTTGGCTTTGCGCAAAGTATAGAGCAGGCAGCATCTCCTTTAACCGCTTTTATGATAGGTCCCATCGCGCAATTCATCTTCATTCCTTTCATGACAACAGGCGCCGGTGTTGAATGGATCGGTAGCTGGTTCGGCACCGGTACAGATCGCGGCATAGCCTTGCTGTTCACGGTTACAGGCATTATCGGACTGATAGTGACTGTATTCGCTATGCAATCCTATGCCTACAGGAACCTGGCCATGAATTATCAGAAAGCGGAATAGTTCCCTGCTTTAACCATTGATGGCCTTTGTAATGAAATAAATGTTCAACCCGATATACGATGCCAGCATGATCTGCGCAATGATCAGGTCATACTTGTTGGCAGCTTTCAGGTTCTTACCCTTTGTCAATAACAGGGAAATAGCCGAAGAGGTGATCACTGCAAAAATGTAGAAAAGCGTAATGCCATGCAGGGTATCTACCAGCGTGAAGCTCGAAGAATCCGGTAACGACGAATCAATGACGTACTTATTACCGATGGCAGCAAACAAGGCGCCTACGCTTAAGCCGAAGCGGGAATCTATATGGTCTGCATGAATGTAGAAACACATGTAAGAGATCAGGAAGGAAACATACATACCCAGGAACATTTTCCAAAACAGCTCCGTGGCGCTGCGGTCAATGGCGATCCTTACCTTGAAAGTGCTGTACTCCGTATGAGGTTTTTCCAGGCTTGCATCGCCAAAACCTGTTTCATAGGCTTTTACACCGGTAGACACTACAAAGCTGTCTATATTCCATCCCCTTAAAGTAAAACGGGGATCAAAATGTTGTCCCAGTGTATCAGCTGCAAAAACGAGCGAGCTGGCGTCAAATTGTGAGTTCTCAATACCCAGCCGCAGGCGCTGCCGGTCAAAAGGGAAATTGTTGATCCGCCAGGAATCTTTCATGACACACTGCAGCTTCATCAGCATATAGATCTTTCCATCGCTGCTGTCAACCGTATAGTATGATTTGGTGAAGGATTTGGCCTGTGGTATTTCCAGGTTCTGCCAGAAGTCGAATTTTTTGTTCTTATAGGTTAACCACAACCACATGTTGATGGTATACTCATTCTCTTTAAAATCAATATCATGTATGCTGATCACGTAAATACCCGTTTTAACGGTATCCGGTGGTGCGTCTGGTTCTTCCTTTTTCGCAAAGGCGCTTTCAATAAAGATAGTGCAGTGTAAAAGGCAGCAGATGGAAAGCAACAGTGCTTTTCTCATTTTGATATTCTTTATAATATGTAAGGTATGTAATTATATCGAAAGTCAGAATACCCCTCCTAAATTGGCGCATATACCCACCCGGCTTTCCGGCTAATTCGGGTAGCTTTATTACGTATAAAATCCATTATATGTTATTACAGTATAAGAACGCCGTCATCTATGGGGCAGGCGGCTCCCTGGGAGGAGCGGTTGCCCGTGCCCTGGCCGCTGCAGGCGCTAAAGTATATCTTACCGGCCGTAGCCTCGGCTCCGTTCAGAAGGTAGCCAATGAGATCATCGCCGCTGGTGGCCAGGCCGAAACTGCCGAACTGGATGCGCTGGACGAGCAGGCTGTTAACGGCTATGTGGGCGCTATCGCGCAGGCGGGTACCCTGGATATCTCCTTCAATGCGATCGACTGGCAGGTAGTGCAGAACATACCTTTGACAGATATGACCCTGGATGAATTTATCCGTCCGATCAACATCGGCCTGGAAGTACAGTTCATTACCGCTACGGCTGCCGCCAGGGTGATGATGAAACAAGGCTCCGGTGTGATCCTCTCGCTCACTGCCACACCCGGCGGAATAGGCTACGCCAACACCGGTGGCTTTGGTCCTGCCTGCTGCGGCGTGGAAGGCTTTTCCCGTAACCTGGCAGCTGAACTGGGCGCTTACGGTGTACGGGTGCTTAACATCCGTTCCGGCGGTTCTCCCGATTCCAGGATCTTCAAAGAAGCCATAGATGCCGGTGGCGATGATGTAAGGGAGTTTATTGAGAAGATAGCCAACGATACCATGCTGAAGCGGATGCCTCCCATGCAGGACATTGCTAATACGGCCGTATTCCTCTCCTCGCACATGGCCGCCTCCATCACCGGTGTTACCATAGATGTAACCGCTGGCACTACCAGTGCATTGAATTATAAGGTCACCAACATCGCCTTTCTAAAAGCAGACGAAGCCTGATCTGATCCTGCCCTATATCTCGCCGTATTGCTTTAATATTGCAGGATAGGAAAAATACAGGCTCATGGAATTTGGTATCAGCACATTTGGAGAAGTTCAACCGGAAGGCGTTCCCGGAAATGCAAAAGAATCCTACCTGCGTATGCAGGAAATAATAGCCGAAGCCAAACTGGCAGAGGCCGTAGGCCTGGATGTATATGCCGTAGGTGAACATCACCGGCCGGATTTTGTGGTCTCATCCCCCGAGGTGGTATTAGGGGCGATAGCCGCCGTTACACAAAAGATCCGTTTATCCAGCTCCGTTACCGTGCTCAGTTCATCAGACCCTGTGCGGGTGTTTGAACAGTTTGCAACGGTAGACCTGCTCTCCGGTGGACGTGCGGAGATCCTGGCTGGAAGAGGCTCCTTTACAGAATCCTTCCCGCTCTACGGATATAGCCTGGCGGATTATGACGCCCTTTTCGAAGAAAAGCTGGACATGCTGCTGCACATCAACCAGCATGAAATTGTTTCCTGGAAAGGCAAATTCAGGCCGCCACTGAACGAACGTGGCGTATATCCCCGTCCTTTACAACCATCCTTACCTATCTGGATAGGATCCGGTGGTACGCCTGCTTCCTCCCGGAGAGCCGGAAGGCTGAACCTTCCGCTTGTACTGGCCATCCTGGGTAATAAGCCCAGCCAGTTTGTTCCCCTCGTAGAATTATACCGCAAATCAGCGCGCGAAGCAGGGCACGATCCTGCACAGCTGAAACTGGCTATTAATTCCCAGTTTTATGTGGCAGAGGATTCAGATCAGGCGGCAGAAGAGTTGTTCCCCTCTTATGAGATATTGATGAACCGTGTAGGAAAGGATAGGGGCTGGCCTCCGCTTACCAGGGAGCATTTTGAATATATGCGTATGCCAGAGGGGCCCTTGTTTGTAGGTAGTGTGCAGGAGGTGATTGATAAGATACTCTATCAGCATAAATTGTTTGGTCATACCCGTTTCCTGGGGCAGTTGGTGAAAGGTTATATAGCGCACGATAAGGTACTCCGTGCGATAGAGTTGTTCGGTACAAAGGTAGCGCCGGCGGTGAAGCAGGCGCTGGGAGTGAAGTGATACCTATTTATAAAGGCTGCGCACAAATGTGTGTAACACTTTTACCCGATCCCTTTCTTTCAAAAGGAGAGGGCATGTTTCCCGGATAAAACGGGTAATTGGCATAGCGTACATCACTGTACTTACTCCATCTATGCTTACCTGCCACGGAAAATATAGTGCATTTGCCGCTGAGCTCTGATTGATAATGGTCATTGTGCTGTTGTCCCCGTTTTCAATGGTGAGGCTTACCCAGTTGGTAGTGGTGCTGGATGTTTCATCTATCTGGGTCAGCACGCTGCTCAATGTAGTGTCATTGAGCTGTTTGATGGTATCTACTATCGACAGTAGCCTGTCAAAATCAATATTGTTCTTATAGAGATAGAAGGTGCCGTCTTTTTGCGCTCTCTCATATCCCCCGGGGTTGTTCCTGAATTTGATGATATCCCTTTTGCATTTTTCAAAGTCTGACTCAGTAAATCCCAGGCTTTGTATACTGGGATATTTATCGTAGAAATCAGGCAGGCTTTTTACAAAATCGTTTACGGCTCCTTCATCTATCTCTTCTATATCAGTTTCTAAAACTAGCCTTGGATTGCCATTGGGTTTTGTATGCGATAGCCTGAAGTTCCCATTAGCCTTTTCATACACAAGCTCGTAACTATAGCCATGGAAGCATCCTTGACTACCGCTGCTATAAACTATTTTTTTAATGCCCGGCATCCGGAAGGAGTTGAACATTTGCCGAAGGTCTCTCTTTTCCACCCGGTTGGTGGCTATATTATAATCGTATACAGAATCCTTTCCTTTATAATACAGGATCCTGTTATTCTCCAGCGCGCGAAGGTAACCGCTGTCTGTTTTGAAAGGCAGTGTCAATACATATTCCCACTGTCCTCCATATTCTTTTTGCACATAGATACTATTATCTATAGATCCAAGATCAAACCCGATATCCTCCGGTTCCACGTCCACGTCCTGGTTAGTGCGGATGAAGGAAGAGCGGACAGTATTATTCGCCAACAATTGTATGATTTCCTTATCGGTCATCACAAAAAGATCACCATTTCTGCAGGTCGCATCAAGGATTTTTGATTTAATAGCTGTTTTGAATAAGGGCTTGAAAGCGTTGTCAGCCTTGATAAAACCGCCAGACTTCAGTTGAAAGAACAATGCGCTGTTAGCAGCATCCGTAACGAAATTAGTATAGTCTGGAAGCGGTATCCAGTTAATAGTATCCCGTTTTGTATAGAAAATAAGCCCTTCCTGGTTCACCAGCAAATAGTCATTAAATATGGCAGTGCAGTTTATTTCCGGCCGGCTTTGAAGATTCGTTTTGTTATATTTTTTCTGGTCAAGCGGCGTGGGGATGATCCTCCAATAGGTACAGTTATCAAGGGTGAGCGCGAGCATATTCCAAAGGGAACCAATGAGCCCTTCTCTTTTTGTGTTAAAATAGATGCAGGCAAAACGTTGATTTTGCTCCGGGTTACTGAGCCGTTTCCAGCTAAGCCCGTAATCAGTGGTATAGATGATACCTTTCCCACCGACGCTTAGCCAGGCTTCTCCGTTATCAAGATGGCAGGCGTCATCTATCCAGCCGTCAACGCCAAATTTGACTGCCTTCCAGGATTGTCCTCCGTTTTTTGTATGATAAATGATGTTATGTTCTCCTTTGTTGTAGATCCATCCGGATACAAAGCCGGTATCTTTATTAAAAAAATCGCCTTGTTCCAGTAATGGGCCGTCAAAGCTGCTACCTCCATTTTGGGGAGGGATCTTATGCCAGTAACCGTTTAATGAGTCTGTAACGGCCACTTCGCCGTCTTTAGTAGTAATGAATAGCCTTCCCTGGGGAGTGACGCAGAGCTTGCGGGCATAACTGGAAAATTTCAGCGGCATATTTTCCTGCGCATGGACTTGCAGGAAGCTCAGACTAAGAATTAGCAAACAGGTAAACAGTTTCATATAGGGATGTGAATGGAATTTGAAATTAAGGCATGTCGCTTAACTGTCAAGAGGTATATTTGTTATAATTTTCATAAACTATATGCTTAGTATAGACTTTGATCAGCTCAGGCGTAATTTATTGTTGACACAGGCATACTGCTATCAGCAGCTGGCAAAAACAGATAAGCACCCCGCATCCATCCTAAGAAGCATTAACCCTGAATACAACGGAAAGAATATTTTTGAATTTGAGCCGTACTATTATGGTACAGACAATCAATATTACCACGACACAAAATGGGGAATAGCGCCGTATTGGGATAATATTGATCTGATCGAAGAACTATACTATATACAGCTTGCCCACAAACAGAAGATGATTGCACTTGAAGCCAATAAACCAGCAGGGAAAGGTGATATTCTGGTATTCTGTATGGATGAAACATTGATTGACGGCGCTGCTGCTGCAGAATCAGAAGGCTTTCTGGATAGTTATAATTGCCCACCTATTGACACCTGGTTTTTTCTGGCTGCTGATCCGAAGGGGAATAGACTATTGCTGGCATGGGTACCAGACTCATACATAGAGGGCGTAAGTATAGGAATTGCTGTAAATCCGGAAAGCTGTATTGGCTGGTTCCGGAACTGGTGCCCGGCAGAATATGAACAGCTCATTCACTCATTAACAAAACCTGAATAACATGCGCCAGGATTATATCTTGGAGATCGTTGAAGAATTAGGCCGGATACTCCGGACCATCATCAACATGAAGAAATCCAACCCCTCCAAAGCATTGGAAGAGATCCGCATTGCATTCAGAGGAACAAAATTCAAGGATAAGAACATTTTCGACGGTATGACCATAGACGAACTGGCCGCCTTCGTTGAAGAGAACAACATGGACTACCGCGCACTTGATGTGATCACCGATATTTTACTGGAAGAAATAGACATCCGCCTGGATACCGCCAACACCGTCAACCTCCCCATGCTCATAGCAAAAGCAGATTGGCTCATTGCCTGCACAGACAGCAAAGAAAAAGCATTGAAAGTATTCTCCCTTAACCGCGATGCACAGAGGCAGCGGCTAAAGGAGTTTAAAGGAAAGTTATAGGAACACTTATTTCAGATAAGTTCCCAGGAAAGCAAACAGCTGCTGTCTTATATCCTGCGCATCAAACATCACCCCGAAATGTGGTGCTCCCGGAACAACCGTCAGCTGGTTCTTTACCCCGCTAAGCGTCAGCCAGGAACTTAACAATACAGACTGTGTAAAATGCACTGATTCATCTTTTTCACCCTGCACAATGAAAAAAGGAGGATCGTCCTTATCAACATACGTATTCGGGCTCGCCTTCTTTGCCAGGTCTGGACGTTGCAAGGGGGAAGCGCCTAACAGCATAGACAGGGGATCATGCCCGTTACCGCCCGCTACCACAGGATGATCCGCTATCGCAATAAGATCGGAAGGACCATAAAAATCAAGCACACATTTGATCTTAAAATGCGGGCTCTTACCAGGTGGATAAAATTCCTGCATATGATTATTAGCAGCTAATGCCAGTAACGACGCCAGATGCCCGCCTGCCGAGAATCCGATCAGCGCTATCCTGTCCTTATCAATTTTATACTCGCCCGCATGCTGGTACAGGTATTCCAGCGCCTGGTTACAATCCTGTACCTGTGCAGGGAAAATGGCCGTGGTGCTCCAACGGTAGTCAATAGAAGCCAGCGCATATCCGTTATTGATAAACCCTTTGATAGTCTCCTGCATATAACTCATATCCGCATACTTGTCATTCTGCATCCAGCCGCCGCCATGTACCCATACCACCAGCGGGATATTTCCGCTGGCATTGGGCGGAAGGTAAATATCCAGCAAATGCTTTTTCAGCGTATCATTAGCATACGGTATATCAGGATGTACGATCGTTCCTTCGGGAAAGATCTTTTGTACCGGTGAAGTTTGTGCGTATCCGTGGAATGTTAACGCAACAGCAGGCGCCAGGAGGGTAAGGAGCCGCAAACAGTGTCTTAAGATCATGTTGGGAATATTTACCCTGAATTTAGCAGAAAATGAGGAAAATAACGATTAACTGCCTAAATAGTTGAGCCTGGAAGGCTCACCATGTTGAACATCGCTTAGCATGATTATTGCGGCGAGTCATAAAGCATAGAGTATGCGCGCTACCCTACCACTGCCATCTTCGGAGGATTGTCAGCAAATCTTTTTACGTTCTCAACATATCAACGAACTGTTATGCAAGCAAGCCGCGATAGTATCATCGACATCTGGGGCGAACGAACTCCCTATAGAGGTGAATGGCCGGTGAGAGTAGACCAGTGTACAAGTGAAGAACCCGACTCCTGGGTGCAGTCGGCCTGCGTCTTATGCTCCAATGGCTGCGGAATCGACATTGGGGTAAAGAATGGACGAATAGTAGGCGTTCGTGGCCGTAAAGAGGATCTGGTAAATTTGGGAAGAATGGGGCCAAAGGGCTTGCACGGATGGGTGGCTAACAACAGTAGAGACAGGCTCACAAAACCTCTCATCAGAAAGAACGGTAAATTGGAAAAGGCCAGCTGGGACGAGGCAATGAACCTCATCGTACAAAGATCAAAGGAGATTATAGAAAAATATACCAGCCTGGGTATCGGATTTTATACTTCAGGGCAACTTTTTTTAGAGGAATATTATACACTGGGCGTAGTTGGCAAAGCTGGTTTAGGCACACCGCACATGGACGGTAACACCAGGCTTTGTACCGCTACTTCTGCTGCTGCACTGAAAGCATCTTTTGGAACTGATGGCCAGCCTGGTTCTTATTCAGACATCGATACTACTGACTGCATCCTGCATGTTGGCCATAATATAGCTTCGCAACAAACCGTCTTATGGATGCGGATCCTGGACAGGCTTGCTGGTCCTAATCCGCCAAAGCTGATTGTTATAGATCCGAGAGAAACATATACTGCTCAAAAGGCCACAGTACATTTAGCGCCCAGGCTTGGAACAAATATCCCGGTAATGAATGGCTTGCTGAATCTGATCATAGCAGCAGGGCATATCAACCAGGCCTATATAGCCGCACATACTGTTGGTTTTGAAGAACTGAAAAAAATAGTTACAAATTGGCCGCCGGAAAGAGTAGAGGAAGTTAGCGGTGTGCCTGCAGCTAAGTTGCGTGAAGCGGCCCATATAATAGGTACAAGCCAATCACTGGTCTCTACTGTTTTGCAGGGCGTCTATCAATCAATGCAGGCAACAGCAGCGGCGGTTCAAATAAATAACCTGCACCTGCTGCGTGGACTTATCGGACGTGACGGTTGCGGCATCTATCAAATGAACGGACAGCCCACCGCACAGAATACACGGGAGTGTGGAGCAGATGGTGATTTACCGGGATTCAGAAATTGGGATAATAGAACCCATGTACAGCAGCTTGCTGATTTATGGAACGTTGAATTAGATAAGATCCCTCATTGGTCTCCTCCCACGCACGCCATGCAGATCTGGCGGTTCGCTGAAGCGGGTTCGATAAAGATGCTTTGGATAAGCGGTACAAACCCGGCGGTCTCTATGCCTGAATTGACACGCATACGAAAGATCCTGCAAAAGGAGGAACTGTTTGTAGTGGCGCAGGATGCCTTTATGACTGAAACAACAAAACTGGCAGATGTAGTGCTGCCCGCAGCAATATGGGGAGAAAAAACAGGCTGTTATACCAACGTGGATAGAACCGTACACATATCACACAAGGCCGTTGACCCACCGGGAGAAGCGAGATCAGACTTTGATATTTTTATTGATTACAGCCGTAGAATGGGCTTCAAAGACAAAGACGGCGCTGAGTTGATAAAATGGAATACACCTGAAGAAGCTTTCGAAGCATGGAAAGAATGCAGCAGGGGCAGGCCTTGCGATTATACAGGGATGGGCTATGCTAAACTTACAGGCGGACCGGGCATCCAGTGGCCCTGCAATGAGCAATATCCTGACGGCACGCGTCATCTTTATACTGACGGTGTATTCAACACCGCTGCCGACTATTGTGAAACTTATGGACATGATTTCGATACCGACGCTGCAGTTACACAACAGGAATACAAAGCCACAGATCCAAAAGGTAAAGCATTCCTGAAAGGATCAGATTATCTCCCGCCTCACGAAGTTCCTGATGAAGATTATCCGCTATGGTTAACTACGGGCAGGCTCGTTTATCATTTTCATACCCGGACAAAGACAGGACGATCTAAGGAGCTGCAAGATGCCGCCCCTGACGGATATGTACAGATTTCAGAACAGGACGCAGCAAAGTATAACATTACAGAAGGCGATATGATAGCAGTTACATCCCGGCGGGGAAAGGTAATTGAGCCTGCAAAGATCGGGGGCATCGAACCGGGAACTGTCTTTATACCGTTCCACTATGGTTATTGGGATAACGATGAGCGTCCGCGCGCAGTAAATGAATTAACAATTACAGAGTGGGATGCAGTGAGCAAACAGCCCCATTTTAAATATGCAGCTGTGAGAATAGCCAAAGCAGACGGAATACTTTAAAAACTTAAACCCCGGAAGGTATAGCCATGCATATCGGAAAATACATTGACTTGGTACACAGATCAGAACTTGATCTCGTAAAAGCCTTCAGGCTGGTAGCAGATGCACATGGAGATGAGGTGGATGTTTACCAGACCTGTATGCTCTTATCCTCATGGTCGCAACGCCTTGCTGATAACGTTCAGGTCTTTGCAGAAAAATATGGTGAAGAAAATGATGACGAACCAGACAGGCTGACACAAACCTTATTAAAGGAAACACGTCAAGGAGGAATGGCGCTTTTAAGAGACTTGCAGGACTTGTATTTAATCGTAAGCGAAGTGCGCGTTTGCTGCGCTATCTTAAAACAGGGAGCCGCAGGTTTACGGGATGAAGCGCTGATGGTAACCTGCGAAGAAATAGAACGGCAATCAAAAAGGCAGGTGTCGTGGATTTACACAAGGATGAAATCAGCTGCCCCACAAACTTTGATAGCAGCAGAATAGCCCCGTTGGGGTTCCTGCTTAATTATTCCTGGTAAGGCAATTCGCCCCAAGCTAGCTTTTGCCACGTAAGACTGTATCCCATATAATTGTTCCGCATCACACAATCTCCAAAAATTGGGGTTAATGATATATCTGCCTCTCTTTTTTCAACCCACGATTGAAAGTTTGTTAATTGATCCCAAGATGCCAAATCACCGCCTGGTATTAAGACAAAGATCTTTTGCTCACATTTCGGATTCTCTATTTTAATATCAAAGAAAATGAAGAAGGTCTTATGCTCCGCTGATGAATCATTGAAATAAAACCCATTGGAGAAGTTTGGCGTGGTAACATCACTAAAAACGCCAAAATTGCTTAAAGGATGTGCCTCTTCTCCGTTGATTACCTTTCTTATGTGGGATGCTGTATGCGAATAACAGAAATCATATCCCCAATTATGAAAGCTGTAGAGGTAAGCAGCCCTCAAAAGGGCTTTTTGAATGATCTTTCCGGAAGGGCCTGATATTTTTAATGAGAATCCATTCATTACATTCTCATAATCTAATATCCATTTTTGGATTAGTGGATATTTCTTGAAATTAACTTCCTTAATAAGAACCCCTTTTTGCCAATAGACGTCCTGGTTGTATTTTCCAGGAATACCATTAAAAGACAATTTCACTGGATATGATGCGTTCTCCGATTTCCTAACAAACCGCATGAGCTCTAAATATTCCTTTATAGCATAATCTAGATTTCCGCCGAATGAACTATTGCATTCCTTACAAACCAATATTGTTTTAGTACCTCCGACGCTTTCAGGCGGAAAGTGATCCTCGGTAAATTCCCGATTCTCAAAAATTTCATTGTCTTTTATATAGAAAAAGGCCTGTAGGCAGAGCGGACAAAGGTATAAGTCTTCTTTGATAACATAACTTCCTCCCATGGAAGGGCTAATTCTGAATTCATGATTATATACATTTAGTAAGACCGAAAGAGATGCGCCGTAAGTTTTCAAATGGTTCCTTCTAATGCTATCATTCATTTCGTCTCTATTAAGGATTGTATAAAATGGGATATGAAGCTTAACTAATCATATCATCTAGTGCGGAATGCCGTGATCACTTCCTGGTTTTCTTCTGCCGTTCAATCTCAGCTAATGTTAGTTTAACAACTAACAGCGGATCACACTCTATTAGTTCTGCTAGTTTTAATAGATCTTTCATAACAAACGTTTCGCTGTTCATGAATCTCATAGAAATGCTCTTATGATTCAACCCGATGTCTTTCCTGAGAACAGTAACCGGGATTACATCCAAGAGATCATCAAAGGTTTTAATATTGCCACTTTCCAGCAGCCCTTTTACTGCCTTATATCGCCTGTCTTTGGTCATTTACAGAATTAATTCAGTAAAAATACCGGTATGAGATTCATAAATAGTCAAAAAGGGTATGAATGATGACTAAAAAGGAACTAATAGTATCTTTTTAGGTAATTATTTGTTCTTTAAATGGATTTAATTCCTATATTTGCAATAGCAAACTTAATCTGGCATCTACTTATTAATTGTTAGAAGCTGTTTCTTCTCTCATTTTGGCGGGAATTGTCACTCTTGTTTCCAGGTACTAAATCACAACCAGATATGAACATGATTAAATGCTCTGAGGAGTCCCTGTCTCCTAATGTGCTCAAAGCAGTGCATCTGTTATTTACAATTTCTCCAATTGCGCTAAGAGATAAAATCGAAGAGGAATGCGGTTGGAGTACGCCAACTTTCTACCGGAAGATGAAAGTGTGCGATGCTCTCAATAATGCGGAGAAGGATAAGATAATACAGATCGCTCTTGAATGGGTACAACATCTGCAAGAATCCTGCTCAAACCTGGCCGGGAGTTCTAAGACCAACTAAGAAAAGGTAATAGCATTTTGGAGCCTCTAAACAACGAAGGTTCAAATGAGACAGCTGGGCGCTACACCGTCCAGCTGTCTCATTACTATGCAAAAATTGATCTAAATCAACAAATTCGCCCCCTTGATCTTCCAGTGAATTCTTTCCCGTATTTTTATATAAAATCATTTCCCATGGCCCTTCAAGTCGGCATTCACAAGTTCACCGGCAGACTTGATAACGTCATAGGCTACGGCAGGAATGGCAAATATTTCCTCCGTAGCATGCCGGACAAAGTAAGACAGACAGCCGCCACTAAGCATGCTGCCCGTTACTTCGGTATTGCCAGCCGGAAAGGAAAGCTCATTCGTGATGCCTTCCGTCCTCACATCAATATACGCCATGACGGTACCGTGGTGAACCGCCTGAACAAGCTATTCATCCAGGCCGGGCGTAGCAACTTCCCTGACTTGCAAGGCTTCCATTTCAACCGCCACACGGGTCTGGAAAAGCTCTTCACCATACCACCCATATTCACCGTAAACAGTACACTCCACATCCCTGCACAGGAACTGGAGCCACAAGGCGCCAACACACACCTGGAAGTCCGCCTCATTGCCGTAAGGATCGACTTCCGCACACAACGTGTAATCAGCTCCGAGTCCTCCTCCGCCATCATCGATCTCGATGAGAACATCCCCTTCAACGGCCTCGCCCTACGTGTTCCTACTGAAGGAGAAGGCATATTAATGGTAACCCTGCAATGCCGTGCCTGCAAAGCTATCAACTGCATCTTATACGCCTCCAACGACCGTCGCTACATAGCCGCTGATGTGATCCATCTTGCTGTACCTATAGAACAAGTCGTTATTCCAGATGCGCTCATTGCCAAAGCAAACCGTAAACGTTTTGCCTTCCGTAATAACGGCCAGGGGAGAGCTACAAACGGGCCTCCCTCCTCCGTCAACACCCAAGGGTCTCCACCCCCGTCATTGCGAAGCCTGTTCCGACACGGTCGGGAGCCCGAGGGCCCCGTGTAGAGCCGGGCCGAAGCAATCTTCTCAGGGTCTTTACCCGCCACCTTCTTCTCCTTTCCTACACCCCGAGCACCACGCTCGCCAACCCCCATACCCCTACCTCCCAAAATCACCCATTTTTACATTTAAAAAGCCTCCATCCTCAACCGACCACCTTCAAACTCTCAAACCTTTAAACCCTTCATAAACCCTCCAGCTCTAAAATAAGCCCCCGTCACCCTCCCGCATCAACCCCTCCTGAACTCCTGATCAACTCCACCTCACGTCCATTAACCCTTGTGTTCTCCTTGCCGCACACCAGGCGCCTACAAGACGCTTACTCCGAGAACCAGCTTAGTCCCCTCTTAGTGATAGCCGGGTAAGTGCCTTCTCAGAACGCCACACCCCCTATAAAACAGCAAAGGCCGACAGTCACCTGCCAGCCTTTTATTCATTCTAATTATCTTACTACTCCTTCACCTCGGTATACACGCCTCTATCCAAAGTAATATTCAGCCTTTTCAACATCGCCCCTATATCAAATCCCTCTTTCGCATACTGCGCCTGTACGGCCTCCCTGGCCTTACTAAACGCCTCCCGGCTTTCCCATTGCGCCACCGTTACACAAACCAGGTTCCCCTTATCATCCGTATACTCATAAGCATCATCCTTTATAAACCCAGGCAGCTGTTTAATGAAACTACGGTTAATCCCCATCCGCTCATAAAACTCCTGCTTAGCCGCAGCCGGTACCAAAAACTTATCTATAAAATTGATCTGACCATTATGCGCCTTTTTATTATTCAGCTGACTAAGATCCACCGGCAACACACCCAGCTCCTGTAAAAATCCCAGGCGGTCTGTTTGCACCTGTGTGCTCACTACCTTACCATCCCTGAGTGTATAAATACCCATCCCTGTGCCGCTAACTTTTTTCCCGGTAGCCGCAATGTGCTGGAACGCATTGGTATGCGTACCCTGTATCTCCCATTTCACCATTACCTTATCACCATCCCCCATCAGTTCCAGTATCTTCCACTGAACATCCGGGAAAGCTGCTATCAGCTGTGTGATCGGCGGCTCAAACCCTGCAACGCCTTTGATGCCCTGCACCCCGGTATAATCTTCGGAGATGACCTCTTTTAATGATCCCAGGTTCCTTTTGTTCAGCGATTCTTCATAGATCTTTCTAACTACTTCCTTGTTGTTTTGTGCGGTACTCATATCTCCCTCCTTTTGTTTTACGTTTTTGTAATGTTCGTTCAATTGAGCATTAGCTACCCCGGATATCAGCAGTGTTGCTAACACCAGGTATCTGCCAACCTGTAACGTTTTCATTTTGTTTAATTTTCAGCAAAAATAGTTGGGCCTGCAGACGGGGAATTGTAAAAAATCATTGATCTTGCATGCCACAGTCAACGTAATGAAACATCTGTTATTATCAACCGCCTGCTGTATCTTCTTTGTGCTCAATACATTCAGCCAGCAAAGAGTAAACGACACTACCATCCTGACATCAGACAGCGTACAGCTTTACCTGAAAGTCTCCGGTAAGGGAACGCCCTGCATATTTGTACACGGCGGACCCGGCGCCTGGAGCCGCTCTTTCGAAGCCATGGGAGGCAATCGTCTGGAAGAAAAGCTGACCATGTACTACTTTGACCAGCGGGGTAGTGGACGCTCAAAAGCCGCCACCAATGAAGATTACAGCCCCGACAGGTTGGTAAAGGATATTGAGAACATCCGCTCTCTGACAGGATCTGAGCAGGTATACCTGGTAGCGCACTCATTCGGCGGCATCCCTGCCTTTAAATATGCAGAAAAATATCCGCAACATGTAAAAGGCCTGATCCTGCTGAACGCTACCCTTTACATCTACAATTCCCTGATCTCCCAGGTGAATTTCATCAACAACCTGTACGGCAGCCATATATCCGTTGCAAACAAAGACTCGCTGATGCAATCTTTCTTTGCCGCCAAGAAGATCATGCGCGAACACAAAGAGGACTATAAAATGCTATCCGATAACAAAGCCACCGTAGAAAAGCTGGACAGCATAGACAATGCTCCCCGCGACTGGACATTCGCCCAGCGCGCATTCGGCATCCCGGACTATCTGAAGGACTATACAGGCGAAACCGCCAAAGTGAAAGTCCCTGTCTTAGTGATCACAGGAACCAATGATCATAACATCGGCCCCGATCATTACAAGCTGTTCCATTTCCCCCATCAGCAGGTAAAGGTCATCAAAGGCGGCCACGTGCTTTATTACGAAAAGAATGATGACTTTGCAAACGCAGTTTTTGGCTTTATAAAGTAGCCATTTGGAGTGGCGGGATATTTGTTGTGCTCATTCATGAAATAGCTTGATCATGTTTGACGCATTTACCCATAAAAGCCTTGAGATCGATAAATGCAGCATCGATGTTCTGATGGCCGGTGGCGGGCCTCCTTTATTGCTCCTCCATGGTTTCCCTGAAACCAAAGCAGCATGGCACAAAGTAGCTCCTCAGCTGGCCACTGAATATACCGTGATAGTGCCCGATCTTCCAGGCTATGGCGATTCAACGGGTTACGGGCCCGATGCCGGTCACGAATGCCATACCAAACGTGCATATGCAAATATCCTCGTGCAGCTGATGTCCGGATTGGGATTCGATACTTTCTCGGTGGCTGGTCACGATAGGGGAGGAAGGGTAGCCTATCGCATGGCGCTGGATCATCCCGGAAAGGTTGGCCGCTTAGCCGTGCTGAATATTATCCCAACACTGGAAGTTGTAGAACGTCTTACCTTCGAATCGGCACTCAAGATGGGGAACTGGATCCTCCTGGGCCAGCCGGCCCCTTTGCCCGAAACACTGATTAGGGATAATCCTGCATTCTATCTTGACTACATCCTCAATAGCTGGGCGGAGCTGCCTGAACAGATCACACCAGAAGCCCGTGCAGAATACCTGCGCTGTTTTGAGAAAGAAGCGGTAGTGGCGGCTATGTGCGCCGAATACCGTACCAACAGCCTGGATGCTGATTATGATCGTGAAGACCGGGATAACAATCGCCGTATTCAATGCCCTGTGCTGGCCTTATGGTCTGCGAAAGATGACCCGGGCGGCGAGGAAGGTACGTTATCTGTCTGGAAGCAATGGGCGGACAATGTATCGGGAGCAGCCCTGCCCGGCGGGCATTTTCTGATGGAAGAATGTCCTGATGCCACCTGTCGGCAGCTGTTTATGTTCTTCAATGGCCGGACTTAATACTTAGATACATACCACTGGATACAAGGGGTTAACTACACGTTAAATGTCGGCTGGCTGGCAACGCTTTCGCTTCCACCTACGTATTCTATTACATCCCCATCTTGGCTTTTTACGGAGTCCTGCTTACCCCATACTACCTGCAATTCCAACTAAGACTGGATACTGATCACCCCGACGGTTTATGGATCAATGTGATTGTTCACCATTTAAATCATTACAATGAAGCCAACATTATTTAGAGCGCCTGCCCAATTAAAATGGGGCATGACAACGCTGTGCCTGCTGCTCGGTACAGGGTGCAAAAAGATCGAACAGCATTTCATTCCCAATGATTACGACCAGGTTAACCTGGTAGCAGATGTACCGGGTTTTGGGGCCGCCCACCTGGATTCTAATCTGGTGAATGCCTGGGGCCTTGCAGCTGCACCCACTGGCCCCATCTGGATCTCTGCCGCTGAAACAGGGCTCAGTCCTGTCTATGACAAGACCGGTGCTACCCTGAGACCACCGGTGGCCATTCCCACACCAACCGATTCATTCGGCGGTGCGCCTACAGGCATTGTATTCAACAACACGACAGATTTCGCGATCCTGAAAGCGAAGCAGACTACACCGAGCCGCTTCATCTTTGCCACAGAAGACGGCATACTGGCGGCCTGGGGAGGCGGTAACACGGCTACTCTTGTAGCAGACAGATCTGCATGGCATTCCGTGTATAAAGGACTGGCCATGGCAAAGGACGGCGGAAATAATTATTTGTATGCCACGGATTTCAGAAACGCCAAAGTGGATGTGTTCGATAAGGACTTCAAGTATGTAAACGGGAAACCTTTTCATGATCCCGGTATTCCACAAGGCTATGCTCCTTTCAATATTAAAAGCATTGGTGGCTACCTGTATGTAGCATATGCCAAACAAAAACTACCGGAAAAAGAAGACGATGAAGCCGGACCAGGAAATGGTTACGTAGATATCTTCTGGCCAAATGGCACACTGGTAAAACGTTTCGCATCCAGGGACGCTTTGAATTCCCCCTGGGGAATGGCAGTGGCTGCCCCGGGTTTCTGCGCCACAAAGGATGTGATCCTGGTAGGAAATTTCGGAGATGGAAGGATCAATATGTATACGCCTCAAGGTATCTTCCTGGGCCCCCTGAAGAGCGGATGGAAGCCTATAGCTATTGAAGGATTATGGTCCATTGAAAATAATATACCGACGGCCGATCCAAAACAGTTGTTCTTTACAGCTGGACCGGAGGACGAAGAGCATGGCTTATTCGGGTATCTAATGAATAGACATTAAGAGCGAAAAGCAGCCTTGACAAGGGGAAGCCAGGGCTGCTCTTCAAATTAGTTCCGGACTATAATATAGATTACCAAACCTGGTATATCTCCCTCGACCCCGTCAAATACATATCATGATACCCAGCCATTTTCGTCTTCATCTTTTCCATCAGCGCAGTATCCTTCTGCATTTCCTCCCAATTCTTCTCATAGGCAGTCAGGTTTTCATACTTAGTAACCACTACTACTTTATTGAACTGCCCGGTTACGTCAGTCATGACTTGAACAAACTCTTTGCTGTCACTCATTACTTCTTTAAACAGCTTAGCCAGCTTTGAACCGTTGCCCGGTTTTGCAATGAAGATGTCGTGAACGATGATCATGGTGGATTGTTTTATTGTGTGTACAAAGTTATTGCCGCTGTATGACTTTCAGGGGCGGCTATCTGGACTTCCTGAGGGGCTTATTACGCCATGTATCAAGATAAAATCCTGCCAATGCTTGTTAAGATAAATGAAGCAGGGTCTGCACTATTGGCCTAGTTTCGCCGTGGAGAAATATTCAGAAAACCCTATGTACGATAGAAGCCTTTACCCACATTTCTGATATATGTAGTCTCTCCTTAAAATATAGCCATTAGCCTATTATCTCACAATGAAAACCCATCTGTTATGAACGGATTAAGACCCTCACTTTTAACCTTATTCCTGTCGATCTGCTGTTCCTGGGCACTAGCACAAACTAATATCGCTCCGCAGGCCACAGCCACTACATCCTATGTATCATCCTGGGAAACAATTGCCGCGCTGAACGATGGTTACACGCCGGCCAATTCTAATGACAAATCCCACGGCGCATATGGAAACTGGAATAACCCAAACTCAACACAATGGGTGCAGTACGACTGGTCACAGACCTATAAAGTAACATCTATTGAAGTATATTGGTTCGATGACGCAGGAGGTGTATTGACACCCACCACCGCTTATGCCGACTACTGGAACGGCTCTGCCTGGGTACGCATCGGCAATATTCCTTTACAGAAAAATGCCTTTAACGTACTGGCAGTATCTTCTGTTGACATGACCAGGCTGCGTGTATCCATGCTCAACACTTCACAGTCAACAGGCATACTGGAGTGGAGAGTGACCGGTACCAGCAACACGCCTCCTCCCACAGGCGGAGCGCCTTATACCTGGCCGGCTTACTCACCTACTATTAAGTATAATTTCAAGGATGAATTTCCGAGCCTGCCGGTTCCCTCACAGATCCTGAACGATTGTCCGCAGGTAGTAGGCACCACCTCTTCACAGTGGTGGGCTTTCCGTTGGGGACCTAACAAGAATTCTCTGGTGACAGACAATGCCGTTAATCCGCTGTTGGCAAGAATGAATACCGACTTTGCCTATTTCCGTGATCAGATGGGATGGCCGCCAGACCTGCGCGCCAAAAGAGGTTACCGCAGCTGTGTGTACCTCTACGGTTCAGGTCTTTGTACAGACAACGCCTCCAATACCGAATTAGGCGGCTGGCAAAGCGCCATTAATTACAATGGCACCAGCTGGCCCATGGTACTGGCTTCTTATTACCCGATCTACAGTTACGATCCTGCATGTCCCTACTCCGATCGTGAGTTCCAGAAAGGAGCGATGGTGCATGAAGGTATTCACTCATTACTGGCCGATCTGCCCGGTGTAAAACAATCTGCCTGGTTCCATGAAGGTGGTAACGTATGGCTGCAGCAAACTGCAGACGCACGCCGCTCTAACAACTTCAGTTCTATGGGAGACCTGAACGGTACAGATTTCATTGCTCCGTTTATGCCGATAGAATGCTACTCCGGCTGGCTGCAGGATGATAGCTTTGGAGGTCCTTCTGCCGAAGGTGTGAACATGTTCAACGGGAACCAGCAGATCTGTACCTGGCGTACTTACCTCGGAGGCCATCAGTACAGCAGCTCTTTCCCTACCTTCCTGGGTAATACCCTCGGTGATGGCGCTGTACCCTGGATCTGGAGGAATGCTCCTAACCGCGTGCTGGAAGGCATCGCCTCCGGCGTTGGCGCTGCACAGATGCGCAGGCTCATTACGGAGTACAGGGCCAAACAGGCGCTGGTAGATTTCGGTCCCTGGAAGAACGCTGTCCTCGCATTGCTGAATGCCCACTTCGGACAATCTATCGGTGCAGAATGGCAGCCTTCCTGGATGAATCCTCCGGCCTGGATCGCTACGCCTTATGCCAAGACTACCAATAACAGCGGATTGCTTACACCGGAAGCGCGTACACTCCCCGGATGGTCTGGCGCCAACCAGATACCGCTGAAAGTAACAGGCAATATGGTGACGGTTAACTTCGAGCCCATCGGCGCAAACATGACATGTCAGCTGGTATACCGTACCACCAGCGGTACCCCGGTATACAGCCAATTTGTTTCCAGCGGCGCTTGCAGCTTACGTTTGGATCAGGCTCCTGCAAACGGTGTAGTTATTGCCGTTATCACCAACACTGATTACATCTACAATGGCGAAACCACCCGCAAGGCGCACTTTGATTACCGTTTACGACTGGTTACCGGCGTTGCCGGTACTGCAGACGTTAACACCAAGTGGTACAATTCAGCCACGCTATCTACCGCCAGAACTTCCGGCGCAGAAGCAGAAGGCGTACCAGGTATAGACTGGTCCAAATACTGTATCCACGCTTACCACAATACCAAAGAAGTAGCTGAAGTAAAGAAGATCATCAATCCTGCTGCGTTTTTAATGTATCCCAACCCTGTAATTATGAACAATAGCCTTAAGCTGGAATTTACAAACGTGAAATCAGAGAAAACATTTATCACAATTACAGACCTGAAAGGGGAAAGGGTATTTGAAACCGTAACTACCGGAAACAATTACATCTTCAATACTAAAGGACTTACCGGCGGTATGTATGTTGTAAGAATTAAGAACACTAATACAGATATTACTCAAAAATTGATTGTACAGTAGTACTAGATTAGTTTATAGGGAAAGGCTTCTGATAAAAGGCTTTAAGCATCATGCTTAAAGCCTTTTATGTTAAGGTGCCAGCTGGAAATCCCCTTTTGACGGGATATGAAGTAGGATGGATTTCCGTTATTTTTAATAAACGTTCACCTCTTCACTCGCTTATTAAAACACACAATTATGAAAACTAAGACCTCCAAAAAACTGATCCTCGATAAGATTAAAGTAGCAAAGCTGAGCGCTAATGCACAAGAAACAGCCAACGCACGCCCTACTACTGTTGCCATGAAATGCAGCGCAATGGGATGTCCGAGCGTATTGGCGTGTTAGGAGTCATTGCGGAATAAGGGTCTTCATCCCCGTCATTGCGAGGCTCCCAGGGGCCTTGCGGGCAGCCGGGGCCGAAGCAATCTCCAAACGACAAACGATATTCTTCATTTGCCGTCTGGAGATTTTTCTTTTATAACATACCTCCTGCAACTTATTTCATCTTATTCGGAGAAACACCAAACTTCTTCTTAAACGCCATACTAAAATGCTGCAGCGAAGAATACCCCAACGCATAAGCAATCTCTGTCACCGTCTTCTTATCCTCCAACAAATCATTCTTAGCCGTTTCCAGCCTCACATCAGCAAGGTATTCAAAAACTGTCTTATCAAAAGTTTCCTTGAATGCCTTTTTTAATTTGTACTCATTCAATCCCGCTTTCCTTGATAACTCTGTCAGGGTAGGAGGGGTGTCTATATTTTCCAACAAATAATCCCGCACATATAATATCCGTTCCCTGTCATAATCACTCTTTATATAATACGGTTTGTTATTGAACGATCTGTCAAACGCTTCTGCCTGCAGCACCAGCATCTCCATTGTTTTAGAAAAGAAGAACATCCGCTTCAGCGGATCCGCATACTGACAATTCAATATCGCCTGTATACATTGTTCTAAGCGCGCATCAATCTCCAGGTTCTTCTCAGAAAAAGCAGCCGCATTGCTGGATGCAACATTGTCCGCAAAGCGCTTAATAGCATCATTCCCATCTTTGGCAATATTAAAGAACGATGCCCGCGAGAACTGGATCAGAAACGATCTCATACTCGTTCCTTCCAGCTTCATCTTTCCCTGCGCCGCTTTACCATAAAACATATTATGCTGGTTATCTGTCAGCTCAAACGCCCCCGGCAGGTTTTTATCAAACATAGAGACCTTCCCCTGCAGATTGAAATGCATCGTTACCAGCTCCGTATCTCCCACCCAATCCAATTCCGCTGTTTGCGTCAGTTCAGATGCAGCATAGCTTATTTTAATACCATCAAAAAGCCAGGTGTTGGCATTCATCAGGCCATACGGCGTGTTCACATTGAATACCTCCGCCCTCAGCTCATTGGTATCAAAGCTCTGCTCATTAAAGTTTTGCCTGAAAACGCTGTCCTCAGCATCATTTTTTAGTTCAAACCCCATACTCCCTTAAATATAAGTTTTACTCCTTTAAATATAACATGTACAGAGTGGCTCCCGCTAGTTTTGCATTACACCAACAAAATACACAGCAAAGTGATCAACACTACTTCCAGCTACTTAACTACCGCCGAAACCTGGCTGATCATCACCATACTAACCTATTGCATGATGAATGGCGCCCAGCTCTTCGAGACATTCGTGATCGTTCCGAAATGGACAGCCGCGCCGCCGCAATCATTTCAGCTCTTCAAAGCGCCATACGGACTGGATATGAAGATCTTCTGGATCATCGCCCATTCTCTTCACGAAATCACCTTCATCATCGCCATCATATGCTGCTGGAAATTGAGCCTGGTCCGCAACGGCCTGCTGATCCTATTCCTCCTGCACTTTGCCGTCAGGGCCTGGACCCTGATGTACTTTGCCCCCAACATCATCGCCTTCCAGAAAATAGCCAACGGCATCAGCCAAGGGGCAGATATGCTTACTAAAGCCACTTTCTGGAGAAATATGAACTACCTCAGAGTCGCCTTATTCATAGCCATTTCACTCGCCCAAATGATCTTGTGGTTAAAGGTATTCCGCCTGAAATAGAAAGATAGTATTTGCATTATAAAAGTACTTTCCTAAATTTGTGAAAGTACTTTTATAATTTAAAGCAATGAGCGATGTATTAGTGCAATTGGGTCACCTGGCCAACGGCTCCAGGTTCAAAAGGATCACTGACAAACTTTATATAGACGCCGACAAGGTATATAAAGACAATAACATCGGCTTCAAAGCCAGCTGGTTTTCCGTTTACTACGTATTGGCAAAAGCTGCCGCTCCCATGACCATCCTGGAAATAACCGACCAGATCTACTTCTCCCATATTACCGTAAAGAACATCCTGCGCGAACTGGAAGAAGAAAGCCTGGTAGTGATCAAGCCCAATCCTGACGACAAACGCTCGAAGCTGGCCTCACTCTCCGAAAATGGAAAGCGCCTGCGCCGTAAACTGGAACCTATATGGCTGTCCATTGCCGCCGCCCTGAAAGAGGTCTTTACCTTAGGACATCCCGATTTCTCCAATATCCTCAACCGCATAGACCGGGAGATCTACAAGATCCCCATCTACGAAAGAGCCAAATCCCATGACGGAGACCAGGTAACCGTAGTCGATTACCAGCCTGCCCTCAAAAAGCACTTTGCTAACCTGGTCAGCCCCTGGCTGACAGAAGTCACCGGCGGTAAACTGGAGGAGGAAGACAAGTTCACCATTAATAATCCTGATAAAGCCTATCTCGCCACCGGAGGTTTCCTGTTCTTTGCCAGATACAAAGGTGAAATAGCCGGGTGCGTAGCCCTGAAAAGACTCAATGAGCACGAATTTGAATTCGCCAAACTCTACATCCGGAATGAATACCGCGGCCTCGGCATCGCTACTAAACTGATCGAAAGGTGCATCAGCCGCTGCAAAGAGAACGAAGCCACCATGCTCTGGCTTCAAACCACTAACCGCATGCCGCAGGCGCATAAATTATACTACAAGCTCGGATTTGCAGACAGTCCCGCACCCGATAGCATGGATGTTCTCGCCAGAACAGAAAAGATCATGTTCCTCGAAATGTAATAAACTGCCAATAATGATGGACACACTACAAACCCGCATCGTAAACACTACCGATGCTGATAAACCATTGATATACTGGCTCTTCGACCAGGCGATCAGCTACCAGCAAAAGAACGGCTTCCCCGCCTGGAAGGGCTACGATAAGGACGCCTTACAGGCAGAGATCGCTCACCATCTTCAATACAAGATCATAAACGGCCCAAACATCCTGGGCGTGTTCAGCATCTCCTACACCGACCCCGGTACCTGGGGAGAAAGGGATTCCGGCAATGCCCTCTTCCTGCACAGAACCATCACCAATCCGAGCTTTAAAGGACAGAAAGTATTTGAGAAGATCCGGGACTGGGCCATCCGCTTCGCCAAAGAACAGGGGCTTGGCTACATCCGGATGGATACCTGGACCGACAACCCGCAATTGATCGCCTATTACCAGAGCTATGGCTTCCGGGTGGTAGCGGAACGCACCACCTCTAATGCTCCCGATCTGCCCGAACAAAACCGGAATCTGAACGTCACCCTGCTGGAAATGCCGCTCTAGGAGCCCAGACTTAACCTTTTTTTCACAAATCGGCTTACAGCAGGGCTTTTTTCCGTTTCAAACTTTTATTACTTTTGGTCTCCAAATGAGGGTATTTGTTTTTTTAACATATCTGTATTTTCTGCTGTTAGCTGGTTACCACTACTTTCATACGGGGTACCATGACGACAGGAGCTGTTATTCCTACTCTCATTCCCAACCCCATAATTTTGAAAAGGATTATCACGGGATAAAATTTATAGATACCTATCAGGACTATACCTTAATCGAGGATGAGACCCCCGATGATGCAGAAGAAAGCCTTATCAGCGATAACGTGGAAGATGAGGAGACCAGCCTGGCTGCCCGGAAGTACAAAGTGTTGATCCGGCGCTATTTAACGTATTCCGACACTTTTACCCTCAACAGCCATCGCGGCTTTTATTTTAAAGACCAACCACTCCTTTTCAGTCACTTACCCAGCAAATACATTACCCAAAGGGCTTTAAGGATCTGATCTGAATTGATTTGTCAGTTACCGGGGCATCACACCATGCTTAGTCGTTAGTTGACAGGTGACAGTAATCAATTAGGGGCATAATACCCGTTTTGACCGCTGCCAACCGCCCACTGCGAACTGCGAACTGCGAACTGTCAACCGCCAACTACCAACCTATCCGTTCAATATTTATTTAATATCATGAAACCAGTCATGTTCGCTGGCTTATTGGCCCTGTTGTGCCAGATAAGCTGTACCTCACACAAAGAAGAAAAAGAAGAATCCAGCAAGTATACCGTAACCAGCCCCATGCGGGTGGATACGTCCTTTACGCGGGAATATGTTTCGCAGATCAGATCTGTCAGGAACATCGAGCTCCGCGCACAGGAAAAAGGTTACCTGCAGGACATTTACGTAGATGAAGGCCAGTACGTGAAAGCCGGCCAGCTGCTGTTCAGGATCATGCCCAAAGTGTATGAAGCTGAACTGCAGGAAGCCCAGGCAGAAGCAGAAGCTACGGAAATAGAGCTGCAGAATACCAAAACCCTGGCAGACAAAAACGTAGTGTCCAAAAACGAGCTGGCCATGGCCACGGCCAAATTTAACCAGGCCAAAGCCGCTGTAGCATTAGCAAAGCTGCACCTGTCTTTCACAGAGATCAGGGCCCCCTTTAATGGCAGCATCGACCGCATCCCCAAGAAACTGGGAAGCCTGATCGATGAAGGCGAGCTGCTCACCAGCCTTTCAGACAACAGCCAGATGTTCGCCTACTTCAACGTATCCGAACCGGAATACCTGGACTATGCCACTAACAAAAAAGGCCGCGCAGA
>Ga0209564_1000859_pt1 | contig 40516 bp, 30 predicted proteins | sample AraplaCol_mMF_r2_FD_184272 | JGI IMG/M metagenome (GOLD analysis project Ga0209564, IMG submission 184272) | Arabidopsis root microbial communities from North Carolina, USA - plate scrape MF_Col_mMF_r2 (SPAdes) (version 3) | ecosystem: Host-associated > Plants > Roots > Endosphere | place: USA...
GCATCCTGATCGGGCAGTCGGGCATGGGCAAGTCGTCGCTGCTGAACCTGCTGATTCCGGGCGTGGAAGCCCAGACACGCGAGATTTCGTCGAAGCTCGACTCCGGCAAGCACACCACCACGTTCACCCGGCTGTATCACCTGCCGGCGGAATGGGCCGTGGTCGACGGGCAGCCCGGCTACCTGATCGATTCGCCAGGCTTCCAGGAATTCGGCCTGCACCACCTGAGCGAAGGCATGCTGGAGCGCGCCTTCCCGGAATTCCGGCCGCAGCTCACGGCATGCCGTTTCTACAACTGCCACCACATCAACGAGCCCGGTTGTGGCGTGCTGGGCGCCATCGACAACGGTGCGATCTCGCCGCGCCGGCACCAGCTCTATACACAGTTGCTGCACGAATCGCGTCAGCAGAAGCCGTGGTAAGCCCCGGCTGGCGTTTGGCAATGGCCGTGGTAAGGTAAAAGCACCCTGCCTGCCACGGCTTCATCATGAAACTGCTGCTGAGGACGCCTTCGCTGGTCCATGCCGCGCATTGCCAGAACGTACTGCATGCGGCCGGCATCCGCGCCGAGGTCCGCAATACCTGGCTTGCCGGCGCGGCAGGCGATATCCCGCTCAACGAAAGCGCCCCGCAGGTCTGGATTCTCGACGATACAGCCGAAGCCGATGCCTGGGCCGTGCTCAACGCGGCAGCCAATCCGGCGCCGGGCCCGCGCTGGCAATGCCACCGCTGCGGCGAATGGCACGAAGCCCAGTTCGCCGCGTGCTGGCACTGCGGCGCGCACCATGACTGAGTCCGGAACGCGGCGGGCATGAAAAAGGCGCCACAACCGTGGCGCCTTGGCGTTTCGCTGATGTTCCCGGCCGGGTGTCAGCCCACCCAGAGTGCCAGCGAGATCATCGCCAGCAGCAGCATCCACAGGATCACGGCGCGCCAGACCAGGCCCACCGCCGATTGCAGCGTGCGAATGCCCGGGTCCGTGCCATATTCGGGCGGCACCGGCTCGGCTTCGCTCATGCCCGGCGCATAGTCCACGCCGGCCAGGCTGGCACGCAGCATGACGCTGGAATCCTCTTCGGCCAGTGGTTGGCCCAGCCGCACACCGAGCGCCCCGCCGCCGCTGGCCAGCAGGATGCCGTTGACCGCGTCGTTCCACTTGCGCGCATGGTTGCGCCAGGCGTAGACCGCATCCTCGAAATTGCCAACGATGGCAAACCCGATCGCCGTCAGGCGCGACGGCACCCAGTCCAGCACGTAGAACGCACGGGCCGCAAAACGGCCCAGCGCCGGGCTGCGCTCGTTCGACGGCGTGTTCCACTGGCGATTCAGGAATTCGGCCGTGCGATACAGCACCACGCCGCCGGGGCCGATCGGCACCAGGAACCAGAAAAACACCCCGAACACATGGCGATGCACGGCCACGATGGCCGCTTCCAGCGTGTGCCGGACGATCTCGCTGACGGGCATCTCCACGGTGTCGAGCCCGGTCCATTCATGCAGCAGCGTGCGGGCCGTATGGAGATCGTCCCGGTTCAGCGCCTCGTGGATGTCGGTGAAATAGTGGCTGAACTGCCGGAAGCCCAGCGTCAGGTAGAGCAGCAGGACGTTCCAGACCAGCGTCAGGGCCACGCTGATCGACGCCAGCAGATAGTGGACGAACACCACGGCCAGCGTCAGTGGCAGCACCACGGTGAGCCAGGCCAGCGCGGCGTCGCGCGGGCGTCCGGTATCGAAGGCATGCTCGGCACGGTCACCCAGCACACGCACGATGTCGTAGATGGGGTTGTTCCGGCCGAGCGCCCGGAATTGTTCGGCAATCAGCGCCAGGAGAATGGATACGAAGGTCATCGCGTGACGATTAATCGGCGCACGGCGTGTGCCGCGGCGGTCGCATGGCGGATAGGCCAGACGATAGCATAGCGGCAAGCGTTCCTAGTACCTGTAAGCACTGGTTACGGGTAAACGAATGACGGCCCGCCAACGCCAACGCCCGCCAGGGGTGGCGGGCGTTGGCTGGGGGCCTTGCAGGCTCAGGCCGGGAGGTCGAACACCAGCACTTCGGCGTCGGCACCCTTTTCCAGGCTCACGGCATCCTCGCCGTCGAGCTTGGCGGCGTCACCGGTTTCCAGCGCCTGGCCGTTGACCGTCACCCGGCCACGTGCCACATGCACATAGGCCTGGCGTCCCGGCTGCAGCGCCAGCGTGGCGGCCTCGTCACCGTCGAACAGGCCGGCAAACAGGCGCACATCCTGATGGATCACGACCGAACCCTCGGCGCCGTCCGGGCTGCCCACCAGACGCAGGCGGCCGCGCTTGTCAGTGGCGTCGAAGCGCTTTTCCTCGTAACCGGGTTCGATGCCCTGCTGGTTCGGCATGATCCAGATCTGCAGGAAATGCGTCGTCGCGTCGGCCGCATGGTTGTACTCGGAGTGACGCACGCCGGTGCCCGCGCTCATGCGCTGCACGTCGCCGGGGCGGATCACGCTGCCGTTGCCCATGCTGTCCTTGTGCGCAAGTTCACCTTCCAGCACATAGCTGATGATTTCCATGTCGCGGTGGCCATGGGTGCCAAAGCCCATGCCCGGGGCGACACGATCCTCATTGATCACACGCAGCGGTCCAAACTGGATATGACGCGGATCGTAATAGTCGGCGAACGAGAACGTGTGATACGACTTGAGCCAACCATGGTCCGCATAACCGCGATCTTCAGACTTACGGATTTCAATCATTTTGATGGCCCTCCTTGTGGCCTGGAATCGAACCCTCCAGCTCTTGGCTGCGGGCTCTGCGGCGTTTCGATGCTAGGCAGTTTAGGGGAGCGGGGGTATATTGGCGGGCACCGCGTTAGAAGCACTTGTTCAGAAATTCTGAATATGCCCCTGTCACTTGAATCCCTCGAAGTCCTTGACGCCATCGAGCGCAAAGGCAGTTTTGCCGCCGCCGCCCATGAAATGGGCAAGGTGCCCTCCGCCCTGACCTACGTCGTCCGCAAGCTTGAGGAAGACCTCGATGTGCTGCTGTTCGACCGCCGGCGCCACCGGGCCGAGCTGACCCCGGCGGGCCGGGCCCTGCTGGACGAAGGCCGCCACCTGCTGCACGCGGCCGACGACCTGGCGCGGCGCGTCAAGCGCCTGGCCACGGGCTGGGAAGCCAGCCTGAATATCGCCGTGGACGATCTGGTCAATTTCCGGGCCCTGCTGCCGGTCATCCAGGACTTCTACGCCGAGAACACGGCCACCCGGCTGCGCTTTGCCAAGGAAGTGCTGGGCGGCACCTGGGATGCACTGGTCAGCAACCGCGCCGACCTGATCATTGGCGGCGCGTACGAGATTCCAAGCACCCAGGGCTTCCAGGTGCGGCCGCTGGGCACGATTCCGTTTGTCTTCGCCGTGGCCGCGCACCATCCGCTGGCTACCGAGGAAGGCCCGCTGACGACGATCCAGATTGCCAAGCACCGCATCGTGGCCGTGGGCGATACGTCGCGCAACCTGCCGGCGCGTACCCATGGCGTGCTGGCCGGCCAGGACGTGCTGGTGGTGCCCACCATGCGCGACAAGCTCGAAGCCCAGATCCGCGGCCTGGGCTGCGGCTGGCTGCCGGCCCCGATGGCGCAGCCCCATATCGAAAGCGGCGTGCTGCAGGTGCGCGAAACCGTGGAAGTGCGCGCGCCGGGCAATTTCAAGGTGGCGTGGCGCACCAACACGCGCGGCAAGGCGCTGCAATGGTGGTCCAGCAAGCTCGACGACCCGCGCCTGGCGCAGGCGTTGATGCAGCAGGCACCGCAGCAACCGGAGTCGTTCGAGTAAGTCCGCCGCACCATGCCGCAACGCTACCGGGGGCGCTTCGCCCCCTCCCCCACGGGCCCGCTGCACCTTGGTTCGCTGGTGACCGCGCTCGCCAGCTGGCTTGACGCACGCGCCCACGGCGGCGACTGGCTCGTGCGGATCGAGGACATCGACTATCCGCGCTGTGTGAAGGACGCCGACACGGGCATCCTGCGCACGCTCGAAGCACTCGGCATGCATCCCGACGAGCCGCCGGTCTGGCAGAGCCGCCGCGAGGCGCGCTATGCCGATGCGTTGCGGCGCCTGGACGCTGCCGGCTACCTGTATCCGTGCGGCTGCTCGCGTAAGGAAATCGCCGATTCGCTTATTCACGTGCGCGAGCGGCACCAGACGCTGGGCTATCCGGGCACCTGCCGCAACGGCCTGCATGGCAAGCTGCCGCGCGCCTGGCGCGTGCGCGTGCCGGACGGCCCTGCGGCCACGATCTGCTTTGACGATCGCTGGCAGGGACGCCAGTGCCAGAACCTGGAAACGGAACTCGGGGATTTCGTGCTCCGCCGTGCCGACGGGCTCTGGGCCTATCAACTGGCCGTGGTGGTCGATGACGCCGAACAGGGCATCACCCATATCGTGCGAGGCGCCGACCTGCTCGATTCCACGCCACGCCAGATCCATCTGCAGCATGTGCTGGGCCTGCCCACGCCGTCGTACCTGCACGTGCCAGTCGTGGTCAACGCGATTGGAGAAAAACTGAGCAAGCAAAGCGGCGCGCAGGCACTGGACACGGCAGCGCCGCTGGACGCGCTGCGGCAAGCCGGCGCGCACCTGGGGATCGTGAACGGAGAAGCCTCGGTCGCGGCCTGGCTGGCAGCCGCCACGGAGCAGTGGGCGGAACAATGGGTGTTGCGATAGAACGGTAAAGCGGCAAGCGCCAAGGCGATGAACCGCCCCCCGGAATGCAAACGGCCCGCTCAACGCGGGCCGCTTCGTTTTCAGGCGCTTGCGAGTGTGCGAGCGCTGCGATCCTTACGACTTGCGGGGCGCACCGCCCAGCAGTGCCGCCACCGGGCGCTTGGGCGCCTGACGGCCGCGGGTCAGTGCCGCAGCCAGCTGATCCTCGGTCTTCGGCGCCGGCGTGTAGTTGCCCGACGGCTCGTACGGACGCGAGAAGAACGGATCATCGGACGGACGGAACGCCGGCCGGCCATTGGGCTCGGTACGGCGGCGGCGCGGCGCCGCTTCTTCGCCCTCGCTGCTGCCGTTGGTGCCACCGGCGCCACTGGCGCTACCGTTGTCGCGCGCACGGCGCACATCGGAGCGCTGGCGGCGGCGGTCGGATTCTTCCTGGCGCGCACGCTCGCCGGTCGGATCAAAGCCCTCCAGCGTGCCGCGCGGCACGCTGCGCTTGATCAGCTTCTCGATATCGGCCAGCAGGCGGTCATCGTTGCCCGGCACGTGGATCGACAACGCGTCGCCACTGGCTCCGGCGCGGCCCGTCCGGCCGATGCGGTGAACGTAATCCTCGGCGCTGAACGGCAGGTCGAAGTTGATCACGCACGGCATGGCCGGGATATCGAGGCCACGCGCCGCCACGTCGGTTGCCACCAGCGCGTCGATCGTGCCGCTCTTGAAGCCGTCGAGCGTCTGCATGCGCTCGGTCTGCGTCTTGTCGCCATGGATGGCGGCGGCGTTGATGCCTTCGCGCTCCAGATGGCGCGCCAGCCGCGAGCAGCCGATCTTGCTGTTCACGAACACGATGCACTGCTTCGACTGCTGCTCGGCGGCACGTTGCTTGAGCAGGTGCACCACGGCGGCCTGCTTGTGGCCGTCCGGCACGGAATACACCACCTGGCGCACGTTCTCGTTGGTCGAGTTGCTGCGCGCCACTTCAATCGTCACCGGCTGCTTCAGGTAGCTCGACGCCAGCTTCTTGATCTCGGGCGAGAACGTCGCCGAGAACAGCAGCGTCTGGCGTTGCGCCGGCAGCAGGTTGATGATGCGCTGCAGGTCGGGCAGGAAGCCCATGTCGAGCATGCGGTCGGCTTCGTCCAGCACCAGCATCTGCACCTGCGACAGGTTCACCGATTTCTGCTGCACGTGGTCAAGCAGGCGGCCCGGCGTCGCCACCAGGATTTCCACGCCACGGCGCAGCGCGTCGGTCTGCGGATTCATGTCCACGCCGCCGAACACCACCGTGCTGCGCAGGTCCGTGTGTTGCGCGTAGCGCGCCACGTTGTCGTAGACCTGGTCGGCCAGTTCGCGCGTGGGCGTCAGCATCAGCGCGCGCACCGGGTGGCGTGCCGGCGATGCGCTGGCGTTCGCCAGCGGCAGCAGGCGCTGGATGATCGGCAGGGCAAAGCCGGCGGTCTTGCCGGTGCCGGTCTGTGCGGCGCCCATGACGTCCTTGCCCAGCAGCACCACCGGAATGGCCTGCGCCTGGATCGGCGTGGGCTTGGTGTAGCCCTGGTCGGACAAGGCACGCAGGACGCGTGCGTCCAGCCCGAAGCTTTCGAACGTCTGCTCTGCGGCTGGGGTCTGGTCTGGGGTGTTGGTCATCGTCATCAATGGGGTGTCGGTGCAGGGCGCGGAGCCGAGGCAACGGACACGCGTCTGGTACGGTTCAACGGGCGGCGCGCGGCGGAAAACACGCGAAAAGATGAATTGCCCGGAAAATCAAAGACTTGGATTCTACCACCAGAGTCAGGGGGCGCACACCGGCACTGAAGGGCAGTATCGGCGTTTGACATGCGAATGACGTGTCAACAACGCGTCACAATTGCTGGCGAGGATATCGGCCCGGCCATGTATAGACATTGACATCCGACGCATTCCGCCATGACGACCCACCTACCCTCGCCGCCCTTCAGTTCGTCCGCCACCACGCCCTCCGACGCCACTCGCCGCCGCTTCCTGCGCACTTCCAGCCGCTTCCTGGGCCTGGGTGCCGGGATGGCCGCCGGCTTGGGCACGCTTGGCCCCGCAGCGCTTGCCGCGCCGGCCGTGGCGGCTTCCGGCAGGCCGCAAGCCCCGGATGGCATCCAGCTTGGCGACCCATCGGACGATGGCCTGGTGGTCTGGGCCCGCGCCGGACAGCCCTCGCGGATGATCGTCGAATACGCCACCGAGCCGGGCTTCCGCAACGCCATGCGGATCTCCGGGCCGCTGGCCAGCAACGAGACCGACTTCACGGCGCGCACCCAGTTGACTGGTCTGCTGCCGGGCCAGCAGTATCATGTACGGGTGGCGTTTGAGGCACCCGAACAACGCCGTGGCCAGGGTGCGTGGATGGAAGGCAGCTTCCGCACCCGGGCCATGACGGCCGACAAGCCGATCCGCTTTGTGTGGTCCGGCGACACCGTCGGCCAGGGCTGGGGCATCAATCCCGACCTGGGCGGCATGCGCATCTACGAGGCCATGCGCCAGCGCAACCCGGACTTCTTCATCCACAGCGGCGACACGATCTACGCAGACAGCCCGATCGCTGCCGAGCAGAAAGCCGAGGACGGCCGCATCTGGCGCAATGTGGTGACCGAGGAAGTCAGCAAGGTGGCCGAGACGCTGAAGGAATTCCGTGGCCGTCATCGCTACAACATGATGGACGTCAATGTGCGCCGCTTCGCCAGCCAGGTACCGCAGATCTGGCAATGGGACGACCACGAGGTGACCAACAACTGGTCGGATTCGAAAGACCTGTCGGCCGACAACCGCTACAAGGAAAAGGATGTGCGCCTGCTGGTGGCCCGTGGCAGCCGCGCCTTCCTGGAAAACGCGCCGATGCGCTGGCACCGCCAGGGCCTGGCCGAGCGCGTGCATCGCAAGATCGCGTATGGCCCGCTGCTCGACGTGTTCGTGCTGGACATGCGCAGCTATCGCGGCCCGAACGGGTACAACCGCGAAACCACGGAAAGCGCCGCCACTGCATTCCTGGGCAACGCGCAGCTGGACTGGCTGATGGCCGAGATGACAGCGTCGCAGGCCACCTGGAAGGTGATTGCCGCCGATATGCCGATTGGCCTGGGCGTGCCGGACGGCAAGGATGCGCAGGGGCGCGCCAGATGGGAAGCCATCGCCAATGGCGACGGCCCGGCGCTGGGCCGCGAACTGGAGACTGCACGTCTGCTGACGCGGATCAAACAGGCCGGACTGAAGAACGTGGTGTGGCTCACGGCGGATGTGCATTACTGCGCCGCGCACCACTATGCGCCCGAGCGCGCCGTGTACAAGGACTTCGATCCGTTCTGGGAATTCGTGGCCGGGCCGCTCAACGCGGGCAGCTTCGGGCCGAATCCGCTCGACAACACGTTCGGCCCGCGCGTCGTCTTCCAGAAAGCGCCCACCGCCCAGAACATGTCGCCGTTTGCCGGCTTCCAGTTCTTTGGCGAGGTCAACATCGATCCCGCGTCGCGCGCGCTGACCGTGGACCTTCGTGATCTGAACGGTGTGTCGCAGTTCCAGCAGACGCTGGCCGTGCAGGCCTGAATCTGGCGCCGAGTTTGGAGCTTTTACGATGCGCGCCGGCCCCATGCACCCCGCAGCGGGACCAGGCGCGCCGTGTTCACACAGACATCAATCGCTCTTGATGTTGTTGTCCTTGATGACCTTGCCCCACTTCGCAAAGTCGTTCTGCATGCGTGTGGCAAGCTGGTCGGACGGCAGGTACGACGCCACGGTGCCCGCGCCCAGCATCTTCTGCTGCACGGTCGGATCGGCCAGCGCGCCCTTGAGCGCGTCGGACAATTTCGCCACCACGTCCTTCGGCGTGCCAGCCGGCACCAGCAGGCCACCCCACGACGACGCGTCGAAGCCCGGGAAGCCCTGCTCGGCCACCGTCTTCACCTCCGGCGCAAACGTGACGCGCTTGCTCGAACCCACCGCGATCGGACGCAGCTTGCCGGCCTTGATATGCGGCAGCGCCGCGATCATGTCCGAGAACATCATCGGCACCTGCCCGGCCAGCAGGTCGGAAATGGCCGGTGCGCTGCCTTTGTACGGCACGTGCTGCACGTCGAAGTGGCCCAGGTTCTTCAGCAGCTCGGTCGACAGATGACCAAAGCTGCCGTTGCCGGCGCTGGTGTAGTTCATCTTGCCGGGCGCGGCCTTGGCCTTGGCGATGTATGACTGCAGATCGGTCACATCGGGCAGTGCATGCGGATTCACGACCATCACGATGGGCAGTTCGTAGGCGTTACCAACCGGCGTGAAGTCCTTGAAGATGTCGTAGCCCTTGCGCGGCAGCAGGTACGGCGCCAGCAGCGTGGGCGTTGCCAGCATCACCAGCGTATAGCCGTCGGGCGCCGCCTTCGCCACGGTTTCGGTGCCGATGGTGCCCGAGGCGCCCGGGCGGTTGTCGACGACGACGGTCTGCTTCAGCGTCTCGCCCATCTTCTGGCCGATGATGCGCGCGGCGGTATCGGTCGGGCCACCGGCCGGGAACGGCACCACCAGGCGGATCGGCTTGTCCGGGTAGTTCTGCTGCGCCAGCGCCGATGCCGATGCAAACGGCAGCGCGGCTGCCAGGGCCAGCGCGGAAAGCGCCAGACGACGGGATTGACGACGGTGTTGCACAGTGCTTCCTCCAATATCGGCCCGGCACACCGGACCTATTCTCGTAATCGTTCTCGTAATTTCTTGAATCTCTGGCGCGCGCTGTACTCAGAGCCGCATCGGGCCCGGCTGGAACAGGCGCGCGTCCATCGTGCGCAGGTCGTCGGCCACGGCCACCGGTGTGGCGCATTGGTCGAGTACATCGCGTTGCAGGTCCACGCCCGGCGCGATTTCCACCAGCGTCAGGCGGGCCTCGCCGTTGGCATCGGCGCGCATCTCGAACACGGCGCGCTCGGTCACATACAGCACCGGAATGCCCAGCGACGCCACGTACGGGCCGTTGAAACTCAGGTGCGAGACTTCGGGCACGATCTTCCTGACGCGCCCCTCCCTGACGATCTGCAACATGCCGCCCTCGGCGCGGATCTCCAGCCCCCCGGCCGTCAGCGTGCCCATGAACACCACCGCGCGTGCGCTCTGCGTGATGTTGATAAAACCGCCCACGCCGGCGATCAGCGCGCCCTCGCCTTCGCCAAACTTGCTCACGTTGACGTTGCCGTGGCCGTCGAGTTCGGCCAGGCCCAGGATTGCCAGGTCGATACCGCCGCCTTCGTAGAAATCGAATTGCGCGGGCTGGTCCACCACGGCCTCGGGATAGGCCGACGCGCCAAAGCTCAGGCCATCGGCCGGCGTGCCGCCGATGGGGCCCGCCTCCACGGTCAGCGTGAAGCCGTCGAGCCCGGCCTGGTGTGCCAGCGCGCCCACGGCGGCCGGCATGCCGACCCCCAGGTTCACCACGCGCGGCCGGCGTGCGGCCAGTTCCATCACGGCGCGCCGCTGCACGATGGTGCGGGCGTCCAGCGGGGCCGACACGGGCGGCAACGCCTGGGCTTCCTTCGCCTTCTCCGCGGCATCGGCCTTTTCACCGCGCCACGGGCGCACGTAGGCGTCGTTGTACGTCTCGGCAAAGGTCATCTGGTGATGCGCGGGCTGCTCGCTGACCACCACGTAGTCCACCAGGATGCCGGGCACGTGAATCGCCTGCAGCGTCTCGTGGCAGTCCACGATGGACTCGACCTGCGCAATCACGATGCCGCCCGAGTTGTGGGCCGCCTGCGCCATGGCAAGCAGTTCGTGGTGGAACGCCTCGCGATGCGTGCTCAGGTTGCCGCGCGGGTCCGACGCGGTGCAGCGGATCAGCGCGCAATCGATGCGGAAGGCTGGATAGAACAGGTATTCATCGCCACGGAAATCCACCGCCTCGACCCAGTTCGCGGTCCCCGCCGCAATCGCGTCGCGGGCGCGCCGGTTGACCGCGCCGCCGTGGTAGCGCGGGTCCTGCGCGGTGCGCGGATCGACAAAGGTGTGCAGGCCGATCTTCGTCAGCACGCCGGGCTTGCCGCCGGCGATGGCGCGATACAGATGCGTAAGCACGCCCTGCGGCAAATTGAAGCCTTCGCAATCCTCGTTCATCGCCAGCGTGGCCAGGCGCGTGGCCGAACGCCAGTGCCCGCCGACAATGGCGCGCGTCATGCCGGCATTGCCGAAGTGGTTCACCCCGCGTGCGCCGCGGTCGCCCTGCCCTGCGGAATAGATCAGCGTCAGGTCGCGCGGCAGGCCATCACGCAGAAAGCGCTGCTCCAGCGCTTCGGTCACGCCCTCGGCATGGCCGGCGCCGACAAATCCCGCACTGGCTACGGTCCAGCCGGTCTGGACGAGTTCCGCCGCCTGCGCGGTGGTGATCACCTTCATTGCCGTCTCCTGAGTCTTGTTCTGTCGTGGTTTCTACCGATCCACGTTTTGCGAACAAATGTTCGCGAAACACCTATCATACGGATCGGGCGGCCGGACGCAAGTCGGGTGTGACCCGCAGAAACCCCTTATTTCGATTTTCGATCCGTTCGATCCAACATGCCGCGCAGCGACGCCAAAGCCACCGAATCCCTCGCCGAAGCCGCCACCGATGCGCTCGCCGACAGCGCCTCCGAGATTCCCCGCAAGGAAGAACTGCTCGACTCCCTGACCAAGGGCCTGGCCCTGCTGCGCCTGTTCGCGAGCGGCACCGGGCGCCTGACGATGCAGGACGTGGCCGAGCAGCTCGATGTGACGCGTGCCGCGGCGCGCCGCCTGCTGCTGACGCTGGCGCACAACGGCTATGTGGCCCAGCAGGGCCGCCAGTTCGTGCTCACGCCCAGGGTCATGGACCTGGGCTATGCCTACTTTGCGTCGATGAACCTGCCGCAGCTTGCGCGTCCCTACCTGCAGGCGCTCTGTGCCGAAGCCGGCGAAAGCTGCTCCATCGGCATGCTGGATCACGAATCGGTGGTGCTGGTGGCGCGCGAGGAGCCAAGCCAGCTGCTGCGCGTGGACATGGCGATTGGCCGCCGCATGCCCGCCTACGCCCATTCGCTGGGGCGCGTGCTGCTGGCCGGGCTCGACGACGACGCGCTGGCCGCCTATCTGGACAGTGCCGAACTGCGCAAGCTGACGCCCTTCACGATCAGCTCCCGCCCCGCGCTGGCAACCAAGCTCGCCCAGGTGCGGGCCGATGGTCATTGCACGCTGGTCAGCGAACTGGTCGATGGTTTCGCGGGCATCTCGGTCCCGCTGACCGACCAGAGCGGCAAGGTGGTGGCCGGGCTGGGCCTGAGCATGGTGCTGGGCAGCCGCGACCAGGCCTATCTGGAAAAGCACTACCTGCCGCCGTTGCGCAATGCGGCCGCGCAGATCGAATCCATCCTGAAGGCACGATGACGGCCCGATGAGCGCCGGGTCGGCCCCATAAGGAAAAAGCCCCGCTGGCCGGGGAGGTCGCGGGGCAGAAGTGGTAGCGGGGCAAGGATCCTGTCACCCCGCCGCGTATCGTGATGCAACGCGACTAGCGCCACATCACCCGTTTGTGGGGGTCTTGGTGGGGTATCGCACCGCAGGCGCAGGGTTCGTGCAATGTTGCTCAGTCAACACATCACATTTACGCGTGCGGCAATGCCCGGAAGGCCGGAAACGTCTCCACCTCGGCGGTGAATGCAGCCAGCGCCGGATGCGCTGCCGGCTCAACCCGGCCCGGTAGCAATGCCTGCGTGAACGTCCACACCACGGCGGCTGTCAGCCCGGCCTGATCCAGCGCCTGCTCGGTCGTGGGCATCGGCACGGCCTTCATCTCGGCTTCGAGCAATGCGAAGGCGCTGGCGCACTGACCATCGACACGCTCCACCCACGGCTGATGCACTTTCTCGGTCGGGCGCAGGTTGTGTTCGTAGACGTGCTGCACCGCCTTTTCGCACGCCGCCAGCGCCAGCCCGATGATGCGCAGCGCACGCTGGCGGGCCGCCAGATCCGTTGGCATCAGGCTGCGCCCGGCCAGTGCCTCGGCGTAGTCGATGATCAGGGTCGAATCCATCAGCACCACATCGTTGTCGCATACCAGGCTCGGGGCCTTGACCACCGGGTTGATCGCGCGAAACTGCTCGAAGGTGCGAAACACCGACACCTGCTCAAGCGCATAGGGCAAACCCAGCAGCCGCAGCGTGATGGCCGCGCGGCGGACGTAGGGGGAATCGAGCATGCCGATCAGTCTCATCTGGGCTCCAGTTCCAATTGACGGGTAAGTGGCAAACAGCGGGAGCCATACGATAGCGCACCGCGTGTCGCGCCAGGCGGCCGAGTGACCAACTGATCATTTCAATCATTTTGATGACCGAACTGGTCAAAACTGATGGTTTGGCCTAAACTTCGGCCCACATTTGATCGATTCGATCAAACGCCTGCGCAAAACACACAGTTGCCGCACCCACGCGGCGGGAGACGAGGATGCAGATTCACATCAAACGCGCCATCGAGCGCGTGCCGGGCGGCATGATGATCGTGCCGTTGCTGATCGGTTCGCTGGTTGCAACGTTTGCCCCCGATGGTCCGAAGTTCTTCGGGTCGTTCACCAACGCCCTGTTCACCGGCGCGCTGCCGGTCCTGGCCGTGTTCTACGTCTGCATGGGCGCCAGCATCAGCGTCAAGGCCACCCCCTACATCGTCAAGAAGGGCGGCGTGCTGTTTGCCACCAAGGTGGGCACGGCCATCGTGCTGGGCGTGATCCTGGGCCACTTCCTGGGCGAGGCGCCGATCAGCGCCGGCATGTTCGCCGGGCTGTCCACGCTGGCCGTGGTGGCAGCGATGAACGACACCAACGGCGGCCTGTACATGGCGCTGATGGGCCAGTACGGCAAGCCCGAGGACGTGGGCGCCTATACGATCATGTCGCTCGAATCGGGCCCGTTCCTGACCATGGTCACGCTGGGCGTGGCAGGCCTGTCGGCCTTCCCGTGGCCGACGCTGGTCGGCAGCATCCTGCCGCTGATGCTGGGCATGATCCTGGGCAACCTGGACCGCGAGATGCGCGAATTCCTGAGCAAGGCCGTGCCGGTGATGATTCCGTTCTTCGCGCTGGCGCTGGGCGCCGGCCTGGACCTGCACAAGGTCTGGCAGGCCGGCATGCTGGGCCTGGGCCTGGGCGTTGCCGTGGTCGTGGTGACCGGCTTCGCACTCTATATCGCCGACCGCCTGAGCGGTGGCACCGGCGTGGCGGGCGTTGCAGCCGCCAGCACCGCGGGCAACGCGGCAGCCGTACCGACACTGGTGGCGGCCGCCAATCCGGCCTACACCGAGGCCGCCAAGCACGCCACGATCCTGGTGGCAGCCTGCGTGGTGGTGACCTCCGTGCTGACCCCGCTGCTGACCGCCTTCGTGGCGCGCCGCGTGGCACGCCGGACGGACGCCGCCATGGCCAGGACTGCCGCATGAGCTGGCTGATCATCGCCGACGACCTGTCCGGCGCGGCAGACTGTGCGATCGGCTTCGCCGCGCATGGCGCGCGCACGGTGGTGACGCTGGATGCAGCGGCAGCCACGGAAGTTGGCGGTGCCGATGTGGTGGCCGCCGACGTCGACAGCCGCCGCCTGGCGCCGGCCGACGCCGCGGCGCGCAATCTCGAAGCATGGCGTTGCGGCACCGCTGCGCACCGGCGGCTCTACAAGAAGATCGATTCCACGCTACGCGGCAACTGGGCCGTCGAAACGGCCGCGCTGCAGCCGGTGGCAGGCCTGGCCGTCGTGGCGCCGGCCTTCCCGGCCACGGGCCGCGTCACGCGCGATGGCCGCATGTTCGTCAACGGCCAGCCGCTCGAAGACACCGACATCTGGCGCCTGGAAGGGCTGGACGGCCCCGCCGACATGGTGGCGCTGCTCCAGGCCCAGGGGCTGCGCACCGCGCGCATTTCCCTGTACACGCTGCGCGCCGGCATGACCGCCGTGCAGTCGCAACTGGCAACCTGGCAGGCCGAGGGCTATCAGGCCGTGGTCAGCGATGCCGAAACCGAAGCCGACCTGCTCACGCTGGCCCAGGCGTCAGTCGACCTGGCGTCGCCGGTGTTCTGGGTGGGCTCGGGCGGCCTGGCGCGTGCCCTGTCGACGGCCGCACCGGTGCGTGGCGTGGAAGACGCCGCCCCCGCGGCGCCCCGCCACGAAGGTCCGGTGCTGACGCTGGTGGGCAGCATGTCCGGCGTGTCGGGAAAGCAGGCGAGCTATCTTTGCGAGCAGGCCGGTATCGACGCGCTGGTGGTGCCGCCTCAAGCGCTGCGCGACGGGTGCCATCACGCGGCGTGGATCGCCTCGCAGCAATCGATTGCCGAATGCCTGATGGCAGGCCGCGACCTGCTGGTCAGCATCGGCCGCGACGACGCGTTCGACCCGGCCGAAGGGCCGCAACTGTCGACTGCACTGGCCCGTCTGGTATTGCCCTGCTTCGCACACGTCGGCGGCCTGATCGCCACCGGCGGCGAAACGGCACGCGCGATGCTGGCGGCAGCCGGCATCGGCGCCCTCACGCTGAAGCGCGAAGTGGAAGCCGGCGTGCCGTTATCCGAAACCACCACGGGCCCCACGCGCCGCATTGCCACCAAGGCGGGCGCGTTCGGCACCGAGGCCGCGCTATGGCTTGCCTGGCAAGCCATGCGCCAAGACTGATTTCCCCACTGAACGGGACATGGACAAATGAGCGACTACATTCCGGTAATCGGTATCACGATGGGTGATGCCACGGGCATTGGCCCCGAAGTCATCGTCAAGAGCCTGGCGCACGAGAGCGTCTACGCCCAGTGCCGCCCGCTGGTGATCGGCGACGCGCGCAGGCTGGAGCAGGCCGCCCGCCTGGTCAACTCGACGCTCAAGGTGCGCCCGATTGCGTCGCCGGAGGAAGCCCGTTTCGAACTGGGCACGATCGACTGCATCGACCTGGGCCTGATCCCGGAAGACCTGCCGTTCGGCAAGCTGTCGGCCGTGGCTGGCGACGCGGCGTTCCGCTATATCGAGCGCGCCGTGCAGCTCACGCAGCAGGAAAAGATCGACGCCATCTGCACCGCACCGCTGAACAAGGAAGCGCTGCACGCGGGCGGCCACAAGTTTCCGGGCCATACCGAGATGCTGGCGCACCTGACCGGCACGCCCGAAGTGTCGATGATGCTGGTGGCGCCGAAGCTGCGCGTGATCCATGTGACCACCCACATCGGCCTGATGGATGCCATCCGCAAGATCGAGCCGGGCCTGGTGCAGCGCACGATCGACCGCGGCAACACCACGCTCAAGCGCGCCGGCATTGCCGCCCCGCGCATCGGCGTGTGCGGCATCAACCCGCACGCCGGCGAGAACGGCCTGTTCGGCCAGGGCGAGGAAGAGCAGAAGATCATCCCGGCCGTGGAAGCGCTGCGCGCCCAGGGCGTGGATGTGGAAGGCCCGCTGCCTGCCGATACGCTGTTCTACCGCGCCGGCCGTGGCGACTTCGACCTGGTGGTGGCGATGTACCACGACCAGGGCCATGGTCCCGTCAAGGTGCTGGGCCTGGAAGCCGGCGTGAACATCACCGTCGGCCTGCCAGTCATCCGCACGTCGGTTGACCACGGTACCGCGTTCGATATCGCCGGCAAGGGCATCGCCGACGAGCGCAGCCTGCTCGAAGCGCTGCGCCAGGGCGCGGAACTGGCAACGCGCCGCGCCTGATGGCACAGGTGCGCATCTGACGGCGCCTGCACTGCTGTAAGATCGGGGATCGTTTTTCGATCCCCTTTGTCTTGTTTCCTTCATGAAAGCCGCCGACCGCCGCCGCGCCATCCTCGAACTCGTGCTTGCCGGCGAAGACGCCAACGTCGAACGCCTGACTGCAAGCCTTGGCGTGTCCGAGGCCACCGTGCGCCGCGACCTGACCGCGCTGGCGCGCGAAGGCCGCATCGTCCGCACCTACGGCGGCGCCGCCGCACTGATGCAGGTGGGCGGCCACGAACCCGAGGCATCGCTGGAGGAACGCAAGGCCCTGCAGCGCGACCAGAAGGAAGCCATCGCCCGCCTGGCGGCAAGCTTCGTGCAGGACGGCGATGCGGTGCTGCTGGACAGCGGCACCACGGCCGCCGCGCTGGCCCGGCTGCTGGCCGCACGCGAAGACCTGCACGTCTACACCACCAACCTGCTGGCCGTGACCGCGCTGGCCGGCCTGCCCCGGATCCGCGTCACGCTGATTGGCGGCGATGTTCGGCCGTCGAGCATGGGCACATTCGGCCCGCTGGCCCAGCTGGCGCTGTCACGCATCAGCGTCGACAAGGCATTCCTGGGCGCAGACGGCGTGGTGGCCGGCGTGGGCCTGTGCGAAGCCAGCGCGGAGCAGGCCTACCTGAAGGAATGCATCATCCGCCAGGCCGCCGACATCTTCGTGCTGGTCGACTCCACCAAGCTCGGCCGCGCCCGCCAGCAGCACTGGACCCCGCTGGAGCGCGCCTGGACGCTGGTCACCGACGCCGACGCGTCGCCCGCCCAGCTGGAACCGTTTCACGCACTGAAGCAGGTGAACGTGGCGGTGGCGGACTAGCCTGGAAGCCCTCTCTACCGCCCGGGGCCGGCACCGGCCTTCCCCGCGCACGCGGCCGTTCTGCACGCCATTGCCTGCATGTCAGGTCGTGCAGACAGGTTCGCCGCTGCACGGGCCAAGCCGCTCGCGCATGCCGGCGGACATCCAGCGCAGGCCCGCCGCATCCACCATCAGCGCATCCACGCCCGGCATCGCACCCAGCCAGCGCCTGCCTGCTGCCTGTCCCGCCACCATCATCGCCGGACCCATGCCGTTGACGGCGTCGACCTGACGCGCCACCAGCACCACCCCGCGCATGCGCTGCTCCGGCATGCCGGTGTCGGGATCGAGGATATGGTGGTAGCGCTTGCCGGCCACCGTGAAGCCGCGCTCGTAGTCGCCTGAGGCCGCCACCACGACATCGCCCCGCACACGCAGCACGCCGATCAACCTGTCTGGCGCCATCGGATCGCGCACGCCGATACGCCAGTCCGGCTCGCGGGAACCGGCGCCCGAATGGCCTTGCGGATGCCCGCTGACCAGCACGTCGCCGCCGCCATTGATCATTGCCGCCGCCACGCCATGCGCCTTGAGTACGGCCATGCCGGCCTGCAGGATGGGCAGCTTGGCAATGCCGCCCAGGTCCACCCGCATGCCGCGCCGGCGCAGGTATGCCGTCTGCTGCTGCGGGTCGAGCCGCAGATCGCGGTAATCCACCAGCGGCAGTTCGCGGGCAATCTCTTCGGCGGCCGGCACCACGGGTTCGGCATGATCGAAGCGCCAGTTGGCCAGGGCCCCCACCGTCATGTCGAACGCGCCATGGCTGCGTGCCGAGACGGCCTGCCCCATCGTCAGCACGCGCATCATCTCGGGTGGCACCGGCACCGGCTGAAGGCCCGCCGACAACTGCAACGCGTGAACGGGGTTGCCCAGCCGGTAGCGGCTCATCATGTCCGCCAGGCGAGTCATCTCCGTCCAGGCCGCCTGCATGGCCGCCTCTGCGATGGGCTGGGCCACGCCGTCCACGGTGATGTCGACGCGCGTTCCCATCAGTGTGCGCGAAGACTGCGCCGTGCCCGCACTCGCCAGCACCGGCCTCAGCCATAGCGCCGCGGCCAGCAACGGCACGGCCTGCACCCATCGGCGCCGCGCCGCACCGTGCGCGGACATCTGCGCCACCACCGCGTGGCAAGCGTTGGCCTGTTCCATGATGCGTTCCCATCGTTTAGCGAAACAGCCATTCTAGGAATGCCGCAAGCCGCGCGAGTTGGAACAAATCAAACTGTTGTTGAGAATCATAATTTCTTTGATTCGTTGACCACCATCAATCCCCTCTTTGGAAAGTGCCGGGAATATCTCGCCAACTCCAGTGCGATTTCATTTCTGGCCGGAAAGCCGGTCATTACTATCCCGAGGGTCTCGATGAGCAAGCAGAACGAGAACAGGAACGCTGCAGGCGGAATTGGTCGCCGCCAGTTCCTGGGCACGGCCGCCATGGCCAGCCTGGCAGGTATCGCAGCATGTTCCGACAAGGGTGCCGCCGTGGCGGGCGCCAGCAGCGAAGGCAAGGCGGCGCCCGCGCCGACTCACGGCGGCAGCGCCGCCAACGTCCACCTGAAGCCGGGCGAACTCGATACGTACTACGGCCTCTGGAGCGGCGGCCACACCGGCGACATGCGCGTGCTGGGCCTGCCGTCGGGCCGCGAACTGCTGCGCATTCCGTGCTTCGTGCCCGACGCGCTGGTGGGCTGGGGCATCACCAACGAGTCGAAGAAGGTCATGGGCACCAGGCCGGATGGCTCGCTGCGCTACACCGTCGGCGACTCGCACCATACGCACGCGTCGTACAAGGACGGCAACTACGACGGCCGCTATGCGTGGATCAACGACAAGATCAACTCGCGCATCGCACGGATCCGGCTCGACTACTTCATCTGCGACAAGATCACCGAACTGCCCAACGTGCAGGGCTTCCACGGCATCTTCCCGGACAAGCGCGATCCGGTGGACCCGGCCATCAACTACACCACGCGCGTGTTCTGCGGCGCCGAGTTCGCGATTCCGCTGCCCAATACGCCGACCGATGACGGCACGAAGTACCGCAGCCTGTTCTCGTGCGTCGATGCCGAGACCATGGCCGTGCGCTGGCAGGTGCTGATCGACGGCAACTGCGACCTTGTGGCGACGTCGTATGACGGCAAGCTGGCCGCCACCAACCAGTACAACACCGAGAACGGCGCGCACTTCGAGGAAATGATGTCCGCCGAGCGCGATGCCTGCCTGTTCTTCAACGTCGCCCGCATCGAGGCGGCCGTCAAGGCCGGCAAGTTCAAGACCTACGGCGACTCGAAAGTGCCCGTGGTGGACGGCACGCATGCCGCCAACCAGGACCCGAAGACCGCGCTGACCGCCTATGTGTCGGTGCCGAAGAATCCGCACGGCGTGAACGCCAGCCCGGACCAGAAGTACTTTATCTGTGCCGGCAAGCTGTCGCCCACCTGCACGGTGATCGAGCTGTCGAAGGTGCTCGACTGGTTCGACGGCAAGATGGAAAAGATCGACGACGCCATCGTGGCCGAGGTGGAACTGGGCCTGGGGCCGCTGCACACGGCGTTCGACGGACGCGGCAACGCCTACACCACGCTGTTCCTGGACAGCCAGCTGGTGAAATGGAACGTCGACGCGGCCATCCGCTTCCACGGCGGCGACAAGAGCGCCAAGTACGTGGTGGACCGGCTCGACGTGCAATACCAGCCGGGCCACGTCAATGCATCGCAGTCGGAAACGATTGCCGCCGACGGCAAGTACCTGGCCGTAGGCTGCAAGTTCTCGAAGGACCGATTCCTGCCCGTGGGCCCGCTGCACGCGGAGAACGAACAACTGGTGGACATCTCCGGCGACAAGATGGTGCTGCTGGCCGACCACCCGGTGCGTGGCGAGCCGCATGACTTCATCATCTTCAAGCGCGACCTGGTGAAGCCGAAGCAGGTCTATGCCATGGACGACTTCCCGCTGGCGGTCAGCCCGGACAAGTCGGGCGTCACGCGCGAAGGCAAGAAGGTGACGGTGCGCATGACGTCGCAGGCGCCCGTGTTCAGCCTGCGCGAGTTCAAGCTGAAGAAGGGCGACGAGGTCACGCTGATCCTGACCAACCTGGACAAGGTCGAGGATCTGACGCACGGCTTCGCGATCCCGAAGTACAACGTCAACTTCATCGTGAACCCGCAGGAGACGGCCTCCGTGACGTTTATCGCGGACAAGCCGGGCGTCTTCTGGTGCTACTGCACCCACTTCTGTCACGCGCTGCATCTGGAGATGCGCACGCGCATGATCGTCGAAGCCTGACGCCAGCCCCGCCGTCCGCGCAGTCCCCACACGCGCGGACGGGCGACGCCCCCGAGCCATGTCACTCCTATCCGTCTTGCGCGCGGTCATGCTGGCCGCGCTGCTTCTTGCCGCCCACGCGTGGCACCCCGCCCTGGCCGACACGGCCTACGAGGCGCACCTGCCCGCCGACCTTGCCACGGCGCCCGACCTGTGTGCCCGGGTGTCCTGCAAGGACGTCTTTCCTGGCGCCGATACGTTCTCGGTGCGCATGGGCCAGCCACCATACGTCGAGGCCTACGGCCCCGCAGGCGCCGACGGCATGCGCCCGCGACTGGGCTACGTGATGCTGTCGACCGATATCACCGACACGCCGGCCTATTCCGGCAAGCCGGTGGTGACGCTGATCGGCATGGACAATGGCGGCCGCTTTGTCGGCATCAAGGTGCTCAAGCACTCCGAACCGATCCTGCTGCTCGGGATTCCCGAGACCGCGCTGCCGCGCTTCAACGCCCAGTATGTCGGCAAGTCGGTGACCGACAAGATCGAGATCGGCAGTGCGCGCCCGGACGAAGGGGTGCTTGGCGTCGATGCCATTTCGGGCGCCACCGTGACCGTCATCGCCCAGAACCAGGTGCTGATGACCTCCGGCGCCGCCGTGGCGCGCCAGGTCGGCATCCTGGCACCCGTGCAACGTGCCGCGGCGCAATTCGCGCCAGGCAATCCGCAACTGGCCTGGAAGTCGCTGGTGGACCAGGGGCTGGTGAAGACGCTGCGCATCGAGAATGGCCAGGTCGGGCTTGAGTCATCGAAGGAGCCGTTCATCGAACTCTGGTTCGGCGACCTGAACCATCCCGACGTCGGACGCAGCGTGCTGGGCGAGCGCGGATGGGACAACCTGCGTCAAAGCCTGCGTCCTGGAGAAAATGCGATCTTCGTGATCCGCACGGCGGGCAAGGAATCGTTCAAGGGATCGGGCTTCGTGCGCGGCGGGCTCTACGACCGCGTGCAGATTCGCCAGGGCGACGACACCTTTACGTTCCGCGATCTCGATTACCTGAACCTCTACGGCCTGGCGCCCGAGGACGCCCCGCCATTTAACGAATCGGCTATCTTCATCGTGCGCTCCGGGGCGTTCTCCGCGGCCTGGCCCTGGAAGCTGGTTTTCCTGGGCAATCGCGTGGACCGCGCCACCGGCGCGCGCACCTTTGCGAGCTTCGATGCCGAATACTGGCTGCCTGCCAAACTACTGGACGGTGGCCGCCCCAAGGTGGATGCGCCCACGCCCGCATGGCTGAAAGCGTGGAAATCGCGCGCGGTCAGCATTGGCCTGTTCGCGGCGTTTCTGGTGGCTGTGGCCGTGGTGCACGCGTTCCGCAACCAGCTCACGCGCCGCGCCACCCAGCGCAACAAGTGGCCGGTCAACAGCTTCAAGTACGGCGCCTGGGCTGTCAGCATCGTGTTGGTGGGCTTTGGCGCGATGGCACAGCCGTCCGTCACGCAGGTGCTGACGTGGGTGCATTCGCTGCTGTTCCAGTGGCGCTGGTCGCTGTTCCTGTCCGATCCATTCGTGTTCCTGTTCTGGATCTTTATCGCCGCCACGGTGCTGATCTGGGGACGCGGGCTGTTCTGCGGATGGCTCTGCCCCTTCGGATCGCTGTCCGAAGCCATGTTCCGCATCGGCCGGCTGGTCGGACTCCGGCGTTTCCAGTTCCAGTTGCCGCGCAAGGTCCATGACAAGCTGAAATGGCTGAAATACGGTGTCTTCGCAGGCCTGCTGGGGGTCTCGCTGCTGTCGATGGGCCTGGCCGAGAAGCTTGCCGAGATCGAACCATTCAAGACCACGTTCCTGGTTGGCATCCAGAATCGCGCGTGGCCGTTCGGGCTGTTCGTCTGCGCCATCCTGGGCCTGTCGCTGTTCACGGAGCGGCCTTACTGCAAATACCTGTGCCCGCTGGGTGCATCGCTGGCGATGCCGAGCATGTTCCGGGTCTTCGGCATCCGTCGCAAACCCGATTGCACGCGCTGCAAGGCGTGCGCCGTGGGATGCGGCGCCCAGGCCATCGACGACAAGGGCCGCATCGACCCGCGCGAGTGCCTGCTGTGCCTGGACTGCATGGTGCTCTATACCGATGCCCATGCCTGCCCGCCGCTGGCAAGGGAACGCAAGCGGCGCGAGCGCGACGGGCTGCCGCTCACCCGTATCGGCCGTGACGGGTACTTCATTCCCATCGTGCCGGTTGCCGATGCGCAGAGGCCGCAGATGCCGCAGACGCGCCAGGCCCCGCAGACGGACGGACAGGCCGCACCATGATCGATTCCATCAGACGCTGGCTGCTGGGGCTCGCGTTCATCACGAACGCGGCCGGGGCCGCCGTGATCGACGTCCAGCCGGGCGAGTCGATCCAGCAGGCCATCGCGGCCGCGCAAGATGGCGACGAAATCCGCATCGCGCGCGGCGACTACGAAGAAAACCTGCGCATCGACAAGCCACTGACACTGCGCGGCCTGGGCCGGCCCACCATCAGCGGCGGGCTGCGCGGCAACACGATCACCGTCACGGCCCCGGACGTGACGCTCGACAGCCTGATCGTGCGCGATTCCGGCGACAGCCTGAAGCACCAGGAAGCCGGCATCTACATCATGCCCGGCGCGCACCGCGCCGTCGTCACCGGCTGCGAACTTACCTACAACCTGTTCGGCCTCTGGATCGAGAAGGCCAACGACGTACGGGTGGCAAACAACGTGATCACCGGCAAGCGGGATTACCAGTCGTCGCAACGCGGCAATGGCATCCAGCTCTACAACACGCGCGGGGCGCGGATTCTCGACAACCAGATCAGCTTTGTGCGCGACGCCCTGTACGTGGATGTCTCGCACCATGCCGTCTTCCGTGGCAACCGGCTGCACCATAGCCGCTATGGCAGCCACTACATGAATTCCTACTACAACCTCTGGGAAGATAACGAAAGCTACCGCAATCGCGGCGGCCTGGCGCTGATGGAAGTGCGCGACCAGACCGTGCGCAACAACCGCACCTGGGGCAATGTCGATCACGGCATCATGCTGCGCACCGTGCAGGACGCCGTGGTGGAGCGCAATGTCGTCGCCGGCAACGCGCGCGGCTTCTTTATCTACGACGCCGAATACGTGACGCTGCGCGGCAATCTCGTGATCGACAACCGGGTGGGCGTGCACCTGTCAGCCGGGTCCACGCGCAATGTCGTGCAGCGCAATGACTTTATCGGCAACCAGGAGCAGGTGCGCTACGTGGGCGCACGCGACGAGCCCTGGGGAGACGCGGCCGGCAAGCCGGGCGGCAATCACTGGAGCAACTACCTGGGCTGGGACCGCAATGGCGACGGTATTGGCGATGTGCCCTACGAAGCCAACGATGTGGTCGATCGCCTGACCTGGCGGCATCCGGCCGTCAAGCTGCTGTTCGCCAGCCCCGCCGTGCAGGCGCTGCGCGTGGTGTCCCGACAATTCCCCGTCATGCGCGTACCCGGCGTGGTCGATGCCGCGCCGCGCATGGCGCCCGATCATCCGCAATGGAGTCACTGGCGTGACCAACCCTAGAGAATCCGCTTCCGGCGCATCCCGCGCAACCGTGGTGCTGCGCGACGTGGCCCGGCACTATGGCGCCGTGCACGCCGTGGATGGCGTCAGCCTGCAGATGCATGCGGGCGAGATGTTCGGCCTGATCGGCCACAACGGCGCGGGCAAGAGCACGCTGTTCAGGATGATGCTGGGCCTGGTACCGGCGTCGCGCGGCACCATCGAGATCGATGGCGCGGCCGTGGGCACCGCCGCCTTCCGCGCCGCGCGCCGGCGCATCGGCTACCTGCCCGAGAACCTGGTGCTCTATGACAACCTCAATGGGCTCGAGACGCTGCGCTTCTTCGCCCGCCTGAAGGGTGCGGATGCGCAAGACTGCCCCGCCCTGCTGGAACGATTCGGGCTGGCGCACGCCGCACAGCGCCCGGTGCGCGAGTACTCCAAGGGCATGCGGCAACGGCTGGGCTTTGCGCAGGCGTTGCTGGGCGCGCCACGCGTGCTGTTTCTCGATGAACCGAGCAATGGCCTGGACCCGCTGGCCCTGCGCGACGTGCACGCGATCCTGCGCGAGCAGAAGGAAGCGGGCGTCACCATCGTCATCACTTCGCACATCCTCAGCGAACTGCAGGAGCGCGTGGACCGGCTTGCGCTGCTGGCCAATGGCCGCGTGCAGGCGATGGGCACGGTGGACGCGCTGCGCGGCCGCCACAAGTTGCCGCTGCAGCTGCGCGTGCGCATTGTGCCGGGCACGCTGCCCGTGATCCGCCGGCGGCTGGAATCGCTGCCCGAAGTGGGCCTGCGCGGCACCGGCCTGGAATTCCGGCTCGACTGCCCGCGCGAGACCAAGATGACGCTGGTCGGGCTGCTGGCCGACTGTATCGACGACCTGCGCATCGACGAGCCGACGCTCGAGGATGTGTTCTTTGGCGCGGAGCCCCGGCATGCAGTGCATTGAATGGCGCCAGATCGCCACCGTGGCGAACAAGGAGTTCCGGGATCGCCTGCGCAACCGCTGGGTACTGGCTATCGCGCTGGTCTTCGCGGCGTTTTCGCTGGTCATCGGCTATTTCGGCGGCGCGCAGCAGGGCGAGATCGGCATGCGCTCGGCGGCCTTTGTCGTGGCAAGCCTGGTCAGCCTGGCGATCTACCTGATCCCGATGATTGCGCTGCTGCTGGGCTTCGATGCGATTGTGGGCGAGCGCGAGCGCGGGTCGCTGGACCTGCTGCTGGCCTACCCGCTGACACGCCTGGAGCTGCTGCTGGGCAAGTACCTGGGCCTGGCGGCCGCGCTGACGCTATCGACACTGGCAGGCTTTGCCACGGTGGGCGTACTGCTGTTCGCGCAGTTCGGCACCGGCATGCTCGGCCAGTTCCTGCGTTTTGTCGGCAGCGCGGTGCTGCTGGGGCTGGCGTTCCTGAGCATTGCAGTACTGCTTTCGGTGATCGCCCGCGACCGCGCGCGGGCCTCGGGCCTGGCTATCGCCCTGTGGCTGTTTTTCGTGCTGGTGTTCGACCTGTTGCTGCTGGGCACGCTGGTCGCCACGGGCGGCCAGTTTGGCGATACCGCCATGGCGGCGGTACTGCTGCTGAACCCGGCCGACCTGTTCCGCATCCTCAATGTGTTCTCGCTGGACGCCGTACGCGACATGTACGGCCTGGCGAGCGTCGTTCCCCCCATTCTCGCCAACCCCTGGGCACTCGGCGGCGCCATGCTCGCGTGGATTGGCGCGCCGCTGTTGCTTGCCATCTGGAGATTCCGGACATGAATCGCACACGTCTGCCCCGTCGCACCCTACTCGTGGGCCTTGGCCTGCTGTCGATCCAGGGCCTGCTGGCCGCGTGTTCGCGCACGGCGGCGGTGGCCATCGCGCCGGCCGACTTCGACCCGGCCACCGCCTGCGACCTGGACGGCATGCTGCTGGCCGACTATCCGGGCCCGAAGGCGCAGATCTTCTTCGGGGACCAGACCCGGCCGGTCTGGTACTGCGACACCGTGGAGATGTTCAGCACGCTGCTGCGGCCCGAGCAGGTGCGCAAGGTGACCGCCGTGTACACCCAGGATATGGCGCTGGCCGACTGGGGCAAGCCGCACGGGCACTGGTTCGACGCGCGCACCGGCCTCTACGTGGTGGGCAGCCGGCGCCGGGGATCGATGGGGCCGACGATTGCCGGATTCCAGCACGAAGACGCCGCGAAGAAGTTTGCCGATGCATATGGCGGCAGGGTGGTGCGCTTTGCCGACGTGCAGCCCGACATGGTCGACCTGAGCGGCGGCGCCATGCACGACCACCGCATGTAACGGCATCCCGCACCCGCAGCAGGGCTAATACGCCCGGCGCGGAGGCGTGCTAACTTGCGGCGTTTCCGGATGTGCATCCCGACGCACGCCGGCACGCGAAGCGCGTCATACGTTCGCAAGCATGCACAAAATGGAGGCCGTCATGCAAATCGCTTTCCTTGGACTCGGCACGATGGGGCTGCCGATGGCCGCAAATCTGCTCAAGGCCGGCCATGCGGTACGCGCCTGGAATCGCTCGCCCGGTCCTGTCGACAAGCTCGTCGCGCAGGGCGCGCACGGCGCCACAACGGCGGCGGAGGCCGCCCAGGGCGCCGATGTACTGATCACGATGCTGGCCGACGACGCCGCCACGCGCGACACCATCCTGGGCGGCGGTGCGCTCGACGCGCTGGCCCGTGGCGCCATCCATATCAACATGGGCACCGTCTCGGTGGCGCTGGCCCGCGAGCTTGCCGCCCTGCACGCGGCGCGCGGCGTGGCCTACATCGCCGCGCCGGTGCTGGGTCGCGTCAACGTGGCCGAAGCCGGCCAGCTGAACATCCTCGCCGCCGGCGATGCCAGGGCACTAACCTCCGTGCAGCCGCTGTTCGAAGTACTGGGCCAGAAAACCTGGATCTTTGGCGACAAGCCGGAACAGGCCAATGCGGTCAAGCTGGGCGTGAACTTCATGATCGGCGCCGCGATCGGCGCCATGAGCGAAGGCGCGGCACTGGCGCAGGGCTACGACGTCGACCCGGCCGCGTTCCTTGACCTGGTCACGTCCACGGTCTTCGCCGCACCGGTCTACAAGATCTACGGCGGCGCCATCGCCGAACAACGCTTCGAGCCCGCCGGCTTCAAGCTGGCATTGGGCGGCAAGGACGTCAGGCTGGCCCTGGAGGCCGGCGAACAGGCCAACGTGCCGATGACCCTGGCAAGCACGCTGCGCGACTCCCATATCGAGGCCATCGCACATGGAGATGGGCACAAGGACTGGGCGGCCTTGGCGCTGACGGCACGGCGGCGGGCCGGGCGGGGCTGAGGGAGGTCCATCCAGGAACGTCGGAAAAAACGCCAAAAAAAGGGGTTACGGCAAATACCGTAACCCCTTCGTTCAATGGTGGGCCTCCCGTGAGTCGAACACGGCACCAACGGATTATGAGTCCGCTGCTCTAACCAGGCATGAGCTAGAGGCCCTTAGAAGGCGCGATGCTTAGCTGCCTTCCAGGAAGCTCTTCAGCTTGTCGGAGCGGCTCGGGTGGCGCAGCTTGCGCAGTGCCTTGGCCTCGATCTGACGGATACGTTCGCGCGTGACGTCGAACTGCTTGCCCACTTCTTCCAGCGTGTGGTCCGTGCTCATTTCGATGCCGAAACGCATGCGCAGCACCTTGGCTTCGCGCGGCGTCAGGCTGTCGAGCACGTCCTTCACCACGTCGCGCATGGAGCCATGCAGCGCCGCTTCGGCCGGGGCCAGCGTGTTCGTGTCCTCGATGAAGTCGCCCAGATGGGAATCGTCGTCGTCACCGATCGGCGTTTCCATGGAGATCGGTTCCTTCGCGATCTTCATGATCTTGCGGATCTTGTCCTCGGGCATTTCCATCTTCTCGGCCAGCGTTGCCGGATCCGGCTCGTTGCCGGTTTCCTGCAGGATCTGGCGCGAGATCCGGTTCATCTTGTTGATCGTTTCGATCATGTGGACCGGGATACGGATCGTACGGGCCTGGTCGGCAATCGAGCGCGTGATGGCCTGGCGGATCCACCACGTGGCGTACGTGGAGAACTTGTAGCCGCGACGGTATTCGAACTTGTCCACCGCCTTCATCAGGCCGATGTTGCCTTCCTGGATCAGGTCCAGGAACTGCAGGCCACGGTTCGTGTACTTCTTCGCGATCGAGATCACCAGACGCAGGTTGGCCTCGGTCATTTCACGCTTGGCTTCGCGGGCGCGCTTCTCGCCTTCGGACATCTTGCGATTGACGTCCTTCAGCTCCTTCAGCGGCAGCACCACGCGGGCCTGCAGGTCGATCAGCTTCTGTTGCAGCTCGTGCACGGCCGGCACATTACGTTCGACGATCGTGCTGTACGGCTTGTTGTCGGCGACGATGGTCTCGATCCAGTCCAGGTTCGTCTCGTTGCCGGGGAAGCGGGCCACGAAGTCGGCGCGCGGCATGCCGCACTTGTCGACCACGATGTTCAGGATGGCACGTTCGAGCTTGCGGACTTCGTCCACCTGACCGCGCAGCGTGTCGCACAGGCGTTCGACGTTACGCGCGGTGAAGCGGATGCCCATCAGTTCGGCCTGGATCGCTTCCTGGGCCTTCACGTACGGCTTCGACTTGTAGCCTTCCTTTTCAAAGGCACGGCGCATCTTGTCGAACTGCTCGGCGATGATGCGGAATTTCTCCAGCGCGGCAACCTTCAGCTCTTCCAGCTGACGGGCCGATGCACCGGCTCCGGCGCCGTTTTCGTCGTCGTCTTCCTCGTCGCCTTCCTCGTCGGCGTTTTCTTCCGACTCCTCGTCCTCGTCATCGGAGGCGGCCGCGGCGGCCGGCGAGTTGTCCTGGACTTCCTCGGCGTTCGGGTCGATCAGGCCGTCGACGAATTCGTCGATCTTGATCTCTTCGTTGGCGATGCGCTCGGCGCTGGCCAGGATTTCCGAAATCGTGACAGGGCAGGCCGAGATGGCCATGACCATGTCCTTCAGACCGGCTTCGATGCGCTTGGCGATCTCGATTTCGCCTTCACGCGTCAGCAGTTCCACGGTACCCATCTCGCGCATGTACATGCGGACGGGGTCGGTGGTGCGGCCGAATTCGGAGTCGACAGTGGACAGCGCGGCTTCGGCCTCTTCCTCGGCCTCTTCCTCGCTGGTGGCCGACGGAGCATTGTCGTTCAGCAGCAGCGTCTCGGCGTCCGGCGCCTGTTCGTAGACGGCGATGCCGATGTCGTTCAGCGTGGCGACCAGCGTGTCGATCGTTTCCGAATCGACCATGTCGTCCGGCAGGTGATCGTTGATTTCCGCATAGGTCAGGTAGCCACGCGACTTGCCCAGCTTGATCAGCGCCTTCAGTTTCTGGCGGCGGACCTCCAGCTCTTCCTCGCTGCCAGCCTGGTTGGACGAAGCAAATTCCTTGAGCAGCGCCTTTTCCTTGGCCTTGCGGTCCTTGGCCTTCTGCTTTTCGGTCTTGGGTGCCGCCGCGGGCGCGGCGGGCGCGTCGTTGTCGAAAAACTCTTCAGTCACGTCTTCGGTGGTGCTGTCGTCTTGCTGCATCCCGGCCTTGGGCTTGCGGCCACGCTTCTTCGGCTCCGGCTTGACGGCCGGAGCGGCAGGACGCTCGGATGCAACGGGTGCGGGAGTTGCGGCACGGGCCTTCGGCGCGGCTGCAGCGGCGCCTGCCTTGGCGCTGCTGGTCCGGGTGCCGGCCGTCGTTGCCGCACGCTTGCTCTCGACTTCGGTATTCTGCTGTTTCGCCACGGTGATACTCTTGCCTTTCACTGGTGCAGCGGCATTACTGCCGCTTGTATTGGCGCTGCTGCCGCTCTCGCGTGCCGAAGTCGAGGGCTTTGAATTTTCGGATGTGCGATTCCTGGCGGAAGTGGTTCCGGCGGGCGCTGAAGCGCTACGCGCGGACTTTGCTGGCGCAGACCGGGCTGATGTCGTCCTGACTGACGCGGTCGATGTCTTCGCCGCCGTTGTTTTCACGGACGCCTTGCCGCTCCCTGATTGGGGAGTTTTGGAGGGAGCCTTCTCGGCTGCCCTTTCGGTTGCTTTGGCCTTTGCCATTGGCACGCTCACTTTCGCCAGTAATGGAGAGAGATTTCGCAATCCAAACCGGGCATTGTAGCACGTCGCCAATCCCCGGCTTCCTGTCAGGTGAGGTTTTCACCTGAAAAATCAAGGCTTAAGCGATTAGACCCCGGATTCCTCCGTCGGTTGGGATCACATGCGATGGCTCAAGCCGAAAAACCTGTGTGCTGCGTTTTTTATCGTTTGCCGCGTGGCGCCTACTCGTCTTCCGCGTTGACGGGCCGCCATCCCATCTGGCGACGGCGCTGCACTTCGGGCATCAGCCAGCGATAGCGCGCCTTGTCGTCCTCATTGGCGGTGCCGGCCTGGATGGCGGCCAGCAGTGTCTCCAGTTCGCGCTGCAGCGGGTCTGCCAATAGCTTGTGTATGGCGCCGTCGAATTCAAGTGTCGCAAGCGCCTCTTCCATTTCTTCCTTCAGCACAGCCGCTCGGGCGGCGGCATAGACGTCCGCATAGGGCGTCTGGGCCAGTTGCTCGTTGAATGCCGCGAAATTCATGGTGCCCTGGATGCCGTCGCAGGCCGCCACCAAGTGAGCAAGCACTTCGGTTTCCGGCCGCTGGGGATCAAGCAGCAAGGCGCGCGCATCATCGTCCAGCCGGCTCGCGAGCGACGGATAGCTCATGAGCAGCTGGATCACCTGCTGCTCCAGCCCCGTGGGCGCCTGGCGCTTGGCGCGCGGGCGTGGCTGCGAGAATCGGCCCACGCGCGACGAATCGCTGCCCAGCCCGCACACTGCCTCGATTTCGGCAGGCGTCGTACCGGTAGCATCGGCAAGTTCGCGCACAATCTGTAGCCGCAGGCCGCCGGCCGGCATGGCCTGAAGCAGCGGCTTTGCCTCGAACTGGGCGCGGGCGCGTCCCTCGGGCTGGCGCAGGTCCTGCTCTTCCGTGACGATCTGGAGCAGGAAACGCGACAGCGGCATCGCATTCTGCACCTGGCGCGCAAACGCGTCGGTGCCCTCTTCCCGCACATAGCTGTCGGGATCGTGCTCGGCGGGCAGAAACAGGAAGCGGATGGTCTTGTTGTCGGCCACGTGCGGCAGGCAGGCCTCCAGCGCGCGGCGCGCGGCGCGGCGGCCTGCGGCATCGCCGTCGAACGAGAACACCACGGCGTCGGTCTGGCGCAGCAGCTTCTGCACGTGCACCGCCGTGCAGGCCGTACCCAGCGTGGCGACGGCATTGGCAAAGCCAAGCTGCGCCAGCGCCACCACGTCCATATATCCCTCCACCACCAGCACGTAGCCATTCTCGCGAATGGCATGACGCGCCTCGAACAGGCCGTAGAGCTCCGTTCCCTTGCTGAAGAGCGGCGTTTCGGGGGAATTCAGGTATTTTGGCTCGCCTTGGCCCATCACCCGGCCGCCGAAGCCAATCACATTGCCCTTGGTATTGCGGATCGGGAACATGATCCGGTCGCGAAACCGGTCGTAGCGGCGCGGCTTGCCATCGGCATCGCGCTTGTCCTGCGACTCGATCAACAGGCCGTTCTCCACAAGTGGCGCAGCCGTCGCATCGTCGCGGTAGGTGCCGAATACGGCTTCAAGGCCCTGCCAGTCGTCAGGCGCGTAGCCGAGGCCGAACCGTACCGCGATCTCGCCGGTCAGCCCGCGACCCTTCAGGTACTGGATGGCCTGGGGCGCCCCGCGTAGCTGTTTCTTGTAGAAGTCCGTGGCCCGCGACATGGCGTCGCTCAGCGCCACCGAACGGGCCTGCTGCTCCGCGCGCTGGGCGGGTGGCAGGCTGTTGCGCTCTTCGGGGACGGACAAACCCACCGATTGCGCCAGTTCGCGCACCGCGTCGGGGTAGGACTGGCCCGAGTACTCCATCAGGAAGCCGATGGCGGACCCGTGGGCACCGCAGCCGAAGCAGTGATAGAACTGCTTGGTCGGGGATACCGTAAACGACGGGGATTTTTCGTTGTGGAACGGGCACAGGCCCATGAAATTGGCCCCGCCCTTCTTCAACTGCACGTACTTGCCCACCACGTCGACAATGTCCACGCGGTTGAGCAGGTCCTGAATGAAGGATTGCGGAATCACCCGACTGACCGTCCTGATGCCAAGGCCTGCCGGACGCGCCGGCGGCCATTTTTCTGGAATGCGTGACCGGAACGTCGCCCGGCAGCTATCGAATCATTGTAGTGCAGCCGCAACGGAACACCGCCCTTTGCCGACATTGAGCGCCAAGCCCCCTCAACCGGACGCCAACTCCGTGCTTCGCGACTAATAATCCTGCTTATATCTGACGCAACTGTCAATTATTTCGGCGCCAGGGCAGCCTTGACCAGGCCCGACACGGCCGTCATGTCGGCACGGCCAGCCAGACGGGCTTTCACCAGGCCCATGACCTTGCCCATGTCCTGCGGGCCCGTGGCGCCGGCTTCGGTCACGGCCTTCTGCACCTCGGCGGCCACTTCGGCTTCCGACAGCTGCGCGGGCATGTAGGCCACCAGCACGTCGACCTCGGCCTTTTCCTTGGCCACCAGATCATCGCGGCCGGCCTGCTCGAACTGGCTGATCGAGTCCTTGCGCTGCTTGATCATCTTGTCGATGACGGCAGTCACGGCGGCGTCATCCAGTTCCACGCGCTCATCCACCTCACGCTGCTTGATGGCGGCCTGCAGCAGGCGGATCGTGCCGAGGCGCTCGGTTTCGCGGGCGCGCATGGCGGCCTTCATGTCGTCAGTAATGCGGGCTTTCAAGGACATGGCAATCTTCCGAAAAAATGGGTGGCAACTGGGACCATAACGCAAAAACCCGCCGGAGCCATGGCCCGTAGCGGGTTTCTTGCCGAAGCGAAGCGTCGGTCAAAAGGGAACGAAGCGCCTCACCGGTCATGTGCGAGAGCGCCGATTGTATCGCATGGCCTGCGCCACTGCATTGGCGCCACTTATCCGGAAACGCCGCGCGCCGCCTCGGCGGCGGCCTCGCCCGCCGCCACGGCCGACGCCCAGGCCCACTGGAAGTTGTAGCCGCCCAGCCAGCCGGTCACGTCCACCACTTCGCCAATGAAGTACAGGCCGCCGACATCACGTGCCATCATCGTCGTCGACGACAGCCCCCGGGTGTCCACGCCACCGAGCGTGACCTCGGCCTTCTTGTAGCCCTCGGTCCCCGACGGCACCAGGCGCCAGCGGTTGAGCGTCTCGCCCAGCTGGCGCAGCGCCTTGTCCGGCATGTCGGCCACCGCCTGCGCACCCTGCAGGCCCACGGCGGCGCACCAGGCATCGGCCAGTCGAGATGGCAGGCGCTCGGCCAGCAGATTGTCCAGATGCTTGCGCCCACCCTTCTTGTGGCCGATCAGCCAGTCCGTGGCGTCCTCGCCGTCGAAGAGGTCGATCTCGATCGGGGTGCCGGGCCGCCAGTAGCTGGAAATCTGCAGCACGGCCGGGCCCGACAGGCCACGGTGCGTCCAGAGCAGGTCTTCCTTGAATGCACCGGCCGTCTTGCCGCTGCCGGTGGCGATATCGATTTCCATCGACACCCCGGCCAGCGGCACGAATGGCTGCCAGGCCTGACCGTCGAAAGTCAGCGGCACCAGCGCCGGACGGGTTTCCACGATCTTGAGCCCGAACTGGCGCGCGATGCGGTAACCGAAATCCGTGGCGCCAATCTTCGGGATCGACAGCCCGCCCGTGGCGACCACCACCGCCCCGGCGCGCACAATGCCCTGCCTGGTCAGCAGCAGGTAGTCATCGCCTTCCTTGCGGATCTCGTCGATCGTGCAGCCGGTCTGCCAATGTACGCCTCCCGCATCACATTCGGCACGCAGCAGGTTGATGATGTCTTCGGCGCTGTTATTGCAGAACAGCTGGCCGCGATGCTTTTCGTGCCAGCCGATGTCGTAGCGGCGCAGCAGGCCCAGGAAATCCTGCGGCGTATAGCGGGCCAGCGCCGATCGGCAGAAATGCGGGTTCGTCGACAGGTAGTTGGCCGGGCCGGCCTGCAGGTTCGTGAAATTGCAGCGGCCGCCGCCCGAGATGCGGATCTTCTCGGCCAGCCGCGTGGCATGGTCGATCAGCACCACGCTTGCGCCGCGCTGGCCGGCCACGGCGGCACACATCATGCCGGCCGCACCCGCGCCCAGCACCGCCACGTCGAACCGGTCCTTCCTGCCTTGTGTCATGTCGCCCTTTCAAGAAGCCGCGATTGTAGCGAATGACAGGCGCCCGAGCGCACCGGGGCAGGGTGTGCTACCCTGCTGGCCTTCCGTTTTTGCCGGCAAGATCGCTGCAGTTGCAGCCCGAACCCGTCCGGCCGCACCAGAATTCCCATGCTTGTCCTCGGTATCGAATCCTCCTGCGACGAAACCGGGCTGGCCCTCTATGACACCGGGGCCGGTCTGCTTTCGCACGCACTGCACTCGCAGATTGCCATGCATCGCGAATATGGCGGCGTAGTGCCCGAACTGGCATCGCGCGACCATATCCGCCGCGTGCTGCCGCTGTTGCAGCAGGTGCTGGACGACGCCGGCCGCAAGCGCGAGGACATCGACGCCATCGCCTATACCCAGGGCCCCGGTCTGGCTGGCGCGCTGCTGGTGGGCGCATCGGTCGCCAACGCGCTGGGCTTTGCGCTGGATGTGCCGATGGTGGGCGTCCACCATCTGGAAGGCCATCTGCTCTCGCCGCTGCTGACCGACGCCCCGCCGCCGTTCCCGTTCGTGGCGCTGCTGGTGTCCGGCGGCCATACCCAGCTGATGGAAGTCAAAGGCATTGGCGACTACACGCTGCTGGGCGAAACGCTGGACGATGCCGCCGGCGAAGCCTTCGACAAGACCGCCAAGTTGCTGGGCCTGGGTTACCCGGGCGGCCCCGAGGTATCGCGGCTGGCCGAATTCGGCAATCCCGGCGCGTTCGATCTGCCACGGCCGATGCTCCATTCGGGCAATCTCGATTTCTCGTTCGCGGGGCTCAAGACCGCCGTGCTGACGCAGACGCGCAAGCTCGGCAATGCGTGCGAGCAGGACCGTGCCAACCTGGCGCGGTCGTTCGTCGATGCCATCGTCGACGTGCTGGCCGCGAAGTCGTTCAACGCGCTCAAGCAGACGGGCCACAAGCGGCTGGTGGTGGCTGGCGGGGTCGGCGCGAACCGGCAGTTGCGCGAACGGCTCGACGAGATGGGCCGCCGGCGCAAGGTGGACGTGTACTACCCCGACCTGGCCTTCTGCACCGACAACGGGGCGATGATCGCCTTTGCCGGCGCCATGCGCCTGCAGGCCGCGCCCCAGCTGGCGCGCCATGGCTACGACTACGGCGTGACGCCGCGCTGGGACTTGTCCGATATCCGCCTGCCGGACCCGGCTGGCGCCCAGCCTTCGTAGAAAAGCTCTAATCGGGGTCACATCCCGACACAAGGCGGTCACAACGCCGCCGAACAATTTGCGTTCTCCACATCACATCTGAAAAGAACGAGGGAACGCAATGGATCGCCGCCAGTTTCTGAAATGGGGAAGTTTCGTCACCGTCACGGTGGCCACCACGGGCCTGGCCGGCTGCGGTGGCGACGACAACTCCTCGACCACCCCGACCACCCCTGCCACCCCGCCCGCCACCGATCCCGGCAACACTTTCACGTTCCAGCAGGGCGTGGCATCGGGCGACCCCAAGCCCGACAGCGTCATGCTGTGGACGCGCGTCAACGGCAGCAATGGCGGGAAGGCCGTAAGCGTGCAACTGCAGGTCTCGGCGCAACCAGACTTCGGTACGCTGGTCGTGAACAGCACGCTGTCCGCGCTGCCGGACTGGGACTACACGCTGCGCAACAAGGTAACAGGGCTGTCAGCCGGCACCACCTACTACTACCGGTTCATCGTCGGCAGCCAGACCAGCCCGGTGGGCCGCACCAGGACCGCGCCGGCCGCCGGCACGCCGCTGTCGCAGCTGAAGTTCGCGTTCATCACGTGCCAGGACTGGAGCGTGAACCACTGGGCCGGCATGGAGGAACTGGTCAACCAGGACCTGGATTTCGTGGTCCATATGGGCGACTACATCTACGAGACCGTGGGCGCCGCGTTCCAGACCGGCAAGGTGGAGAGCCGTCATGCAAAGCTGACCCTGCCCAACGGCACGGCCACCGCCGACGGGACCTACGCGACCACCATCGACGACTACCGCTACCTCTACAAGTCGTACCGCAGCGATCCGCGCCTGCAGGCGCTGCACGCGCGCTTTCCGGTCATCGGCATCTGGGACGATCACGAATTTTCTGATGACTGCTGGCAGGACCACCAGACCTACACGGCCACCGACGATGCCGAGCCGCGTACCGCGCGCCGCCGCGCGGCCAATCAGGCCTGGTTCGAATTCATGCCGGCCGATGTCAGCTTTGACCAGGCCGATACGTCTTTCCACAACATCCAGATCTACCGCTCATTCACTTTTGGCGATCTGGCTACGCTGGTCATGACCGACGAGCGCCTGTACCGGGCCGACCACGTGATTCCGGAACAAGCCGCCGGCAGCGAAATCGGCAGCCGGTATTTCGTGCCGAAGAGCACCCTTGCCAGCACCGAGGCCCTCAAGATGACCGGCGCGGGTGGCGCGCTGACGCCGGTATCGATCCTGGGCGACACCCAGCGCGGCTGGTGGCAGCAGCAAATGCGCAACGCCAGCACCACGTGGAAGCTGTGGGGCAACGAGGTATCGCTGCTGCGCATGCAGATCGATGGCGCCGTGGCAGTGGGATCGCTGATGGCCCCCATCGTGATCGGCGCGCTGCCGTCGCTGACGCTGGACCAGAACACGGTAATTGGCGTAATTGCGATGGATCTGACGATCGCGAAGGCCAACGGCACCTATGCCGCCCCGGCCTTTGCCAACCTGGGCGCCGTGCTGACGGCAGCCGGCGCGGTCGCCTTGCAGATCAGCGCGGTCATCGGCGGACTGACCGCCGCGCTGCCGCCGCAGATGTTGATCGACCAGTTCGTCCTGAACGCCGACCAGTGGGACGGCTACAACGCCGAACGCAAGGCGATGATGGCGTATCTGAAATCGCAGAATATCGGCAACGTGGTGGCGCTGACGGGTGACATCCACGCGTTCTTCGCCGGCCCGGTGATGGACGACTACGATGCCACCGCGCCTGCACCGGTGATGGTCGACCTGGTCACCGCAGGGCTGTCGAGCAATTCGTTCCAGAGCTATTTCAAGAGCGTGGTGGACAGCGACCCGGCCTTTGCCGCGGCCAAGGCACTGGTCTACACCACCGATGGCAACGGCGCGATGGTGAACACGTTCAACAGCACGCTGACGACGTTCAATCCGTGGCTCAAGTATGTGAATACCGACGCGCAGGGCTATGCGGTGGTGACGCTGACGGCGGCAAAGCTGCGCTGCAGCTTCCACAAGCTCAAGCCGCTGGCGGATGGCACGGCCCCGGCGCAGCCGGCAACGGCGAGTGTCCAGGTGGTGGAGGTGGCAGCAGGCGTGCCGGCGGTGACGTTGGTTTGATGGCGGGGTACCCGCCTCTCCCGGGCAGGGTAGAGGCGGGCCCGCGCAAGCGGCGTCTTACGCGACGCGCTTGTCGCGTTCGATCACCGCGTAGGCGCTGTGATTGTGGATCGACTCGAAGTTCTCGGCTTCGAGCGTGTAGGCCACGATCCGCGCATCGGCATTCAGGCGCATGGCGATGTCACGCACCAGGTCTTCGACGAACTTCGGATTTTCGTAGGCGCGCTCGGTCACGAACTTCTCGTCGGGACGCTTGAGCAGGCCCCACAGTTCGCACGACGCCTCTTCCTCGGCCAGGCGCACAAGCGTTTCCACGTCCAGGTCGCCTGCCAGTTCCACCTGCATGGTGATATGCGAGCGCTGGTTATGCGCGCCGTACTGCGAGATCTTTTTCGAGCACGGGCACAGGCTCGTTACCGGCACCAGCGCCGTCAGGAACAGGCGCGTATGGCCGTCGCGCTTCTCGCCGGCCAGCGTCACTTCGTAATCCAGCAGCGACTGCACGCCCGACACCGGCGCGGTCTTGCTGATGAAGTACGGGAATTTGACCTCGATGCGACCGGCATCGGCCTCCAGGCGCACGAGCATGTCGTCGAGCAGCGCACGGAACCCGGCCAGGTCCAGCGGCGCACGGTTGTCTTCCAGCAGCGCCACGAAGCGCGACATATGCGTGCCCTTCTGGTCGGCCGGCAGACGCACGTCCAGGTTGAACGTGCCAACGGTGCCGATGTCGCCAGCCGGCGTCTTCAGTGTCAGCGGATATCGCACGCCCTTCACGCCCACGCGCTGGATCACGATCTGGCGGGTATCGACGCTCGATTGCACGTCGGGCATGACAAAGGCGGGATTGATGTCATTCATCTACGGTTTCCTCCAGGACGGCGCCAGGGAATGACGGCCACCCTTACGGTCGCGGCGTTTTCGCAGGATTTCTCCACGCCGCGCAACGAGTGTGAAACGACGGGTCCGGACAGAAAACCAGGGGGGCGCCGGCCCGCAGCTGCGAACACAAAATGGGAATGGCGATTCTACGCAATATTGGAAGGTGCTGCTGTGCCCATGACTAAATCCGCGTATTTCATGCGGATAATGACCGGCCAATGCAGCTTCCTGCCATTGGCTGACAGCCAAAACAAAACCGGCGCGGATAATCCGCGCCGGTTCGGCGTACAGCGTGCAGGTGGCAGGCGGTCAGGCGACGCGCGTCGCCACCTTCACCGGTTGCTCGGCCAGCTTGAAGCGTTCGCGCACCGAACGCTCGATGCCGGCGGCGTCCAGGCCGCACTGCGACAGCAGGAAGGCCGGATCGCCATGGTCGACGAACTTGTCGGGCAGGCCCAGCACCAGCGTCGGGATCTCGACGCCAGCCTCGGCCAGCGCTTCGAGCACCGCACTGCCGGCACCGCCCATCGTCGCGCCCTCTTCCACCGTCACCAGGTAGTCGTGGTTCGCGGCCAGTTGCTTGACCAGTTCGGCGTCCAGCGGCTTCACGAAACGCATGTTGGCCACCGTGGCATCGAGCGATTCGGCAGCCGCCAGCGACGGATGCAGCATCGAACCGAATGCCAGGATCGCCACGCGCTGGCCGGTGCGGGCCTGGCCTTCGCGGCGGATCTCGCCCTTGCCAACCGGCAGGGCCGTCAGCGCGGCCTCGGTGGCAACGCCCACGCCGGCGCCACGCGGGTAACGCACGGCGGTCGGGCAATCCTGCTGGAACGCGGTGGTCAGCAGCTGGCGGCATTCCTGCTCGTCGGCCGGCGTCATCACCATCATGTTCGGGATGCAGCGCAGGAACGGAATGTCGTACGCACCGGCGTGCGTGGCGCCGTCAGCGCCCACCAGGCCAGCGCGGTCCAGCGCGAACACCACCGGCAGGTTCTGCAGCGCCACGTCGTGAATCAGCTGGTCATAGCCGCGCTGCAGGAACGTCGAATAGATCGCCACGACCGGCTTCAGGCCCTCGCAGGCCAGGCCGCCGGCAAACGTCACGGCGTGCTGCTCGGCAATGCCCACGTCGTAGTAGCGATCCGGGAAGCGCTTCTCGAACTCCACCATGCCCGAGCCTTCGCGCATGGCTGGCGTCACGCCGATCAGGCGCTTGTCGGCAGCGGCCATGTCGCACAGCCATTCGCCGAACACCTGCGTGTACGTCTTGCGCGACGGCTTGGCCGACGGACGGATGCCTTCGGCCGGATTGAACTTGCCCGGGCCGTGGTACAGGATCGGGTCGGCCTCGGCCAGCTTGTAGCCCTGGCCCTTCTTGGTCACCACGTGCAGGAACTGCGGGCCGTGGCCTTCCAGGGCACGCTGGCGGATGTTCTGCAGCGTCGGCACCAGCGATTCCAGGTCATGGCCGTCGATCGGGCCGATGTAGTCGAAACCGAACTCCTCGAACAGCGTGGCCGGCACGACCATGCCCTTGGCATGTTCTTCCAGGCGCTTGGCGAATTCGAGCACCGGCGGGGCCACCGACAGCACCTTTTCGATGCCCTTCTTGGTGGCCGCGTAGAACTGGCCCGACAGCAGGCGGGCCAGATGCTTGTTGAGCATGCCCACCGGCGGCGAGATCGACATGTCGTTGTCGTTCAGCACCACCAGCATCGGCAGGTCCTTGTACACGCCTGCATTGTTCATGGCCTCGAAGGCCATGCCGGCGGTCATCGCGCCGTCGCCGATCACGGCGATGCCCACGCGCTTGTGGCCCATCGTGCGGGCGCCCAGGGCCATGCCGAGCGCGGCCGAGATCGAGGTCGACGAGTGGGCCGTGCCGAAGGTGTCGTATTCGCTTTCCGAGCGACGCGGGAAGCCGGAGATACCACCGTACTGGCGCAGCGTCGACATGCGGTCGCGGCGGCCGGTCAGGATCTTGTGGGGGTAGCTCTGGT
>Ga0209564_1000864_pt1 | contig 40349 bp, 36 predicted proteins | sample AraplaCol_mMF_r2_FD_184272 | JGI IMG/M metagenome (GOLD analysis project Ga0209564, IMG submission 184272) | Arabidopsis root microbial communities from North Carolina, USA - plate scrape MF_Col_mMF_r2 (SPAdes) (version 3) | ecosystem: Host-associated > Plants > Roots > Endosphere | place: USA...
CTGCCCATCGACGCCAATCTGAAATCCGAGATGGACGTGAAGCTCGGCGCCGCCATCAATGTCGAGACCACGCTGGAACAGACCATGGGCGACGCCAAGGTCAAGCTGGTGTTCCTCGACGCCTGCCGCGACAATCCGTTCGCTGCAAAAATCCGCTCAAGCGGCACGGCAACGCGCAGCGTGGCGGTATCGTCGGGTCTGGCCGAAATGAAGTCGGGCGAAGGCACGCTGATCGCCTTTGCCACCAGCCCGGGCCAGACCGCGCTCGATGGCAAGAGCGGCGGCAACAGCCCGTTCACCCGCGCATTGCTCACCAACATCACCGCGCCCGGCGCCGAGATCCAGCAGGCCATGACGAAGGTCCGCGCGCAGGTGCAGGACGAAACCAACAAGGGCCAGCTGCCCTGGGGCCACACCAATCTGATCGGCGCCGTCTATCTCAATCCGGATGTGCAGACGCAGGTCCAGGTGGCTGCCGCCACCCCGACCGCCACCATGCCGGCAACCGCCGTGGCCGGCTCCGATGTCGAGCTGGAATTCTGGCGCTCGATCAAGGACAGCAATCGCCCCGAGGAACTCAACGCCTACATCACCATGTACCCGAACGGTCAGTTCAAGCCGCTCGCCCTCGCCCGCATTGCAGCGCTGCAGGAGGCCGCTACGGCGCCGCGCACGGCGACGCCGGGCGTCGACAAAGCTGCGTTCACCGAACAGGCCAGCCAGCTCACCGAGGACAAGATCGGTCTCAACCAGGCCAAGCGCCGTGACGTCCAACGCCGCCTCAACGGCCTCGGCTTCGATACCAAGGCCACGGGCACCTTCGATGCCGGAACCCGTGGCGTGATCACCCGCTGGCAGGCGGCGCGCGGCTACCCGACCTCGGGCTATCTCAACAAGGTGCAGCACACGGCCCTGCTTGCAGAGCCCGTCACCCTGGCAGAGGAACCGGCACCCGCGCCGAAGCCGGTGCAACGCCGTCAGGTGCAGCAGACGTTCGATGAAGCGCCGCCGCCCGCCGCCCGCCGTCAGGCCGCCCCGGCGCCGGCTGTCGACCCCGCTTTGCCGGGCCGTTTCATCGGCGGCGTCGTGGGCGGCTTCCTCAATCGCTGATGCAGCGAGACGCCCGGAGCCGCGGAGCTACTTGCCCGCGGCCTTGCGCAATGCGTCATTGATCCGGTCCTGCCAGCCGGGACCGCCTTCCTGGAAATATTCGAGCACGTCCTGATCGATCCGAAGCGACACCAGCTCGCGGACGCCCGGAACAGCGGCCTTTTTGACCGGCGCCTCGACCACGGGCGCCGTCGCCTTCTTGAAGGCCGCCTCGGCCTCGCTGCGGGCGTCCTTGGGGCGGCGTGGTGTCTGGGCCATGGCTGCGAATCCTTGCAAGGCGTGATGCTCCCCGAGAGCTAGGGCAAGGCCCGCACAATTGCCAGCCGGTAAGACACCGCCAGGCAGCCGCTTCGCCGCTGCAATGGGCGTATCGTCGCGCCTGACCGGCCGGTAACACAACGTGCAGATTCCAATGCTACACATTGCAAGCTCGGCGCTGCGACGCAGCAGCGCGCACTGCAAAATCCCGAGCGTCGCTGCATCGCAAAAGCGCGACCGGAATATCACCAGATCAACGCATTTGTGTTGCGATGGGGTCAAACAAATCGGTTCAGGTCCGACAAATCAGGATAGTCTACTTACGGGTCAACCCAGATGGTGAAGGAGGTCACGATGGCAGCTGCTGCTGAAATCCGCACGACCACGACATCCCATCAGACGACGTCGGTCACGACACCGCGCGCTGTCGATCTTCCGACCTGCCCGGTCTGTGCCGACAGCATGATTGCCGCGGAGTCCTCGGCGTTTCTTGCGGACAACGTCGTCAGCCATCTCTGGACCTGCGACACCTGCGGCTACGGCTTTGTGACGAACCATACGGTCAAGAAGATCGCGTGCAGCTGATTGCGCAACACTGCCAAACCGACGCGGCTGCCGCGCGACGCAACGTGTCCCAATGACGTTGCCTCGGTCTCATATCCGAGATCGAGGATTCTCATTTTTGAGATCGCACGCGTGATCGAGCTGCGCATCAGCTCAAACACACCACGTAATAGGCCTGTATCGCGCGGCGTTCCGCAATAGCTGCGCTGGCACACCACTTGCTATCTTCTCCATGAACGCGCGCAAGACGCGTCAGATCGTCTCAACCGATTGGAGAGGAAGCAGCCATGAAGATTGGATATTTCACCATGCCGTCGCATCCGCCGGAGTGCGGATTGAAAGAGGGGCATGACTGGGATCTGCAGGTGATTCGCTGGGCCGATGAGCTCGGCTATCAGGAAGCCTGGATCGGCGAGCATCACACTGCACCATGGGAACCCCATCCCTCGCCCGACCTCCTGCTCGCGCAGGCATTCCTGCAGACCAAGAACATCCGCCTCGGCCCCGGCGGCTTCCTGCTGCCCTATCACCACCCCGCCGAACTCGCCAATCGCGTCGCCATGCTCGATCACCTGTCGGAAGGCCGCTTGAATTTCGGCGTAGCCGCATCGGGCCTGCCGAGCGACTGGGCGATGTTCAATGTCGATGGCATGTCTGGCCAGAACCGCGACATGACGCGCGAGGCACTCGAGATCATCCTGAAACTATGGACCGACGATGCGCCGTGGACGCATACCGGCAAATACTGGACGGTGACCAAGCCGGACGTCATGTTCGACTTTCTCAAGCCGCACATCAAGCCGATCCAGGCGCCGCATCCGCCCATCGCCGTGGCCGGTTTAAGCAAGGGCTCCGACACGCTGAAGCTCGCAGGTGAGCGCGGCTACATTCCCATGAGCCTCAACCTCAATCCGGCCTATGTGTCGAGTCACTGGGAGTCTGTCGAGATCGGTGCCGCGAAGACCGGACGCAAGCCGAACCGGCAGGACTGGCGCATGGTCCGCGAGGTGTTCGTCGCCGACACGGACGAGGAGGCCTGGCGCCTCTCCGTCGGCGATATGATGGGGCGGATGATGGGCGAATATTTCCTGAAGCTGCTCGGCCATTTCGGCTTCAAGGACTATCTCAAGCACGCGCCCGAAGTGCCGGACAGCGACGTGACCGTCGAATACTGCGCCAAGCACAACTGGATCATCGGATCGCCGGCGACCGTCGCCGAGAAGATCGAGAAGATCTATCATGAGGTCGGCGGCTTCGGCACGCTGCTGGTGTTCGGCTTCGACTACAAGCACAAGCCGGAAGCCTGGCAGAATTCACTGCGGCTGCTGAAGGAGGAAGTGCTGCCACGCCTCAAGCATCTCGATCCGCAGCTCGGCAAGGCAGCATGACCGCTGGCTGCCTGCCTCCCATCGATGGGAGGCAGGCAGCCACGTCCTCCGAAGCCATCGCAAGGAATACCGGAATGAATGCAGGCGACTTCAAACAGGCGATGCGGCAATGCGCAGGCGCCGTGGCGCTGGTCACCGTCGGCCGGGAGAACGGCCGCCGAACGGGATTGACTGTCACGGCCGTATGCTCGCTGTCCGACGACCCGCCCTCCCTGCTCGTCTGCGTCAACCGCAAGGCCAGCGCAAATCCGCGCATTCGCGAGGATCGCCATTTCGGTGTCAGCTTTCTCAATCAGGAGCAGTTGCCGCTGGCATTGACCTTCAGCGGCCAGAACGGCGTCGATGGCGATGATCGCTTCGGCTTTGGCAGTTGGAGCACCGGCGTCACGGGCGCGCCGATCCTCGATGATGCGATCGCCTCGTTCGACTGTGAACTGCGCGACGAATTCGACACCAGGACGCATTCGATTTTCATCGGCCATGTCCGCGACGTGAAAGTGCATTGCACGGCATCACCGCTGCTCTATCACCGCGGCGCCTTTCACGGTGTGCAGCCGATCCGCGACGTGGTTTCAATCGGCGACCTGGATGTGAGAAAGATGATCTGGAGCGACTTCTCGTAATCACGCATGGTCCGCTCCCAGCCACTAGCTGCGATCCGACCCGGGCGCGATGTTCAAAGCCTTGATCTTCCGATAGAGCGTAGCGCGGCTGACATCGAGCGCGCGCGCCGTCTTCACCACGTCGCCATCGTTCTTGCGCAACGCCTCGGTGATCACATCACGTTCCGCCGCTTCGAAAGTCGGCGCGCTTGTGCTGCCGAAGCAAGGTGGAAGGTCGAGGTCAGCCTCGACAATGACGCCGTCTTCCGCCGTACATGCTGCAAGCCGCAGGACATGGCGAAGTTGCCGGATATTCCCGGGAAACGGATGCCTGACCAGCACCGCCCGCGCATCCGCTGCAATGCGCAGATGCGGCGCTTCCTCGGCTGCAATCTTTTCGATCAGCTCGACCTTGTCGGCGCGCGCCCGCAGCGCCGGGAGTTCGATGCAAAGACCGCGAATGCGAAAATAGAGGTCCGACGGAAACGTCCCATCTGCAACCATGGCTTCGAGATCGCGATGGGTCGCGCTGACCAGACGGATATTCACGGCGACCGGCTTGAGCGCACCGAGCGGCAGCACCTCATGGTTCTCCAGCACGCGCAGCAGCCGTGTCTGCAGCGCCAGCGGCATGTCACCGATCTCGTCGAGAAACAGCGTGCCGCCATCTGCCTGCGCGATCAGCCCCCTGGAGCCGTCGCGCTTCGCCCCGGTAAAGGCGCCCGTCTCGTAACCGAACAGTTCGGCGTCGATCAGGCTTTCGGGCATCGCCGCACAGTTCAACGCCACATATAGTCCGCGTCTGCGATCGCTGGCCGCGTGGATCGCGGACGCAAACACATCCTTGCCGCTTCCGGTCTCGCCATGCAGCAGCACCGGAATATCCGTATCCACGACCTTCGACAGCCGCCTGACGCTTCGCTGCAGCGCCGGATCACTGCCTGCCAGCCGGGCAAGCGTCGCGACCTGCTGACCGGGCAGCCCGTCGCCGCGAAAACGCGCCTGCGCAGGCGATGAGGCGGCACGAACCGGACGAGAGACACGCACCTGACCGACACGTCGTCCGTCCACATCGCGCATCATGTGCGCCGCGTCCGGACGAGACACGAAGTCCTCATCGATCCGGATGAATTGCGAGAGCGGTCGGCGGGCCTCGATCGTCGCATCGGAAAGACCGAGCCTGTCCCGCGCCGAACGATTGGCACCAAGCACGCACTGATCGTCGTCGAAGGCCACCATCGCGCTGCCGCCGGGCAGCGTTGCGATCCAGGCGCGCGGGAAATGCGACCGGAACATCGCCTCCTCGATCCGTCGGACCGCCTGGGTCGCGACCACCAGCGCCAGCTGATGCGCGGTGCGGTCGAGATCGCCGCGGCACGACGTGATGTTCACCGCGCCGGCGAGATGACCGGCATGGTCGAATACCGGGACCACGGCACAGCTGAACATCGACCATTGCTCGCGAAAATGCTCATCGCGATGCACGAGGATCGGTCGCTGTTCCGCAAGCGCGGTACCAAGCCCATTGGTTCCCTCGACCGCCTCATTGAACACGGAGCCGGTATAGACCTTCCACTTGCGCAGGATGGTTGCAGCTTCGCCATCGGGCAGACGACTGATCAGGATTGTCGCATCGACATCGGCGAGGTTGACGCAATAGCCGGCGTCACGCACCTGTCCGTAAAGGGCATCCAGTTCCGGCGTTGCGAGATGGATCAGGCGATCGATCCGCTCCGCGCTGACTTTCAGCTCCGATTGCAGCAGCGTGCGCGGTGGGCCGGAGCGCCCAGGGTCCAGCTTGTGATCGACAAGACAGCGCTTCCAGGAATTGACGATCCGTGGCTCGCCTTCGACCGTCACCGCATTTCCGGCGACGGCCAACACGCGCTCGACGTGGCTTCGCGTCGCGAGGTTTGCCATCGCGATGCCTCCCCTGGATTTTCCGCCAGTCTGTCATCGCGATGATCAAAGTCAATCAAGTCAGCTCGCGCGTGTCATTCCGCAACGCAGCGATAAACCCCTTCGCTCATGCACTATTTCGCATAGGTGCGGTATCCGCCGCGCCGAGAGCCTCCGCATTGTGCTCGCCGAGGCGTGGCGCATGACGCTCCGGAGCGGGTTGCGATTTCGACCACCGCCCCGTCGATCGCATGGCCCTGATCGTGCCTTCGCTGGGATGCTCGATGTCGTCAAAGAAGCCGACGGCCTTCAGATGCGGATCATCGATCAGGCTGTCGATGGTGGCCAGCGGAACTGCCGGGATATCGACGCGCTCCAGTTCCTTCATCCACCAGTCGGTGCTGCGCGTGGCAACCAGTTCGGCCACGATCTTGTACAGCGCCGTCGTGTTGTGCGTGCGTCCTGACACCGTCGAGAACCGCTCGTCTTCGAGCACATTGCCGCGATCGACCAGCCCGAAGAACGCCTTCCACTGCTTGTCGGTGACAAGCAGCAAGCACACCACACCGTCGGATGTCGGGAACGGTCGGCGCACCGATGCGTATCGCTCGAACACGGTCGGGCCGAGATGAGGGTGATAGGTGCGTCCGCCCATGTGATCGGACAGCACCATGAAGGCCATGGTCTCGAACATCGCGATCTCGACATGCTGCCCCTCGCCCGTCTTGAGACGATGATACAGCGCGCCGAGCGCGGCATTGGCCGCGTTCATGCCGGTGACCCGATCCGCGACGGCGATCGGCGCATAGCGCGCGCCGCCGTCCTGCGATGCGCCGAGCGACGGAATGCCGACAGCTGCCTGGATCAGATCATCATAGGCCGGCCGATCCGAATAAGGCCCGCCGCTGCCATAGCCGACGATGCTTACGTAGATCAGCGTCGGGTTGATCGCGCGCAGGTCGTCATAGGCAAGGCGTAGGCGCTCCATCGCCTTGGTCCTGACATTGCAGATCAGGACATCGGCATCCCTGATCAGGGCCAGGAACGCCTTGCGTCCGTCCTCGCTCTTGAGGTCGAGCGCGACGCTGCGTTTGCCGCGATTGGCATGGAGATGCATCGGTCCCATCCCGCCGCTGCGGGATTGGCCGATATTGCGCAGATTGTCGCCTTCGGGCGTTTCGACCTTGGTGACGTCAGCGCCCATCTCCGCCAGAGTCTGCGCAGCACATGGCCCCGACAACATCGTGGTGAGATCGACGACCCGAACACCATGTAGCGGACCTGTCATTGCAAACTCCCTGATCGATCATTAGAGACGGCGCTCTGCGGCGCTTGATTTTCTGTCGTACGAACTATTCGGAAACAGCTGGATTCAGTGTGTCAAACGTACCAGCGCATGACTACCAGTATTCTGCTGACACTGGGAAGTTCGCGGCGGACATGGCCGCCCATCGCCTAGTATTCGATCTCGGTCCCGATCCCGATCGATGTCGCGCCGGCGCCCGACGCTTCGCCCTGCAGGCGGAGGCGGCGGGTGAGGTCGATGTCGAGGGTAACGGCGGAATCCTTCGCAGCCGCCGCGCCCTTCACACCGACGCTGACACGGCTGTTGATGGCACGCGCGGCACCGACGCTCGGGCCGCCAGCACCGCCCGCCGATATATCCAGCGCATCGACACCCAGCGAGCGACGTAGCCGCTCCATCGTGTCCGGGCCGCCATCGCCCGAGAACTGCGCCACCATCTGTGCGAGCTGCACCGCCTGGAACGGCGACAATCCGCCGGAGGCCTTCGAGAACATGATGCGCGACAGCACCTCGTCCTGCGGCAGATCCGGCGACGAGCTGAAGGCAAATGTCGGCGCCGATGCAATGCCGCTGACCGTGATCTGCGCCGTGACGTCGCCGGCCTGAGTCTGCGCCACGAAATCGAGTTCCGGCGTCACCTCGCCGCTGAAGGTCGCGCGGCCGCGGCTGAAATCGAGCCGTGTGCCTGCCACCTGCAGCTTGCCGCGCCGCATCTCGAAAGCACCGATGGTCACCGGTGACGCCAGCCGGCCTGTCAGGCGCATGTCGCCGCCGAGTTCGGCATCGATGCCGCGACCGCGGACGAAGACGCGATTGGGCGCGGAGATGGTCAGATCGAGCCCTGCATCAAAGGGCGGCGCCCGCTTGGTCCGCTTGCGCGCCTTCTCTTCCTTCTCGATCGCCAGACGTACATGTTCGGGCGCATCCACATGACGCGTACCGGCGAGCGGCTTCAAAGTGGATGGCAGCCGTTCCGGGACATTGACGTCGAGACCATCGATATCGATGCGACCGGTAACCTTGGGATCGCGCATCAGCGGCCCGGCAATGCGCACGTTCGGGCTGGCGCGCATCTTCATGATCGCGTTCGACGCCAGCAGCACGTCGCGGCCCGAGATCTGGATTGCCCCGGGCAGTCCCGCATCGGGATCGATGCGGACATTGCCGCTCGCATTCAAGCTGCCGCCATTGGCGCTGGTCGCGGTGAAGCGCTCGATCACCACGTCATCATTGCGCGCTGCAATTCGGGCCGCGATGCCGGTGAGCTTGGTGCCGAGCTCGACATCGTCGAAGGTCCCGCCGGACAGCGTGGCCGCGCCATTCAGCTTCGGCTTGTCGAGCGCGCCGGTCACGCGCAGATCGATATCCGAACGCCCCGAGAGTCGACGTCCCTGCGGCGAAAGATGACCATTGGCCGCTGCGAGATCGAGCGAGCCCTTCACGGCGAGATCAAGAATGCCGCGCTGCAATGGGACCTTTCCGCCAGCACGCAGCTGGCCGAGACGCGGCGCGCTGACCTGCGCATCCAGCGTGGTCTGCCCCTCACTCAGGCGGCCGCTGGCCTGAACGCCCATCGGCGCCAACGCGAATTCGCGGGTCTGCGCTGCCGCAAGCCCCGTGATCGCCACGCGCCAGTCACCGCTCGGCGCCTGCGCCGTCCCTGTGACGCGCGCCTGCGCATCGAGCGTGCCGGCGAGCCCCAGTTGCGGTGCCACGGCGTTGGCGATGGCGAGCGGCACGGCCTTTGCGGAGAGCGTCAGATCGAGGGTCTCACCGACGCTGCCGTTCAGGCTGAGCACGCCGCGATCCAGCGACAGCGCGAAATCGCGGATATCAACCGACGATCCACGCAGCGTGAACGACGCCGGCCGCGCCAGAGCGATGCGGCTGTTTTCATAGCGCGCCGTCAGCGCTGCAAGATCGAGCCGGATGTCGCCGGCCGGCACCAGCGTCGCTTTCAGATCCGCGCCGATGCGCTTTCCGTTCAGCTTCAGCGTGATGTCGCTGCCCGATGTCGCGCTGCGCGCGGCCACACGGATGCTCGGGATCACCTCACCCGCAACATTCGCATTGTCGATGGCGATATCGCCTTGCGCCAGAGGACGTCGCCAGACATCGCGCAGTGCCGCCTGCACGTCGATCTTGCCGATCGCATCACCGGCATATTTGAGGCCCTGCCCGCGCAATGCGACTTGTGCATTCTGCCCGCCTGCCTCGGCGGTGAAGTTCAGATTGGCATCGAAAGCGCCGGCCAGTTTGGCCAGCAGCAGCGGTGACAGGTCATCGAGATTGCCCGCCGACGCCGTCAGCTGCCCCGACAGCAGCCGCTCCGCATCCAGTGCGACGCCACCCCGCGCCACCACCGAGCCGATGCGCAAATCGAGATCGTCCAGCCGCCAGCCGCCATCGACCTGCTTCGCCACACGCAGGCGTCCATTGGCGGCGTTACGATCGATGGTACCGGCGAGCGTCGCTCGCGCATCGAGCGCGCCGGTGACATCGGTCGCGGCAAGTTCGAGCGTGACGCGCGGCACCGGGCGGCCCGATGCCCGCACATCGTTCAGCGCCATCGCGACATGAGCATTGAGCTTGTCGAGCGATCCCGTGAGCTGTGCATTCGTCTCCGCTTGCCCGCTCAGTGTCTTGTCGGCATGCGACAGCTGCGGGATCACGACGGCGGCGCTGATGGATGCGTTATCTTTCGTCGCATCGCCGTGCACGCGCGCACTGATGTGTCGCCCGGCAATGCGCAGATCGTCGAAGCCGAAGCCGGCATTGGGTAGCGTGCGGACGGCGCCTCTCAGCTCGACCGCGCCGCCAGTGAGGCCATCGATCTGGCTGATCCCCGTCGAGAGGCCGCTCAGTTTGCCATCGAGCCGCGCATCGATCCGCCCGGTGTCGGGCCTGCCATCCAATTGCGCCCCGAATGCCAGCGCCCCGCGGAGCTTCAGTCCGGCCAGCGCACCAAAGCGTGCGAGATCGGACGAGGTGATATCCGCGCGGCCTTTCAGCAACGGGCCGCCGACCTGTCCGATGAACGAGGCTTCCGCGGTTTCGGTCTGCAGCTGCAGCGTCTGTACATCGACGATCCCGGCACGGCTCGTGCCCGCCAGCATCAGCGACAGCGACGACCCGACGGCGCTGTCGATGGCCGCGTCACTGGCATGCAGGCCCGTTGCCTTCACCTGCCCGGCCAGCTTGATCGCGGTGTCCTTCTCCAGCAGGGAGCCCGCCGGCGACGCGTTGAATGACGCGTCGATCTGCCCGAAACGGCCCTGCGGCAGCCGGGCATCCCGCAGCGCCGCCGCGGCTGCGACTTGCGGTCCCGATAACGCGCCCTTCACCGTCGCATCAAAAGCCAGCGTCTTGATGCCGAAATCGTTGACTTCGGTGGTATCGCCGGTATTCGGCAATGCGCGCATGCGGATGGTGAGGTCGGCCACCTGCTGCGCATCGACGCTGCCGCCGATATCCATGCGCGCCAGTTTCGACACCACGGAGAGCGGCTCGATCCGGACGCCGCCGTTGGGCGCGAAACCGATGCTGCTGTTCAGCCGCGTGGTGCCGGCGAAGATCGGCTGGATCACGGACGGCAACAGCCCCTCGATACGCGCACCGAGATCGAGGGTCAGGCGACGTCCATCGACCTGCTTTGTGAGCTGCGCCGCGCCATTGGCGCCGGTGCTCGGACCGGCGTCGAAGTCCAGCTTCGCATCGAACGCATCAAGCGTTCCCGTACCGCGCAGATCGAGCTTGGCCGACGGGAGGTCCGCGACCTTGAGCAGCCGCACCACGATGCCGCCCGGCGCCTCGTCGATGGTCATGGCGGTTTCGAGTTTTCCACTCGCCGGCACATAGTCGAGCCTGGTCGCGAACACGCCCTGCGCATCCAGTCGCCGCGCATCGAGCCTGAGGCTGAGCCCTTCGGCGGGATTGCCGAGCACCGCCTGCCCGGTGGCCGTGAGCTGCGCGCCGACACCGAGCAACGGCTCGCCAAGCGACAGTTCGGTCAGCGCGAAGGATTTCACCTCCACCTTGACCGGGATGTCCGGCAACAGCGCTTCATCGGGCGGCGCGGCCTCGGCTGACGACGGCGATGATGGAGCGGCAGCGCTGGCCGCAGGCGCCGGCAACGGCTTGCGATGGATGGCGAGATGGCCGACATCGAGCCGATCGATCTCGAGCCTGCCCGCCAGCAGCGCCGTGCGGCGCCACACCAGCCTGATCTTGTCCAGCTTGAGCCAGACACCATCCTGATCGGCAATCGAGACATCGCTGACGGTGACATCCGATGTCAGAACGCCCGAGACGTCACCTATCGAAATCTGAGCCGCCGGCGTCGAGAGTGCGCGCGAGATCAGATTGGCGAGCAGCCCCTTGTCGTCGCCTTGCACGCGCAATGTGAAATGGAGAACGCCATAGCCGGCAATGCCAAGCAGCAGCACGAAAGCGCCAAGACCAATGAATATGGTTCTGCGGCGCACCCGCATGTCAGAACGCCTGACCGATGCCGACGTAAAATGCGTAAGCGGATTCACCCGGTCGCTTGTTGATCGGCAATGCGACATCGAGGCGGATCGGGCCAATAGCCGTGTAATAGCGCAGGCCGACACCGGCCGCCACACGCATCTCCTCGCCGAAATTCGAGTAGCCCGAATTGAATGCGCCGCCGACATCGACGAAGGGCACGATGCCGATCGTATCGGTCACCTTGATGCGTGCCTCGAACGACGCTTCCAGGAGATTGCTGCCGCCGACCACTTCACCGGTGGGCCCGAGCGGACTGATGCTGCGATAACGGAAGCCACGCACCGAGCCGCCGCCGCCCGCATAGAAGCGGTGATTGGCCGGGATCAGCGCGGTATCGGCGCCGAACAATGAGCCGGCGGCGATGCGGCCTGCCAGCACGATCCGCGCGGACTCGTCCATCGCGCGATAGACCGACGCTTGCGCGCGCGTCTCGGTAAAGCTCACCGAGGAGCCCAGCCAGTCCGGATAGGTCGCGGCAAAGCCCTGCAGGCGAATGCCCTTGGTCGGATCAAGTGCGTGGTCCGTGGTGTCGTAGGACACCTGCACCGGAATGCCGACCAGGTGATAGTCGACCGTGCCGAGCGTATCGGTGGTGCGGCCGACATCGCCGGCAATGCCGATCTGCGCCGAGAACGTGTCGCTGAAGCGATGCCGGATCGATGCACTCGCCGTCGCCCGTTCGCTCTCATAGCCGCCATAGCGATCTCCGCCGGTGCGGTCCCGCTCGACCATGCCATCCAGCAGCAGGTCGTTGCGCGAGCCGTTCAGCGCCGGCTTGATGAAAGTGGTGCGCAGCCGTCCGCCGAGATCGGAGAAGCCGAAATCGCGCAACGTATCCAGCGCACTCTGATTGGTGCGCGGCGGCACGAACACATCGGCCTCGACGCGCAGGCTCTCGGCGCCGCCGAACAGGTTGCGATGCTGCCAGTAGCCGCGCAGGCTGGGACCATCCAGCGTCGAGAAACGCGCGGATGCGCCGAGCACATTGTTGGGGCGCTCAGTCACCTCGGCCGTGAACGGCAATTGACCAGCGCCATTGAGATCGCGCGCCTCGCGTACGCGCACCGTCTGGATCGCCGGCACCTGCAGCACGGACTTGCGAATGCGCGCGATCTGGTCCGGCGAATAGGGATCGCCCGGCGCCGGATAGATATAGGACTGTACCACGCGCGGATCGACATTGGTGGTGCCGCTGACGCCTACGGGGCCGAACCCGGCGCGCGGACCACGATCGATCACGAGAGTGATGTCCATGGTGCGGTTGCGATGATCGACCAGAGGCTCGGCATCCCGCGCACGCACCAGCGGATAGGACTGCGCGCGGAAATAATCGACGATCGCCCCCTGCGCCGCCTGCAAGTCCCCCGCACTCGCGCCCATGCCCGGCGCGATCTTCAGCACATGAGGTGGCAGCGTCTGCGCATCGAAAGGCCGCATGGTCGCGGCATCAACCACAGAGATGTTGCGCAGCTTGAACAACGAGCCCGGCGTCACACGCACCGTGATCGGGACGAGACCGCTATTCCGAAACTCTTCAGCCTTTTGAGCGGCCGCAGCACCGTCGTCGCGCAGCGGGACCGAGGCAATCTCGATGTTCACGGATGCATCGTAATAGCCGGAGCCCCACAACGCCCGCAGCATCGGCTCGGCATCGATCTGAGCACGGCGCACCAGCATTTCGCCATCGGCGGGCGGGTCGGTCCGCAGCTTGTGCAGATTGGAGACGTCCTTCAACGCCTGCACGGCCGTCTTGTCGACGCCATCGGCATCGAACTCGACCTTGTAAGGCAATGTGTCCGGTGAGACTTTTGGCGTGTCGTCGCCCGTCACCCATGCGATCGGGTCGAACGCCATCGCATCGGTTGGACCAGCGACAGCAACCAAGGAGACAGTGCAGAAACAAACGAATAGATCGGAAGAAAATTTCCGCAGTCGCATCACTTACCAAAGACGATTACGCGCTCAACCCCAACACATCTTCAGAGCGCTTTCGGACATAGTTCGGCCAAATACGGCGAAGGTGTGAGCCAAACAAGAACGCGATTTCGCCAGAATCTCGCTGCGGTCGCGCATCGTCGTGATGCAACGTAAGCGCATTTTCAGGCATGCGGATCACCCTTTATTTGCAGGGGTTCCCGCATATCGCGCTGCACGTTGTCATATTGCCGCACACGGCGATTTATTTGCAAGATTGACGGAACTGCGAAGGTTCCGGCCGGTGCGAAGAAGCGCCGCGACGGCAGCGCGCCCGGGATCGCTCAGCGATTCCTCGGCGACGGGTGCTCAAATGGCGACAGAATGCACAGCCCGTGGCTGCTTGGCCCATGCAGTACACGTGTCTGTGAAACCCGGTCGTCAGCCGGTCTGCTAGCATTTCATCTCTCACCATGGAGGGCATCACCCCACTACATCCGATCATCCAGATGACGTCTTCTCATCCGGCCTTGCGGGCGCGCATTGGCCGGAGAGCACAGACCGGGACGCATGCGATGCGCTCCCGTCCCACATCGAAGCTTACAAAGAGCGAGGAACGATCATGGTCACACTCAACATCAATGGAAAATCGCAGACATGGGACGGGGATCCCGATCTCCCCCTGCTCTGGTATCTGCGGGACGAGCTCGGCCTCACCGGCACCAAATATGGCTGCGGCCAGGCGCTTTGTGGTGCCTGCACCGTGATGATGGACAAGCAGGCGATCCGCGCCTGCATCACCTCCGTGTCCGATGCCGCCGGCCAGCCGATCACCACCATCGAGGGGCTGCATCCAACCGGCGATCACGTGGTGCAGAAGGCGTGGCGCCAGGAGAACGTCCCGCAATGCGGTTACTGCCAGGCCGGTCAGATCATGCAGGCCGCAGCGCTGCTTGCTGAGAACCCCAAGCCGTCAGGCGATCAGATCCGCGAGGCGATGTCCGGAAACATCTGCCGCTGCGGCTGTTACCAGCGCATTCAGAACGCCGTTCATCTCGCATCCACGGGGGCCTGACATGAACATCGCTTTCGACCCAGCCAGCACGCGCGGCTCCGCGGCCCACGCCAGCAAGGTAGAAAACCTCTCCCGCCGCAGCATCCTGAAGGGTCTCGGGATCGCCGGGAGTTTTGTTCTTGCCGCCCCCCTCCTCGCGCGCCCGTCCTTTGCCTATGAGACCGGCGCCAGCAAGATGCCGCATGGCGTCGTCGTCGATCCCAAGATTTTCGTAGCCATCGCTCGCGATGGCAAAGTGACGATCCTCGCGCACCGCGCCGAAATGGGCACCGGAATCCGCACCAGCCTGCCGCTCGTCGTCGCCGAGGAGATGGAAGCCGACTGGACCCGCGTCGACGTCCAGCAGGCGCATGGCGACGAAGCGCGCTTCGGCAATCAGGACACCGACGGCTCGCGCAGCACGCGCCATTACCTGATCCCGATGCGCCAGATCGGCGCCTGTGCCCGCTATATGCTCGAAGACGCCGCTGCCAAGAAGTGGGGCGTTGCGCGCGCCGAGGTGAAAGCCGTCAATCACACCGTGACCCACCCCGCGACAGGCCGCAGCCTCGGCTTCGGCGATCTCGCGGATGCCGCAGCCAAGGAAGCCGTTCCGAGCCTCACCGAAATCACGCTGAAGGATCCCAAGGATTTCAGATATCTCGGCAAGGGCACGGTCAGCATCGTCGATCTGCACGACATCACGACGGGCGCCGCTCACTACGGCGCAGATATCCGCCTGCCCGGCATGAAATACGCCGTCATCGCACGCCCGCCGGTCACTGGCGGCACGCTGGCGTCATTCGATGCGACGGACGCCCTTAAGGTGCCGGGCGTCGAGAAGGTGATCGAGGTCAGAGGCTGGCCGTGGCCGTCGAAATTCCAGCCGCTCGGCGGGGTGGCCGTGATCGCGCGCAACACCGGCGCCGCCATCAAGGGCCGCGATGCGCTCAAGCTGACATGGAATGACGGCGCCAATGCCAGCTACGATTCCGCAGCGTTCCGCGCCACGCTCGAGGCGGCCACACGTCAGCCCGGCCTTGTCGTGCGCGAGGAAGGCGATGCGGATGCAGCGCTGAAAGGCGCCGACAAGGTGCTGGTCGGCGAATATTACGCGCCGCATCTGGCCCATGCGAGCATGGAGCCGCCGGTCGCCGTCGCGCATGTTCAGGGCGACAAGGTCGAGATCTGGGCGCCGGTGCAAAGCCCCGGCGGCACGCGCGGCGACGTCGCCAAGACGCTCGGCATCCCCGAGGAGAACGTCACCGTCAATGTGACGCTGCTCGGCGGCGGTTTCGGCCGCAAGTCGAAATGCGATTTCGCGCAGGAAGCGGTGCTGCTGTCGAAGGAGCTCGGCGCTCCGGTCAAGGTGCAGTGGACGCGCGAAGACGACGTGCAGCACGACTTCTACCACACCGTCTCCATGGAACGGATCGAGGCCGGTCTCGACAAGAGCGGCAAGGTCATCGCCTGGCGTCATCGCAGTGCCGCGCCAAGCATCGGCTCGACATTCGCCGCCGGCGCCGTGCATGAGCTTGGCCTCGAACTCGGCATGGGACTGATCGACGTGCCGTTCCAGATCGCCAATCTGCAATGCGAAAATCCCGAAGCGAAGGCGCAGACACGGATCGGCTGGTTCCGTTCGGTGTCCAACATCCCGCGCGCCTTTGCCGTGCAGTCCATGGTCGGCGAAATCGCCCATGCCATGGGGCGCGACCAGAAGGATGTGCTGCTCGAACTGATCGGCGCACCGCGGATCGTCGATCTGTCCTCGGTGAAGGAGCCGTGGAATTACGGCGAACCGTATGACAGCTATCCGATCGACACCGGCCGATTGCGCCGCGTCGTCGAACATGTTGCCGAGCAAGGCAAATGGGGACGCCCCGTACCTAAGGGACACGGCCTCGGCATCGCCGTGCATCGCAGCTTCGTCGCCTATGTCGCGACCATCGTCGAGGTCGCGATCGACGACAAGGGCAAGCTCAGCGTCCCGCAGGTCGATACCGCTATCGATTGCGGCACCTTCATCAATCCGGAGCGCATTCGCTCCCAGATCGAGGGCGCTGCGATCATGGGGCTCAGCCTCGCCAAATATGGCGAGATCAGCTTCAAGGATGGCCGGGTGCAGCAGAAGAACTTTGACGACTATCAGGTCGTCCGGATCGACGATGCGCCTGCCGTCACCAATGTGCACATCGTGCCCGCCGATCCAGATGCGCCGCCCAGCGGCGTCGGCGAACCCGGCGTGCCGCCATTCGCGCCCGCATTGATGAATGCGATCTTTGCGGCGACGGGAAAGCGCATCCGCAGCCTGCCGATCGGCAAGCAGCTGGAGGTGTGACGGCTCAAAGAGCCTGGCGCGCGGCGCGATATCGCCGCGCGCCCAGCCATCGAGGTCGGATCGCCATTGCGGCGGAACATGGGCCGGACGCGAGCCGTCGCCCTCATCGATATTTCCACCACATGGAATGTCGATGGATATTGCCGCATGCAACTAAGGTCGGATGGCGTTGCGCCGGATTGTGCGGTTCTCAATGACGGTCCAGCGCGTCAGGTCATTCGCCTGCCCCTGAGAACCACAAAAAACATCATAGAGGATCACACGTATGGCTCATTTGAGTCGCCGCGCCATTTTGGCTGCGCCGCTGCTGTTGCCCCTGGCTGCCCACGCCCAGTCGCCGTACCCGTCACGGCCGGTTCGTGTGATCGTCCCGTTCCCCGCCGGCGGCGGCACGGATACATGGGCCCGACTCGCCATCGAGGGCATGCAGCCCGACATCGGCACGATGCTGATCGACAATCGCGGCGGCGGCAACGGCCTGATCGGCACCGAAGCGGCGGCCAAGGCCGAGCCGGACGGGCATCAGCTGCTGTTCACGATCACCACCCATGTGCAGGTGCCCGTGGTGATGCGCCGCTTCACCTATGACCCCATCAAGGATTTCACGCCGATCGGCCGCCTCAGCTACACCGCGCTCGTCTTCGTCGTGGGGCCGAAGGTCCCCGCCGAAATCACGACGCTGCAGCAGTTCGTCGAATGGTCCAAGGGCAAGGACCTGTCGCTCGGCAACTATGCCGCCGGTTCGCATGGCCACGCCTTCGCGATGATGCTGGCGCGCGAGGCCAAGCTCAAGGCTGTGAACGTGGCCTATCGCGGCGAGAACCCGATGCTGCAGGACATGATCGGCGGCACCATCGAAGGCGGCTTCCATTCCATGGCCGCCGCGGGCGCCATGGTGCGCGATGGCAAATTGCGCCCGCTCGCCATCGCCGGCACCCGGGAGCGCAGCGCCAGCCTGCCCAATGTCCCGACCATGATCGAGCTCGGCTATTCCGATCATTTCGGCTTCACCGGCTTCTCCGGCCTGTTCGCGCCCGCCAAGACCCCGCAGCCGGTGATCGACAAGCTCGCCGCAGCCTTCCGCACCTCGGCCAACAAGCCCGAGACCAAGGAAAAGCTGGTGGGCATGGACACGGTGCCGGCCTATCTGCCGCCGGACGAATTCAAGGTGCAGATGGAGAAGTCGCTGAAACAGTGGACCGAGATGGTCGAAGCTCTCGACTTGAAGATGGACGGCTAGCGCACGCGAACGAAGCAGGATGGGTCGCGCCCCATCCTGCACGTCCCTCGACTACGTGCGCGGCGCGATATCGCCGCGCGCCCAGCCTTCCTTCGTCGCGGCGCGAAAATCCTCAAACGTCCCCGCCTCGATCGCTGCGCGAATTCCCTGCATCAGCGTCTGGTAATAGGCGATATTGATCTCCGACAGCAGCATGGCGCCGAGCGTTTCGTTGGCGCGCACGAGGTGGTGCAGGTAGGCCCGCGAATAGTTGCGCGCCGCCGGCCACGGGCTTTCCTCATCCAGCGGACGCGGATCGTCCTGATGCCGCGCATTGCGGATATTGATCTGGCCATGGCGCGTAAACGCCATGCCGTGGCGGCCGTTGCGGGTCGGCATCACGCAGTCGAACATGTCGACGCCACGCGCCACTGCTTCCAGAATGTCCTCGGGCGTACCGACGCCCATCAGATAGCGCGGCCGATCCGTCGGCAGGATCGGCGCCACTTCCTCGATCATTGCCAGCATCACCGCCTGCGGCTCGCCCACCGCGAGGCCGCCGATGGCATAACCGTGAAAGCCGATATCGATCAGGCCACGCGCGCTGGCATGGCGCAGCGCCGGCACGTCACCGCCCTGCGCGATGCCGAACAGCATGTAGCCATCCGGCGCGCTCTCGAAAGCGCGTTTGCTGCGCTCGGCCCAGCGCAGTGACAGTTGCATGGCGCGCTCGATCTCCACAGGCTCAGCCGGCAACCGCACGCATTCGTCGAGCTGCATGGCGATGTCGGAATTCAGCAGCCGCTGGATCTCCACCGCGCGCTCCGGCGTCAGCTCGTATTTGGCGCCATCGATATGCGAGCGGAAGGTGACGCCCTGCTCCGTCACCTTTCGCAACTGCGCCAGCGACATCACCTGGAAGCCGCCGCTGTCGGTCAGCATCGGCCCGTTCCAGGTGGTGAACGTCTGCAGGCCACCGAGCGCGGCGATGCGCTCCGCCCCCGGCCGCAGCATCAGATGATAGGTGTTGCCGAGCACGATATCCGCCCCGGCATCGCGCACCTCGCGCCAGTGCAGGCCCTTCATGGCGCCGATGGTGCCCACCGGCATGAAGGCCGGCGTCCGCACCACGCCATGCGGCGTGTTCAGGCGGCCAAGGCGCGCGGCGCCATTCGTGCCGAGCAGTTCAAAGTGATTGGCGACAGTCATTGCGGGCTTTCGTTACGGAACAGCAGGCTGGCATCGCCATAGGAGTAGAAGCGGTAGCCTGTGGAAATGGCATGCGCATAGGCCGCCTTCATGGTGTCGAGGCCGGCAAAGGCCGAGACCAGCATGAACAGCGTCGAGCGCGGCAGATGGAAGTTGGTGAGAAGGATATCGACGGCGCGGAAACGATAGCCCGGCGTGATGAAGATCGCGGTGTCATCCGCGAACGGCTTGATGACGCCATCCTCGCCGGTCGCGCTTTCCAGCAGGCGCATCGAGGTCGTACCGACAGCGACGATGCGGCCACCGGCGGCATGTGCTGCGTTCAGCACATCAGCTGTCTCGCGCGTGATCGATCCCCATTCCGAATGCATCTTGTGCTCGGTGGTATCGTCCACCTTCACCGGCAGGAACGTCCCTGCGCCGACATGCAGAGTGACGCGATGCAGCCCGACGCCGCGCTCCTTTAGCTTCGCTTCCAGCGCCGGCGTGAAATGCAGTCCCGCCGTCGGCGCGGCGACGGCGCCTTCATTGACGGCGAACATGGTCTGATAGTCCGCCGCATCCTGCTCGTCGGCATCGCGCTTCGACGCGATGTAGGGCGGCAGCGGCGGCGCGCCGAGTTCGGCGATCGCCTGATCGAGGGCCGGGCCATGGAACGTGAAGGCGAACGTCACCTCGCCCGCCTCGCCCTTGGCCTCCACCGTCGCATCGAGATGGCCGAGCAGGCAGACACGGCCTTCATTGCCGAAGCGCACGATGTCGCCGGGCGCGAGCTTCTTCGCCGGCTTCACGAAAGCCTGCCAGCGCGAAGCATCGACGCGCTTGATTAGCGTCGCTTCGATCTTCGGCTCGGTGTCGCGCGAGATGCGGCGGCCTGAGAGCGACGCTGCGATCACCTTGGTGTCGTTGACAACGAGCTGATCGCCCGGCTTCAGCCAGTTCGGCAGGTCACCAACGGTGTGATCTTCCACCGCCTGTCCCGGCTGCACGACCAGCAGACGCGCAGCCTCACGCGGTGACGCCGGGCGAAGCGCGATGTTTTCGGACGGAAGCTCGAAATCGAATAGATCGGTGCGCATGGTCTCAGGGCCGCAAAACGTGGATGCCCGGCACATCAAGCGAAGCGATGCTTCGCGCAATGGCCGGGCATGACGTCGTCAAAGATGGTGAGCTATCAGGCAGCCTTGTCAGCCGCCATATAGGCCTTCACGATCTTGTCCGGATTCTGCACGGGCTCGCCGCGCTTGATCTTGTCGACGTTCTCCATGCCTTCGGTCACCTTGCCCCAGACGGTGTACTGCTTATTCAGGAACGAAGCATCGTCGAAGCAGATGAAGAACTGGCTGTCGCCGGAATCCGGGCTGGCCGCACGGGCCATCGAGGTGGTGCCGCGCACATGCGGTTCGGCATTGAATTCGGCCTTCAGCTTCTTGCCCGAGCCGCCGGTGCCGGTGCCCTGCGGGCAGCCGGTCTGTGCCATGAAGCCATCGATGACGCGGTGGAACACGATGCCATCATAGAAGCCTTCACGCACCAGTTCCTGGATGCGGGCGACATGGCCCGGGGCCAGGTCCGGGCGCATCTCGATGGTGACGTTGCCCTGGGTGGTTTCGAGGATCAGAGTATTTTCGGTGACAGCCATGCTTTTCTCTCGACTGGTTTGGGTTGGTTTCGGCGGTCGTCGAACCGCACTCGGAACGGGCGTCCAGCGACAGCGTCGCCTAGTCCCCCGCTAAATGGCATTGGTGAGCACCGTTGCAAAGTCTCCATCACCGCCATTCGGTAGGCGATGCTGTCGGCCTCGGACGCACCCGGTGTCTCGAAGGTAATCCGCGGCCGGCCAAGAAGTTCGCCGTCGCGTTTGAAGCTGAACAGCACGGTGATCTGCATGCCGGGATGACCGCGCGGTAATTCAGGCCGGCGCCAGCATCCCTTCAGCCGTTCGAACATCCCGTCCAGCGTGCTCACCGCCTCGGCCTGCGCCGAGGCGGTATTCATCTGAACGGGCACGATCAGCATCAACGCTGCGAGCAGGACGATATGTCCGCGTCGCAGCATCACGCCTTACTTGATGTCGGAAGCGACCTGGACCTTGACCATCTTGTCCGGGTCGGTGACGGCACCCGAGGCCGAGCCCGGAGGTGCCTTCTTCAGCTTGTCCACGACGTCCATGCCCGACACGACATCGCCGACCACAGTATATTTGCCGTTCAGCGACGAGCCATCCGCGAACATGATGAAGAACTGCGAATTGGCCGAATCCGGATCCCCTGCACGCGCCATGCCGACCACGCCACGCTTGTACGGCACCTGCGAGAATTCGGCCTTCAGGTTCGGATATTTCGAACCACCGGTGCCGTTGAAGTTCTTGCCGTCACCGGTCTGCGCCATGAAGCCATCCATCACGCGGTGGAACGGCACATTGTTGTAATAGCCCTCGCGTGCCAGCAGCTTGATGCGCTCTGCATGCTGCGGAGCGATGTCCGGACGCAGCTTGAACACGATACGGCCCTTCGTCGTGTCGATGACGATGGCATTGGCCTTGTCGAGACCGGCCGGCAGCGGTGCTGCGGCCGGAGCCTGCGCAGCGGGCGCCTGCGCGAAAGCGGGAGCGGCCGACAGCAGCACGGCAGCGATGGCGATGGTACGGATCATGGAAACTCCGGATGCAGGAATGCCCGATGGGCGTTCAGTTCAGGTCGCGAATTTGGTCTTCAGGCTCGTGGCGACAGCCTCCGGCACGAAAGCCGAGACGTCGCCGCCCATGGCAGCGATCTGCCGGACCAGTGTGGCAGTGATCGGGCGGACGCCCACCGACGCCGGCAGGAAGACGGTCTTCACGTCGGGCGCCATTGTCTGGTTCATGCCGGCGATCTGCATCTCGTAATCGAGGTCGGTGCCGTCGCGCAGGCCGCGGATCATGATGGTCGCACCGATCTCCTCGGCCGCCGTGATGGTGAGATTGTCATAGGTGGTGCAGTCGAAATCGCAGCCGGCAGCTTTCGCCACGGGGCCGAACACGTCTTCCACCATCGCCAGCCGTTCCTCGGTGGAGAACAGCGGCTTCTTGCCGGGATGGACGCCGATGGCGACGACAAGCTTGTCGCAGAGGCCGACGGCATTGCGGACCACATCGAGGTGGCCATTGGTCACGGGATCGAATGATCCGGGATAGAGCGCGATACGGGTCATGTCTCCGTCCTAGCCTGCCCAAGGTAGCCCCGCAAGCGCCGTTGGTTCCCTCCAGGGCGCCCCGTCCCGGCCACAATATTTTTCGTGTCCGCTCGAACCGGAATGCCGGTCACGGCGTCTATTGAGCATCTGGGACGGCACTGAAAACACACGCTTTTCAGCGAATTGTGTCGTCGCGGACGGATGGACGAAACACAGGCCGGGCGTGATGAAACCGGTTTGCCGAGACCACGACAATCTCCCGAAACCGGCCCTGATTAATCAGGCAGGCACAGGGACCGCCAAACAACCGGGGCAAAATGCCCCAACTGACAGGGGACCGTCATGATCAAGGCTCTTTCCGCTATCGCGATTGCTGCTTTCATTGCCGCCGCCGTCACGATCCTTCCCGGCTTTGCGCCGCGCGTTGAAGCGTCGGTTCCAGTGGCCCTCGCCAAGGCCGACCGTCTGGACGTCAAGCAGGTCGGCCGCGCCTGTTCCGAACAGGCCTGGCCGAATTTCGAGGCCTCCTGCCTGCGCAACGCGGCCACCAAGGTCATCAACATCCGCGAAGTGCGCGTGGTGACGACAGATCGTCACTAGGAAATTTCCACCATCCCGAATGAGGAAGCCCGCGGCATGACCGCGGGCTTTCTCATGCAACGAAGCCGTCATCGACGGGTCTGGCAAGCTTGTTGCTTGGTCCTTGTCCATCAGAGGACCCCAGATGACGTTCATTCCTGCGCGCTACAGCCACCTCACCTTCGGTGTGATCCAGTCCGGCCTGACCAGCGGCGTATCCGCCGCCGTCGCCAGTGTTCCGTTCTGGCAGGAACAGTCCTTTCTCCTGCACTGGCTGTCGGCCTGGTCGATCTCCTGGCTGATCATGCTGCCTATCGTTATAATGGCAGCGCCCGTCATCAGGGCATTCGTGCACCGGATGACGCGAGAGTATTGAACGCCCGGCAACCAACTGCGCGGCGCTAACGATCTCCGCGACCGAATATCTGGGCTGATGGATCACTCGCCGGAGATCGCCATGATCGAGATCGAGCGTAACAAGGCCAATGTCGTCGCCTTCTATGATCTCATGTTCAACGAATGTCGCCCGCGTGAAGCGATCTCGCTCTATGCCGGCGACAGCTACACCCAGCACAATCCGCATGTCGTTGACGGCATCGACGGCTTCATCGCCTATTTCGAGCGCATGGCCCGTGAATGGCCCGGCAAGCGCGTGGAGATCCGGCGCGTCATTGCCGAGGGCGAGTTCGTTGTCGTGCATTGCCTGCAGCACTGGCCCGGTGATCAGGACTATGCCGCCATCGACATCTTCCGGTTGACGCCGGAGGGGAAGATCATCGAACACTGGGACGTGCTGCAGACGATCCCCGCCGAGGCGCAAAACCCCAACGGCATGTTCTGAACACACACGCCGGCGCGCTCTAGCGGACCGCCTCCGCGGGGAGCGAAGCCTTTCCGAAACACGCGACCAGCATCTCGGTGAGTACCCTCACCTTCCGTGCGGGATGCTGGCTCGGAGGCCGGATGACATAGACACCGGCGGGCGGCGGCGGATAGCGCGTCATGACCGGAACGAGCGCGCCGGAAGCGACATGCTCGTCGGTGATGCCATCCGGAAGCCAGGCAATGCCAAGTCCTGCCAAAGCGGCTGCCATCAGTGCCGTCCCGTTATCGGCCTTGAAGCGGCCCTGCGGGCGAACCGTCACGATCTTGTCGCCATCGGTGAATTGCCAGGCTTCCGTCCCCTGCATCAGCGCCTCATGCGCAGAGAGTTCGTCCGGCTTCTCGGGAGAACCATGCGCCTTGATGTAGTCCGGACTCGCGACGAGCTTTCCGTAGAACGGCCCGACATGACGCGCGATCAGGTTGGAGTCCTGCAGATAGCCAAAGCGGATCGCACAATCGAAGCCCTCGGTGATGATGTCGACGAAGCGATCGCTGTAGACGGTGTGGATGTGGAGCTGCGGATGCTGACGCGCCATCTCCGCGAGCACCGGCGCCAGATGGGTGGGCCCGAAGGTCAGCGGCACGGCAACGCGCAGGCGCCCGCACAATTCGCCGTCCGGCAGGATCAGCTCGCGCGCGGTGTCGATCTCGGCGCAGGCGCGGGCCGCATGGTCGCGAAACAGGACGCCGGCTTCCGTGAGCGCGGCGCCGCGCGTGTTTCGCGCCAGCAACTGAACGCCGAGTTCCGTTTCAAGCCGGGCGAGTTGCCGGCTGACGATGGACTTGGAGACACCGAGCCGGCGTGCGGCGGATGACACGCCCCCGGCATCGGCCACTTCCACGAATGTCCTGAGCTCTTCGATATCCAATCCGGCGTTCCCCATTTTGCGACACAGCTTGGCACCTGAGAGCCCTACCGCACGAGAAACCGGAATGACAGTTTCCGTCTCGCTGCCGGCGCATGTCTCCCGGCAAACCAACCCTACACACACCGGCAGCAGAGGATGACTTCATGACCTTTCGTAACGGCCTTGCATCGCTTCTTCGCCCCGAAGACTCGGTCCTCGTTCTGATCGACCACCAGCCCTACCAGCTCGCCAATCTGAACAGCCACGACCCGCATGCTGTCGTCAATGCCTCGGCCGGCCTGGCCAAGGCCGCCAAGCTCTTCAATGTTCCCACGATCCTGACCAGCGTGATCGCGGCCCGCGGCGGCCTCATCTTCCCCCAGATCACCGATGTGTTTCCCGGCCAGGAGGTGATCGACCGGACCTTCATCAACACCTGGGAGGACCCGAAGGTGGTCGACGCCGTCAAGGCGACGGGCCGCAAGCAACTGATCATTGCAGGCCTGTGGACCGAGATCTGCGTCGCAATGCCTGTGATTCAGGCCCTCGGCGAAGGTTGGGATGTCACGGTCATCACCGATGCGTCGGGCGGCACGTCGGTCGAGGCGCACGAGGTCGCCATCCAGCGCATGATCGCGGCCGGTGCCAACATGATGACGTGGCTCGCCCTCGCCGCCGAGTGGCAGCGGGACTGGGCGCGACTCGAGACCGCCGGCAAGATGACCGAGGTGCTCGGCCAGCACGCCGCCGGCAGCGGCATCGCATATCTCTGGGAGCAGCAACTGCTCAACACGCCGGTGCCGAAGACCTGACACCAGCAGGCATGACGAGAGCGGTGGCGGGTGCGGCAGAACAACGCACGCGCCATCGCGCGTTGTCATCCCGTCTATGGTCGTCTGATCCGATGCCATCCACCACCTCGACACGCCAATCTGGAGACACCTTCATGGAAATCGGCATCGACAGTTTCGCAGCCATCCTTCCCGATCCCGCCACCGGCCAGCTGCCGTCGGCCACCGACCGCATGGCCGATCTTCTCGCGGAGGTCGAGGTCGCCGACCGCGCCGGGCTCGATGTCTTCGGCATCGGCGAGCATCACCGCGCCGAATTCCTCGATTCCGCGCCCGCGATCATTCTGGCCGCCGCAGCAGCACGCACCGAGCAGATCCGCCTGACCAGCGCGGTGACGGTGCTGAGCGCCGCCGATCCCGTGCGCGTGTTCCAGGAATTCGCCACCCTCGATCTGATCTCGAAGGGCCGCGCCGAACTCGTCGTCGGCCGCGGATCGTTCGGTGAGGCCTATCCGCTGTTCGGCATGGACCCGCGCGACTACGACGCCCTGTTCGCGGAGAAGCTCGATCTGTTCCTGAAGCTCGGCGCGAGCAAGCATCCGATCTGGAAAGGACGTTTTCGCGCGGCGCTTGAAGGCCAGGGCGTCTATCCCCGCCCCCATCAGGCGCGGCTGCCGGTCTGGATCGGCGTCGGCGGCACGCCGGAATCCTTCGTGCGCGCCGGCACGCTCGGCCTGCCGCTGATGGTCGCGATCATCGGCGGCACCTTCGAGCGCTTTCGCCCGCTCGTCGATCTCTATCGCGACGCCGGTGCCAAGGCCGGTCACAGCGCCGACAAGCTGAAGGTCGGTGTGCATGCGATGGGTTTTGTCGGCGAGACCGACGCTGCGGCCAGGGATGCGTTCTTCCCCGGCTGGGCGCACCTGACCGCGAAGATCGGCCGTGAGCGCGGCTGGTCGCCGCCATCGCGCCAGCAGTTCGACGCCATGGCAGGCCCGGAAGGCGCATTCCTGGTCGGCGCGCCCGCGACGGTGGCGGCCAAGATGCGTCATGCCGATGACGCACTCGGCGGTGTCTCGCGCATCACCTTCCAGATGAGCACCGCCTCGCTCGAAACCGCCGCCATGAAGCGCTCGATCGAATTGCTGGGCACCGAAGTCGCGCCGATCATCCGGGCAGCCTGATCATCTCGTGGGCGGTTCCACGCCCGGCACGACACGCGCGGTGGCCGGCGTCGATCCTGCGCCGGCCATCCAAGCTTGCCCGCAGCGCAGCACACAGGCATATGCAACCAGGGTGCTGCGCGCGCCGGGCTGATCCGTCCGGCACATCAACGAAAGAGGTTTCATGGCGGACGCTTCCGGTTTCAATCTGGGACACGCAATCGTCCTGCTGGGTGCGGCTACCGTCGCAGTGCCACTGTTCAAGCGCCTCGGGCTCGGCTCCGTGCTCGGCTATCTCACGGCCGGCCTCGCCGTGGGTCCGTTCGGCCTCGGCCTGTTCAACGATCCCGAGACCCTGCTGCACACCGCCGAACTCGGCGTCGTCATGTTCCTGTTCATCATCGGGCTCGAGATGCGCCCGTCAAAATTGTGGAAGCTGCGGCGACAGATCTTCGGCCTCGGCGCCGCGCAGGTGATCACCTGCGGCTTCCTTCTGACGCTGGTCGGCATGGCCGCCGGCCTCGCCTTCCCGGTCGCCATGATCGGCGCCATGGGCTTTGTGCTGTCCTCCACCGCCGTCATCATGCAGCTGCTGGAAGAGCAGGACGAGACCTCCTCGCCCGAAGGCCAGCGCGCCATCGCGATCCTGCTGCTGGAGGATCTCGCCATCGTGCCGCTGCTGGCGCTGGTCGCCATCTGGGGCGCCGCCGGGGCCCCTGAAGCCGCAACCACCAAGCCGGCATGGCAGAGCATCGGCATCGCCCTTGCCGGCCTCGCCGCGCTCCTGGCCGCCGGCCGCTGGCTGCTCGATCCGTTCTTCCGCATCATTGCGCGTGCCGGCGCACGCGAAGTGCTGACCGCCGCCGCCTTGTTGGTCGTGCTCGGCGCCGCCGTGTTCATGCAGAGCGTCGGCCTGTCGATGGCGATGGGCGCCTTCCTCGCCGGCGTGCTGCTGTCGGAATCCAACTTCCGCCATCAGCTCGAAGCCGACATCGAGCCGTTCCGCGGCATCCTGCTCGGCCTGTTCTTCCTCAGCGTCGGCATGTCGCTGAATCTCAGCATCGTCGCCAATGAATGGGTCATGGTGCTGGGCGGTGTCGTCGCCTTCATGATCGTCAAGGCGATCGGCATCTATGTGATCGCGCGTCTCGCCAAATCGGATCACGCCGCCGCCACCCACCGCGCGGCACTGTTCGCGCAAGGCGGCGAATTCGCCTTCGTGCTCTATGCCGCGGCGCTCGCCGCCGGCATCTTCGATGCCCGCGCCTCCGCGGTCATGAGCGCCATCGTGATCCTGTCCATGGCGCTGACGCCGATCGTGCTGCTGGTGCATGGCAAGATGCGCCGCGACGCGCCGGTGTCCCTCGACGGCATCGACAAGGCCGATGGCCTGCGCGGCCGCGTGCTGTTCATCGGCTTCGGCCGCTTCGCCCAGGTGGCGAGCCAGGCCCTGCTGGCGCGCAATGTCGAACTGTCGGTGATCGAGAACGACGTGGACATGATCCGCGCCGCCGGCACCTTCGGCTTCAAGGTCCATTACGGCGACGGCACCCGCCTCGACGTGCTGCACGCCTCGGGCGCCGCCACCGCCGAGGCGATCCTGATCTGCATCGACAAGCCGGAGGCCGCCGACCACATCGTCGAACTGTGCCGCTCGGAATTTCCGCTGGCAAAACTCTATGTCCGCTCCTTCGACCGCGGCCATTCGCTGCGGCTGATCAAGGCCGGCGTCGAATTCCAGATCCGCGAGACCTTCGAGTCCGCGCTGCTGTTCAGCGAAGCCGTGCTGACCGGCCTCGGCCTCGATGAGGACGAGGCCCGCGAAGCCATCGACGACGTCCGCGAACGCGACGCCCAGCGCGTCGAGCTGGAAGTCATCGGCGGCCTCGAAGCCGGCCGCAAGCTGCTGCGCGGCAATGCGGAGACGCCGGAGCCGAGCCCGTTCTTCAAGACGAAGGCGAAGGCAACGGAAAGCGCCGACACGAATGCGCTGGGAGCGGCCACGAAACCGTAGCGCCAGCACACTCCCGCCCTCATCCTGAGGAGCGCGCACTTGCGCGCGTCTCGAAGGATGGCCGCAAGCTCCGCGCCCAACACACATGGTTCGAGACGCCCGCCTTCGGCGGGCTCCTCACCATGAGGGTGGAGTTCAGATGGATATAGCTTAGCTACGCATCCAACGCGTGGACTCCATCGCGCTTGACCTTGCGTAAATTGTAGTTACAATTTACGTCATGAAAATCGTGTGGGATCCGCCAAAGCGCCTCGCGAACATCGCCAAACACGGTTTGGATTTCGCCACGCTGACAGAGGAATTCTTTACGACTGCTCTGGTGCTCTCCGCGAAACGCGGGCGCTATCAAGCAATCGGAAAGAACGCAGAAGGCGTGATCTGCGTTGTTTTCGCTGTTCTCGGTCTCGAAGGCATCTCGGTGATTTCAATGCGCCCGGCCTCGCCCAAGGAAAGGAAGCTCCTGAATGCCAAAAGCTAAGGCTAAGCGGGCCTATACAAAGGCCGACATGAAAACCGTTTCGGACAATCCGGAATGGACGGAAAAAGACTTTGCCAAAGCCAAGCCGTTTGCGGACGTTTTCCCGAACCTTGCGAAGACAATCGGCCGCCGCGGCCCGCAGAAAGCGCCAACGAAAATTTTGGTGACGATCCGTCTGAGCCCGGTTGTGGTTGAGTATTTCAAGTCCAAGGGACCGGGCTGGCAAACGAAGGTTGATGACGTTCTTCTGAGTGTAGCAACGAAGAAGCCTATGAAGAAGAAGGTTCAGAAGAAGACGGCATCCCGGGCCGCTTGAACCTTGACGGCTGTTGTACATCGGCAAGGCCGAAATAGACACGACGAACGCAGGGTGGTCGAGCGCAGCGAAAACCCTATTGCCCGTGCTACGGCGAACCCCGCCGATGGGTTATCGTTCCGGCGTAACAGCGCCCTATCTACGGCCTGCTGCGCTCGACCAATGCGACGGAACGCTTTCCGGTAGTGTATGCTAAACTAACGTGCAAACGACGCATAGCTATAGGCAGCTATGATATCCGTACTATTGAAACTGTCTACGACGACGACTGGCGCTCAAGAGGCAGCATTGAGCTACAATACTTCAAATCGAAAGTCCGTTCCGTCGGCGATTGCCCGAGAGCTTCGACAAGAAGCGGGATTCGGTTGCTGCAAGTGCGGCATACCGATAATCCAATACCACCATATCGTAGAGTGGGCTCAAGAAGAGCATCATCGAGCGGAAGACATGATGGTTCTATGCCCGAACCATCACGATCAAGCCACCAAAGGTGCAATGTCAAAGCCTGAGCAGCGAGCACTCAAGGCAAGCCCATTCAACCGCAAGACCGGCCGAGCATCCGGCATGCTTGCGGTCAAACAGTCGTATTGCGCGGCGGATATTGGTACGGTCACAGTTGTCGGTGAAGGCGTCTTTTTGAGCATTGATCAGTCTCCAATGCTTTCATTCGACCTTGACGGCAACCAACTTCTTATCTCGCTCAAACTTTACGATGAGAAAGACAATCTGCTCGTTGAAATTTGCCGCAATGAATGGATTACCGGCGACCCATTGCCTTGGGATATAGAAGCAGATTGGCAGCGACTAATGTTACGCGAGAGAGCCCGGAAGATATCGCTAAATATCAATGCTAAACGTATCCCAATGGAAATAACGGGCGAATTTTGGTTGGGCGGCAAAAAGATAGTCTGCGACCGCGATGGCATTTCGCTACATCGCACCGAGGGAAATGGCGCGGCTCGCTTCTCACAACTAGCTTTTGTGGGCATGCAAATAAATATCGACAGCACTAACTTCTCATTTGGGCCGCTTCCAAACTCAAGTGCCTGCATAATTTCGTGGCCGAATCCGCGCGAACGCTTGTGGAAAGCAAAAGACGCTTGGATAAAAATCCAAGTACAAAGACAAAATCGAAATCTAGAATCTCCCCTGCGTTCAGTGCAAAGCGAGACCCCATCTTAGGCACGATACGCAAGAAGCCCGCGGCATGACCACGGGCTTCTGCTTCAGGCATCATCAAGGGCCGCTGCAGAAGACCTCAGCTCTCCGCCACCGGCGCTTCACCGCCAGCCTCGGGCTCCTCGCCCTCGCCGGCTTCGCCGATATGCTCCACCGACACCACATGCTCGTCATCGGCCGTGTTGAACACGATGACGCCCTGGGTCGAGCGGCCGGCGACGCGGATGCCTTCCACCGGGCAGCGGATCAGCTGGCCCTTGTCGGTGACCAGCATGATCTGGTCGCTGTCTTCCACCGGGAAGGAGGCGATCAGCTTGCCGTTGCGGTTGTTCACCGACATGGCGACGATGCCCTTACCGCCGCGGCCGGTGGTGCGATACTCGTAGCTCGAGGTGCGCTTGCCATAGCCGTTGATGGAGATGGTCAACACCACCTGCTCGGCTGCCGACAGCTCCACATAGCGCTCCTGCGACAGCTGGATTGCGCCCGATGTCTCCTCGCCATCGGCCTCGACCGCCGGCTCCTCGGCCGCCACCGCCTCGCCTGCCACGGCACGACGCATCTTCAGATAGGCCGTACGCTCATCGGACGTGGTTTCCACATGGCGCAGGATCGACAGCGAGATCAGCTTCTCGCCTTCGGCCAGCGCGATGCCGCGCACGCCCATGGAGCTGCGGCCCTGGAACACGCGAACGTCGGTGACCGGGAAGCGGATGCACTGGCCGCCGCCGGCGGTCAGCAGCACGTCGTCATGCTCGGTGGCGATCTGCACGTCGACGATGGCCTCGCCCTCGTCCAGCTTCATGGCAATGATGCCGGAGCGGCGGACATCGACGAAGTCCGACAGCTTGTTGCGCCGGACATTGCCGCCGGTGGTGGCGAACATCACGTCCAGCGTATCCCAGGTGCTCTCGTCCTCGGGCAGCGGCATGATGGTGGTGATGCGCTCGCCCTGCTCCAGCGGCAGGATGTTGATCATCGCCTTGCCGCGGCCGTTCGGCGGCGCGATCGGCAGGCGCCAGACCTTTTCCTTGTAGACCTGGCCGCGCGAGGAGAAGAACAGCACCGGCGTATGCGTGGAGGCCACAAACAGGCGGCTGACAAAATCCTCGTCACGCGTGGCCATGCCGGAGCGGCCCTTGCCGCCGCGGCGCTGCGCCCGATAGGTCGAGAGCGGCACGCGCTTCACATAGCCATGATGCGACACCGTCACCACCATGTCCTCGCGCTGGATCAGGTCCTCGTCCTCGACCTCGCCTTCCTGCTCCATGATCACGGTGCGGCGCGGCGTGGCGAATTCCGACTTCACGGCGCCGAGTTCGTCCTTGACGATACCCTGCACGCGCGCGCGCGAGCGCAGGATGTCGAGATAGTCGGCGATCTCGATGGCGAGCTTGTCGAGCTCGTCGGAAATTTCCTCGCGGCCGAGAGCCGTGAGGCGGGCCAGACGCAGATCAAGAATGGCCTTGGCCTGTTCGAAGGACAGGCGTGCGGTGCCGTCTTCCTCGAGGCGGTGGCGCGGATCGTCGATCAGCGTGATCATTGCGGCGACATCCGCCGCCGGCCAGCGGCGCTCCATCAGGATGTCGCGCGCGGTGGTCGGATCCGGCGAGGTGCGGATCACGCGAATGATCTCGTCAATATTCGCGACCGCGATCGCCAGACCCACCAAGATATGCGCGCGGTCGCGCGCCTTATTGAGCAGGAATTTGGTACGACGCGTGACGACCTGCTCGCGGAAACCGACGAAGATCGTCAGCAGGTCCTTCAGATTGAACAGCTGCGGACGGCCGCCGTCCAGCGCGACCATGTTGGCGCCGAAGTTCGTCTGCAGCGGCGTAAACTTGTAGAGCTGGTTGAGCACGATCTCCGGCACGACATCGCGCTTCAGCTCGATGACCACGCGATAGCCTTCGCGATCGGACTCGTCGCGCAGGTCGGAGATGCCCTCGATCTTCTTGTCGCGCACCAGTTCGGCGATGCGCTCGACCATGGTGGCCTTGTTCACCTGGTACGGGATTTCCGAGATGATGATCGCTTCGCGATCCTTTCGCGTCGGCTCGATCGCCACCTTGCCGCGCATCACGATGGAGCCGCGGCCGGTGTTATAGGCCGAGCGGATGCCGGCGCGGCCGAGAATGATGCCGCCGGTGGGGAAATCCGGGCCGGGGATGATCTTGTTGAGATCGTCGATGGAGAGCGAGGGATCGTCGATCAGCGCCACGCAGGCGTCGATGGTCTCGCCGAGATTGTGCGGCGGGATGTTGGTCGCCATGCCGACGGCGATGCCGCCGCCGCCATTGACCAGCAGGTTGGGGAATTTCGCGGGAAGAACCTTCGGCTCTTTTTCCGACGAGTCGTAGTTGTCCTGATAGTCGACGGTGTCCTTGTCGATATCGTCGAGCAGCGTCTGCGCGATCTTGGTGAGGCGCGATTCCGTGTAACGCATCGCTGCCGGCTGATCGCCGTCCACCGAACCGAAATTGCCCTGACCATCGATCAGCGGCACGCGCATGGAAAAGTCCTGCGCCATGCGGACCATGGCGTCATAGACCGACTGGTCGCCATGCGGATGATATTTACCGATCACGTCACCGACGGTGCGCGCCGACTTGCGGAACGGCTTGTTCCACTCGAAGCCGTTCTCGTACATCGCAAACAGGATGCGCCGATGCACCGGCTTGAGGCCGTCGCGTGCATCGGGCAGCGCGCGGGCCACGATCACGCTCATGGCGTAATCGAGATACGAGCGCTTCATCTCGTCGAGGATGGATACGGGACGGATATCCGAGGGAACCGGCGGCTCCCCGGGCTTGTGGTCATCGTTGTCGGACAAGGTCGTTTCCGGTCAGATTCGGTGCGACTCATATAGCGCATGATGCGTGCATAGGCCACCCCGACGCAGTTTGCGGCCGGCGATTTTCCATCTTATTTTTCAATCGGTTACGAGCCCTGCCCCAAGACTGCCGCAAGAACGCGGAATCGCGCAAAACCGCGCGAATGGGGCGCGATTCTTGCGGCAGACTTGCGGCCGTTGCGGCGACACGGCGGCAGGATCACTCTGGCGAGATCGCCGGCCGGATGTCTGGCGTGCTCAGGCTCCACATGGCATCGAACAGCGAGGCCTGAAAGGCGGCGAATTCGGCGCTGTCGATGATCATCCCGTAGCTCTCCCGGGCAGAGGAGATCAGGCAGACCTTGTTGCCATAGACAAAGCACGTCATCGCCAGCGTGTGGTCCGGCGGCGCGTAGCGCAGTTCGCGCCTAAACTCCTGACTGGACGGCCAGATCGGCACGATGTCGCGCTCCACCGAACGGATCACCCTGAGCCAGGTGCCGCGTCGCGCCCGCTCCTGCAGATAGCGCTCCATTTCCTCGAGGCCGGGCTCGGCCATCAACTCCTTCATCGACAAGGTCGCACGCAACACCTTGTCCCCGCCGGACAGCGTATCCCACAGCGCCGTGCGGATGCCTTCGGGCCCGGGATGGAAGCGCACATTCGGCTGCCCGCTTTCATGATGATACATCGAGCGCAGCACCGGCATGACATCCGAGAGCATCTGTCGGCGCGCCTCGAGACGCTCCAGCAGAATGCCGGGGTCCTGCGCGACCACGAAACGGCGCTTGCCGTGATCGACGAATTTGATCAGCCCCTCGGCCTCAAGCTTGGCCAGGGCATCATGCGCGGTCGTGCGCGGCAGGCCGGCCTCGGCAGCCACTTCCGTCACTGACGCGCCGCCGAGACGAACCGCGGTCAGGAACAGCTTGTACAGCGTCCCTGTGATGCCGATCCGGGCCAGTTTTTCTTCAATGTCCACACGCAACTCCTGAACGACGGCGCATAAGCAGGCGCCCCCGGAGCCTCAATCTAATCGTCGGTTTCAGCCGACACAACCTCTGCTGATAACGCACATTTTCGTAGCAACTGGCGATCATATCGGCACATACACAGTGATTTCGCCCGATATATCGCCAACAAGCTGCTCGCCAATCGTTGACGGAAATTCCCGACATACCTTAGCCTTTCCGACAGTCGCATCAGCAGTGACGTGATCGGCGCAGCGAAAGGAGCCACCCATGGACACCAAGGCCGATGCAGGCCGCCTGCCCCTTGAGGCCATCAGGCCGAACCATGGTGGGCTTCAGAAAGCGCTGAAGTCGCGCTCAGTGCGCGCTTTCATCGGGCTCGCCGCCTTCTTTGCATTCTGGCAGGCCGTGACAGGATTGGGCATCGTCGATGGCTTCCTGCTCCCCTCGCCGGTCGGCGTCGCACAGGCGCTGTGGGAGCTCGCACTCGACGGCTCGCTCTGGGTTCACCTCGGTGCCAGCCTGCAGCGCGTCGCGATCGGCTTCCTGCTCGCCTGCATCGTCGGCCTGGTGCTCGGCCTGATCTGCGGCTGGTGGCGCACCGTGTCGGATTATGTGCGACCGGTCGTCGAGGCGCTGCGCCCGATCCCGCCATTGGCCTGGATCCCGATCACCATTCTCTGGTTCGGCCTCGGCGACGCCGCCTCCTATTTCCTCGTCTTCCTTGGCGCCGTCTTCCCGGCTTTCGTTGCGACCTACACCGCGGTGCGCGGGCTCGACCGGAACCAGATGAACGCCGCGCTCTGCCTTGGCGCGAAGCCTTGGCAGCTGTTCACCGACGTCCTCATCCCCGCCTCGCTGCCGATCATCCTGCCCGGCCTGCGCATCGCGCTGGGTGTGGGCTGGATGTGCGTCGTCACCGCGGAGCTGATCGCGGCCCAGACCGGCCTCGGCTACCTGATCCAGCAGTCCCGCATGCTGTTCCAGATCAACAATGTCGTGGCCGGCATGGTCACGATCGGCCTCGTCGGCTTCGCAATGTCAGCGATCCTCGAACGGATCGAGCGCCGCGTGAATGCCTGGGCCCCGTCAGAGCGCAGCTGAGGAGAACAGCCATGAACACAAGCACCGCTCTCAAGGTCCCGACGTCATCGGACCACGCCGCACCCTCAACATCCGACATCCAGATCGACATCAGCCAGGTTGGCAAGGTCTATCAGTCCCAAGGCACCGACGCGCCGGTCGTCGCACTCGATGGCGTATCGCTGCGCATCCGCCGCGGCGAATTCATCTCGCTGCTCGGACCGAGCGGCTGCGGAAAATCCACGCTGCTCAACATCGTTGCCGGTTTCCAGTCGGCGACATCGGGCCAGATTCTGCAGCACGGTCGCAAGATCACCAAGCCGGATCCATCACGCACCGTGGTGTTTCAGGACTACGCGCTGTTCGGCTGGATGACGGTGCAGCAGAATGTCGAATTCGGCCTCAAGGCGAAGGGCATGCCGAAAGCCCAGCGTGCCGAGATCGCGCGCGCGCTGATCGCAACGGTTCAGCTCTCCGGCTTCGAAGACAAATTCCCGCACCAGATGTCCGGCGGCATGAAACAACGGGCGGCCATCGCCCGTGCGCTGGCGCCCGATCCCGACATTCTCCTGATGGACGAGCCATTCGGCGCACTCGACGCGCAGACCCGCGTGCTGCTGCAGGAAGAGATCGCGCGCATCTCGTCGGAAACCAGGAAGACGGTGATCTTCGTCACCCACGGCATCGATGAAGCCGTCTTCCTGGCCGACCGTGTCGTTGTCATGAGCCCGCGCCCTGGCCGCGTGCGCAACGAAGTCCTCGTGCCGCTGCCCCGGCCGCGCACGGCGGAAATGCGATCCGATCCCTGGTTCGTCTCCACGGTCAAAGACCTTTGGGAGACATTGAAGCCTGAATGGCAAAAAGGAGAATAGACTGTGACATCCACGATCTCGCGTCGCCGCTTCGGTCAACTCGTCGCCGGCGCTGCTGCCTCCCTGCCTTTCGCGACACCTGCGATCGTGCATGCGCAGGAAGCCGACCTCGTCAAAATGTGCTGGTTCAACACGACCACCGTGTCGGCCCAGATCGCCCACGTGCTGATGCGCACCGACATCGCCGCCAAGAACGGCCTGAAGATGGAGATGATCCAGCTCGCTGCCTCGCCCGCGATCACCGAGGCGCTCGTCTCCGGCGCCGGCGACATCGGCACGCTGTCGGACTTCGCTGCGGTCACCACCATGGCCATCGGCGCGCCGGTGACCACCGTCGCATCACAGGCGCTGTTCCGCTCGGCGGTGCTGACCACCAAGAAGTCAGGGATCACCGACATTGCGGGCCTGAAGGGCAAGCAGGTCTACGGCACCTTCGGCATCACCGCCTTCCAGAACGCGCAGGAAGCCGTGATCAAGGCGGGCCTCACGCCCGGCAAGGACATGACCTTCGTGAATGTCGGCCCCGCCGAGCTCGCGGATGCCGTCGGCGCCCAGCGCATCGATGCCTTCTTCACCTATGATCCGTTCGTGTCGTTCTTCGAGAATTCCGGCGCCGCACAAGTGATCTCGCAGAACGTGACGCCTGTGATTGCGCTGACGGCGAACAACAAGTTCTTCCAGCAGCGGCCGGAAGTCCTGAAACGCTTCCTGCGCGCCAATTCGGAAGCGCTGTTCTTCGCGAGCCAGAACAATGACCTCGTCAATGGCTGGTTCCGTTCGCTGGAGCCGGCGAAGAACATCCCGGTCGAGGTGCTGCAGAAGGCATCGAGCTACGATCCGGCATGGAGCGCCAAATCCTTCACCGACATCAAGGCCACGCTGTCGCCCGCGCAGATCGCGAAGATGGAAGCGCTCGGCAAGTGGGGCGTCGAAGCCAAGCTGCTGCCGAAGCTGCCGGATGTCGCGAAATTCGTGGACACCAAGATCGCCAGCGCCGTCGACAAGGAAGCGGCTGAGAAGGGCTTTGATCCGAAGACCGTGAAGATCACCCGCGCCTGATCGCACGACATATCGATCCCTGAACGAGCCCACTCACGGCGCGCATCGCTGTGAGTGGGCCTGTCAAGAAAACGCATGTGAGGAAGTGCCGAAATGGCCAAGTTGAAAGTCGCTGCAGTTCAGGCCGCCACCGTTCCGTTCGACGCCGCAGCCGCCACCGCGCGCACCGTCGCCCTCATCGCCGATGCCGCTGCCACCGGCGCGAAGGTCGCCGTATTTCCAGAGGCCTTCATCGGTGGCTATCCGAAAGGCCTCGATTTCGGCTGCTGTATCGGACGGCGCACGCCGGAGGGCCGTGCCGATTTTGTGCGCTATGTGAAGGGCGCCATCAGCATTCCCGGCCCGGAAGTGGATGACCTCGCCGCCGCCTGTGCCAAGCATGACATCACCGTGGTCGTCGGCGTGATCGAGCGCGATGGCGGCACGCTTTATTGCACGGCGCTGTATCTATCGCCGGCTGGCCTGCTCGGCACTCATCGCAAGGTGATGCCGACCGGGTCGGAGCGCCTGGTCTGGGGCTTTGGTGACGGCTCGTCGCTGACGGTGGTGGACACGCCCTATGGTCGCCTCGGCGGCGCAATCTGCTGGGAGCATTACATGCCCCTGATGCGCGCCGCCTATTACGCCAAGGGCGTCCAGCTTTGGGCCGCGCCCACAGCGGATGATCGCGAGACCTGGATTCCAACCATGCGCCACGTCGCCATGGAAGGCCGCTGCTTCGTCATCAGCGCCTGCCAGGTGATGCGCCGATCGGATTTTCCGGCGGACTATGCCACCCGCATCGAGGCCGGCCCCGATGAATGGATGATGCATGGCCGCTCTGTGATCGTGGGGCCGCTCGGCGAGGTTCTGGCCGGCCCACTGCTCGACGAGGAAGGCATCCTCACCGCGGATATCGACACCGATGATATCCTTGGTGCCAAACTCGATTTCGATCCGGTCGGTCACTATGCGCGGCCGGACCTGTTCAGCCTGCGTGTCGATGAACGCGTACAAACGCCTGTGGCCGTGGTGAGCGATAGCAAGAAGGTCTGACGGTTCGCGCAATCAGCTACCGAAAACAACGCTGTGCATGATGCGTCCGGGCACGAGCGTGAACACGCCGGCGATCACCAATGCGCCGATGAAGATGCAGATCATGGTGATCGCATGCGCCCGCCGCCGATGGCGGCGCGCATGCACGACGCCGACGACGAGCATGATCGGGGCGAAGACAGAAAGCAGATGGATCGGACTCCACTCGCGCCACAATCTGTAGCTCTCGCCGTGGATCCAGAACGAGCTGACCGCGGTGACGGCCAGAAGCGCCACCCAGACCCAGCCGAACACGCGATGTGACAGCGTCCCCTTGGGAGCGGCAAGCTGAACGACGCCGAGTGCGAATCCGGCCATCGCCGCGAAGGCGTGCAGAGGAACGGGTGCGGCGGCATCGAGCAGTGGCTGGAGCGACATGTGAGCACCGACGGACGACCATTCGTCCTGCCCATCATCACACGCCTCTTCTCTGTGTAAAGATCCGCTATCCCACGCGCCCGGAACGCCACTAGCACGGAATCGACGCAGGACTTAACTCCGCAAATCCCCTGAGGACTGCGTCGCAGTCAATCATCCGATGTTTAACATCGGATGATTGCATCAGTTCTAAATCGGTGATACGCGTCTGACAAATCGCAACAAGCGATCGATGGAGGATGCCCTGAACAAGGCACGCGCAGGATCGGATGATCGGCGAACAAAGCCCGGACGCATACAGTCCGTACTTGCGACATTGGGTCGCGAGATCGCGCAGGACGTCATTCCGGTTGGCGGGACGCTTCCCCCGGAGCCCGATCTCGAAGCGCGGTTCGGCGTTGGCCGCGGCGTCATTCGTGAAGCCATTAAAACCCTTGCGGCCAAGGGCCTTGTCAGCGTTCGTCCCCGCTTCGGCACCCATGTGCGCCCTCGCCGCGACTGGAGTTTGCTCGACAGCGACGTCCTGAGCTGGGTGGCTGGCAATGAAGAAGCCGATCGCGACTTGCTGCTCGCCATCCAGGAAGTCCGCTCGATCATCGAGCCCGCAGCCGCCGCCCTTGCTGCCGAGCGCGCCACCAAGCAGGACCTGAAGCGCATCAATGCAGCGCTTGCAGCGATGGAGACATCGCACGATCAGGCCAGCGCCACCGAGGCCGACAAGGCCTTCCACCTCGCGATCCTCGACGCCACGCATAACCCTGTCCTGCAAGGCTTTCGCGGCGCCATTGATACCATTCTCAGCACCGTATTCTTCGTCGCCGTCGGCAGCCCCGGCTGGTTCGACGACAATCTGCCGAACCACGCCGCCGCCGCGCGTGCGATCGAATCCGGCAACGCAAAGGCCGCACACACCGCCATGGAGCGCGTGCTCGGCTACACCAAGGTCAAACTGTCGAAGCGCAAGACTTCGACGAACGACAAGACGTCGACGAATGAACGGGCCGCAAGCGCCCGGAAGAAGAGGAAATGACATGTATCGCGACATGAATGGCTCGACCCACGTCCTTGCCTCGCCCGAGATCGCGGTGGTCGCGATCCCCGACGACGAGCGTGTTTGGGTCCCGCAGGCGCCGGATGTCTGGTTCAGGCCGCTGATGCTGAACACACGACAGGGCCAGTGGTGCAATCTGTTGCGCGTTCGCAAATCCGGCGTGCTGTCCCGCCATCTGCACCCCAATCCCGTTCACGGCTTTGT
>Ga0209564_1000871_pt1 | contig 40145 bp, 37 predicted proteins | sample AraplaCol_mMF_r2_FD_184272 | JGI IMG/M metagenome (GOLD analysis project Ga0209564, IMG submission 184272) | Arabidopsis root microbial communities from North Carolina, USA - plate scrape MF_Col_mMF_r2 (SPAdes) (version 3) | ecosystem: Host-associated > Plants > Roots > Endosphere | place: USA...
TCGGCATCACCGTGTCGGTGGGGCTGTCGGTGAACAAGTTCCTTGCCAAGATCGCCAGCGATCTCGACAAGCCGCGCGGCTTTGCCGTGCTCGACCAGGAGGACGCTGTCGCCCTGCTCGCCGACAAGCCGGTCGGCTTCATCTATGGCGTCGGCCCGGCAACGCAGGACCGGCTGTCGCAACGCGGCTTCCGCAAGGTCGGCGATCTGCAACGCGCGGACGAGACGGAGTTGATGAAACAGTTCGGCGGTGAAGGCCGCCGGCTGTGGCGACTGGCGCGCGGCATCGACGACCGCATCGTCGTCGCCGATCGCGGCGCCAAGACGATTTCCAACGAGACGACCTTCAACGAGGACATCCGCGACCTCCCTACGCTGGAGAAGATTCTTTGGCGGCTGTCGGAGAAGGTCTCCGGCCGGCTGAAGAGCAGCGAACTCTCCGGCACCACGATCACGCTGAAGCTGAAGACGGCTGACTTTCGCCAGCGCACGCGCTCGCAATCGATCCAGTCGCCGACGCAGATGGCAAAACGCATCTTCGACGTCAGCCGCGAGATGCTGGCCAAGGAGATCGACGGCACCGCGTTTCGCCTGATCGGCACCGGCGTCAGTGCGCTCAGGCCGGGCGTGGAGGCCGGCGATGACAACATGCTCGACCGCCGCTCCGCGCATGCGGAGCGCGCGATGGATGCGCTGAAGAAGAAGTTTGGCAATACCGCGGTGATCAAGGGCATTGCGTATGACGGGCCGGAGAAGACGCGGAGTTAGGCGCTCAACCAACAGCCGTCATTGCGAGGAGCGCAGTGACGAAGCAATCCAGTTCTTGGCTTCCTAGATTGCTTCGCTGCGCTCGCAATGACGGCAGAGAGTTCGGAGCTCACCCAAACACGTCCTGCACCACGCCGTCCTTGATCACGTCCACACCATCCAGCGTGATGGTCGTGTTGAAGATCGGCAGATCGAAATGCCCGGCCGTGTAGCGGCCGGCGAATTCATTGGCGCCCGTCGAGAACAGGAAGTTGCCCGCCACCGCGCGGATTTCCGTGCCGTTGGTGTCGCGCTGGTCATACATCTGCAGCGCCTCGTAGCGCGCATTGGGATTCATGCCCCAGCCCACATGCGACACCGCATAGGCCTCGCGGTCACCCCAGGCGGCGAGATAGCGTTTCATCATCTCGAAATCTGCGCCCTCGCCGGTCAGTTCGGTGAGATAGTCATCCTTGAACAGCATCTTCACCGGCGACGTCAGGTAGCGCTTGAAGGTGAGATTGATGTCGCCCGCATCCATCACCACCGTGCCATTGATGGTCTTGCTCTTCGGGAACGAGACAACGATACCGCCGGGCCAATGGGCGAGCGTGCCAGGCTTGTCGGTCCAGCCCCAGACGCCGACTGTCGCCGCGCCTTCCATGTTCACGTCGAGATCGGTGCCCGCCTTCGACGTCACCTTCATGTGCTTGGTGCCGCGCAGCATCTTCGCGGCCGCACGCACGCGCTTCTCCAGCGCGCTGTCCGGCACCATGCGCTCGAGCGCTTCCGGATGTTCGTTGGAGATCACGAGAATGCGCGCGCCGGCCTTCAGGATGTCCGGCGTTTCCTTCGCGTGCATCAGGCCCTCGATGGTGCAATCCACCACGAAGCCCGCCTGCTGCAGCGCGGAGACAACCGGGCCGAGCTGCTGGATCGCTTCTGATGCGCCGGTGGAGCGGATCGGCACCACCTGCTTGTTGCGCGCGGTGGGGATCACGACATGGAACGGTTTTGCGCCCATGCGGAGCAATGCCAATTCGGCAAGGTGCACATTCAGCGCGCGCGATTGCGTCTCGGAGAGGATTGCCGCAGTGTCGCCGGGCTTGACCGCACAACGCTCGAAAATCTCGCAGAATGCGTCGATCCATTTCGCCTCGATGCGATCCGCCAGCATGTTGCCTCTCCATGTTTTGTAGCGATTATCGTTGGATGATAGGCGCGGTCATGTTATATGAAAAGGAATATTTTTAAGATTAAAAGGACAGCGCAGCGCTTGTTTTGAAGGCAGCGCGCGTTCCCGGAGCGGCGAACTTCATGGCGACTGACAGACCGGCGCATCACGTTCCGTCCCCCGACGCAAAGCCGGATGCTGCGCAGCCGATCAATCCCGCGACCTTCCGTCAAGCGCTCGGCCAGTTTCCCACCGGCGTCACCGTCGTCACGGCGCAGGCCGGCGATCACCCCGTCGGGATGACGGCGAACTCGTTTTCTTCCGTCTCGCTCGATCCACCGCTCGTGCTGTGGAGCGTCGCCAAGTCTTCACCGAGCCACGATCCATTCGTGGAAGCGGACGCCTTTGCGATCCACTTTCTCGGCGCAGATCATGGCGAACTCGCGATGCGTTTCGGCCGTCGTGGCTCCGATAAGTTCGCAGATATCGACCACCGCCCTGGCGTCACCGGCGCGCCGCTGATCGATGGGCTCGCCCCCATCTTCGAATGCAAGACATGGGCGCGCTATCCCGGCGGCGATCACACCATTCTCGTCGGTGAAGTCGTGCGCTTTGTCGAACGCATTCACGATCCACTCGTGTTTCACTCCGGCCAGATGCGTCGCATCGACAAGGGACAACGGCAGGCGCCGCCGCTTGCGTCAGACAGTTTTGCGCGCAACTACCTGCCTTATCTGCTGGCGCGCGCGAGCTTCAATGTCTCCAGTGAATTTCACGCGCGGCTGAAGGAGTGGGACCTCACGGTGCCGGAATGGCGCGTGCTGGCCTGTCTCACCGATGTCGAGGGACTGTCTGTCGGCGAACTCGCCGCCATGGCGCTGATGAAACAGCCGGGGCTGACCAAGACGCTGGACCGGATGGAAGGTGACGAGCTTCTCAAGCGCAAGAGCGCGTCGAATGATCGCCGCCGCGTGACGCTGCATCTCACGGCAAAAGGACGTGCGCGCGTGAAGCCGGTGCTGCAGGCAGCGCTGACGCATGAGGCGTCGGTGCTCGACCGCTTCAACGACGACGAACGCGCGACCATCAAATATGCGCTGGATTTGCTGATCGACAACAACGAAACGCCGGAGCCGTAGGATGGGTAGAGCGCAGGCGCGACAGCGCCGGAGCGAAACCCATCACAGCAAGCTCGGTGCATGTGGTGATGGGTTTCGCTGCGCTCTACCCATCCTACGACAAGCCGTCATTGCGAGCGAAGCGAAGCAATCCAGTCTTTGCAGAAGTCTGGATTGCTTCGTCGCGATGCTCCTCGCAATGACGGAGTTTTACTTGATCGGCGCCACGACACTCGGATTCTTCCACGCGGACACATCGACCTTCTTCGACAGCATCCCGGTCTCGACATAGACGTCGAGCATCTTCTGGATCGCATCGAAATTCGGCGCTGCGCCCGGATCGCGGGCGAAATCGTTTTCCTTCAGGAGATAGGTTTCCAGCACCGGAATCGGCGCCTTCATCACCTCGTTGACAACCTTCAACGTCTCCTCGCGATTGGCGAGCGCCTTCTGCATGCCCAGGGTCAGGTCACGCACATAGGCCTTGGCGAGATCGGGGTTCTTGTCCACGAAATCGGCGCGGCAGGCTTCGAGGATGTGCACGATGCCTTCCTGCTGCTGCGACAGCGAGAACAGTTTTCGCGTGCCGCCCTTGGCTTCCATGCGCGCGGCGAAAGGCTGGTTCATCACGGCGGAGTCGACGCGGCCCGAACGCAGCGCTTCTTCCGAGAGCGCGAAGCCGACTTCAACCATCTTGATATCCTTCGCAGGATCAAGACCGGCCTGCTTCAGCAGGATCGCCATCGGGCCATAGATGCCGGAGCCGAGCGTGTTGATCGACAGCGTCTTGCCCTTGAGATCGGCAATGGTCTTGATCGGCGAGTCGTCCTTGACGGCCCAATAGACCGAGAAGCTGCCCGGCTTTTCGAACACGTGCTGGGCGACCACATAGGCCTTGAGGTTACCACCGACCACGCCTTGGGCCAGTGCCAGCGGTGACTGCGTCGCGCAATCCAGCGCGCCGGCGGCCAGTGCCTGGGTCATGGGCGCGGTGCCCTGAAACTGCACCCATTCGATGTTGTATTTCTTGCCGAGATCCGCGAATTCCTGCGGCCGCTTCATCATCCAGTATTTGGATTCCTCGGCCGGAATGGTCCAGCCCACCTTGATGGTTTGCTGGGCAAATGCCGCGCCGCTGCTCAGCAGCGCCCCCACGCTCACTGCCCCCAAAGCCAAAGCCGCAACCACGCCACGCTTAAAAGTCCGCTTCATCGTGTATCCCCTTGTGATGCCGATAGTGAATGCAAAACTCTTGCCGAAACTCTGCCCTTCACGATTGTTTCATGCTTCAAATGACCGCGCAATACGCCTCGCAAAGGGCTATATTGTCGCGTGAGTGGGTGAGGCTTCCAGCCGGGAATTGATTCAACATGAGCAATGACTTCTTCTCCGACCTCCTCGCCTCGATCTCGGAGCGCGGCCGCAACCTGTTGCGGCTCGGCCCTGCCTCGGTGGATCCCAAACAGAATGCCATCGACCTGATCGACCTGTGCGCCGAATTGCTCTCCGGCCGCGGCGAAGCATCGGGCACGGCGATCGCGCGCGGCGTGCTGGATCGCTACCAGTCGCTGGACGACGCGGGTCGCGTGATGTTCTTCGAGACGCTGGCGCATAAGTACGGACCGGATCGCGACAAGCTGGAAAAGGCCATCGAGGCCTGGCGCGCCAAGCCGACTAGCGATGGCGCCGGCGCCTTGCACATCGCCTCGGAGCCGCAGCGGCAGGAACTGTTCCGCCGGCTCAACCGCGCGCCGGGCGGCACCAGCGAACTCGTCAAGATGCGCGAGGACCTGCTCGATCTGAAGAACGGCAACAAGGAGCTGAACGCCGTCGACAGCGACGTCGTTCATCTGTTCGCATCATGGTTCAACAGAGGGTTTCTCGTGCTGCGCAGGATCGACTGGTCGACCCCCGCCAACATTCTCGAGAAGGTCATCAAATATGAGGCCGTGCACGAGATCCACGACTGGGACGACCTGCGTCGCCGCATCGATCCCGTCGATCGCCGCTGCTACGCCTTCTTCCACCCTGCCCTTGTGGATGAGCCGCTGATCTTCGTCGAGGTCGCGCTGACCGAAGCCATCCCCGGCGCCATCGCACCGCTGCTGGCCAAGGACCGCGAGCCCGTTGCCATCGAGCGTGCACGCACCGCCGTGTTCTATTCGATCTCGAACTGCCAGCGCGGACTTGGCGGCATCTCCTTCGGCAATTTCCTGATCAAGCAGGTGGTCGAGGAACTGCGTCGCGAATTGCCGAAGCTCGATACATTCGTCACGCTGTCGCCGGTGCCCGGCTTCATGAAGTGGCTGAAGAAGGCGGATGACCTCAACCTGACGAACGAGGATCGCGCGCTGGTGGACCTGCTCGACGATCCGCTCTGGGCCAACGACACGGCCTTGCGCGAGCAGCTCAAGCCGGTGATGGAAGGCCTCGCCGCGCATTACTTCCTGAAGGCGAAGAATGCCCGCGGCGGCCCCGTGGATTCCGTTGCCCGCTTCCATCTCGGCAATGGCGCGCGGCTCGAGCGCATCGACTGGCTCGGCGACATGTCGGCCAAGGGCCTGCGCGAATCCGCCAGCCTTATGGTGAATTATCTCTATCGCCTCGAAGACATCGAGAAGAACCACGAAGCCTATGCCGATCACTACGAGATCGCGGCATCGAGCGCTGTGAAGAAGCTGCTCAAGACCGAAGGCGGCGGATTGAAGCTGCTGGACAGTATGCGGTTTTCACGGGCGGAGTGAGAGCTCCTGTCGTCCCGGCGGACGCCGGGACCCATAACCTCCGAGTCAAAAATCAAGGCTCCGTAGGGATGACCGCGTTCTAACCACAACCTCGGTGTCTATGGATCCCGGCTTTCGCCGGGATGACAGACATTACTTACAAGCCTTGGTCTCTTTCACCATCAGCTTGCTCATCGCACCCGCGATGACGAAATCGTTGTAGTCCAGCGCCAGCGCGCGCGAGACGCCGTTCTCGTACAATTCGAACGACATCGCATAGACCGGCGTCTGTTCGCCGCCGTCGCTCGCCCTGGCCGACTTGTCGTAATAGCTCACCGTCACCGGCCAGCGCTTCATGGCCTTCATCGTGTCGTCGGCCGTGGACGGATCCGGCTCCGCAATCTTGCGATCGGCGGGGATCGCCTGCCCGATCACCGTCAGCGTGCTGTAGACCTTCTCGCCGGTGTCCGAGCCATCGAACACATTCAGTTCGAGCACCGACTTGCCTTCCTTCGCCGCGGCAATGATGCGGTGGATCTGCTCGGTGGGAAACACAATGTCGCCGTCGAGCTTGATGGTCTTTTTCGCCGGCAGCGTCAGCTTGACATTGATGTGGTCACCCTCGCGCTCGGCGATGCCGTCGATCTTGCTGGGATCACTGTCATTCATCTGGGTGTCGATCTTGAAGCGATAGCTCTTGCCGTCGCCCGCTTCCCAGCTGGTCGAACGCAGGTCGCTCAGCGTCGTCTTGTTCTCGCCGCTGTTGAGCTCGGAGACCTGGCGGAAATCCGACGAGTAGCCTTCGCAGGAACTGCCGGTGAAGTTGTAGAGAATGCGGCCCTCGGCGGCATTCACATTGGCATTGCCGCGCGATTTGCTGAGCTTGAGTTCATACAACGCCTGGTGCGCGAGAAACGGCACCGTCGATCCCGGCGCCGCTGCATGGCTCAGGGCCGGCGCGATCAACAGGGCCGCGCCAACAGCCAGAGAGGCAACCTGGGAGCGCGAGATCAGAGCAGTGCGGCGCATGGAGTCGTCCTGTATGATGGAACCGTGACCATAAAGAGCGCCCCATTGCGCCGCAACTAGGGCCGCTGGGGATGCGCCGGCCTGCAATCTGCGGAATGCCATATTTTGCAGGGAATGTGGCGGGAGCCGGATGGCCGAAGGCGCATCGGCGTCGTCCGAACGTCACTTGCATGGGCGGACACGATAGGGGAAACAATCGCGCCCGGACGGTTTCGGATTGGGTTCGGGCCTAACGTCAAGCTTTGGGGAATTTCGTATGCCAGGTGCAGTCGAGCAGAAACTCGCAGAATTGGGGATCACCCTTCATGAGCCGGTCAGCCCGGTGGCCAACTATGTGGGCTTCGTGCGCACCGGTAACCTGCTGTTCGTCTCCGGCCAGATCTGCCTCGGCGCCGATGGCAAGCTGATCGCCAAGGGCAAGCTCGGCGGCAATGTCAGCCTGGAAGACGGCGTCGCCGCCGCCAAGGGTTGTGCGGTCAACATCCTCGCGCAGGTCAAGGCTGCGCTCGGCGATCTCGACAAGGTGGCGCGCGTCGTCCGCCTCGGCGGCTTCGTCAATGCCACCCCGGACTTCATCGACTCGCCGAAGGTGATCAACGGCGCCTCGGACCTGATGGTCGCCGCTTTCGGTGACAAGGGCCGCCACTCCCGCGCCGCTGTCGGTGTCGCCTCGCTGCCGGCCGATTGCGCCGTCGAGGTCGATGCGGTGTTCGAAGTCGCCTGATCTCAGGACCCAACCCGATGCGCGCACCTGACTGGCTGATCGCCCGCCCGGTCGCGCATCGCGGCCTGCACGACCGCGCCCGTGGCATCATCGAGAACATGCCCGGCGCCATGCTTGCTGCCATCGCGGGCAATTTCTCCATCGAGGTGGATGTCCAGCTCACCGCCGATGGCGAGGCGATGGTCCATCACGATGATGAGCTAGGCCGCCTCACCGAAGGCTCCGGCCCCCTCCTCGCCAGGACCGCCGCCGAGCTGAAGGCCGTGACCTTCAAGGACACGCCCGAGCGCATGATGTCACTCGGCGACCTCCTCGCGCTGGTGGATGGCCGCGTCGGTCTCGTCATCGAGATCAAGAGCCATTTTGACGGCGACCGCCAACTGGTTCGCCGTACGGCGGAATTGCTCAAGACCTATCGCGGCCCGGCCGCCTGGATGTCGTTCGATCCCGACCAGGTGCTCGCCATGCGCGAGATCGCCCCCCAGATCCCTCGTGGCATCACCGCCCAGCGCAGCTATGACGATGGCGAGTGGCTGACGCTGACGAAGGCCCAGCGCGACGGCATGCTGCATCTCCGCCACGCCTTCCGCACCCGCCCGCATTTCGTTTCCTATTGGGTGAAGCAGCTGCCCGCCCCGGCACCCTGGATCGCCCGCAACCTGTTCGGCTGCGCACTGATCACCTGGACGGTTCGCACACCGGAACAGCGTGCCATCACCCAGCACTGGGCGGACCAGATGACATTTGAAGGTTTCGTCCCGGAACCTTGACCAACATCCGGGGGACTTGAAGTGCGACACGAAGTGCCCAATTGAAACGCGAGGTCGCCGCGCTGATCGCACATGACCGGTTCAAGTGATTGATGACATCGGACATTACCCTCGAAGCAGTCGGATCGATCAGCCAGGTGCCGCAAGCGGAATGGGACGCCTGCGCGACCGGGCGCGCCGTGGCGGGCCAGGCATTGGCCGACGACTTGGCTGATCTCGACACGCTCTCAAGCACTGTCAACTCAACTTCACCATCTCCCTATAATCCCTTCGTTTCGCACGCCTTTCTGAGCGCAGTTGAGACATCGAATTCGGCCTGCGCGCGCACCGGTTGGGGGCCCCGGCACCTGCTCGCGAAGCAGGACGGCACGATCGTCGGCATCGTGCCCTGCTATCTGAAATCCCATTCCCAGGGCGAATATGTCTTCGACCGGGGCTGGGCCGATGCCTATGAGCGCGCCGGCGGCGATTATTATCCGAAGCTCCAGGCCTCGGTTCCCTTCACCCCGGCCACCGGCCCGCGCCTGCTGATCCGCGACGGCGTGGACGTGGCTCGCGTCAGCGAAGCGCTGGCCGGCGGGCTGGTCGGGCTGTGCGAGGCGACCGATGCCTCATCGGCGCACGTCACCTTCGCCCGCGAGGACGAATGGAAGTTTCTCGCCGGGCGCGGCTTTCTCCAGCGCACCGACCAGCAGTTCCATTTCAACAATCCCGGCTATGAGACGTTCGACGACTTCCTTGCCACGCTGAACTCGCGCCATCGCAAGGCGATCAAGCGCGAGCGCCGCGATGCCGTCTCCGCCGGAATCACCATCGAGGCGCTCACCGGCAGCGACATCACCGAGGAAGCCTGGGATGCCTTTTTCGATTTCTACATGGAGACGGGCTCGCGGAAGTGGGGCCGGCCCTACCTCACCCGCGAATTCTACGCCCTGATCGGCGACACCATGGCCGATGACGTGGCGTTGATCATGGCCCGGCGCGACGGCAAGTTCATCGCCGGCGCCATCAATTTCATCGGCTCGGACACGCTGTTCGGCCGCCATTGGGGCGCCATCGAGCATCACCCGTTCCTGCATTTCGAGGTCTGCTATTATCAGGCCATCGACTTTGCGATCCGCCGCAAGCTCAAGACCGTGGAGGCCGGCGCCCAGGGCGAGCACAAGATCGCCCGCGGCTATCTCCCGCAGACCACTTACTCCGCCCATTACATCCGGGATCGCGGGTTTCGCGCAGCGGTCGCGGATTATCTCAAGCGCGAGCGCAGCTATGTCGCGGAAGCCGGCCGCGAACTGGCTGAGCTCGGCCCGTTCCGCAAGGGCGACCCGGCGTCTTGACCCCGGCGGCCCCGGCGGCGACATTCGCCGCGCAATTTCGGGAGGATTCCATGGTCGCGTATGACAACAACAATATCTTCGCCAAAATCCTGCGCGGCGAGCTGCCCTGCGTGAAGGTTTATGAGAACGACCACGTTCTCGCCTTCCTCGACATCATGCCGCGCTCTCCCGGCCATACGCTGGTGATCCCCAAGGCGGCTGCGCGCAACATCTTCGACATCCTGCCGGAGGATTACGCCCATGTGGTCCGCGCCGCGCACAAGATCGCTGCTGCCGCGAAGCAGGCGTTCAGTGCCGACGGCATGACCGTCGCGCAATATTCCGAAGCCGCCGGCGGTCAGGTGGTGTTCCATCTGCACATGCATGTGATGCCGCGCTTCGAAGGCACCGCGCTGCTGCCGGCCGCGAGCGTCAAGGAAGATCCGAAGGTGCTGGAAGAGAATGCGACGAAACTGATCGCGGCGCTGAAGGCACTGGGGTGACCTTGTAGCCCGGATGGAGCGCAGCGTAATCCGGGGACCGGCAAGTTGCTGAGGCACTGAATCCCGGATTGCGCTGCGCTCCATCCGGGCTACGTCCTCTACTCCGTCTGAAAATCCCCCGGCTGCGGCGGCGCCAGTGGCGTGAATTCGCAGCGGTCGGGCTTGATGTCGAGCAGCGGCGTCTCATCGAGACAATCCAGCCCGCGCACCAGAACCGTCGATCCTTCGATTCCCACAAACTTCACCAGCGACGTGCCGATCGGGTTCGGCCGCACCGGCGTGCGCAGCGAGAAGATGCCGCGTGCGCTGCCGTCATTCTTCGGGCTCTGCAGCACGAGGTCGCGGCGCGACAGATGCAGCCAGTAGAGCACCTCGAGCGTCTTGTAGAGCTCGAGATCCTTCAGCCCCGCCACCCATGGCTCGAAAATCTCCAGCCGACACACCGGCCCGTCGTGCCGGCCCTGCCGCGGCGTTTCCAGCCGCGACGTCCAGGGGGTGCGGATGCGGCCGATATAGACGAGGCCGGCATGGTTCGGTTTCGGTGCCTCGACGACGACTTCGCCGGCGCGGATTTCACTTTCACGAACCATGATGCATCCCTTGATCAATCCAGCGAGATATTCATCGCCTTGATCACTTTCGACCACCGCGCGCGGTCCTCGTCAACGAATTGATTGATCTCGGCGACAGTCTTCGGCTTCAGCACAGGAAAGCCGATCTTCTCCAGCGAGGCGCGGAAGGCCGGATCATTCAGCGCCTTGTCCATGCTGGCCATGACTTTTGTCACCACCTCGTCCGGCAGTTTCGACGAACCGGCCAGACCGAACCACACGCCGACCTGATAATCGGGATAGCCGCTCTCGATCACGGTGGGCACATCCGGCAGATCGGGGCTGCGCTCCTTCGACGACACGCCGAGTGGACGTAGCAGCCCGCCCTTCACCGGCGGCAGCGCCGTGGACAGCGTGTCGAACATCACCTGGATATTGCCCGACAGGAGATCGGTCAGCGCAGGTCCCGCGCCCTTGTACGGCACATGGGTCATCTCGACGCCGGCGATCTGCTTGAACATCTCGCCCGCGAGATGGATCGTGCCGCCCGTCCCGGCCGAGCCGAAATTGAGCTTGCCCGGATTGGCCTTCGCATAGGCGACGAATTCCTTCACCGTCTTCGCCGGCACCGACGGATGCACCTCCATCACGACGGGCAAATCGGTGACCACCGTGAGCATGCGCAGATCCTTCTGCGGATCATATGGCAGCTTCTTGTAGAGCAGCGGGTTGAGCACCATGATCGACGCCGCCGTGACGAACAGCGTGTAGCCGTCGGGATCTGCACGCGACACCATCTCGGCCGCGATGGCGCCCTGCGCGCCCGGCTTGTTCTCCACCACCGTGGTCTGCTTGAGATCGCGACCGAGATAGTCGGCAACCAGGCGGCCCAGCACGTCGGTCGGCCCGCCTGCCGCATAGGGCACCACGAGCTTGATGGCACGGGTCGGATATTCCGCTGCGCGGGCGAGCGGTGCAGCGATGGCTGTGGCCGCGATGATAACGGTGGATAGCAGCGCGGAGCGCAGGCGCGAGGTCATGGTTTCTCCCGGGGGATTCTTGTTTTGCTTGCGGAGAGAGTATCGCGTTTGCGTAGTCGCACAAGAGCGCCAGCAGTAGCCCGTAGGGCGGATTAGCGCAGCGTAATCCGCCGGCCGAGTTCAAAATCGAAATACCGCCGCGGATTACGGCTTCGCCTAATCCGCGCTACGGAAACACATCATCCCAACCAGTACTTGCCGCCGACCATCATCAGCTCGCCGCACAGCACGCCGGCGAAGATCGAGCGCTTGACGCCGAGAAAAACCAGCAGTCCGAATAGCACCGAGCCATAGCGCAGCGGCGCCGGAATGGTGGCGAGCGCGCCCGGCGGAAACACCAGGATCTGCGCAATGACGCCGGCGAGGATCGCAGTCGCTACCGCCCTCACCCAGACCAGGATGTCGGCTTCTTCATCGATGCCGCCGCCGAGCCAGAGGCCCAACATCCGCCAGACTTCATTTGGCAGGAAGCCGGCCAGCACGAGGATCACGAGCGCATGCCAGTCGCCGATGAAGGTCTGCAACTCGCTCACTTACGCCTCCAGCGATGCACGCCATAAGCGATGGTGCCGGCAGAGATGCCGGAGATCAGGATATCGACGCCGGTATTGAACAGCGACACGATGGGAAACAGCGCGAGGCCGAGCACCAGCGCGACGACGTCCGGAAGCTTCTTGCAGTTGCGCGCGGTGGAGAGCAGGAAGGCCAGTGGCGTCAGCAGCAGGATTGCCGCGCCGAACAGCGGCGGCAGATTGGCAGCGAGATGATAGCCGATCCATGTCGCCGTCAGGCATGTGATGACGAGGCCGGTGCCGAGCCCGTTGACGAACGCGATGCGCCGTTCGCGCGGCACCTGCGGCAGCAAACGGAAACACTCCACCCACAGCGTCACCGCGATGAAATGCGATGGCAGGATCAGCTGGCGCTTCTTCGTCTCCGGCGTCCGCAGCATCGGCAGCACCGACACAACCATGGGAAACAGGCGGATGCCGCTGACGCCCACGGCGATCGCTGCCTGAATGGCCGTGGCGCCGGAGCCGAGCGCCGCCAGCAGGATGATCTGCGCGGGGCCGGCCCAGATCAGCAGAGTGCTGAACAGCGCCCAGAACAGGCTGAAATGCGTGTCATGCGCGAGCGCGCCGATGCCGACATAGGTGGCGAACAACACCGCCGTCAGGATCGTCGTGCCGACCGACCGCAGGCCATGGAGAAACGCTGAAGCCGTCCCCTGCCAATGCGGTGAATCCAGTGCCGGTAACGCCACGATGGTCCATTTCTGTCCGATTGATCCCGACGCTCATTGGCTGCCGAATGCCGCACCGGTCAAGAGCGCGCCGCGCATGGCGGCCTCACGCGCCCCGGTTGCGCAGCACGAGACAGGCCTGCCCGGCCTTGTGGATCTGGGTGCACAGGCCGTTCGCTTCCTCGCGCGTCTGGGCGCCGATCCGTACCTGATAGAACGGTCGCGTGCCGCGACTGCGGAAGATCGAACGCACGAGGTTCGGATCGTGATCACCTACGACCGCGCGCAGCCGCGTCATCGCTCGCGCATATTGCATCAGGGCACGATCGCGGTTGAAGCCGGCGGAGAGCTGCACGCCCCAAGGCTTGGCCTCGCCGAGTTTGACGCGCACCTCGAGTTGCTCGACGAACGGATTGGGCGCACGCCGGAGCAGCGCCATCAGCTCGCGGCAGCTCGACGCCTGCGGACGCGATGGCGCCTTGCCGTTGCGGCCGGCGGATTGCCAGTCCTCCACCGTCGCGCCGGTGATGGCGGAGACGTAGTTGCGTGTCTCGCTTGGCATATAGCCCGTGCCGTCGAGCCATTCCTGCACGCGGCGCGGGCCGGCATTATAGGCAGCAGCCGCCAGTCCGAGATTGCCGAACTGGTCACGCAGCTCGCGCAGGAATTCGGCGGATTTCGGCAACGCCTGCACGGGATCGAAGGGATCGAGCAGCCGTCGCTCGGCGGCGGTGCCCGGCATGAATTGCGCGATGCCCTGCGCGCGGGCGCCACTGCGTGTCACCGGCCCCACCGCATTGGGCTGGAAGCGGCTCTCCTGCCAGATCACGCGCGCAAAGAACTCCAGCGGCAGATCATTGGCGCGCGCGGCCGACTCGATCATCAGGCACATCGCCTCGCGGGCATTGGAGTCCTTCGCCGGATCGGACGGCTGCGGCCGGATCGGCAGCATGCGGTCGGCGCCGGGTTTCGTCAGTTCGCTGACCGGCAATTCGTCGGCACAAGCGGCGACCGCCAGCAGCATCGCAATGGCCGTTATCGTTCCCGTGATCCATCGCGTCATGCAGGGCCCTGCGCAGGTTCCGCGCCTTGAACAGTCGTTTCCAACGGGCTAGCTATGAATGAAATAAGGCGGATACGGGAGCGAAAACCATGAGCGATATTCCAAACGCGGCCCCGGACCGCGCCGCGCAGGACGATGTGCCGATCCAGTATATGGCACGCACCCGCGCCTATTACCGTGCACTCGGCTACGACGCGCCTTATCGCTGGGGGCACAATGTGGATGCCCCGTTCCAGTCGCTGAAGAAGCCGCTAGCACAATCGCGCGTCGCCATCATTACCACCGCCGCGCCCTACAATCCCGCCAATGGCGATCAGGGCCCCGGCGCGATCTATAATGGCGGCGCAAAGTTCTATCAGGTCTATGATGGCGATACGTCGCAGAGCCACGACCTGCGCATCTCCCACATCGCCTATGACCGCGTGCATACCAAGGCCGATGACAGCGGCACCTGGTTTCCCCTGCCCGCGCTGAAACAGGCCGCAGCCCAGGGGCGCATCGGCGAAGTCGCCCCCCGCTTCTTCGGCGCCCCCACAAATCGCAGCCACCGCGCGACGATCGACACCGATGCGCCGGAGATCCTCGCGCGCGCGCAGGCCGACGGCATCGACGCTGCCATCCTCGTCCCGAACTGCCCGGTCTGCCACCAGACCGTGAGCATCGTGGCGCGACATCTGGAAGCCAATGGCATCCCCACAGTGGTGATGGGCTGCGCCAAGGACATCGTCGAACATGTCGGCGTGCCGCGCTTCCTGTTCAGCGACTTCCCGCTCGGCAATGCCGCCGGCAAGCCGCATGACAAGGCCTCCCAGGCGCTGACGCTGGAGCTGGCCCTGCGGCTGCTGGAATCCGCGGTCGGGCCACAGACGACCATGCAGTCCCCACTGCGCTGGGCGCAGGATCCGGCCTGGAAGAACGATTACAACAATGTCGCCCTGCTGAGCGAAGAGGAGCTGGCCCGCCGCCGCGCCGAATTTGACAAGCAGAAGGAGATCGCCAAGGGCCTGCGGGAGACCGCGGCCTGAATTATGGCGGGTTTTCGGCGGCCGGTCTTAAACTTGATTTACGTTAACTTCGCACGGCCCTGCCGGAAGCCTTCCCCGGCGCATGGAACCGCGTAGAGTCCGCCCGTCACAACGGGGATTTCAGGACATGGACGACCGTCGCAAACAGCCGCGCGACAAGGTGATTTTCGGCGCCACGGCGTCGAAGGACCAGAAGGCCAAGGAATGCGTCGTCCGCGACATTTCCGAAGCCGGCGCGCGCGTCGAATTCCCGCTCGGTCACCGTCCGCTGAAAGAGCAGATGTCGCTGACGATCGAACGCGACGGCCGCCCGGTCTCGGCCGACATCATGTGGATGAAGGGCAATGTGGTGGGCGTGTCGTTCAACGAGACACCCGTCTCCGACCTCGACGCACGCGTGCGCAAGAGCGAGATGAAAAAGCGCGAGCTGCAGATGGAAATCCAGCGGTTGCTGGGGAAGTAAGCTGCGCGCGGTTCGGGTGACACCTGGACTGGAATATTCCCTGCCAAATGATACTCTCAGGCCGAAATCGAGGTTCGGCAATGCGCGCGAAACAGGTCGATCGATACGATACTGACTTTTACGGATGGGCCCGCGAACAAGCCGCCCTTCTGCGTGGTCTGGCGAATGCCGATACGGGTCTAGACGTCGAAAACCTGGCGGAAGAGATCGAGGACATGGGTCGCGCCGAAATTCTGAAGGTCACCAGTCTCCTGAGACAGACGCTGGTTCACCTTCTGAAGATGGCGATCGATCCCGACAATCGCTCGGCCGGCCATTGGTTCGACGAGATCGTTGCGTTTCAGGGCGACGCGGCTCTGACGATTACTCCAGGTCTCAAGCAACGGATCGAAATCGAGAAGATCTGGCAAGTGGCCAGCAACGGCGCTTCGAAGTCACTTGAACAGCAAGGCGTGGCCGTGCCGCAATTGCCCACGGCCTGCCCTTTCACGCTGGACGAACTGCTCAATGCGAAGTTCGATCCACAGCTATCTACTCTGAGGTTGACGGCTGCGATCAATGCAGCGAGCAAGCTCGCACCTTAGGGACCTTTTGAAACTCCCCCTCATCCTGAGGAGCGCGCAAGCGCGCGTCTCGAAGGATGGTCGTGCGCTCAGGGCCAAGCCTCATGGTTCGAGACGGCGCTACGCGCCTCCTCACCATGAGGGACAAACAAAAAGGCCGGCGATCACTCGCCGGCCTTTTCCACCTCACTCGCCTGAAGACCTTACGCCTTCACCAGTCCCTTCGAAGAGCCTGGGCCCTTGCCGGGCTTCGACTTCTTCGCGCCGCCGCGCTTGGCGGGCAGCTTTTCAGGCTTCGGTGTCATCGGGCCATCGACGAATTCGAAGCCGATCGCTTCCTGCTCGACGCCAAGAACCTCCTCGCCCTTCTTCAGGACGACGCGGACATGGCCGCCATTCTTGAGTTCGCCGAACAGCAGCTCTTCCGCGAGCGGCTTCTTGATGTGCTCCTGGATCACGCGCCCCATCGGGCGTGCGCCCATCTGCTCGTCATAGCCATGCTGGATCAGCCACGCCTTGGCGGGCTCGGACAGCTCGATGGTGACGTCGCGATCGGCCAGCTGGGCTTCCAGCTGCAGCACGAACTTCTCCACCACCATGCCGATGACATCCGCATTCAGATGACCGAACGACACGATGGCGTCGAGACGGTTGCGGAATTCCGGCGCGAACTGACGGTTGATCGCCTCATGGTCATCGCCTTCCCGCTTGCTGCGGGTGAAGCCGAAGGCCTGACGGGCGAGATCCGCCGCGCCCGCATTGGTCGTCATGATCAGGATGACGTTGCGGAAGTTGACCTGCTTGCCGTTGTGGTCGGTGAGCCGGCCGTGATCCATCACCTGCAAGAGCACGTTGTAGAGATCCGGATGCGCCTTCTCGATTTCGTCGAGCAGCACCACGCAATGCGGATGCTGGTCCACGCCATCGGTGAGCAGGCCGCCCTGATCGAAGCCGACATAGCCGGGAGGCGCGCCGATCAGGCGCGACACCGTATGCCGCTCCATATATTCGGACATGTCGAAGCGGATCAGCTCGACACCCAGCGACGATGCGAGCTGCTTCGCCACCTCGGTCTTGCCGACGCCGGTCGGGCCCGAGAACAGGTAGGAGCCGATCGGCTTTTCCGGTTCGCGCAGGCCGGCACGCGCCAGCTTGATCGATGCGGACAGCGCCTCGATGGCCTTGTCCTGACCGAACACCACGCGCTTCAGGGTCGCTTCGAGATGCTTCAGCGTCTCGGCATCGTCCTTCGACACGCTCTTCGGTGGGATGCGTGCCATGGTCGCGATGGTGGTTTCGATTTCCTTGATCCCGATGGTCTTCTTGCGCTTGCTCTCGGTCACCAGCATCTGCGCCGCACCGGATTCGTCGATCACGTCGATCGCCTTGTCCGGCAGCTTGCGGTCATGGATGTAGCGCGACGACAGCTGCACAGCAGCCTCGATGGCCTCGTTGGTGTATTTCAGCTTGTGATAATCCTCGAAGTAAGGCTTCAGGCCCTTGAGGATCAGGATCGCGTCATCAACCGTCGGCTCGTTGACGTCGATTTTCTGGAAGCGCCGCACCAGCGCGCGGTCTTTTTCGAAATGCTGGCGATATTCCTTGTAGGTGGTCGAGCCCATGCAGCGGATGCCGCCCGAAGCCAGTGCCGGCTTCAGCAGGTTCGATGCATCCATGGCGCCGCCCGAGGTGGCGCCGGCACCAATCACCGTGTGGATTTCGTCGATGAACAGGATCGCATTGGGATGCGACTCGAGTTCCTTCAGCACTTGCTTGAGGCGCTCCTCGAAATCACCGCGATAGCGCGTGCCTGCGAGCAGCGTGCCCATGTCCAGCGAGAACACGGTGGCGGCCGACAGCACTTCCGGCACATCGGCATCGACGATGCGCTTGGCCAGGCCTTCGGCGATCGCCGTCTTGCCGACGCCGGCTTCGCCGACGAACAGCGGATTGTTCTTCTGCCGGCGGCACAGCACCTGGATCGCACGGTTGATCTCGGAATTGCGTCCGATCACCGGATCGATCTTGCCGTCCTTGGCCTTCTTGTTGAGATTAACGCAATAGGTCTCGAGCGCCTCGCCCTTCTTCTTGGCCTCGTCGCCACCCTTGGTCTCGGTCTCTTCATCGACGCCGCGCACCGGCCGCGCTTCGGACACACCCGGACGCTTGGCGATGCCATGGCTGATGTAATTGACCGCGTCGTAGCGCGTCATGTCCTGCTCCTGCAGGAAATAGGCGGCATGGCTCTCGCGCTCGGCGAAGATCGCGATCAGCACATTGGCGCCGGTCACTTCCTCGCGACCGGACGACTGCACATGAATGACCGCGCGCTGGATCACGCGCTGGAAACCGGCGGTCGGCTTGGCGTCATCGCTGCCATCCGTCACCAGGTTTTCGAATTCGGTTTCGAGATAATTGACCAGACTGCCGCGCAGCTTGTCGAGATCGACACTGCAGGCCCGCATCACCGCTGCTGCGTCAGAGTCATCCACCAGCGACAGCAGAAGATGTTCCAGCGTCGCATACTGGTGATGGCGCTCATTCGCGATCGAAAGCGCCCGGTGCAGCGATTGTTCTAGGCTTTGAGAAAAAGTTGGCATTCCGCGTCCTCTTTGGCCCCCACCATCATGGCCATCGTTGCCCTCGCAGGCAACAAGAACCTTTCTGCATATAGTGCGGAACGATCGTGGCGAAAGGCCGGTTCCGGTGCTTAACCTGTGACACCGTCATTCGGTATCGCTGCGCGCCGTTTCATGGCACGCTGCGGGTGATGGATGTGCAAGCGGGCGCAGCTTTGTGCTGCCTCATGGCTGTCAGGCGCCCTGCCCGGCTCAGCTTGGAATAGGTGCAATCCGCGCGCTGTTGCGCATGCCGGTGCGGCGTTATTTCTTTTCCATCACGCATTGCAGGGGATGCTGATGCTTGCGCGCGAAATCCATCACCTGCGTCACTTTGGTTTCGGCGATCTCGTAGGTGAATACGCCGCATTCGCCGATGCCATGGTGATGGACATGCAGCATGATCTGCGTCGCCGCTTCCACGTCCTTCTGGAAAAACTTCTCCAGCACGTGAACGACGAATTCCATCGGCGTGTAATCGTCGTTGAGGATCAGCACGCGATAAAGATTGGGCCGCTTGGTCTTCGGCTTGGTCTTGGTGATGACCGAGGTCGACGGCCCTTGGCCGCCCGTGCGGTTGTCGTCGTCAGCCATGGCGCGCGTGATGGCACGCGGCGCGCCGGCACCTGCCTGCTGCGTCCGGGTGACGGGCGGCCGGCTGCCGTCGGGCGTGGATGTTGGAACTGCTTGAACCATGACGTCTGTATAGGTGTCCCCGGCGGGGATTGACCAGCCCGGACGGGCCGAAGTCCCCGGAATTGCGTCCCGTTAGCCTCATCAATGGGCAACCGGGATCGTCGCCACACTGTTGCCGCACCGGATCCAGCCAAATTGGCCTTTCCGGCGCCCGGCCGAGACCGAACTGGCAGAGCCGATATGGGCGCCAGCGCGGCATTCCGCAACCGTGCAGGTCTCGGGCACGTCCCAAGCCCGCCATCCACACACGCCCCGGCGGACGGTTAATGGATCCTGCGCAATTGCATCGAGGTGCTGCATCGACGGTTTAACCGCTGTTGACGATGATACCGAACAGGCGCGTCCCGGGCTACCGATACACCGCCTTTTACCGATTTTCCGCGGAGACCTTTACCACCCGTTTAGCCACGTCCCGCGAAATAGCCGCCATCAAACCATTTTGGCGGTCACCATGTTCTCCCGTTCAATTTCAGACCAGGCGTCACGCGCAGCTCGGCGGTTCACCCGCGACGAGCGCGGCAATGTGGCGATGATTTTTGCCGTCGCGCTGGTGCCCCTCCTGGGCTTCGTGGGCGCAGCCATCGACTACTCGCGGACGACTGCGGCGCGATCATCCATGAAGGTCGCGCTGGATTCGGCGGCGCTCATGGTGTCGAAGGATCTCGGCTCCAATCCGACCATGTCGGCCGCCGAAATCTCGACAAAGGCGACCAACTATTTCAACGCGCTCTACACCAGCAACCTGTCGGGCCCGATTACCGTCACCGCAAACTACACGACCAATACGAAGGATGGCTCGACGGTCACCGTGACCGGCTCCGGCGCCGTCGACACCAATTTCATGCGGATGGTCGGCTTCCCGCAAATGGGCATCGTCGGCGGCTCCACGACGACGTGGGGCTCGACGCGCATGCGCATCGCCATGGCGCTCGACGTCACTGGCTCGATGGGCCAGAAGGGAAAATTGAAGGCGATGCAGGATGCCGCCAAGAATCTGATCGATACGCTGAGCAAATCGTCCCGCATGACCGAAGATGTCTACATCTCGATCGTGCCATTCGCGCAGATGGTCAATGTCGGCTCCAGCAACAGGAATGCCAGCTGGCTGAAGTGGGATGTCTATGACGATACCGCAGGTAGCTGCAACAAAAGTCGTTACGACTACAGAACCTACGACAGCAAGACCGCTTGCAACAACGCAGGTTATTCCTGGAACGCGACAAGCCGCAACAGCTGGAACGGCTGCGTCACCGACCGCGACAAGCCCAACGACACCACAAATACTGCAGCAACGTCGGCAGCGACACGTTTCCCGGCCTATCAGTACAGCACCTGCCCCGAACCCATCCTCGGCATGACGTCAGCCTATGGCAGCAACAACGTGCAGACGCTGAAGGACAAGATCGACGCACTCGATGACGGCGGCGGCACCAACCAGCCGATCGGCATGGCCTGGGCCTGGTGGACACTGCAGACCGGCACTGATCCGTTCCCGGCACCGGCAAAGGACTCGAACTATAAATATACCGACGCGATCATTCTGTTGTCGGACGGAGAGAACACGATCAACCGATGGGATGGCAACGGCAGCAGTCGATCGCCCGAAGTCGATGCTCGGCAGAAGATCCTCTGCGACAACATCAGGGCCGAACAGGTCGATGGCAAGCGCAAGACGACCATCTACACCATCCAGGTGAACACCGATGGCGGGCCGGATTATGAGGTTCTCAAATACTGCGCCGACGCTGGCCAGTTCTTTGCCACCACCGACGCAGCCGGCATTGCCACGGCCTTTGCCGCGATCGGCAACTCTCTCAATGCATTGCGCGTGTCGCGCTGAGAAAGCTCGCTCCGACCACGTAAAACGCCCGGCCATTTCTGGCCGGGCGTTTTTACTTTGCGTTCGTCGTCGTCTCAGGCAGCCGACGTCATCTTGGCCATGAAGCCTTGGAACGGCTTGCATGCCTGTTTGGCGAGATCGGCATAGAGACCACCGATCTTCTGGCCTTCAGCCACGAAATTCTCATAGGCGATCCGGGCGTAGTCGCTCTGGATCTCGATCGCCTTTTCCATCGACTTCACCGTCGCCAGCTCCGTCACCATGGCATTGCCGTCCTCGATGGACTTCTTGGCATAGTCGCCGACGGCGGTGGCGATGGCCTGCGCATTGCCGCCCATCTCTGCCGCCGAGGCGATGGCGCTGGCGAACTGTTCCTGGCCGTATTGCTGGAAGTCTTCGAGCTTGATCACGTGTAATCCTTTCCCGGACTGCATGGGCGGGCGGACACAGGTTCCAGCCCGATGGGTCAACCCGCATTTATCCCGCGACGCACAAATCGGTCAAGATTTGCGTGCACCGCACAATTGCCGGCATTTGCCGTGAATCCGGCCCTGCTCGGCAAGGTTTGCTTAACGCTTTGGCAACCCGGGCGACCTACTCTGATTCTCTGCATTGGTGCGTACCGGCCGCGAGGCCAAAATACCGCGTGAGCACATGCTCTTAGCCAGAACGGCGAGATTCAAATTGCCTTCCGTCGAGAGCGCGCTCAGGCCGACCAAAAAGACTGAGACGAACCTCCGGTTGTCGGGCATAATTTGGCCTTACCGGTGGGGGAATGAGACCGATCTGACGGGGAAGTCCATGCTTCGCACAACTTTTGCTTCGTCGCGCACCCTCCGTGCGTGCGTCCTGGGGCTTGTCACTGTTGGCATTGCCGTCGCCTTCACGGTCGACACCGCGGATGCCCGCCGCCGCCACAAGGGCAAGAGCAAGAGCCAGGTCTCCAGGGTCTCCAGCTACAATCCGGCCTTCGCCACCATCATGGTCGATGCCAATTCCGGCGCCGTCCTGCAGGCGACCAACCCGGACGCGCTGCGTCACCCCGCATCGCTCACAAAGATCATGACCCTGTACATGCTGTTCGAGAAGCTCGAGCAGGGCAAGATTTCGCTCGACAGCGAAATGTCGGTCTCGCAGCACGCTGCGTCCCAGTCACCGACCAAGCTCGGCCTTCGCCCCGGCCAGACGCTGCGCGTCGAGGATGCCATCAAGGGCCTTGTCACCCGCTCGGCCAATGACGCCGCCGTCGTGATTGCCGAAGCGATTGCCGGTGATGAAGACGATTTCGCCAAGCTGATGACCCGCAAGGCGCGCGCACTCGGCATGAGCCGCACCGTCTATCGCAATGCCTCGGGCCTGCCCGACGATGCGCAGGTCACCACGGCGCGCGACCAGTCGGTGCTCGGCCGCGCCGTGCAGGACCGCTTCCCGCGCTACTACCGCTATTTCGCCACCGCCTCCTTCAATTTCCGTGGCCGCAACATCCGCAACCACAATCGCCTGGTCGGAACGGTCGAAGGCGTCGATGGCATCAAGACCGGCTATACCCGCGCCTCCGGCTTCAACCTCGTCTCCTCGATGAAGCGCGGCAACCGTCATCTGGTCGGCGTCGTCCTCGGCGGCCGCAGCGGCGGCTCGCGTGACGCCGCCATGCGCACGCTGCTCGCCGACAATCTCGACAAGGGTGCCACCCGCCGCACCGTCGCTGCCATCACCGAGCGCAGCCCGGCGGAAGCCGCCACCGAGGTCGCCGAAGTCGAGGCGAAGTCGCGTCCGACCGAGAGCCGGCAGGTCAATGGCGCGATTCAGGTCGCCTCTGCCGCACCGCCGTCTGCCGAGCCCGTCGCCGCCCCCGAGCCAGCCCCTGCCCGCCCGGCAGCCGCCGCCGGTGCCCCGAACCGCTCTTTCCTCGCGGCAGCCACCGCAGCCGTCCCGCCCGCACCGGTGCCGCAGGCACGCAAGCCGGATACCGGCCCGCTCAATAGCGGTGTGATTCAGTCCGAACCGATCTCGACCATTCCCGGCTCCGCCGAGCCGATGAAGCCGGTGCGGGTCCGCACCGTCCAGGTGAAGTCGGGTCAGTACCGCGTCGCCTCCGCCAGCACCGAAACGCCGGCGCCGACCGCGACCAGCACCGTCTCCACCGCCAACGAACCGACAGCCCGCTCGCCGGAAACCACCAACTCGCTCTATGCCCGTTCGGAAATGCCGCGCCAGCCGGCTGGCCATGGCACCGGCAATGGCATCCTGGGCGTGCTTCCGGCATCCAGCGTCCAGCATGGCGGCACCGCGATGGCCTATGCCGCTCCTGCGGCAGCCCCGGCTCCCGCGCCCGCCCCGCAGGCCGTGCAGCAGGGCGGCTCGATCAAGCCCGCCACTGCGCATTCCGGCTGGATCATCCAGGTCGGCGCACTCGGCAGCGAAGGCGAAGCCAAGACCCGTCTCGACGCCGCCCGCGACAGCGCCCGCGGCGCCCTCGGCAAGGCCGACCCGTTCACCGAGACGGTCAGCAGTGGGTCGCGAAAACTGTACCGCGCCCGTTTCGCCGGCCTTGACCGCGACCAGGCCGAAGCCGCCTGCAAGACGCTGAAGCGCTCCGACATTCCCTGCATCACCATCAAGAACTGATCGCCAGACGAACGTCTCGCACTCACACAAACGGCCGGGACGATGTCCCGGCCGTTTTGCGTTTCACGGTAAACAATTCCTGCAGCGGGCAACCTCTCGTCAAGAAATCCCAACTACAAAAGTCGGACGGGGAATTGATCGACCATGCCGGGCAACGGCAGGCGACGGGGCGTCCCACAGAGAGCGGAATCCACTCGCAGTCAGTAGCGTAAAGCGTTCTGGAGTTAGCTGCGATGCGTGCGAAACAGAGTATCCTTGGCCTCGTTGACCCGAGCCGCGAGGTACGTCGAGCCCCCCTGGTCGGGATGCAGTTTCTTCATCAGGGATCGGTGCGCGCGGCTGATCTCGTCGCGCCCCGCCCCCGGCTTCACGCCAAGGATCTGATAGGCCTCCTCGTCCGTCATTTTGCCCGCCGCCGCGCGCCCGTTGTTCCGGCCTGCCGTGTTGCCCTGCGTGTGCTGACGCCAGCCGGGAAACCTGCGGTCAAGCTCAGCTTCGGCCAGGCCACCGCCGAACGGCGCCCAGCCCAGCAGGCCGGCGCCAAATAGCCCGATCGGAATGGCGACCCAGAATTCGCCCCGCAATCCCGTGAAGGCCGCAGCCGCCAGACAGAGAGCGCCACCGCCGATCTTGGTGGCGCGCGCCAGCATCGCCGGGTTCGCGGTGCGAAGCAGCTGCAGCAGCATGTAAAGAACGAAAACGGCGACAGCGCCGGCAATCAATGTGGCCATGCGCGATCATTAGTCGGTTGCGGGCGGGGTTGGAAGCGTCACCAACTAACCGGTGAGCTGGTGGGCCAGTTAGTTCACGCTGGGCGTATACTGCGCGAGCTTGGCGGGATCGGTGACCATGCTCTGCTGCGCCGGCTTGGGCGCCGGCTTCTGCAGGATCTGCGGCTGACCGCTCACGGGCGACAGCTTGCTGTCGTCGTCCAGGAACTTGGACAGCAGACCCTGGATCTTCTCTTTCAGCGCAGCCGGGCCGCGATCGCTCATGTCGTTATGCTGTGCGCCGGTATCGACCACCGTGATGCCCGCCTTCTCGCAGACATCGTCATCCGGCACGACGCCCGGGTCCGGCTTGAACATGTTGTCCTTCGAGCGGAAGGACAGGATCTTGAACTTGCCGTCGGTCATGAACGGGACGCGCAGATTGTCCAGCGTGACAACCTTCTTCACCTCGTCCGGATATTCCTTGGCGAAGAACACCGAGATATCGCCGCCATTGGAATGGCCGACCAGGGTCAGATGATCGAAGTCCGAATTCGGCTGGATCTTCTTCAGCTGATTGACAGCAAATTTGATGTTCTCGACACCGCGCTCATAGACAGGCAGGCGGCCGACATAGAGCTCGCCCACCTTGGTCATCAGCGGCGCATCGGTGGCCAGATCGTGCTGGATGCTCACGGCCATGTAGCCGCGCGCAGCAAACACGTTGGCGAGGAACGAGTATTCGGTGAATTTGACGGTGTTGCCGTGATTGAGGATCGCCACCGGCAAGGTGATCATGCCGGCATTGGCCTGCATTTCCTTGTCGCGACGAACGGCGATATCGACCTGAATCTCGCGATTACGATCCTTGTCGAAGAAGGTCAGAGTCTCATGGCGGATCGCCCACTTGCTCGCGGTGAAATACGCGACAGCGGTCAGTACGCAAACCGAAAGCAGGATAAGCAATCCGCGTTTCATGTTCGGTCCCTCGGCATGATCCCTTAAAAGGGCGCTCGCCGGTCCAGGCTACGATGATTGTAATCGATCGATGACAATGATCGCTGCTTGAACAGCATATATGTCACAGCGCCGTGACAGGAAGGCTAAATATTGTGAATCCAGCGCCGTAACATTGTGCGCCGCAGTCCTTTCTTGTGCAGTTGCTAACAAAACCTCTGCCGAATTCACCGAATTTGCGGCCGGTCCGCAAGGGAACGGCGTTCCAAACTCGGCAGCATTACAACGACAAATCAACTGCCGAGACGCCTTCGCGTTCCGCGATTCGATGACGTGTCACGCGCCCCGCGAGAACGACAGCGCGATACAACCATATAATTCTGTTACAAATCAATGACTTAAAGAATAAATATCTCAGCTGCCGACAATATCGTGCAAGTCGAGTGGCTTGTCGGCCTGCGCCGCCCATTCGGCGCGGTTGGCGGCGCGGCGGCGGCCGCGCTCGTCGAGCGGTAATTTGAGCTTCCGGAGCAGCTCCACCACCTCTTCGCGGGCGGTGACATGGCCCATGCTGGGGCGGCGCCCGAGGGTGGCTTCGTTGAGATCGTCGAGGGCCGTCAGCCCGCGCGGAAAGAATTCGCGATACATCACCCGCTCGGCGAGGCCATCCACCGGACGGAAGCCCAGTCGGAAAGCGAGCTGGTCGAGCACGCCGGCGACCAGCATCTTGTTGCGTGAACCGAGCATCGATAGACGGTTGCGCACCACGATCCAGTCCGTCGTCGAGCCATCATGCTGGCGTCGCTTGCGCCGTGCGTCGCGCGCCATCTGCGCGTAGTGGCTTTCGCCGGTGACGCTGTAAGTCGCGGCATCCACGGTGCCGAGCACGTCGAAATCGAGAAAGCTGTCATTGATCGGCGTCACCAGCGTATCCGCCATCGAATGCGCCAACCGCATCAGGAACGTATCGCTGCCGGGCGTATCGATCACGATGAAATCGTGGCTGCGCTCCACCGCCGCCATCGCCTGCGCGAACTGCTCGAGCTCGAAGGATTCGTTGTCGGTGATCTGCGTGCTGTCGCCGAGCCGCAGGCAATGATGCTCGGGCACTTCCAGCGCCAGGCCGGCCTGCGCAGCCCATGCGCGGCGATTCTCGATGTAGCGCGTAAAACTCTGCTGGCGGCAATCGAGATCGATGGTGGCGACGCGCTGTCCCGCCTTCAACAAAGCCACGGCAATATGCAGCGCGGTCGTGGACTTGCCCGACCCGCCCTTCTCATTGCCGAGCACGATCACATGGGCCGTGCCGGACTGCTGCGCGCTTTGCATCAACATCGATGGAATCCTTGGCCTCACCATCAAAGCAGAGCCGATCGAGGGTCAAGGAAAATGCAAACCGCCGGCCGCGAAAGCCGCCACCGCCGCATTTCATGATGAATCCGCTGATCGATTGCGGCATCGGGACACCGCAGGGGAGGCTTGGCGCGAACGCGTCGGCTTTGCTAAGCAGGCGCAGACATACCGCTGCCAACGATAACGAGCCAACATGCCCCCTCGCCCACCGCAAGTCGCCCGCACCCTTGTCGCTCTTCGTCGCGCAACGGATGCACTACGCGCGCGCAAGGCGACCATCGGCCTGGTGCCGACCATGGGCGCGCTGCATGACGGCCATATCTCGCTGGTCCGCCTCGCCCAGCGCCGCTGCGACAAGGTCGTGGTCTCGATCTTCGTGAACCCCACGCAATTCGCCCCGACCGAGGATTTCGGCTCTTACCCGCGGACCTGGAAGAGCGATCTCGCCAAACTGACCGAGGCCGGCGCAGATCTCGTCTGGAACCCGGATGCGAAGGTGATGTATCCCGACGGCTTCGCGACGAAGATTGTCACCGAAGGCCCCGCCACCGCCGATCTCGAGGATCGCTTCCGCCCGCATTTCTTCGGCGGTGTCGCCACCGTGGTCGGCAAGCTGTTCACGCAGGTGCGGCCGGACATGGCCTTCTTCGGCGAGAAGGATTTTCAGCAGCTGAAAGTGGTGACGCGGATGGCGCGGGATCTCGATCTCGGCGTCAAGGTCGTCGGTGCCACCACCGTGCGCGAACGCGACGGCCTCGCGATGTCATCGCGCAATGTGTACCTGTCGCCGGAAGACCGCGCGACGGCGCCGGTGCTGTACAAGGCGATGAAGGAAACCGCGAAGCGGCTGAAGGCCGGTGATGATTTCGAGACGGCGCTCGCCGGAGGCGCCGCGATGATCACGGCGGCGGGTTTTGTGATCGATTACTTCGAGGCGCGGCACAGCGAGACACTGGCGAAGGTGTCGTCGATGAAGGATGGGCCGGTGCGACTGATCGTGGCGGCGAAGCTTGGGAAGACGAGGCTGATCGATAATATCGGGGTGTGATGCTCAGGCCTGAATGGCCTCCCTCCCCGGAGCGAAGCGAATGGGGAGGGTCCGCCGATAGGCGGGGGTGGGGTCTCTCCCTACGTGACGTCGGAGTTTGTGGAAGCACCCCACCCGTCTCGAACGCTCCGCGTTCGATCCACCCTCCCCACGGCGCGGCTGCGCCGCTTGGGGGAGGGAAAAAGAACCGTCACTCCGCTGCGATCTGCCGAGGCACCGGCGGCGGGTTGACGAGATCCGCGCCAAGCTGCGCATAGCGCGTCTTCGCCGCCTCCACCGCAGCTTCCTTCACCGGGCCATAGCCGCGGATCGTGTCCGGCAGCGACAGCAGCTCCACCGCAATCTCGACATTCGCCGGCGACAGCAGACCCAGCACCGTCGCGATATCCTTCTCATAGCCCGCGATCAGGTCTCGCTCCATCTTGCGGTCGGCGCTGTAGCCGAACACGTCCAGCGGCGTGCCGCGCAGGCCACGTGCGCCGGCCAGCAGTTTGAACAGCGGCATCATCCACGCACCGAAGGCGCGTTTCTTCGGCCGGCCCGACGCATCGGTGCCCGGCAGCATTGGCGGCGCCAGATTGAAGTGGATCTTGAAGTCGCCTTCGAACTGCTCGCGCAACTGCTTCTCGAAGCGGCCATCAGTATAGAGCCGCGCCACTTCATATTCGTCCTTGTAGGCAAGCAGTTTTGCATAATTGATCGCCACCGCCCGCGGCAGCGCTTCATCATAGCCACCGCGCATTGCGGCTTCCCGCACCTGCCCCACCGTCGCGCGATAGGCGTCAGCGAGCTTGGCATTCTGATAATCGATCAGCAACGCGCTGCGATGGGCGATGATCTCATCCAGCGACATCTCGTCCTGCGTCTTCGGCGCGACAACGCCGTCGCTGCCCTTCAGCATCGATGCCAGTCGCTCCGGATCGGCCGCCGCGAGGCGCCCGAGCTGGAAGGCCAGCATGTTCATCTTGATCGAGACGCCATTGAGTTCGATCGCCTGTTCGATGGAGGCGCGCTGCACCGGCAACAGGCCCTGCTGATAGGCATAGCCCATCATCATCATGTTGGTGGCGATGCTGTCGCCGAGCAGGCCTTCCGCCGCCTTGGTGAAATCGAGGAAGGTCGATGTCTTGCGCAGCGCCATCGACAGCACGTCATTGACGCGGCCGCGCTGGAAATTGAAATCGCGATTGCGGACGAAATCCGCGATCGGAATGAGATGCGTGTTGACGATGCCCGTGGTGCGCTCGCCCTCGCAGAGCGAGATCGTCTCCTTGGCGATCGCCACCACTTCATCGGCAGCAATCAGGAGATCGGCGGTGCCTGTCACGATGCGCGAGCATGTCACCTCCGCGGTGTCATTCGACAGCCGCACATGGCTCAGCACCGCGCCGCCCTTCTGCGCGAGACCGGACATGTCGAGGATCATCGAGGCCTTGCCCTCGATATGCGCGGCCATGCCGAGCAGCGCGCCGATCGTCAGCACGCCGGTGCCACCGACGCCACCCACCGCGATATTGTAGGGACGATCCAGCGTCGGCCGCGAGGCCGGCTCGGGGATCTCGCCGATATTGCCGATTTCGACCGGCGCCTTGCGCTTCAGTTTGCCGCCATCGACGGTGACGAAGGACGGGCAAAAGCCCTTGAGGCAGGAATAATCCTTGTTGCAGCTCGACTGGTTGATGGTGCGCTTGCGGCCGAGTTCGGTCTCCAGCGGCTCCACCGAGATGCAGTTCGACTGCACCGAACAATCGCCACAGCCTTCGCAGACCGCGGGATTGATGATCACGCGACGCTGCGGATCTTCCAGGATGCCCTTCTTGCGGCGGCGACGCTTCTCCGCGGCGCAGGTCTGCACGAAGACGATGGCCGAACAGCCCTCGATCTCACGGCATTCCTTCATCACGCGATCGAGTTCATCGCGATGGGCGAGCTTCACGCCGGGCGCAATGGAGCTCGCCGGATAGGTGTCCGGATTCTCCGAGACGAGATAGATCGCCCGGATGCCTTCGGAGTGGAGCTGGAAGGTGATCTGCTGCGGCGAGAGCTCGCCGTCATGCTTCTGGCCGCCGGTCATGGCGACCGCGTCGTTGTAGAGGATCTTGTAGGTGATGTTCGCCTTGGAGGCGATGGACTGCCGGATCGCCAGCGAGCCGGAATGGAAGTAAGTGCCGTCGCCGAGATTGGCGAAGATGTGCTTCTCCTTCGTGAAGGGCGCGATGCCGGTCCAGGGCACGCCCTCGCCGCCCATATGGGTGAAAGTCTCGGTCGAGCGATCCATCCACAGCGACATGAAGTGGCAGCCGATGCCGGCCATGGCGCGCGAGCCTTCCGGCACCTTGGTCGAGGTATTGTGCGGGCAGCCCGAACAGAAATACGGCGTGCGCGTGATCGGCACGACATTCTGAACCTGCGATGCCTCGCGGCCGTGAAACCAGTCGGCCTTGGCGCGCAGCAGCGCAGCGATTTCCGGATCGATCTCCATTGCCAGCAGGCGATCGACCATGGAGGTCGCGAGCTTCGCGACGCTCAGCTCTTCCGCGAATGGCAGGAAACGCTGGTCATGGGAGTCCATCTTGCCGACGATGCGCGGGCGCACATCGTCGCGCCAATTGAACAGCTCCTGCTTGACCTGGTTCTCGACGATCTCGCGGCGTTCCTCGACGATGAAGATCTCCTCGAGACCCACCGCAAACTTGCGCACGCCTTCCGGCTCCAGCGGCCACGGCATGCCGATCTTGTAAAGGCGCAGGCCAATCTTCGCCGCGACCTGTTCGGTGATGCCCAGCTCGCGGAGCGCCTGCCGCACGTCCTCGTAGCTCTTGCCCGAGGCCATGATGCCGAAGCGGGCGTTTGGTGAGTCGATGGTGACGCAATTGATATTGTTGGCGCGCGCGAAGGCGATGGCGGCAAAGCCCTTATAATCCTGCAGGCGGCGATCCTGCGCATAGCGGTCATCGGGCCAGCGCAGATTGAGACCACCGGGCGGCATCTCGAAATCCGTCGGGATCTTAAACGGCGTCATCTCGTCATTGAGATTGATCTCCGCCGTCGTCTCCACGGTCTCGGTGATCACCTTCATGCCGACCCAGCAGCCGGAATAGCGCGACATGGCGATGCCGAGCAGGCCCATGTCGATGATCTCGTGGATCGACGACGGATAGAGATAAGGCATCAGCGCCGAGATAAAGGCATGGTCGGACTGATGCGGCACCGTCGATGATTTTGCGCCATGGTCATCGCCGGCGAGACACAGCACGCCGCCATGCTTGGCCGAGCCCGCCGCGTTGCCGTGGCGGAACACGTCGCCGCAGCGATCGACGCCCGGACCCTTCCCGTACCAGATGCCGGTGATGCCATCGTAACTGGCGCCGGGCGAAAGATTGAGCTGCTGCGTGCCCCAGATCGCGGTGGCCGCGAGATCCTCGTTCACGCCCGGCTGAAACTTGATCCCGTATTGATCGAGATGTTTTCGCGCCGCCATCAGCTGCTGGTCATAGCCGCCGAGCGGCGACCCACGATAGCCGGTGACGAAGGCAGAGGTGTTGAGCCCCGCCGCACGGTCCCGGCGCACCTGCGCCATCGGCAGCCGCACCAGCGCCTGGATGCCCGTGAGGAAGATATGACCGGAGCCTTGCGTGTATTTCTGATCGAGACTGATCGGGCCCTGATTGATTCCCATTCCACCCTCAGTTCTGCCGCCCGCATCATTTCCGGCGGGCTTGCTTGCGCAATCTTATGTGGGGTCGTTCGACTCCCTTAGAAATAGTCTATGTTGAATTGGAAACCGGGCGCAGCACAAATGTGCACGGCGCGCGACTGCCATCCAAAAACGCAACTTCATGATGCGGAAGGGCTATCTGCTCGCCACGTTATGTCGTGGCGACGGCCTGCGGCGAAAGGACGTGACGCGCGCTGTGCACTGCAACAAAGGGGTTTTCGTAGGATGGGTAGAGCGAAGCGAAACCCATCGGCCGAGCTTGCCGCTACGACAGGATGATGGGTTTCGCTCCGGCGCTGCCGCGCCTCCGCTCTACCCATCCTACGGCCTCGGTATTTACTCCGGAAACATCTCGCCGATGATCTTCATCAGATCGGCTTCCCGGAACGGCTTGCGCAGATACGCATGGAAGCGGCCGGCCCGATCCTTCACGACATTCTCCAGCAGCGATGTCATCACCACCACCGGGATGTTGCGCAGCCGCTCATCCTCGCGCATGGCAGCGATCAGCCCTGCCCCGTCGATGAAGGGCATCATGAAGTCGGTCAGCACGAGATCCGGTGTCTCGCGATGCAGGATGTCGAGCGCCTCGCGGCCATTGCCGGCGACCAGCACATTGAAGGCGCTCTCGCTGAGCAGCACTTCCAGCCAGTCGGCGATCGCCCATTCGTCCTCGACTATCAGGACAGTCCGCACCACTAATCTCCGGTCAATTTGAGGTCTGCCGCTGGCGTCGGCTGCGGCCCCTGACTGGAGATGTCGCGAAGGATGCGTTCGGCCCTTTCAAAATTCTCGTCGAGCACAATGCCGCCCTCGTGGATTTCAAAGCGGCGCATCCGCATATCGGTCCGACGGTCGCGCGATTTCAAAATCGTCATCAGGCGATGGTTTTCCGAACGCAGCGCAGCGAGATGCAGCGCGATGATGTTTTCAGCCACCGCCGAGAGACCGGTCTGGTTGACCCCCTTGAGCGGCTGCCCGGGGGTCATGCCGGCGTGGTCGGTCTCGGCCGTTGCCAGTGTGGTAACACCGAGCGCGCGCAACTCGTTGCACAGCGCCGCCAAAAAAGACCCGATGCGATGCTTCTCGTCGGTCAGCTTGGAAAAGCCCTCGATGCCATCGATCACCAGGCGGCGGATGCCGCTCTGACGAAGCGTGCCGAGCAGCTCGGTGGCGACCTCGTCGAGCACGGCCTCGGTCTGCGGGCGCCACATCAGCGTGATATTGTCCGGCAGCGCCAGCTTGAGGCTCTTCGCCTTCACGCGCAGCGCCATCGGATTTTCGTGGAAGCCGAAGAACAGCGCCGGCTCGCCCTTCGGTCCGCCGGTCAGGAACTGCAATCCCGCCGTGGTCTTGCCCGAACCCGACGGGCCGAGCACCACCGTCACCGAATGGGTGTCGATGCCGCCGCCGAACATCTTGTCGAGGCCGGGAATGCCCACCGGCACGATCGGTCCGTCTGCGCTGTCCCAGACACTCGGCGTCTCCAGCAGTGCCTCGATGCGGGGATAGATCGCATGGCCGTTATCGGTGATGCGATAGGCGTGCTTGCCGCCCATGAACCAGCCGCCGCGCAATTTGTGGATCTGGATCGAGCGCTCCGAGCGACGACCATGCAGCTGCGACTGCAGCTCGATCAGGCCATCCACCATCGTATGTTCGGGCGGATGCGCATCGGCGTCGAAGGCGCTAGTGAGCAGGAACATGGTGCAGTTGCTGAATCCGGCCTGGGTCTGCAGCTCATGGATGAACTTCTTCAGTTCGAGCTCCGAGCGCGCCTTCTCATGCACGGTGATGAGGCCATCGAGCACCAGGATGCTGGCCTTGCGGGTGCGCACCTCACGGCGGACCACGTCGAGCAGCCCGCGCAGCCCGTCATCTTCCAGCGTCTTGAAGGCGCCGACATAGGACATGCGATCCGGAACGGCTTCCTCGTCGAAGAAGTTCATCCGCCGCATATGCCCGATCATGCGGGCATGGCTCTCCGCCAGCAGCGTGATGTACAGCGCGTTACGGCCCTGCGCGGCTTGCGCAAAGCAGATCTGGTTGCCGAGAATGGTCTTTCCAGCGCCGGGCGCGCCCTGAATGATGTAGATGCCGCCGTCGAAAACGCCCCCACCCAGAATCGTATCCAGACCAGAAATGCCGGTCGCGACCCGGCCGTTATCAGCACTCATCCCACTACTGCCCCTGAAGCGTCACCTAGAACGGTGAGATGCGAAAACGCATCAGGACGCAATCGGTTCCATAGCTTTTGCAGAAATATTTCGACACGGAGACAGACCGGGGCAGCACAGCCGACATGCTTTGCAAAATTGGAACATCCGCACGCCGCCAAGCCTTGGGACTGCGGCTGACAGATTGACGCAAGGAGGATGGAATGGCCCAGCTTTCCCAGGTCCAGATGGCCCGCGCGGGTTTTTCCGATCGCAGGATGGCGGCATCGTCGCCGGAGAAATATCACCCGCGCTGTGGCGACCAGCATCGTCACAAGCCCGCCAAGGCATTGATTGGAATTGGCTTGCTGATCGTGCTCAGCATGCTGCTCTACGGAATCACCGGCAAGGCCAGCGAGCCACCCGTCAGCGCACCACACCATATGGGCGCCGGCAGCCGATAGTCTCAGGCTTCGGCCTTGGCGATGCCGGGAGCATCGACATCGACCGGCGGCAACACCATCCGGAACTGAACGCCGTGCAGCTCGATCGACGGGACGATGCCAAAATGATCGGTGCCGAACACTTCGGCCCGATGCTTCAGCTCTTCCGGCGAGATCGTCAGCGGAATATTGCAGATACTCTCATAGGCCTTCCGGGAGTGGCGGTTGCTGCCCCAGCGCACGGCGCGTTCGATCAGCGGCGATGACTGCGTCGCGAGCACGCGGGCCATGCGCCAGAACATCTGCACGAGCCGCGTATAGGCCATCTCCTCCAGCCCGCTGACGCTTACGCCCGGCGGAATGTCGAACACCTCGACCTCGACGATCGGACCGGCATCCACGCGCTCGATCATGCGATGCATGGTGCAGCCGAAGTCGCCGGCGCGCTCATACAGCGCGAAGTGGGCCGGCGCCCAGCCGGGATAGCTCGGCGGTCCCGGATGGAAATTGTAGGCGCCGTAGCCGAGTTGATCGAGGATCGCACCTGGCACGATGACCTCGGTGGTGAAGGAGATCAGGCGCGCGCGGCGCAGCCAGTCCGGTTCGATGGCAGCGAGATCGGCCGCGGTGAAAACCGGCACCACATTGAGCGACGGATTGTGCCCGCGAAGAAGCGTCGTGAAGACCGAATGTTCGGCGGGGCCCGTAAGAAGGATGATGGTGTCGAACATGCAAGGTGCCACGGCTGCGAATCGAAGATGATGCAGACTCGCAGTCGAATCTTAACGAGTGATGATCGCGCAGCGCGGCCGCAATCGCTGCGATGCAGCAGCCCCACGGTGCGGCAATCCTCGCCTGCACCGGAACATGCGCCCTGCCCGTGGGTTGTTTCGGCGTCTACGTATAGGAGGACTCGACATGGCAAATTTCTCGTCTCCGAACGACCCCTATCGTCCGGACGCCGGCACGGACAATCCCGACACGCCGCGCCTCGACAGGGAGTTGCAGGCCGATCCGGAATTGACGGAAGGCCGGTCATCCGGCGGTCGCATGATGGCCTATGGCGCCGCCATCCTCGTCCTGCTCGGCGTCGTCTTCTACGGGCTGAACAGCGGCTCGATGAATCCCAGCGAAGCCACCAAGACGGCCACCCAGTCGACACCGGCAACGCAGGACACCGCACCGAAGGCACCGGCGCCGACGAACAATATCGCCGACTCCAACACCAAGCCTCCGGTCGCGCCGGGTGTGCGCGACGTCACGCCGACCAAGGACAATCCGGGTGTAACGACCGGCTCCGCGCCGGCACGCTCGCAGGGGCCGCAATCCGGCCCGACCGGCACCGAGGTCGATAGCTCGAAGGGCGGCGCAGCCAAATAATCCTGCGCATGGGCAGGCAAAGCAGCGGGCATGATCGTGTCCGCTGCATTGCCGTGCCTGTATCTGGCCGCTCGGCAGATCGTGATGGCGAAGTGATTTTACTTCCAGCACTCCATCAGCGAGACCGAACCGACGCTTCGCTCGAAAGGACCTGTTGATGAAATCCCTGCTGTTCGCCTCGCTCGCCGCCCTGTCCCTGATATCGAGCGACGCAGCGCGTGCAGCAGAGCGCGAGCCCTATGGCATCGGCCTTGAAGGCTTTGCGTATCCCTACCCTGTCCAGATGCTGCCGGTGAGCAATGACGGCGAACAGTTGCGCATGGCCTATATGGATGTGGCGTCGCAGAAGCCTAACGGCCGCACCGTGGTCCTGCTGCACGGGCGCAACTTTCCCTCCAGCTATTGGAGACCGGTGATCCAGACGCTGACCGACGCCGGTTACCGCGTGATCGTTCCCGACCAGGTCGGCTTCGGCAAATCGTCGAAACCGACAGGCGAATTGCATTTCGACACCCTCGCCCGCAACACCATCACGCTGATGGATCACCTTGGCATCACCAAATTCGATGTGGTGGCCCATTCGCTCGGCGGCATGCTGAGCGTCCGCATTGCCCGCGCCTTCCCGGATCGCGTCGATCATCTGTTGCTGGCAGCCCCCATCGGCCTCGAAGACTATCGCCTCTATGTGCCACCGACACCAACCGAGAAGATCATCGAGACCGAGGACAAACTCACGGCCGACGGCTATCGCAAGCAGCTCGAGACCAATTACGCGCTCAAGCTGCCGGCCGACCAGGTGACGCCGTTCATCGACGCCCGTTTCAACCTCAAGGGCGCATCGGACTATCCGCGCTGGCTGCGCGCCTTCGTCAGTTCGGCACAGATGATCTATCGCGAGCCGGTCGCGCACGAAATTCCGCTGATCACACAGCCGACGCTGTTCATCATGGGCGCCGACGACCACAATGCGCCGGGCAAGCCCAATGCGCCGGAAGCCTTGCGGCCCAGGATGGGCCAGAATGCCGAGCTGGCGAAGGCATTGGCTGCGAAGATGACCAACGCGAAGGCGGAAGTGCTGCCCGATGCCGGGCATCTGGTTTTCCTGGAAGCTCCCGCCCGTTTCAACGAACTGATGCTGGACTTCCTCGCCAAGAGACCGTGACGCCGTCAGCCTCACGCAAGGCCCGACAAAAACATTCATGCTCCATTCAGGCAGAATCCGGTGATCTCGCATCGTGAGACGACAGATCGTCGCAACATTTTCGCTGTTACGGCGTTATGTCGCGGGGACGCGATGTCACCGTTTCCTGCGCCGCATCGCGGCACCATCAATGGGAGTGTTTCATGAAGAAGATTCTCGCAGCGGCTCTGTTTGCCGCGACCGTCGCTGGTTTCGGGACCGCGGCGAATGCCGCGATGCCGATCGCGCCGCTGAGTGCCGCCGACACCGCCGGCGTGATTCAGGTCGCCCAGGGCTGCGGCCCCGGCTATGCACGCGGTCCGCGCGGCTTCTGCCGCCCGATGTATCGCGCAGGCCCGGTCATTCGGTCGTGCCCTCCCGGCTGGTTCCGCAATCCCTATGGCCGCTGCATCCGCCGCTGGTGATCAGCGCAACAGCGACGAAGAAAAGCCCCGCATCATGCGGGGTTTTTTGTTGCCTTTGTCGGCCAGCAATATTCGTCACAGATCCATGCCAGAATAGCCGTCCATCACATGGAGACAGCTGTGTCGCGCACCCTACGTCGCCTCATCCTCGCAGGACTGCTCGGGATCCTTCCCTCATCGACACTGGCCCAGACACTGCCCTTGCCCGCCGAGCCGCAACTCGGCCCACGGCCTTTCTATCTCGTCGACACGATGAAGGACGGCGCACTGAAGACACAGCTGAGTGCCTGCACCGGGCCATTTCGCAAGAGCAACTTCTCCATTGCCCATCGCGGCGCACCGCTGCAGTTCCCCGAGCACAGCCGGGAATCCTATCTTGCCGCAGCGCGCATGGGTGCCGGCGTGATCGAATGCGACGTGACCTTCACCAAGGATCGCCAGCTCGTGTGCCGGCATTCGCAATGCGACCTGCACACGACCACCAACATCCTCTCGGCGCCGGCGCTGGCCGCGAAATGCACGCAGCCCTTCAGCCCAGCCGATCCCGCCACCGGCAGGAAAGCCTCGGCAAAATGCTGCACCAGTGACATCACGCTGGCCGAGTTCAAGACGCTCACCGCCAAGATGGATGCCGCCAACACATCGGCCACCAATGTGACCGACTACCAGAACGGCACGCCGCGCTGGCGCACGGATCTCTATGCCAGCCCGGGCACGCTGATGACCCATGCCGAGAGCATCGCCTTGATCAAAAGCCTCGGCGCCAAATTCACACCGGAGCTGAAGGCAGCCGAAGTGCCGATGCCGTTCGACGGCGACTACAGCCAGGAGAAATACGCCACGCAGATGCTCGATGAATATCGCGCCGCCGGAATTCCAGCGGCTGACGTATTCCCGCAGAGCTTTGACCTCAACGACATCAAGTTCTGGCTCCGCACCGCGCCGGATTTCGGCGCACAGGCTGTCTATTTGGACGGGCGCTATGCAGCACCCGGCTTCGATCACCTGCGCTCGGAAACATGGACGCCTTCCATGCCGGAGCTGAAAGCCGCCGGCCTGCGGATTCTCGCGCCGCCGATCTATATGCTGCTGACGCTCGATAGCAGCGGCCGCATCGTGCCCTCGCCTTACGCGCGCGCGGCACGTGAAGCCGGCCTCGATCTGATCACCTGGTCGCTGGAACGCGATGGCCCGCTGACCAGGGGTGGCGCTTTCTTCCACCGCTCGATCAAACCGGCCATCGACCGCGAGGGCGACACGATGACGGTGCTCGACGTGCTCGCCAAGGATGTCGGCGTGCGTGGCGTATTTTCCGACTGGCCGGCGACGACGACGTTCTATGCGAGTTGCAAGGGGATGCAGTAATCGTAGGGCGGATGAGCGAAGCGTCATCCGCCGTTCTTCGCCACACGCAATTGACCGGCGCATTGCGCCTTCGGCTCATCCGCCCTACGCGTTCGAACCGTGCGCCTGCTACTTCGTCTCGCTGTCATAGACGAATTTCGGCATTTCCCATTTCAGCCGGATCGCCAGCAGGCGGAATGTGAGACCGACGACAAAGGCCGCGGCGATGACGACATCCGGGCTGAGCCCGTATGTGATGCCACCGATATAGAGCAGCCCGGTGACGATCGACACGCTGGCATAGAGTTCGGCACGGAACAGCAGCGGCACGTCGTTGCAGAGCACGTCGCGAATGACACCGCCGACGCAGCCGGTGATCATCCCGGCCACGACGACGATCAGCAGCGGCTGGTTCATGCTCATGGCGACATTGGCGCCCATGATGGTGAACACCACGAGACCGATGGCATCGAGGATGAGGAAGATCGTGTGGAAGCGATGCACGAATTGCGCGATCGCGATGGTGGCCAGCGCCGCGCCGCCCGTCAGCAGCAGTAGATACGGGCTCTGCACCCACCACAGCGGATAATGCCCGAGCAGCATGTCGCGCACCGAACCGCCGCCGAGCGCGGTGATGCAGCCGAGCATGGCCACGCCGAGCCAGTCCATGTTGCGCCGGCCGGCCGCCAGCGCCGCCGTCATCGCTTCGGCAACCAGCGCAATCATCGCAAGGGGAAACAGCAGGGCTTCGGTATGGGGCATGAATCAGCAGCGTTCGAGGACCATGCCGCTGTCTAGCATGGATCGCAGGCCACGATGGCGTTGCCCACCGATCTCCCTTGACATAATTCCTAAAGGACCATATACCTCTCCCCGTCCTGTTCACGAGGGGCGCTTCTCGAGGGCGTCTTGAGTGGTGGAGCAGGATACGGCGCCCGCGGCCTTGCCTCGCAAGCAGGACTCGGGAGGCCGGGGGCCACCGTCCACCCCCACTATGAGGGGTTGCCGATAGTTCGGCTGCGACGGCACAGGTGAACGGCGGGAAACCGCCGGGATCAACGGCTCGGAAACTTGCTACGGCAAGGAGTAAGGGACGTGCCGGTGTGCGACAGAACGGTCCTCCAGCCCAAAATCGCCGTGATGGCGCGCCGAGAGGCGTTGCGATGGGCAAAGGCTGACGTTTCAGCCCGAGCGCATCGCATGGACTACCCAAATTGCGCCTCTTGGCGCGTCATCCCCCTCATCGTTGAGGGGGAAACCAGGGAAGTCCAATTCGCGCGGTGGCGCGGCAAGGACGGCGCGTGCGCGCTGCAAAGTTTTCCCGGACGTGGCTGTTTGACATGGTGGAGCGAACAACACGCACACCCCGTAGGATGGGTTGAGCGTCAGCGATACCCATCACCACATGCGCCCGGCCGCGATGGGTATCGCTTCGCTCAACCCATCCTACGAACCGGCGATCGTCACCAATACCGGCGACGCCAGACACGACGGCGATAGAACCGCCGCCGACGCCATCCCAGCGGCCTGCGCCAATAGCGACGACGCCACACCCGCCGGCGCCATCCATATCGCCGACGCCGCCACTGCACCTGCTC
>Ga0209564_1000878_pt1 | contig 39964 bp, 34 predicted proteins | sample AraplaCol_mMF_r2_FD_184272 | JGI IMG/M metagenome (GOLD analysis project Ga0209564, IMG submission 184272) | Arabidopsis root microbial communities from North Carolina, USA - plate scrape MF_Col_mMF_r2 (SPAdes) (version 3) | ecosystem: Host-associated > Plants > Roots > Endosphere | place: USA...
AGAGGGGTTGGGGGAGAGGGCATCGAGGTGCTGCTTGCCGACCTGTGGCAATTTGAACGCCGCGCCCTCTCCCCCGGCCCCTCTCCCGCGTTGCGGGAGAGGGGAGCAAACCATCGGTGATCGGAAGCGCCCCGTGCCGCCGCTCTCCCCTCTCCCACTTGTGGGAGAGGGGTTGGGGAGAGGGCATCGAGGTACTGCTTGCCGACCTGTGGCAATCTGAATGCCGCGCCCTCTCCCCCGGCCCCTCTCCCGCGTTGCGGGAGAGGGGAGCAAACCATCAGTGATCGGAAGTGCCCCGTGCCGCCGCTCTCCCCTCTCCCACTTGTGGGAGAGGGGTTGGGGGAGAGGGCATCGAGGTGCTGCTTGCCGACCTGTGGCAATTTGAACGCCGCGCCCTCTCCCCCGGCCCCTCTCCCGCGTTGCGGGAGAGGGGAGCAAACCATCGGTGATCGGAAGTGCCCCGTGCCGCCGATCTCCCACTTGCGGGAGAGGGGAGCAAACAAGCAGTGAGATCCAGGCTTACTTGCTGTACACGTACACGCCGCGGCCCGTCTTGCGGCCCAGGTAGCCAGCGGCCACCATCTCGCGCATCAGCATTGCCGGACGGTACTTCGGATCGGCGAACTCGGTGTAGAGGACTTCCATCACCGCCAGCATCGTATCCAGGCCAATCATGTCGGCCAGGGCCAGCGGGCCGATCGGATGGTTGCAGCCCAGCTTCATGCCCTCATCGATTTCCTCCGGCGATGCCAGGCCTTCGCCCAGCACGCAGAACGCCTCGTTGATCATCGGGCAGAGGATGCGGTTGACCACGAAGCCCGGGCTGTTCTTGACCGTGATCGGGTACTTGCCCAGCTGCTTCGCCAGCGTCTCCACATCGGCATGCGCGGCGTCGCTGGTCTGCAGGCCGCGAATCAGTTCCACCAGCGCCATCATCGGCACCGGGTTGAAGAAGTGCATGCCGATAAAGCGGTCGGCACGCGACGTCACGGCGGCCAGCTTCGTGATCGAGATCGACGACGTGTTCGACGCGATGATCACGTCCGGGCCGACGATGCTGTCGATCTGCTTCAGGATCTTGACCTTGAGATCGTAGTTTTCCGTAGCGGCTTCGATCACGATGTCGGTGCGCTTCAGATCGTCATACGACGTGCTGCCATGGATGCGCGCCAGCGCTGCCGCCTTGTCGGCCTCGGTGGCCTTTTCCTTCTTGATCAGGCGGTCCATGCTGCCGGCGACCGTGGCGATGCCCTTCTGCACCGCCGCGTCGTTGATATCGACCATCACCACGTCCAGGCCCACCACCGCGCATGCCTGCGCAATGCCGTTGCCCATCGTGCCGGCACCCACGATGCCCACTGTCTTGATTGCCATGTCTCGCTTCCTTGCTTGTCAGTGATTTGCTTGATTCGGTAAATTGGGGCGATGCGGCGCGCCTGTCCGCTCAGCCCTGCAGCTTCGCCAGGGCAGCCACCACGCGCGCAGCGTGCTGCTTGAGCACTTCCATGTCCTGCTGCTGGCGTGCATGGCCGCGCAGGGCCTGGTCGGTATAGCGCGGCACGATGTGGAAATGCACGTGCGGCACGGTCTGGCCGGCCGCAGCGCCATTGAACTGGCTGATGACCACGCCGTCCGGCTGGAACGCCTCGCGCACGCCGCGGGCAACGATCTGGGTCGCGCGGATGGCCGCTGCGGCACCCTTCTCGGACAGCCCGAACAGGTCCACCGCGGCTTCCTTCGGCACCACGAGCGCGTGGCCGTCGGATTGCGGCATGATGTCCATGAACGCGATCGCGTCGGCGTCCTCGTAGATCTTGAAGCACGGGAGTTCGCCGCGCAGGATGCGGGCGAAGATATTGCTGCTGTCGTACTCGGCTTGCATGGGTGTCTCGGGAATGGATGGCCTGACGGCGACGGAGCAAAGAGTGTAGCCCCAGCGCTCCGTGCCGTGAACCAATCCCCCCGATTTTCAGGCCCGGTTTTTACATGTTGCGACGATACTGCCCGCCCACCTCGAACAGCGCGTGCGTGATCTGCCCCAGCGAGCACACGCGTACCGCATCCATCAACACCGCGAATACATTGCCGTTGTCGATCACGGCCTGGCGCAGCCGCTCCAGCATGGCTCGCGCTTCGCCGCCATGGCTGCCGTGGAATTCCGCCAGGCGGGCCAGCTGGCTCTGCTTTTCCGCCTCGCTCGACCGCGCCAGTTCCAGCGTTTGTGGCGTCGGGTCGCCATTCGGATTCCGGAAGGTATTCACGCCGATGATGGGCAGCGTGCCGTCATGCTTGAGCTGCTCGTAATACAGCGATTCCTCCTGGATCTTGCCGCGCTGGTAGCCGGTTTCCATCGCCCCCAGCACGCCGCCGCGTTCGGCGATGCGCTCGAATTCCTGCAGCACCGCCTCCTCTACCAGATCGGTCAGTTCCTCGGTCAGGAAACTGCCCTGGTTGGGGTTCTCGCACTTCGCCACGCCCCATTCGCGGTTGATGATCAGTTGGATCGCCAGCGCCCGGCGCACCGACTCGGCCGTGGGCGTGGTGATGGCTTCGTCATAGGCGTTGGTGTGCAGCGAGTTGCAGTTGTCGTAGATGGCAATCAGCGCCTGCAGCGTGGTGCGGATGTCGTTGAAGTCGATCTCCTGCGCATGCAGCGACCGCCCCGACGTCTGGATGTGGTACTTCAGCTTCTGGCTGCGTTCGTTGGCGCCATACCTGTCGCGCATCGTCACCGCCCAGATGCGGCGCGCCACGCGGCCCAGCACACTGTATTCGGGGTCCATGCCGTTCGAGAAGAAGAACGACAGGTTTGGCGCGAAGTCGTCGATATGCATGCCGCGCGCCAGATAGGCCTCGACGTACGTGAAGCCATTGGCAAGCGTGAACGCCAGCTGCGAGATCGGATTCGCGCCGGCTTCGGCGATGTGATAGCCCGAGATCGACACCGAGTAGAAATTCCGTACCTGGTGATGAACAAAATATTCCTGGATATCGCCCATCACCTTCAGCGAGAACTCGGTACTGAAGATGCACGTGTTCTGGCCCTGATCTTCCTTGAGGATATCCGCCTGTACGGTGCCGCGCACGTTCTGCAGCACCCAGGCGCGGATCTTCGCCTCTTCGTCGGCGGTCGGCTCGCGCTTGTTATCGGCTCGGAATCTGTCCAGATTCTGGTCGATGGCCGTGTTCATGAACATCGCCAGGATGGTTGGCGCCGGCCCGTTGATCGTCATCGACACCGACGTGCCGGGGCTGGTCAGGTCGAAGCCGTCGTACAGCACCTTCATGTCGTCGAGCGTGGCAATCGACACGCCCGAGTTGCCGACCTTGCCGTAGATGTCCGGCCGCTCGTGCGGATCTTCGCCATAGAGCGTGACCGAGTCGAACGCGGTGGACAGGCGCTTGGCGTCCATGCCTTCGGACACCAGCTTGAAGCGGCGATTGGTGCGGAACGCATCGCCCTCGCCCGCGAACATGCGGGTGGGGTCTTCACCCTCGCGCTTGAAGGCGAAAACGCCGGCCGTGTACGGAAAGCTGCCCGGCACGTTCTCGCGCATCAGCCATTTCAGGATCTCGCCTTCATCCTCGAAACGTGGCAGCACCACCTTGCGGACCTTGGTGCCCGACAGCGTCGTGGTAATCAGGCCGGTGCGGATTTCCTTGTCTCGGATTTTTACGACGTACTCGTCGCCACTGTAGGCGGCCTGCATCTGCGGCCACATTGCCAGCAGCTTGCGCTCCACGCTGCCCAGCGACGTGTCGCGCTCGGTGGCGAGTGCTTCGAGTGCCTGTCCATCGGCATCGCTGTTCGACGCTTTCAGCATCGCCCCCGCCGCGCGCAGTTGCTGACGCTCGCGCGCCAGGCGGCTCTGCCCGGCCACGCGATGGTGATAGGCGCGCACGGTATCGGCCAGTTCGGCCAGATAGCGGTTGCGCGCAGGCGGCACGATCACGTTCTGGCCCGTGGAAATTCGGCCGGCCTGCTTCGGCAATGCGCCGGGCTTGAATTCCAGGCCACGCTCGGCCAGCGCCGCCACCAGCCCCTGGTAGAGCATGGTCACACCGTCGTCGTTGAAACGCGATGCCTGCGTACCGTAGACCGGCATCTCGTCGGCCTTCGCATGCCATTGCTCGCGGTTGCGCTGCACCTGCTTTGCCACGTCGCGCCAGGCATCCTGCGCGCCCTTGCGGTCGAACTTGTTGATCGCCACGAAATCGGCGAAGTCGAGCATGTCGATCTTCTCAAGCTGGCTCGCCGCGCCGAATTCGGGCGTCATCACGTACAGCGACAGGTCCACATGCGGCACGATGGCCGCGTCGCCCTGTCCGATGCCCGACGTCTCGACGATCACCAGGTCGAAGGATGCGGCCTTGCACGCGGCGATCACGTCGGGCAGCGCCTGCGAGATCTCCGAGCCGGCATCTCGCGTGGCCAGCGAGCGCATGAAGATGTTCGGATGGTTGATCGCATTCATGCGAATGCGGTCGCCCAGCAGCGCGCCGCCGGACTTGCGCCGCGACGGATCGATCGAGATCACGGCGATCGACAGCGCGTCCTGCTGGTCCAGGCGGAAGCGGCGGATCAGCTCGTCGGTCAGCGACGACTTGCCCGCGCCGCCCGTACCGGTGATACCCAGCACTGGCGTGGCGGACGCCCTGGCGCGCTCCTTCATCGCATCCACCAGCGCCGGCGCGGCCTTGCCGTTTTCCAGTGCGGTAATCAGTTGCGCCAGCACGCGGCGGTCGCCGCCGGCCACGGCATCGAGCGTGGATGGCGCGTAGCGCGTCAGGTCGATATCGCAGCGCTGCACCATGTCGGCAATCATGCCGGCCAGGCCCATGCGCTGGCCGTCTTCGGGGCTGTAGATGCGCGCCACGCCATAGGCCTGCAGTTCGCGGATCTCGTCGGGCACGATCACCCCGCCACCGCCGCCGAACACCTGGATGTGCTCGCCGCCGTGCTGGCGCAGCAGGTCGATCATGTACTTGAAGTATTCGACGTGCCCGCCCTGGTAGCTGGAGATGGCAATGCCCTGCACGTCTTCCTGCAAGGCGGCGGTCACCACTTCGTGGACGGAGCGGTTATGTCCCAGATGAATCACTTCGCAGCCATGTGACTGCAGGATGCGCCGCATGATGTTGATCGACGCGTCATGGCCGTCGAACAGCGACGCTGCGGTGACGAAACGCACCTTGTTGGCCGGACCATTGCCTTGAGCCGCCTGGGGCCGGGCGGCCGCCGTCCTGCTCACATCAGAAAGATCAGTCATTGTCTCCACCGCTCTGTTATGTGGCTGGCTGCCCATGCTGGCAATGCGCCGGCGGTTCTGCGACCGCGCTGACAGGGGCCGGACGATTATATGACGTTTACGTTAACGTAAGTCCAGGGGCGCGGGAAAGCACCAAGGACCATGGCTGGCATCGTCGCACAGGGGCGGGGACGGAAAAAGGGGAGAGAAGCGGGAAAGAAGCAGGAAGAAGGGCCCGGAAGCCGCCCCCTTCGCCGCGGGAGGTCGGCGAGGGTGACGATGGCGGCTCCGGATCCCAGGAGAAAGTGCGGCCGGCGCCCGGTCAGGCGTGGATTTGGGGGCAATCGCCGAAGGCGTCGGTCTTGCAGGCATCCCAACGGCGCTTGAGTTGGCGCACGATAAACACTGCGCGGCGCAGCGACCATGGCGCGGGGGTTTCGGTCAGCAGGAAGCGGGCAGCCGGCGCCTCGCCGGACAGCCAGACGCGTTCGCCTTCGGTCAGCGCATACACTTCGCCGGGGCGCAGCCAGATATCGGCCAGATGCCCTTCCAGGGTCAGCCACAGGGTGCCTTCCAGCGCCGTCACGCTCTGGCCGTGGCGCGCGCGCCAGTTCACGGGGTGGCCCGGTTCGTCGAGTTCGAAAGTCCTGAGTTCACGCATGGGTGTCTCCTTGTCTTGCCGGCGCAGCCGCTCTGGATCCATGGATCGGAGGCAAAAAGGGGGCGCTGCGCCACGCTTCCATTATTCATGGCGGGGACTACAATCCCATGCACAGTTCCGAACAGTTTTCGTTGAACTGTTCAGTAGTTTTGACTGACAGTTGCCGCCCCCGTCACCCATGAAACTCGTCATCGACCCTTCCACCGGCGTCCCCCTGACCGAACAGATCGTGCTGGGCGTGAAGGACTGGATCCGTTCGCGCGAGGCCACGCCGGGCGCCCGCCTGCCGTCGATCCGCGCGCTGGCCGCCGAACACGGCATCAGCCGCTTTCCGGTCATCGAGGCGTATGACCGCCTGGTGTCGCAGGGCCTGGTCGATTCGCGCCAGGGTTCGGGCTTCTACGTGGCCGAGAGCGCGCTGACCGGGCGCCGCGGGCGCGGGTGGTCGGACCCGAGCCTGGCCGAAGACCTGTCGCTGCATATCATCGACCAGTTCCACCATCCCAGCGGCACGCTTAAGCTGGCCGGCGGCTTTGTGCCCGAGGAATGGCGCGACGTGGAAGGGCTGACGCAGGCCATCCGCCATATCACCCGGCACGACATCGACAGCGTGATCCACTACGCCACGCCGCTGGGCCACCCGGCGCTGCGCAAGCATGTGCTGACGCGCACGCGGCAGGTGGGGATCGAGGCCGAACTGTCTCAGGTGCTGATCACCTCAGGCGCCAGCCAGGCGCTGGACCTGATCGTGCGCCATCTGCTGAAGCCCGGCGACACGGTCTTCGTGGAAGACCCCGGCTACTACAACCTGTTCGGGCTGCTGCGCATGCATGGCGTGCAGCTGGTGGGCGTGCCGCACACGCCTAACGGCCCTGACCCCGAAGCCTGCGAGCGCCTGCTGCGCGACCACAAGCCCAAGCTGTTCTTTACCAACAGTGTGCTGCAGAACCCCACCGGCTCCACGCTGGCGCCGCCGGTGGCGTTCCGCCTGCTCGAACTGGCGCGCCGGCACAATTTCCGTTTTGTCGAAGACGACATCTTCTCGGACTTCCAGCTCAATTTCACCGACCGCCTGGCCACGCTGGACCAACTCGAGCACGTGATCTATATCAGCGGATTCTCCAAGACCGTGTCGGCCGCGCTGCGCGTCGGCTATATCGTCGCCGACAAGGCGTTGATCAAGGACCTGATCGACGTGAAGGTGCTGACCAGCGTGGCGGGATCGCACTTTGCCGAAGCCGTGACGGCGACGATGCTGGAGCGCGGCGCCTACCGCAAGTACGTGGAGCGGCTGCGCGTGCGCACGCGCGAGGTCACGGCCGATGCCGTGAAGATCCTTGGCCAGTATGGCTGGGAGGTGTTCTGCGAGCCGGCCGGCGGTAACTTCCTGTGGGCCCGCGCGCCCGGCATCGACGATTCGCGCGAGCTGGTGGCGATGGCCGAGACCCAGGGCATCTCGCTGGCGCCGGGGCACTTCTTCCGCCCCGGCGGCGAGACATCGGCATGGGTGCGCATCAATTCGGCCTACGCGGGCGAGCCGCGCTCGCGCGCCTTCTTCGAGCAGGCCGGCGCGCGCTGATCAGCCCCGGGCGTCGCCGCCGTGGTTGTGCAGCACGGCGTTGCGACGCGAGTACGCGAAGTAGATCACCAGCCCCAGCGCCAGCCAGCACAGGAACGCGATCCACGTCAGCTTCTGCAGATGCGCCATCAGGAACACGCAGAACGCCACGGACAGCAGCGGCACCACCGGCACGCCGGGGCAGCGGAACGTCCGGGGCAGGTGCGGATGCGTACGGCGCAGCACCAGTGTGGCAATCGAGATCAGCGTGAAGGCCGACAGCGTGCCGATGTTGATCAGCTCGGCCAGCACGTTCAACGGCACGAACCCGGCAATGGTCGCGAACACGATGCCCACCGTCCACGTGGCCGTGAACGGCGTGGCGTGGACCGGATGAACGGCCGACAGCGCCTCGGGCAGCAGACCATCGCGCGACATCGCAAAGATGATGCGGGTCTGGCCGTAGGTCATCACCAGGATCACCGTGGTCATGCCCAGGATGGCGCCAAGGTCCACAAACCCGGCCACCCAGTTCTGCCCCGCATACTGCAGCGCCAGCGACACCGGATGATCCACGCCCTCGAACTTCATGAACGGCACGATGCCGGTCATGATGGCCGCCACGGCCACATAGAGGATGGTGCAGACCGCCAGCGAACCGATGATGCCAATGGGCAGGTCGCGGCCCGGATTGCGCACCTCCTCGGCCGCCGACGTCACGGCATCGAAACCGATGAACGCGAAAAACACCAGCGCTGCCGCGTTGAAGATGCCGGTGAAGCCGAACGGCGCGAATGGCTGCCAGTTGGCCGGCTTCACATGCCAGACGCCCACCGCGATGAACAGCAGCACCACGGTGACCTTGATGGCCACCATCACGTTGTTGAGCCGCGCCGACTCGCGCACGCCGTACGACACCACCCAGGTAATCGCCAGCATGATCAGGATGGCGGGCAGGTTCACCAGCGTATGAACGCCCGGCACCGAGCCCGGCGCGGCCGTGATCGCGGCAGGCAGATGCAGGCCGAAGCCGGCGATCAGCGACTGGAAGTAGCCCGACCAGCCCACCGACACCGCCGAGGTCGCCAGCCCGTATTCGAGCAACAGGTCCCAGCCGATCATCCACGCGACGATCTCGCCCAGCGTGGCGTAGCTGTAGGTATAGATCGATCCGGAAACAGGAATCGCCGACGCAAACTCCGCGTAGCACAACGCTGCAAAGCCGCAGGCCATGGCCGCGATCACGAACGACACGGTCAGCGCCGGCCCGGCGGTCAGCGCGCCGGTGCCGGTCAGCACGAAGATGCCGGTGCCGATGATGGCCCCGATGCCCATCAGCACCAGATCCACCGGCCCCAGCACCTTGCGTAATCCATCATGCTCGCTGACATCCAGCATGGATTCGATATTCTTGGTGCGAAAGAGACTCATGGGTGGCTCCGGGCGACGGTCCGTGCATTGACTATAGGTTGTACAAGTCGCACCGGCGCCCTGGGCCGCACATCTTTTGGATGGCGGGGGGCGCCGGCGGAAAGGGCGCGATGATACGCGCCGGGGCCGCGGTTGTCATGGCACCGCGCGTGGCGGCGCCGTCGCACGTGTCAGCTTGGCCGCTTGCAGTCCAGCACCGCCGCGCCGTACTGCGCCCCGGTTGCAAGATTCAGCTTCCACGGCACAACGACGATGTGACTGTCGTTGCTGCCGGCTCCCACGCTGATGCTGTATTCCAGTTCCCTGGACGTAGCGCCCAACAGGCCCATGTACGAGGTCGAACGAATGCCGTTCGTAAACGTGGTGGCAAAATTCAACGCGGTCTCGTTGCCATTGGCCTGCTTGAGCTTGAGGTCGGCACTGACCGAAACGACCCCCCCTGCAATGGTCATCGTCGCATTGCCGCCCAGCGTTTCACCGTTGCCGGTCGCGATGCGGGGCGATGTCAGGTATGGCGTGCAGGCGAGCACGCCGTCCGACGCCACTGTTTCCGTCCGGTTGAATACCACGTAGGACAGTCCGCTTGGCGCCGTCACTTCCTTGCCGGTGGTGGCATTGACGATCGAGCCGGCCCAGCTACCCATCGCAAATGCGGTGTTACCTGCCATGCCGCCGACGCGCGATACATCGGCCACGCGATATGCGCCAATCGTGCGATATGCGCCGTTTGATTCCTGCAGCACGCCATCGAGGCCGCCCTGCAGCGTGCCGAGACCCATCGACGCATACCGGGCATCGCTGCCGGGCACGAACGGCGCATCCACCTTCCCGGCAACGATCGTGGCCTGCGGCGCCGTGCCGCCGCCACCGCCCGTGCCACCGCCCGTACCACCGGACGCGCCAACGGCTGCCCCACCCGCCTTGCCGCCATTGTTGTCGTCGCCACCGCCGCACGCGGCCAGCGCGAACGCGCACATGGCGACTGCGCCCATGCGCAGCAACTTTGCTTGCTCCAGCTTCATCTGATTATTCCCAGTGCAGTTCCCCTCGCGCGCCAAGCGACGGCCCTGTCGTGACCGAGGGACCTGCGGTAACGGCCATCGCCGCGCAAACGGGAATGAGATCCCCTTGCCGACACGATCCGGGCCGTGACGGGTCGCGAAAGCGTATCGATCGCTTCGCAGTCAGGAATTGAGGACCGTCAACGCGCGCAAGAATGTCGCAAACTCGTACGAGTGCAACGAATTGGCGTGAACATGGGGCGAAAAAAAGGCGCCCCGGTCAGGGGCGCCTTCAAGACGACGATGCCATCGGCATCAGGGAAATCTGAAAATCGGTTAAATCAGAAATATGCGATTTACTTCGCCACCGGCATCGTGAACTCCGCGCCCTTGGCGATGCTGTCGGGCCAGCGCTGCATCACGCTCTTGTAGCGCGTGTAGAAGCGCACCCCTTCCTCGCCGTAGGCGTGGTGGTCGCCGAACAGCGAGCGCTTCCAGCCGCCGAACGAATGCCAGGCCATCGGTACCGGAATCGGCACGTTGATACCGACCATGCCCACCTGGATCTGGCGCGCAAACGCGCGGGCGATGCCGCCGTCGCTGGTGTAGCACGACACACCGTTGCCGAATTCATGGCGATTGATCAGGTCCACCGCCTCGGCAAAGTCGTGCACGCGCACCACCGACAGGACCGGGCCGAAGATCTCTTCCTTGTAGATCGTCATGTCCGGCTTGACGTTGTCGAACAGCGTGCCGCCGACGAAGAAGCCGTCTTCATGGCCGTCCACCTTGTGTCCTCGGCCATCGGTCACCAGCCTGGCGCCCTCGGCCACACCCTTGGCGATATAGCCCTCGACCTTGGCCTTGTGCGCGGCCGTGACCAGCGGGCCCATCTCGGCGTCGCCTTCCATGCCGTTGCGGATCTTCAGCGACGCGGCGCGCTCGGCCAGGCGCGGCACCAGCTTGTCGGCAACATCGCCAACGGCCACGGCCACCGAGATCGCCATGCAGCGCTCGCCGGCCGAGCCGTAGGCCGCGCCAATCAGCGCGTCGACGGCCTGGTCCAGGTCGGCATCGGGCATCACCACCAGGTGGTTCTTGGCGCCGCCCAGGGCCTGCACGCGCTTGCCGTGCTTCGTGCCTTCCGTGTAGATGTACTCGGCGATCGGCGTGGACCCGACGAACGACAGCGCCTGCACGTCGGGGTGCGCCAGCAGTGCGTCCACGGCCACCTTGTCGCCCTGCACCACGTTGAACACGCCATCGGGCAGGCCGGCCTGCTTGAGCAGGTCGGCGATCAGCAGGCTCGGCGACGGATCGCGCTCCGACGGCTTCAGCACAAACGTGTTGCCGCACGCCAGCGCTACCGGGAACATCCACATCGGCACCATCACCGGGAAGTTGAACGGCGTGATGCCGGCCACCACGCCCAGGGGCTGGCGCAGGTTCCAGTTGTCGATACCGCCGCCGATGTTGTCGGTGAAATCGGTCTTCAGCAGGTTGGGGATGCCGCAGGCGAACTCCACCACCTCGATGCCGCGCGTGACTTCGCCCTTGGCATCGGAAAACACCTTGCCGTGCTCGCGCGTGATCAGCGCGGCCAGGTCGTCGTGGTGGCGGTCCAGCAGTTCCTTGAACTTGAACAGGATGCGCGCGCGGCGCAGCGGCGGCATCTCGGCCCAGGCCGGCCAGGCCGCCTTGGCGGCGGCCACGGCGGCGGCCACGTCATCGGTGGTACCCATCGCCACGCGGGCCGCAACCGCGCCCGTGGCCGGGTTGAACACATCGGCAAAGCGATCCGTGCCCGCGCGTTGCACGGTGCCGCCGATGTAGTGATGGATCTCGGCAATCTGCCGGTTTTCTGCGATGTTCACTGCGGTCTTCCTTTATGTCTCGGAGCAGGTCTTACTTCACGCTCTGCAGGGCCTGCTTCACGGTATCGAACAACTGGTCGATCTCGGCCTCGGAAATGATCAGCGGCGGCGAGAACGCCAGGATATCGCCGGTGTAGCGTACCAGCACCCCCAGCTCCAGGCATTTCAGGAACGCCTCGTAGGCACGCGCGCCCGGCGCGCCGGGGCGCGATTCCAGTTCCACGCCCGCCACCATGCCCAGGTTGCGGATGTCCTTCACATACGGCGCGCCACGCAGCCCGTGCACGGCTGCTTCGAATTTCGGCGACAGCTCGGCCGCGCGCTCGAACAGCCTGTCGCTCTTGTACAGGTCCAGCGTGGCGATACAGGCTGCCATCGCCAGCGGATGGCCCGAGTACGTGTAGCCGTGCGGCAGTTCGATGCCGCCCTGCGGCGTGGCGTTGATCACGGCGTCATGCACCTCGCGGCGCACGGCCACGGCGCCCATCGGCACGGCGGCGTTGTTGATGGCCTTTGCCATCGTGATCAGGTCAGGCGTGACCTTCAGGCGCTCTGCCGCGGTGGCAGCGCCCAGGCGGCCGAAAGCAGTGATCACTTCGTCGAAGATCAGCAGGATGCCGTGCTTGCTGGTGATCTCGCGCAGCTTCTCCAGATAGCCGACCGGCGGAATCAGCACGCCGGCGGAGCCCGCCATCGGTTCGACAATCACGGCGGCGATGTTCGAGGCGTCGTGCAGCGCGATCAGCCGTTCCAGGTCGTCGGCCAGGTGGGCGCCCCATTGCGGCTGCCCCTTCGAGAACGCCGCCTCGGCAATATTCAGCGTGGCGGGCAGGTGGTCGGTGCCCGGCATCACGTTGGCCGACCACATCTTGCGGTTCGGCCCGATACCGCCCACGCCCAGGCCGCCGAAGCCCACGCCGTGGTAGCCGCGCTCGCGACCGATGATGCGCGTGCGCTGGCCTTCGCCGCGCGCCCGGTGGTAGGCCAGGGCAATCTTCAGCGCCGTGTCGACCGATTCCGAACCCGAGTTCGTAAAGAAAATGCGATCCAGACCCTTGGGCATCAGCGCAGCCACCTTGGTGGCGGCCTCGAATTCCAGCGGATGGCCCATCTGGAACGGCGGCGCATAGTCCAGCGTGGCCGCCTGCTGCGCGATCGCCTCGACGATCTCCTTGCGCGAATGGCCGGCTGCCACGCACCAGAGACCGGCGCAACCATCGAGCACCTTGCGGCCATCGTGGGTCGTGTAGTACATGCCGCTGGCCGATGCCAGCAGGCGCGGGGCGGCCTTGTACTGGCGATTGGCCGTAAACGGCATCCACAGGGCTTCGAGATCGGGAATCACGGTCTTGGCGGCGTCCATACGTTCTCCTGGTGCGGTGTGCAGGGTGGCGCGCGGAATGCGACGCCGAGGTTTCCGGCAACTCTACCGGCGGGGTCTGGCGTAAAGAATATACGGTAACGAGATCGTCGCCTTACCGTACAGTTTAGTCGTCGAAAACCGTACAGGTCAGTGCGCCGCGGCGGGCGTTGCAAAGCCTCCGGCGCTACGCTGTTGCAACGCTGAAACCGATCAGGCACGCGGGATTCACGCTGCGACGCACCAATTCGGGCATCCCGCCGGGGTAGCCAGTACACTGTACAGGTTTCGCACCTTGCAGCCGCCCCATGCTGAACCTGAACCTCGCACGTAGCCGCCGTGGCGGAGAGACCCTGACCGAGCAGATCGTGGCCGGCATTGCCGCGCTGGTGGACCAGCGCGCCCTGCGCGCGGGCGCGCTGCTGCCATCTGTACGCCGCTTTGCGCAGCAGCACAGCGTCAGCACGTTCACCGTGGCCGAGGCCTATGGCCGCCTGACCGCGCTGGGCTACCTGACGGCCCGGCCGGGCTCCGGCTACACCGTGGCCCACCGGCATACGCCGGCTGGCCAGGCACGCACTTCGCAGTGGGAGGCTCCGGCGCTCAATGCCGCCTGGCTGCTGTCCGATGTCTTCGCCGACCATTCCGTGCCGATCAAGGCTGGCGCCGGATGGCTGCCCGGTGACTGGCTCAACGAGGAAGGCCTGCACCAGGCCATGCGCAGTGCGGCGCGCGTGCCGGCGGCGCAGGTTTCGGGCTACGGCCATCCGTATGGCTTCGGCGCGTTGCGCGAGCACATCGCCACGCACCTGAGCCAGTACGGCATCCCCGTGCAGGCGCAACAGGTGGTGCTGACCCAGGGCGCCACGCAGGCGCTGGACCTGGTGGTGCGCACGCTGCTGCGCCCCGGTGACACCGTGCTTGTGGAATCGCCCTGCTATTGCAATCTGTTGCAGATATTGCGACTGGCCGGCCTGCGGGCAATCGGGGTCAATCGCACCGATGCGGGCCTGGACACCGATGCGCTGGAAGACGCCATCCGGCAGCACGCGCCCCGGGCGCTGTTCGTCAATACGGTGCTGCAGAATCCGACCGGCGCCAGCCTGACCAGCATGAACGCGTTCCGCGTGCTGCAACTGGCCGAGCAGCACCGCCTGCTGGTGGTGGAAGACGATATCTACCGCGAACTGGCGCCAGCCGGGTCGCCGATGCTGGCGGCCATGGACGGCCTGTCGCAGGTGGTCTACGTCAACGGATTCTCGAAGACCATCACGCCGTCTCTGCGCGTGGGCTACCTGGCGGCCAGCCCGGACCTTGCCAAGGCCTTCGCGCAGACCAAGATGGCAGTGGGACTGACCTCGTCAGAGGTAACCGAACGGCTCGTGTATTCGGTGCTGACCAGCGGCCACTACGGACGGCATGTGGCCGCGCTGGCCGAACGGCTACGCGCGCAACAGGATCGCGTGGCGGAAAAGATGGAAGCGCATGGACTGGAGATCATGCTACGGCCCGACGGCGGCATGTTCGCCTGGGCCCGCCTGGCGCAGACCGGTGCAGAGATGGCAGTGACTGGCAACCAGCTGGCAACGCTGGCGCTGGAACATGGCATCTGGCTGGCGCCCGGCTCGTACTTCGAGCCCGATGAAACCGATTCGCCGTGGATCCGCTTCAATGTGGCTACCGGGGACGCGCCCCAGCTATGGGCATTTTTCGATGCCCTGCGCAGCGGCCGGGCCCAGGCCCGAGCCGCCTGACGCAGGCTTGCCCGATCAGAAGCGATAGCGCACGTAGCCCGTGTAGAAGTTGCTGCCCGGGTTCGGTTCCTTGATGCCGGCGTTGGAGATGTGCTGGAACCGGAAGCCCACTTCGGTGTTGGCGTTCTTGCCAAAGCCCACGCCCACGCCAAGCATGTCGGAGAACTGGAAGGCGCTGCCCATGCGGTGCTGGTCGGAAGTGCCGGTATGCGTCAGCATGCGCACGCCGACCGACGCTTCGGCGAACGGCACGAAATAGCTGCCGCGCTTTTCAACGCGCAGGATCGGCGAAATACCGAATTCGAACAGGTTCTGCTGGTTGGTGCCGCCGCGGGCGTCCCAGCCGGCCACGTTGAACTCGGCCTGCAGGCGGAACAGCCAGCCTTGCGGGTTGCCGTACTGGATGGGCGTGTTGAAATTGACGCCAAGTTCGTACTTGTTGACATCGTGGCTGGTGTCGCGGCCAAAGGCCACGTGCACGGCCGGATGGGCCCAACCCACCAGTTCTTCGGCACTGGCGGCCGAACTGGCCCCTGCCAATGCTGCGGCGACGGCCAGGGTACGGATAGCGAACAGGGAGCGGGGTGACTTGGCGAAATGCATGCGGCGTTCTTGTTGTTCTGTCTTCATGAATGAAGGCATCGAAGAGAGAGTGACTCGGCAACTAGACGAAATCGACTGCCGGCCCCGCCGAAGCACCTTGGCGCTCGGGAGGGTCAGGCCCAGAGCCTCTCTACCACCCAACTCGCGGCAACACAGATCCCGAGCCAGATGGCGAGGCAGCTTGCAATAAATCGGTACGTCATTGTGGGAATTAACAGCTGAGGAGAAATTTTTAATGGAATTTTTGCGACGGATTATACATACATTCACGAATGCATGTATATCGTGTCGCGGCAGTCGATGGGTTGACCGCCCCGCGTCCATCAGAATTCCTCCAATCCGCGATGATGCCAGCCCCCGGAGAACTGTGCAGACGGAAGGTGAAACAGCCGTATCAAGGATACGAAAGGCACAGATCGACGCAATGTGGCGTTTGCGACACCACGACGTGTGGCGCATGGGGCCGTCGGGACCCGCCTCTGGGTGGCCGCCGCGCGCAGCCGGGTGGCTGCGGCGGGGAAAGAAATCTCTGCTTAATCAGAGAGTTGCCGATAATCAGCCGCGCAGGAAAGGCAGCACTTCGGCCAGCAATTGCTCGGGGACTTCCTCGGCAATGTAGTGCCCGCAGGGCATGGCATGCCCCCTCACCTGGCGCGCGATCTTGCGCCATTCTTCCAAAGGTGAAAAACACTGTTCCACTGCACCGTTGGCCCCCCACAACGCCAGCATGTCGCATTCGACCTTTCGGCCGGCCTCGATATCGGCGCGATCGTGCTCCAGGTCGATGCCGGCGCTGGCCCGGTAGTCCTCGCACAGCCCGTGTGCTGCGCCGGGCAGCCTCAGGCACCGCAGGTATTCGGCCAGCGCCGCGTCGGTGAACGGCGACATGCCCGCGCTGCGCCCGCCCATGGTCTGGCGCAGATACAGCGCCGGATCGGCCTCGATCAGCGTCTCCGGGAAGGGCGCAGGCCGGATCAGGAAGAACCAGTGGTAATAGGCGCGTGCGAACGCCTCGGTGGTCTGCGAGTACATGGCAAGCGTCGGGGCAATGTCCAGCGTGACCAGTTTTTCGACAGCCTGCGGATGATCTACCGCCAGCCGGTGCGCCACGCGTGCGCCCCGGTCGTGCGCCAGCACCCGGAACCGCTCGAAGCCAAGCTCGCGCATGACGGCCAGCTGGTCCGCTGCCATCACGCGCTTGCTGTAGTTGCTGTGATCGGGCAAACCCGCCGGCTTGCCGCTGTCGCCATAGCCGCGCAGGTCGGTGGCTACCACCGTGAAATGGCGCGCCAGCTCGCCCGCCACCTTGTGCCAGATCACGTGGGTCTGCGGGTGCCCGTGCAGCAGCAGCAGCGGCGGCCCCTCGCCGCCCACCACGGCGTGGATGGGCACGCCATCGTGGTCGATGCGGTGCGTTGCGAAACCTTCGAACATCGTGTTGTCTCCTCAGCCGGCCAATCGGGCCATGGTAGTGGCAGCCACATCCCGAAGCCAGGGGTTGGCCGCGTGATGCCGGCCGGCGAAGGCCGCGATGGCATCGGCGTGGGTCAGCGACATGCCGATGATGTCCAGGCCGCGCCGGAACATGTCCAGATGCCGGGCCGACATCGTGAACGGCGCCGTGAAGTCTCCGGCCGCAACGGTCATCGTGTCCAGGTCGATGCGGATCGATGCCGGTGCCGCCGGGTTGGCCGCCGCGCGCATCAGCACATCCACCTGGGCCTGCGGCAGCATCACCAGCAGCAGCCGGTTGTTCATCGCGTTCGAATAGAAGATCTCGCCGAAGCTGGGCGCGATGACCGCGCGGATGCCGTACTGCTGCAGCCCCCAGACGGCATGCTCGCGGCTGGAGCCGCAACCGAAGTTGGGGCCGGCCACCAGCACCCGGGTGTCGCGCCAGGCTGGCTGGTTCAGCACGAAATCCGGGCGCGGCTCGCCATGCTCGTCGAACCGCATGTCGTAGAGCAGGCCACGGTCCAGCCCGGCCTTGTCGATGCCGCGCAGAAACTGCTTGGGCATGATCTGGTCGGTGTCCAGGTTCGGCAGCGGCAGCGGGGCGCCGATGCCTTCGATCAGGGTGAATGCGGACATTGTGGGTCTCCGGTCAGCGGGATTGGCCAAGCTGGCGCACATCGGTGATGCAGCCTGTGATGGCGGCCGCGGCGGCCATGGCGGGGCTCATCAGGTGGGTGCGCCCCGCGCGGCCCTGGCGGCCTTCGAAATTGCGGTTGGTGGTGGACGCGCAGCGCTCGCCCGGCGCAAGCATGTCATCGTTCATCGCCAGGCACATCGAGCAGCCGGGCTTGCGCCATTCGAAACCGGCTTCCAGCAGCAGTGCGGCAATGCCCTCGGCCTCGGCCTGCTCGCGCACGGCGCCGGACCCCGGCACCACCATCGCGCGCACGCCGGCCGCCACCTTGTGGCCGCGCACCACGTCGGCCACGGCGCGCAGGTCTTCGATGCGGCCGTTGGTACAGGAGCCGATGAACACGCGCTGCACCGACAGGCCCTGCAGATGGCTGCCGGGCGCCAGGCCGATATAGTCCAGCGCCCGTTCGGCCGACGCCCGCGCAATGGCATCGGCGGCGTCGGCCGGATGCGGCACGGCGGCGCTGACGGGAATCGCCTGGTCGGGGCTGGTGCCCCAGGTCACGTAGGGCTCCACCACCGAGGCATCGAACACCAGCTCGGCATCGAACGGCGCGTCGGCGTCGGACGCCAGTTGTGCCCACGCGGTGCGCGCGGCCTGCGCCATCGACGCATCGATATCGGCGGCGCGCTCGAGCACATAGCCCACCGACGTGGCGTCGGGGGCAATCAGCGCGCCGCGCGCCCCGGCTTCGACCGTCATGTTGCACAGGGTCATGCGTGCTTCCATCGACAGCGCCCGGATGGCGCTGCCGGTGAATTCCACCACGTAACCGCGCGCGCCCTGGGCGCTGATACGCGAGATGATGTGGAGAATCAGGTCCTTCGACGTGGTGCCGGGTGGCAGCAGGCCTTCCACGCGAATGCGCATGTCCCGCGCCAGCCGGTAGACCAGCGTCTGCGTGGCCAGCACGTGCTCCACTTCGGACGTGCCAATGCCAAACCCCAGCGCGCCAAAGGCGCCATACGTGGTGGTGTGGCTGTCACCGCACAGCACGACCATGCCCGGGCGGATCATGCCGTGCTCCGGCGTGATCACGTGCTCGATTCCCTGCAGCGGATCATTGGTATCGAACAGCGGAATGCCGTGCAGGTCGCAATTGCGCTTGAGGTTGCGTGCCTGCAGGGCCGACGCCGGGTCCTGGATCACGCGCGGCGACTCCGCGTGCGTGGGGATGATGTGATCGACCACGGCCAGTTGCTGGCCCGGCGCCGGCACTTTGCGGCCGTGCTCGGCCAGCCCCGCGAAGGCCTGCGGGCTGGTGTATTCGTTCATGATGTGCAGATCGGCGTAGAGCAGCACGTTGTCAGCGTCGAGCGTGACCACGGTGTGCGACTCCACGAGCTTGCGATACAGCGTGCGTCCGGCCATGTTGCTTGCCTGCCTGTTGTGGGGGATGGAATGACAGGCAGTCTAATCGCGGAATCCACCGCTATAATTTCGCGAACTGCATTTCATTCGTGCCGTGAATTCATTAGTCATCCAGACCGGATTCCGCACGATCCTGCCATGGACACCTTTTCCGATCTCGCCTTCTTCATCCTGCTGGTCAAGCGCGGCAGCCTGGCCGGCGCCGCGCAGCAGCTGGGCCTGACGCCCTCGGCGGCCAGCAAGCGCCTGGCCGCGCTGGAGGCCCGGCTGGGCGTGCGGCTGCTGAACCGCACCACGCGGCGGCTGTCGGTGACGCCCGAGGGCGAGGCCTATCTGGATCAGGGCGGGCGCATCCTGGCCGAACTGGAGGAACTGGAGCAGGGCCTGGGCGGTAGCCGCGTGGCGCCGCGCGGACTGCTGCGGGTGAATGCCACGCTGGGCTTCGGCCGCCGGCATATCGCGCCTGCCGTGGGCGATTTCCTGCAGGCGTATCCGGACGTCGAAATCCAGTTGCAACTGACCGATCGCGCGCTGAACCTGGCCGAGGAAGGATTCGACGTCGGCATCCTGGTAGGCGACCTGCCCGACGCCCGGCTCAACGCGCGCAAGCTCGCGCCGAACCGCCGGCTGCTGTGTGCGGCGCCGGCCTACCTGGCGCGCCATGGCGAACCGGCATCGCCACGCGCGCTGCAGCAGCACCGCTGCATCGTGATCCGCGAAAGCGAAACCGCGTACGGCACCTGGCATCTGCAGGCGGCCGGACGCCAGGAGACGGTCAAGGTGCGCGGGACGGCAGCCACCAACGACGGCGAGGTGGCCGTGAACTGGGCGCTGCAGGGGCACGGCATCCTGCTCCGATCCGAATGGGAGGTGGCTCCGCTGCTGCGCTCCGGGCGGCTCCGGCAGGTGCTGCCCGAATGGTCGGCGCCGCCGGCCGATATCTACGCGGTGTATCTCTCGCGCGACAAGCTGTCAGCCCGCGTGCGCGCATTCGTCGATTTCATGGCCGAGCATTTTGGCGGTTACGACACGGCGGCCGACTATCACGGCTGGTAGCGGGCCCCGCGCGGGGAACAACAACCTTCTGGCCGCCATGGTTGTCAGATAACTGTCGGCGCACGGCTGCTACCCTAGCCACTGCCTTCCTTACCGCCTTACGGATCCAGCCATGCACACCCGCAATTTCTCGACGTGGACCCATTCCCACGTCTTCGACACCGGCAACCAGGCCGCCGAACGCGGCACCCGCCTGGTGATGTGGATCACGCTGGCGATGATGGCGATCGAGATCGCCGCCGGCCTGGGCTTCAATTCGATGGCGCTGCTGGCCGACGGCTGGCATATGAGTTCGCACGCGGTCGCCATCGGCCTGTCGGCGTTTGCCTATGCGGCCGCCCGGCGGCTGGCGCAGGACGCGCGCTTCACGTTCGGCACGTGGAAGATCGAGGTGCTGGCCGCCTTTGCCAGCGCCGTGTTCCTGCTGGGCGTGGCTGGCCTGATGGCCTTCGGGTCGGTCGAACGGCTGTTCAGCCCGGCGCCGATCCACTACCGCGAAGCCATGGCCGTGACCGCCATCGGCCTGCTGGTCAACCTGGGCTGCGCGTTGATCCTGGGCGGCGCCCATCATGGGCACGGACATGACCACGGGCACGATCACCACCATGACCACGGGCACGACCACGGCCACCAGCATCATGACATCAACCTGCGTTCTGCCTACCTGCACGTGATTGCCGACGCCGCCACGTCGGTGCTGGCAATCGTGGCGCTGGCCGGCGGCTGGTGGCTGGGCTGGAACTGGCTCGATCCGGTGATGGGTCTGGTGGGCGCCGTGCTGGTGGGCCGCTGGGCCATTGGCCTGCTGCGCCAGAGTGGCACGGTGCTGCTGGACCGCGAGATGGACCACCCCGTGGTGGAAGAGGTACGCGAAGTGCTCGACGGATTCGCCCACGGCGAAGGCCACACGCGCGTGGCAGACCTGCACGTCTGGCGCGTGGGGCGCGAGCAGTTTGCCTGTATCGCCAGCCTGGTCACGCACGACGCCACCCTGACGCCGCAAAGGGTGCGGCAGGCCCTGTCAATCCACGAGGAACTGGTGCACGTGAGCGTCGAGATCAACCAGTGCGACGATGGCCCGGCACCAGGCCGGCCCCCGCATCGCCACTAGTTCGCTGACCGGCTCAGGGCTGCAGCAGGATCGCGCCGGTCGTCTCGCGGCGCTCCGCCGCTTCGTGGGCGTGCGCCACATCGGCCAGCGGGAAGCGTGCGCCGATATCGACCTTCACATGACCTGCGGCGATGGCATCGAACAGGTCTTTGGCATTGGCGCGGAAGCGCGTTGCATCGGCGTTGTGCGGAAACACGGACGGCCGGGTCAGGAACAGGCAGCCCTTCTTGTTGAGCAGTTCGGGCTCGATGGCCGGTGCCGGCCCCGACGCCGCGCCGTACAGCACCACCATGCCGAAGGTCTGCGCGCAGTCGAGCGAACCCAGGAAGGTGTCCTTGCCCACGGCATCGTAGACCACGGTCACGCCGCGCCCATCCGTGGCATCGCGCACCTGCTTGACCCAGTCGCCATGGCTGTAGTCGATGGCGATATCGCAACCTGCCGCCCGCGCGCGCTCGCACTTGGCCGCCGAGCCGGCCGTGCCGATCACGCGCGCACCGAGCGCCCTGGCCCAGCCGCTGAGGATCTGGCCCACGCCGCCGGCCGCCGCATGCACCAGCACCGTATCGCCGGGCTTCACCGCGTGGGTGTGGCGTACCAGGTACTGCGCGGTCATGCCTTTGAAGATGGTGGCCGCGGCCTGTTCGTCGCTGACGTTGCCGGGCAGCTTGACGAGCTTGTCAGCGGCCACGTTGCGCCCCTCCGAATAGGCGCCCAGGCCGGCATTCATATAGGCCACGCGGTCACCCACGGCCACATCGGTCACGCCCTGGCCAACGGCCTCCACCACGCCGGCAGCCTCGAAGCCGAGCCCGGTGCCGGCCGGCAGCGGATAGGCGCCACGGCGCTGGTAGATATCGATGAAATTGAAGCCGATTGCCGTGTGCCGCACGCGCGCCTCGCCGGGGCCCGGCTCCGGCAGTTCTACCGATTCCAGCCGCATGACCTGCGGCAAACCAAATTCGTGAAGGCGGATGGCGCGGACGGTCGTCGGCATGGGGTCTCCTCGATGCGCTGGCAGAAAGTGAAGGCCCGATTATTGACGCTTTTGCGAAACCTTGCCGGCACTCACCCCAGTTCGGCGCTCATGCACAGCGCGCTGGTATCGCGCAGCCGCCTGAACTCCTGGCTCTCCAACACCTCGGTCGGCAGCTTGGACGCATGAATCAGCGAGAAACCGTAGCGCGCGAAGTAGCTTGGACAGGTGGACGTGAGCAAGACCGCGCGTCGGCTGCCATTGGCGCGCGCCCGCATCATCACGGCGTGTACCAGATGGCTGGCAACACCCTGGTCGCGCCATTCGCGCAGCACGGCCACCGATCGGATAATCGCCGTATCGCCAAAAAGCTCGGCACAAGCGCAACCCACCAGTTGCGCATCGAGCACGGCCACATGAAATTCGCCGACGAGTCGCGGCAGGTCGTCCACCGGCAAGCCGCACCGCTCAAGAACGGTGCCGATGGCGAGCGTATCCGAAGGCTGAGCCATACGGATTCGCATGTCTTTAATCATTTGGAGCCTCTGTTTCTCTCATCACGTTGCGACGGATACGCCATGGAAGCCCTGCATGGTGAAACCTGGTGCGCCAACTGCCGTGCGCCAACGACCGGTAGTCGTACGACAACGGCACCAAAGAGAGCGGTGAATTGCTGACGATTGGTGCATGCGCGCCTCACAGTATCGCAATCGCGTCCGAGTTTCCAGAGGGAAATCACCGGATGCGACGCGTGCCATGCACAGTAAAAAAACGAGCATGAAATGCGCCAGGCCCGCCAGTCAGTATCGGCGTGTTTCGTGAAGAAAATACGTGCGCGAGAAAACGTCGCAAGCGATGCGGCGTCAGCGGAAAACCGCGAGAGAAACCGAAGGAAAATCAGGGAGTGGAGGCGGGGATACGGAATCGAACCGTCGTAAACGGCTTTGCAGGCCGTCGCATAACCACTCTGCCACCCCGCCCCGGGATGCCGGCCCGGACGGGCCGATCAGTGGTGCGGGGCGCAGTGTAGCCGAACTGGGAAAAGTCTGCAGGGCGTGGGTCCGTTCTGCCTGCGAAGCCACGCGGCGCCACGACCCGGCGGCCGGGCTACTCCTCCGGGCTGCCCATGGCCGACTGCAGGTAGTTCTGCACACCAACCTTGCCGACCAGCTCGATCTGGGTCTGCAGCCAGTCGATATGGTCTTCGGTGTCATCCAGGATGTCGGTGACGATCTGGCGCGAGACATAGTCGCCCACCGATTCGAAATACTTGATCGCTTCCTTCAGGCTGGCTTGCGACACCAGTTCGAGCTTGAGATCGCAGCCGAGCATTTCCTCGGTGTTCTCGCCAATCATCAGCTTGTCCAGGTCCTGCAGATTGGGCAGGCCGTCGAGCATGAGAATTCGTTCGATCAGCCGATCGGCATGCTTCATTTCCTCGATCGACTCGTCGTACTCATGTTTGCCCAGCGCCTGGAGCCCCCAATGGCGATACATGCGGGCATGCAGAAAATACTGGTTGATTGCCGTCAGTTCGTGCTTGAGCTGACCGTTGAGCAACTGAATTACCTTCTTGTCTGCTTTCATGACCTTGATCCCCAATACGTCCCGGCGACGATTTTCATGGTAATCCCCCGCTCCGGAACTTCAAGCCCGGCGCGGCTTTCCGGGCGGCCATCGATGAAAGAATGGCAAAATGCCTCGCAACGATGATTATGCGAGTGATACTGATTCCGATTTCGAGAAAATAAAAAGGCGCCTCTCAATGGAGGCGCCTTGCGTCATATTGACCGGGTCATTCATTCGCCGCTCGCGCGATAGCGATTGCGCAGATCCCGAATCAGGTCGTGATTACGCAGCACGCCCTGGTATTGCCGCTCGATCAGCGCGCGAATATCGAAACTGAGATCGGTTTCCTGCAGCGCATCGGCATATTTCTTCTTGGCAACGTCCTCGCCCTTCTCGGTCTCTTCCAGAATGGCCAGGTCGGAACGATCCGATACCGCCGTACGCAGGCTGATCCAGCCTCGATGCAGCGCGCCAGCCATGCTGCCGTGGTCTTCAGGCTTGCCACCCAACGCGGCAACCTGGCCCTGGAGTTCGCGCACTGCAGCGCCAATCTCGGTGGCCCGGCTTGAAAACAGAGTCTTCAGTTCCGGGTTCTTGGCATCGTCGGCAGCCTTGCGAAACCCTTCCTCGCCATCGCGCGAGACTTCGATCAGGTCGTTAAGCACAGAGACGTTGTTGTCAGCCATGACGGACTCCTCTCATCACAACGCGCGCGCACCGCGCGACGCGCATGGAACATCCCGCGCGGCGCATGAAGCGGCGCGGCCCTTTATTCCAAGATAGAAGAGTGGCCCCCGCCGGGCTGTCGGGGGGCCTCGCAAGGCGTTGTCGGCCTATGCCTACAGGCCAGCAACGTGCCGGGTGCGTGCAGGGTCAGTCCAGCAAGTGACCCATGCGCGACCGCTTGGTCGCGAGATACTTTTCGTTTTCGGAGTTGGACGGCACGATGTGACGCATCTGCTCCGTCACCCGGATGCCCGCGTCTTCCAGCGCCTTGATCTTGATGGGATTGTTGCTCATCAGCCGAACCGACGAGACGCCCCACTGGCGCAGGAAATCGGCGGCAAACGCATAGGTCCGCGAATCGATCGCCTGGCCCAGCGCCAGGTTGGCGTCGACGGTATCCAGGCCGGTGTCCTGCAGCGCATAGGCGCGGATCTTGTTCGACAGGCCAATGCCGCGGCCTTCATGCCCGCGCAGGTACAGCAGAACGCCGCGGCCTTCCTCTGCAATCTTTTTCATGGCCAGGTCAAGCTGCTCGCCACAGTCGCAGCGGCACGAGCCGAACACATCGCCGGTCAGGCACTCGGAATGCAGGCGCAACAGCACGTCCTCGCCCGAGATGTCGCCCATCGAGAGCGCAAGATGTTCTGTGCCGGTGTCCACGCCCTGGAAGGCATGGGCGGTGAATTGGCCATAGCGGGTCGGCAGACGGGCGGAGCCGATCAGCTCACTTTCTAGGTCTTTCATATTGATGTTCACTGGAGGCGCCATGGGGCCCGCGGGGCATGATGCAGGCGCGGGGCAGGCGCGCCACGGAGCGCCGATTGGGAGAGGCGCCGACGCGGCATGCCGGCAAGGATACCGCGAAATGCATTCCGCCATCCGCCGAGGGGTTACCGGGCGGTAGGCCGCCCATGGCCCGGGGCGGGTTCAATCGGGGACAAACAGCCCACTGGAACGCGCGCGCCGGACGCGAACCGGCTGGTTGTTCCGGCCAATCAGGGCAAAGCGGTATCTGAACTCGGCCGGCGTCAGGACTGCCGTATCGGGCACATGCCTGCGGCAACGATAGCGCTGGATGCCCCGCTCGGTCAGGAGGAAATCCAGGCGTTGGCGCCAGGAGGCTTGGACGAGCTCGTGCTGCAGGACCGGGTCGATATAGCCGATGGCGTCTTCAAGCATGCCAAGTAGCCGTTTTAGCCTGCGAATGCTGTCAGCCTGGCTCCGGGAGGCAAACTCAATGATCCTCGCGGGATTCTTCGCATCCTTGATCGCACGAAATTTCCACAGCGGCTCGTGGTGGGCAAGACGGTTCCTGAAACCGTGAAGCTCGAAGACGAACTCCAGCGCCGCCCTGCGCGTTCGTACATCGCTCCACAACAATGCTGACGCGCTGAGCGGATGAAATGGAAACACGGCGGGCAGGATGCGCGAGGCGTGCGCAGCAGCGACGTTGTGGAGTACCACGGGCCAGAATCCGAAAGAAAGGCTTGCCACGATTTCGTCTGGGCCGAGGTTACTCCCATGGCGCCGCTCACGAACCTCGTCGACCTTCCTTCGGGACGCCTGCTTCAGGGACTTCCATATCAAGTCGTACCAGTGACAACTCTCGCTTTCACCCTTGCTGTAGAACAGCGACATCTCCCGGTGGACGCTGTTGCGTACTGCAATTTCAAAGTACGCAAGGTGCGACGCAAAACATGAAGAGACTTCGCCATTCCACAAGTACAAGCCAATGGCCTCGTCCATCGTATCTAGTTTGAAATAGTCCTTGTAGTTGTTCAGGCGTGGCAGGGAAACGACGCGTTCGAAGTTGTCGGGAGATGGAGTCCGCATGGCGTTGACATGGTCCAGAGGAGCTACTAGGATTCGTTCCGGCGCGTCGATCGGCATACCCCGCAAGGGCGCCCCGGCGTAAGGAGTAAAAGGCCTCCCAATCGGGAGGCCTTTTGCTTTGTAGCGCGCCGGAAATGCCGCGACTATGAGACAACGGCGCAATCGCAAAAGGATTTGCGTGGGCACCGCCCTACTGTCAGATCCGCCGGAAGATCACCCCCGATACAGCGCCTCCAGCACCGGCAGGTTGCCTTCGCCAAATCCATGGTGGCCGTCGCGCTGGACGATCTCGAAGAAGAACTCGCCTGCCTCGCGCTTCGCGAATGCCTGCAGGAATTGCTCGGGGCCGTTGTCGGGTCGTACGGCGCCGTCGGCCAGGATGCCATGGCGGCGCAGCGCGTCGACGTCCAGCCGATGTCCCGGCAGCCGGGCGTCCAGCGTGTCGTAGTAGGACGCAGGCGGCTCCACGAACGACACGCCGTTGCGTGCCAGCATGCCCGCGCTGGCTACCAGGTCATCTGTCGCCAGCGCGATGTGCTGGATGCCCTCGCCATGGGCATCAGACAGGTAGTGACGCATCTGGTCATGGCGCGGGGTGCCCTTCTCGTACAACGGGATGCGGATCTGGCCGCACGGCGACAGCAGCACGCGCGCGTCGCTGGCCAGTTGCCATTGCGGATTGACCTCGTGGATCTCGCGGAACCCGAGCACGCGGCGATAGAAATCCATCCATTCATCGAGATGCCCGGCATCCACCGCCTGGGCCAGATGGTCCACGCGCTGCAAGCCTGCATCGGCATGCGGCGACGCTGGTGGCAAGGGGCGGAAGTCGACGTCGTAGATCGAGATATCGCCTACGTCGCCGGGCCGGCCCTCCTTGCCGCGCCAGCGGTCCACAAAGTAGATCAGGGACTGGCCGATGCCCTGGATTGCCGGGATGTTGAGTTCCATGGGCCCGACGGTGCCGCCCTCGAACGGCCACGCGCCCGCCTCCACCGCACGCGCGTAGGCGGCTGCGGCGTCCTGCACGCGCAGTCCCAGCGCGCAGATCGACAGGCCGTATTCCGACGCATAGCGCACCGCAAACGAGTCGGGCTCGGCATCGACGATGAAATTCATCTCGCCCTGCCGGTATAGCCGCACGTTCTTGTGCCGATGCTGCGCAATCGCAGAAAAGCCAAAACGTTCGAAGGTCCGGCCAAGCTGGACGGGGTCGGGCGACGCGAATTCGATGAATTCGTAGCCCTGGATGCCCAGCGGATTGTCCCAGGTCTCGAAGCCATCCACGTTGGGCGCGAACACGTTGGAGGCGGCGTCTGTCATGGTCTTTCCTGTACGAATATGGGCATGCCGATCATGCCTGCTGCGGCTTGCAGGCACCCCTCCGTAGAAACCCCAGCTCCGGTCATTGATCGCCCATCGACGTTCATTAATCGCGCGAAGTCGGCTTCAGTACGCTTGGCCCCGGGGGCCCCGCGCTACTACTGTTACGTCATGACAAGGCCCCCGGCGGCCACGCATAGACAGATCGCACGACGATCCCCTGACGACCACCTTCGCCCCCGACCTCCCATGATCAATGGCAAGACACTTCTCATCGCGCACCTCGGCTATCCGACCGAGTCCTTCAAGGCACCGATGATCTACAACCCCTGGTTCGCCAGCCAGGGGATCAACGCCGTGGTGATGCCGATGGGCGTCCGGCCCGACGACTATCCCGCCTTCTTCCGCGCGCTGTTCCGCCTCACGAATATCCGGGGGGCGCTGGTCACGATGCCGCACAAGGTGACCACCGTCGAACTGGTTGATGAACTCACGCCCACCGCGCGCATCGCCGGCGCATGCAATGCCGTGCTGCTGCGCGATGACGGCAAGCTCGTGGGCGACCAGTTCGACGGCGCCGGGTTCGTCAACGGCATCCGCCGCAAGGGCTGCCAACTGCCCGGCGCCCGCGCGATGGTGTCCGGATGCGGCGGGGTCGGCTCGGCCATCGCCGCATCGCTGGCGGCCGCCGGTGTGGCCGAACTGGCGCTGTTCGACACCCGCGAGGCATCGGCAGACGCGCTGCGCCAACGTCTGTCCGCCCACTATCCGGCCTTGCGCGTGCTCACGGGGCGCAACGATCCGCATGGCTACGACGTGGTGGTCAACGCCACACCGCTCGGCATGAACCCCGGCGACCCGCTGCCGTTCGACGTGTTGCGCATCGCGCCGGGCGCAACCGTCGGCGAAGTCGTGATGAAGTCCGAATACACGCCGTTCCTGGAGGCCGCCGCAGCACGCGGCTGCAAGGTCCAGGTCGGCACCGACATGCTGTTCGAGATGATCCCGGCCTACCTGGAATTCTTCGGCTTCGGCACCGCCACGCCCGATGCCCTGCGCGAGGTCGCCACCATCCGCTACTGATGGCGCCGCGCCAACCCACTACACAAACATCACCCATCCACGGTGGAGACAGAAAGATGACAACCATTCACAAGCCGCTGGCCGCGCCCCCCGCCACCGACGGCTCGATGCTGGGCAAGATCCGCGCAAGCATGGCGATCGGCAAGGTGCGCTGGGGCATGCTGGCCTTGGTGTTCTTCGCCACCACGCTCAACTACATCGACCGCGCGGCGCTGGGCGTGCTGCAGCCGGTGCTTGCCAAGGCCATGTCCTGGACGGCGCAGGACTATGCCAATATCAATTTCTGGTTCCAGGTGGGCTATGCGATCGGCTTCGCGCTGCAGGGTCGATTCATCGACATGGTCGGCGTCAAGCGCGCCTTTGCACTGGCGGTACTGCTGTGGAGCATCGCCTGCGGCGCGCACGCGTTCGCGGCCAGTGCGGTGGGCTTCATGATCTGCCGCTTCTTCCTGGGGCTGACCGAGGCCGCCAACTACCCGGCCTGCGTCAAGACCACGCGCATGTGGTTTCCGGCTGGGGAACGGGCCATGGCCACGGGCATCTTCAATGCCGGCACCAATGTCGGCGCGATGCTCACGCCCGTCATGCTGCCGCTGATCCTGCAGGCCTGGGGCTGGCAGGCGGCGTTCCTGGCGGTGGGCTCGCTGGGTGCCATCTGGCTGGTGTTCTGGTGGCTCAAATACGCCAACCCCGACCAGCATCCCACGGTCAGCGCCGCAGAGCTGGCCCATGTCACCCGCGACACCGAGCCCGCTCCGCAACGCATTCCGTACTCGCGCATCCTGCGCATGCGCGGCACCTGGGCCTTTGCACTGGCCTATGCCATCACCGCACCGGTGTTCTGGTTCTATCTCTACTGGCTGCCGCCGTTCCTGAACCAGCAGTACCAGCTTGGCATCAGCGTCACGCAGATGGGCATTCCGCTGATCGTGATCTACCTGTCGGCCGATATCGGCAGCGTCGGCGGCGGTGCGCTGTCGTCATGGCTGATCAGCCATGGCATGCCGGCCGTCAAGGCCCGGCTGCTGTCGATGCTGATCTTCGCGGTGTGCATCGCTTCGATCGTATTCGCGGCCGGCGCCAGCAGCCTGTGGATGGCAGTGGCCGCCATCTCGGTCGCCATCGGCGCCCACCAGGCGTGGACGGCCAATATCTGGAGCATGGTGATGGACTACACGCCCAAGCACGTCATCAGCTCGGTGTTCGGCTTCGGCGGCATGATCGGCGCCGTCGGCGGCATGTTCATGACGCAGCTGGTTGGCTATGTGCTCACCGCCACCCACAACAACTACGCCGTGCTGTTCACGATGATTCCCTGCGCGTACTTCATCGCGCTGGCCTGGATGTTCCTGATGGCCCCCCGCCAGGTGCCCACGGAATAACCGCCCCTTCAACGCACGGGAACCTACCCTCAGGGAATCTCCATGAAGAAGCAACTGATGACGCTGCTCGCGTGTGGCGCGGGCAGTGCGGGGGCGTTCGCCCAGACCACCGGCGGCGTGACGCTGTACGGCCTGCTCGACACCACCATCCGCTACAGCACGAACGAGGACGCCGCGGGCCACGGCAAGGTGCAGATGACCGATGGCGTGCTGACCGGCAGCCGCTGGGGCATTCGCGGCACCGAGGACCTTGGCAACAACCTCAAGGCCTGGTTCATCCTGGAGTCGGGCTTCAACCCGGAGGTCGGCACCAGCCAGCAGGGCGGCCGGCTGTTTGGCCGCACGGCCGTGGTGGGCTTCGACGGCGACTACGGCAAGCTGGCGCTGGGCCGCCGGTACACGCTGGCGCACGAAGTGTTGTCGTCCTACGAGGCCATGGCCTTTGCCAACAACTCCATCGTCGGCTACCAGGGCGGCAACTACACCGGCCTGCGTTACGACAACACGCTCAAGTACATCAAGAGCTTTGGGGGGCTGCAGGTGGCCGCCGCGTACACGTTCGGCGAGGTGCCGGGCAGCATCAAGAACAGCTCGGCCGCGGCAGGGTCGCTGGTCTACAGCTACGGCCCGTGGGAAGTGGGCACGGTCTACCAGCAGACGCAGAACGTGACATCGGCATTCTTCGGCGCGGTGCCGGCCGCGCAGGCCAGCAAGCAGACCGTCTGGGGCCTGGGCGGAACGTACAAGGGCACCCGCGCGCAGTATTACCTGGGCTATACGAACAACCGGCTCGACGTGGCCGATTATCGCAACAACGTCGGCTATATCGGCGCGAGGTATTCGATCACCGATGCGCTGAGCTTCATTGGCACGCTGCAGTACGACTGGCTCAAGCACGCCGGACAGGGCGGCAAGCGGCTGACCACGGCCGGCATGCTCGACTACGCGTTCAGCAAGCGCACCGATGTCTATGTCGAGGTGGACTACACCCATCTGCAGGGACAGTGGATCGCCCTGAACAGCTCGCCGAACTTCGCCAACAGCGGCAATACCTACGGCAATGCCACGCGGCTTGGCGTGATGGCCGGCGTGCGGCACAAGTTCTGACCGGGGCGGATGCACGGACTGCCGCGCGGCCGGCAGTGCCCCCCTCGCCGGTGGCTGGCGCGCTGGACGGCCGTGGCGTATCGTTGCCCACTTGCGCCAGCCAACCGGCCGCCCCCCGCCCACCCGCCGCCATCATGGATACCCCGAACGCGCCGAACGCGCCGAACGCGAACAACGATCCGTTCCTGAGGGATCTCCGCCTGTTCTGCACCGTTGCGCGGCGTGCCAGCTTTATCGCCGCCGCCAACGACATGGGCCTGTCGCCAGCGCACGTCAGCAAGCGCATCGCCATGCTGGAAGCCATGCTCGGCGCCCGGCTGTTCCACCGCACCACGCGGCGCGTCAGCGTGACGGCCGAAGGCGAGAACGCGTTCGTATGGGCGCGCAAGATCCTCGAAGACGTGGACGGCATGCTCGAATCGGTCGGCAGCCACGCCGATGCGGCGCCGCGCGGGCTGCTGCGCATCGCCACCAGCCTGCGCCTGGGGCGGCGGCACGTGGCGCCGGTGCTCGCCATGCTGCGGCGCCAGCATCCGGGCCTGGAGGTCTGGCTGGAACTGCTCGACCGCCGGGTGGACCTGATTGGCGAGAACTTCGATATCGACATCCGCATCGGCGAGGTGGAGGAACCCCACCTGATTGCCACGCGCATCGCCCCCGGCCAACGCATCCTGTGCGCCGCGCCGGCCTATGTGGCCCAGCGGGGACTCCCTGCCGAACCGGCCGACCTTGCCCAGCACGACTGCCTGCTGCTGCGCGAACGCGACCAGGCATTCGGCGTCTGGCGCCTGCAGGCAGAGGCCCGCAGCGCCACGGTCAAGGTCACGGGGCCGATGGCCTCGAACCACAGCGACGTCACGCGCCAGTGGGCGCACGACGGCTTTGGCATCATCATGGCGTCGGCCTGGGACGTCGCCGACAGCCTGCGCGCCGGCGAACTGGTGCGCGTGCTGCCCGACTGGCATCTGCCAGCTGATATCTGGGCCGTGACCAGCGCACGGGCATCGGTGTCGCCGCGCATGCGGGTCTGCCTGGACTTCCTGCGCACACACCTGACCGAAGGCCCCTATTCGCTGCGCAACACGCCGGGCGATGCCTGACGGCGGCTGACGGCGGCAAACGAAGGCCGACGGCGCCTGAAGGCTACCCGCAGCCCTACAGCACGCGCATGATCGACAGCGCCGTGTCCTGCAGCACGTTCAGCACGCGCCCCAGCGCCTGCTCGGCTGTCTCGTCGCCAATCTGCATGTTGACCGACAATGCGGCGATAACGCGTCCGTGGCGGTCGCGCAGCGGCACGGCCACGCCGCGCACGCCGATCTGCAACTGCTGCTCCACCACCGCGTAGCCCTGCGCGCCGGCCTTGCGGATGTCCTGCAGCAGTCGGTCGTGCTGCAGGATCGTGTACGGCGTATAGGGCGTCAGCACCACGGTTTCCAGCCAGTTCCGCACGTTCTCCTCGGGCAGCGACGCCAGCATCATCACGCCGGCCGACGCCAGCGGCGCGGGCACGCGCGCCCCCAGCACGAAGCCCGTGCTCATCACGCGGCTGGTGCTGGTTCGCGAGATGAAGACCAGCTCCCAATCATCGAGCACGCTCAGATAGGCGGCCTCGCCCACGGCGGCCGTGATCTGCTGCAGGAACGGCTGCACCGCACGCGGCAGCCGCGCCGAATCGAAATAGGACCAGCCCACCTTGAGCACGCGCGGCGTCAGACTGAACAGCGTGCCTTCGCTGGTGGTGTAGCCCAGGTGCTCCAGCGTCAGCAGGTAGCGCCGGGCCGCCGTACGCGTCAGCCCCGTCAGCTGCGCGGCCTGCGTTGGCGTCAGCCGGGGATGGTCGTTGTCGAAGGCCTCCAGGATGGCCAGCCCCTTTTCCAGCCCGGCGATCCAGTCGCGCCGGTTCAGCGGTTCTTCGCTCATGGTGTAAACCCGTAGTCTGCGCGGCAGTCGATCATGATGGCGCGATTGTCGCACGCAGCGGCGCGAATAGTGGTTGTTCGGTCTACGGGCGGCGCCTAACCTGCCTCTGTCGCCGCCTTGCCACCGCTGTTTTCCATCCGATTGCCATGCGCCACCCTCGCCGCCACGCCACGTCCATCGCTACCGTCTCCCTGTCCGGCACCCTGCCGGAAAAGCTTGAAGCCGCCGCCGCCGCCGGGTTCGACGGCGTCGAGATCTTCGCCAAGGACTTGCAGGATTTCTCCGGCACCGCCGCGGACATTCGCCGCTACGCGGCGAGTCTGCATCTCGACCTCCTGATGTACCAGCCGTTTCGCGATTTCGAGGGCATGCCGGCCAGCCAGTTCGACGGCAATATGGCGCGGGCGGCACAGGCGTTCGACGCCATGGAGGCACTGGGCACGGATCTGCTGCTGGTGTGCAGCAACGTGCAGGAAACCGCCAGCGACGATCCGGAACGCGCGGCGGCCGACCTGTGGCAACTGGCCGAGGCCGCCGGGCAGCGCGGCCTGCGCATCGGCTACGAGGCGCTGGCCTGGGGCCGTCATGTGCGCCACTGGCGCCAGGCCTGGGATATCGTCCAGCGTGCCGGCCACCCGGCGCTGGGCCTGATCCTGGACAGCTTCCACACACTGGCGCTGGCCGCGTCGCAGGACGAACCGGTGGCCGAAGCGCTGCGCGGCATCGACACCATCCCGGCCGAGCGCCTGTTCTTCGTGCAACTGGCCGACGCGCCCCGCATGGCGCTGGACGTGCTGTCCTGGAGCCGGCACCACCGCAATTTCCCCGGCCAGGGCGAACTGGACGTAGCGGCCTTCTGCCGGGCCGTGCAGCGAACCGGCTATCGCGGCCCGCTGTCGCTGGAGATCTTCAACGACGTGTTCCGCCTGACCCCGCCGCTGCCGGTGGCACGCGACGGCCTGCGGTCGCTGCAGTGGATCGAAGACCAGGCTGCCGGATATCAGGCCGCCACCACCGCCACCCTGCGCTCGTAGAACATCGCCGCCGTGCCGCCCAGCCCGCTGACGGCAATCGCGGCCACGCCCAGCAGTGCCCAGCCGTCGGGCACGTAGCCGAAGATCAACCAGCCGCCGATCATGGCAAACGCGATCTGCAGGTAGAGGAACGGCGTCAGCACGGCCACCGGCGCGCGCGAATAGGCCAGGATCAGGAACAGGTGCCCCACCGTGCCAGCCAGGCCCATCGCGCCCAGCAGCAGCCAGTGGATGCCATCGAGATGGCCGGCCCAGCCCAGCGGCAGGGCCAGCGTCAGCGCCCCCGTGGCAATCAGGCCGGTCAGGAAATGGGTGGTGCCTGCGCCGTCGGCGCGCGTCAGCACGCTGGTAATCAGCTGATAGGCGGCGCTGGTCACGACGATGCCCAGCGGCAGCAGCATGGCGGGCTCGAACCCCGCCGCGCCCGGCCGCACCACCACGATGGCCCCGGCGAATCCGAGCAGCAGGAAGGCCCAGCGCAGCACCGACACATACTCGCCCAGCAGCGCCGCAGCCACCACGGCAATCACCATCGGCGTCAGCATGGCGACGGCCGTCACCTCGCCCACGGGCAGGTAGCGCAGGCTGAAATAGACGCACACGCTCGACAGCAGCAGCGTGGCGGCGCGCAGCACCTGCAGCACCAGCCGATGGGTGCGCAGCAGCGTCCGGCCGCGCCGGGGCAGCAATACCGCCCCCGTCAGCATCATCTGCACCGCGTAGCGCGCCCAGAGCGCCATGACCACCGGCACCGTGCCACTGATGATCTGCGTCATCGTATCGAGCGTGGCAAAGCACGCCACGGCGGCCGTCATCAACAGCACGCCGTGCAGGGTGGTGGAAGCAGGGGAAGTCATGACAGCCGGGAACGGAAGCGGGAGAGGTTCCGCCAGCTTACCTGCGGCCGGCACCGCCGATCATGTGCCGCAATGGCAGTAATGAGTGCGTTGCCAGCGAATAATCGCCGGACGGAATCTGGTATGAGAACGTGGCAGGACAAAGACAAAGGCCGCCCGAAGGCGGCCTTTCTGGCGATGGCTCGCTGGCCCGGGGGCGCGATAGCGAGCCTTGGCGGCGGGAATTACTCCACCGTCACCGATTTCGCCAGGTTGCGCGGCTTGTCCACGTCGGTACCCCGGGCGCAGGCCGTGTGATACGCCAGCAGTTGCAGCGGCACAACGTGCAGGATCGGCGACAGCGCGCCGTAGTGCTCGGGCATGCGGATCACCTGGATACCGTCCGACGACTGGATATGCGTGTCCGAGTCGGCAAACACGTAGAGGCGGCCGCCGCGTGCGCGCACTTCCTGGATGTTCGACTTCAGCTTTTCCAGCAGCGCGTCGTTCGGGGCCACCGTCACCACCGGCATGGCTTCCGTCACCAGCGCCAGCGGGCCGTGCTTCAGCTCGCCTGCCGGATACGCCTCGGCGTGGATGTACGAGATTTCCTTGAGCTTGAGCGCGCCTTCCAGGGCAATCGGGTAGTGCAGGCCACGGCCCAGGAACAGCGCGTTCTCGCGGCGGGCAAAGTCCTCCGACCAGGCGATGATCTGCGGCTCCAGCGCCAGCACGCCATGCAGCGCGGCGGGCAGGTGGCGCAGGTTGGTCAGTGCATCGGCTTCCTGCTGCTCGGTCAGGTGGCCGCGCACCTTGGCGAGCGCCAGCGTCAGCATGTACAGCGCGGCCAGCTGCGTCGTGAATGCCTTGGTCGATGCCACGCCGATTTCGGTGCCGGCACGCGTCAGGAAGCGCAGTTCCGTCTCGCGCACCATCGCGCTCGTCGCCACGTTGCAGACGGCCAGCGTATGCGTGTGGCCCAGCGAGCGGGCGTGGCGCAGCGCGGCCATCGTGTCGGCGGTCTCGCCCGATTGGGAGATCACCACCACCAGCGCACGCGGGTTCGGCACGGTGTCGCGGTAGCGGTATTCGCTTGCCACTTCCACTTGGGTCGGGATCCGGGCGATCGATTCCAGCCAGTACTTGGCCGTGCAGCCGGAGTAGTAGCTGGTGCCGCAGGCCAGGATCAGGATGCTGTCGATATCGGCAAACACCTGCGCGGCGCTCTCGCCGAACAGCTCCGGCGTGATGGCGGCGATGCCTTCCAGGGTATCGCCCAGCGCACGCGGCTGCTCGAAGATTTCCTTCTGCATGAAGTGGCGGAACGGGCCCAGTTCCACGGCGGCGGCATGCGCTTCCACCACGCGCTCCTCGCGCTGCACCTCGGCGTCATGCACGTCGCGGATCGTGGCGCCGGCGCGGGTCAGCTCGACCACGTCGCCCTCTTCCAGATAGATGATGCGGTTGGCGGTGCCGGCCACGGCCAGCGCATCCGATGCCAGGAACGACTCGTCGGTGCCCAGCGCCACCACCAGCGGCGAGCCGGCGCGCGCGCCGACCACCACATCGGGCTGGTCCTTCGCCACCACGGCAATCGCGTAGGCGCCATGCAGGCGCTTGGTCACTGCGCGCACCGAGCCGAACAGGTCGCCACGCGTGGCGCTGCTGGGGTACGTGTAGGCCTGGTGGATCAGGTGGGCCACCACTTCGGTATCGGTCTGCGACTCGAAACCGTAGCCCACGGCGCGCAGTTCCTCGCGCAGCGGCTCGTAGTTCTCGATGATGCCGTTATGCACCAGCGCAATGGTCTCGTCCGAGAAGTGCGGGTGCGCGTTGACGGTATCTGGCTTGCCATGGGTGGCCCAGCGCGTGTGGGCAATGCCCAGCTGGCCGCCCAGGCCCGACGACTGGGTCTGGGTGTCGAGGTCGGCCACGCGCGACACGGTACGCGCACGCTCCAGGATCGCGTCGCGCACCACGGCCACGCCGCAGGAGTCGTAGCCACGGTATTCCAGGCGACGCAGCCCTTCGACCAGGACGGGAACGATATTGCGGTGCGAAACCGCGCCGACGATGCCACACATAACTGAACCCCTTTATTTTTTCGGTTGCTTGACCGGACGCTGCCAGGCGTCGATCGTCATCTGTTTTGCGCGCGACAGCGTGAGCTTGTCGGCCGGCGCTTCCTTGGTCAACGTGGTGCCCGCGCCAATCGTCGCGCCACGGCGCACGGTAACAGGCGCCACCAGCTGCGTATCGGACCCGATGAAGACGTCGTCCTCGATCACGGTGCGGTGCTTGTTCACGCCATCGTAGTTGCAGGTAATCGTACCCGCACCGATGTTCACGCGCTGGCCGACGGTCGAATCGCCCACGTAGGCCAGATGGTTGGCCTTGCTGTGGCTGGCGATCTGGCTGTTCTTGACCTCGACGAAGTTGCCGATATGCACATCCTGGCCCAGCTCGGTGCCGGGGCGCAGGCGGGCGTAAGGGCCGATACGGCCATCCGGCCCGATCTTTGCTTCCTCGAAATGGCAGAACGGTTGCACGCGTGCGCCAGCGCCGACGGTGGTGTTGCGGATCACGCAGTGCGCACCGATGTGCACGCCATCTTCCAGGTGCACGCGGCCTTCGAACACGCAGCCTACGTCGATGGTCACGTCGCGGCCGCAGGTAAGCTGGCCCCGCACGTCGATACGCGCCGGATCCAGCAGCGTCACGCCCGCTTCAAGCAGGCGTTGGGCGATGTTGCGCTGGTGGATGCGTTCGATCTCGGCCAGCTGGACCTTGCTGTTGATGCCCAGCGTTTCCCACACTTCTGCGGGCTGGGACGACACGATCTCCACGCCGTCGGTGGCGGCGCGCTCGATGGTGTCGGTCAGGTAGTACTCGCCTTGGGCGTTGTCATTGCGCAGCGTGGACAGCCAGCGGCGCAGGTGGCCCGTCGGGCAGACGATGATGCCGGTGTTGATCTCGCGGATGGCGCGTTCTTCGTCGCTGGCATCCTTCTGTTCGACGATGCGTACGACATTGCCGGCGGCATCGCGCACAATACGGCCATAGCCGGAAGGGTCGGCCAGTTCGACGGTCAGCACGCCCAGGCGTTCGCTGCCGGCGGCCTGCACCAGGTGCTTGAGCGTGTCGGCCGACGTCAGCGGCACGTCGCCGTAGAGCACCAGCGTGGGCTGGGCGTCATCGAGCAGCGGCAGCGCCTGCATGACAGCGTGGCCGGTGCCCAGTTGCTGGGCCTGCTCGGCAAAGGCAACATCGTCGGCGCCCACCGCCTGGCGCACATGCTCGGCCCCGTGGCCGACCACGACGACCAGCCGGGACGGCGACAGCGTGCGGGCCGTGTCGAGCGCGTGGGCCAGCATCGGTTGGCCGGCTACCGGGTGCAGCACCTTGGGCAGCGCCGAGTTCATGCGCTTGCCCATGCCCGCGGCAAGAATGACGATATTCACAAGGAGGTTCCTAAGTGAGTGTGTCTGAGAAAAAGCTGAAGAATCCGGGCCTGGGAGCACTGTGGCCGATGTGGCTGAACCGTTGCCACGACTGGGCTGGCGGGCGATTTGGCGGCCCCGGAAACATGCGCGCCGATTCTAGCACGCGGGCCTGTGCCGCATCGGGTCGATCACCTCGCGTTACCGTTGTTCACATTTGGTCACGCGGCGTTTTTGCATGGTTTGCAGCATTTACCATGATTCTGGCGTTGGCTGGATGCAACGCCATGAAGCTGGGCTACCAGCAGGGCGACCGCCTGGCGTACTGGTGGGTGGATCGTTATGTCGATGTGTCCGACGCCCAGGAGCCGCCCACCAAGGAAGCCATTGCGCGCTTCTTTGCCTGGCACCGGCGCGCCCAGCTGCCCGAAATCGCCACGGTGCTGACGCGCGTGCGGGGCGAAGTCGGTGGCGAGGTCAGTCCGGCCATGGTCCGGCAGGTCCAGCAGGATTCCCAGCGCCTGGGCCGCCAGGCCTTTGACAATGCAGTACCCGACCTGGCCGACCTGATGCTGTCGCTGACGCCCGACCAGATCCAGCGGATGGAAAGCAAATTCGCCGAAAGCAACGCCAAATATCGCAAGGAATTCCTGAAATCCGACCCTGCGGCCCGCACCGACGCCCGCTTCGACAAGATCATGAGCTACGCCAAGCTGATCTACGGGTCGTTCTCCAATGACCAGGAACGGGCCATCCGGGACGCGATGGCGCCCTATATGCAGAGCGCCGACGCGCGGTACACCGAGCGCGTCAAGCGCCAGCAGGAATGGGTGGCCCTTGCCCGGGAACTGTCCACGATCCGTCCGCCCAAGCCCCAGGCCGAAGCCATGCTGCGCAAGTATGCCGACGACTGGCAACGGCCCGGCAGCGGCGAGCAGCGCAGTACCTCGGCCGGTGTGGACCTGACTGTCAGGATCGCCAATATGACCACACCCGAGCAGAAGGCGCATGCCGTCAAGCGCTTCGACGGCTGGATCAACGATACGCGTTCGCTGATGGCCGAAAGCGGCGTGTCGCCCCAGGCACCCCAGGCCGCCAGGTAACCGCCAGCCGGCCTGGCTCCATCAACGCAAAAGCCCCGGGCCATGCCACGGGGCTTTTTGCTCTGGCGCGACGGCGCGAATCAGGCCGCAGGCTGGCCCGCCGGCTCCGAAGCAGGGGCGGCTACAGGCTCAGAGGCTGCCTCGCCCGCCTTCTGGATCTTGTCGAAGCGCACGAATTCCATGCGATTCGGCTCGACGTTCCCGGTGAACTGAAGCGCCTGCTGGCTGAAGGTGGTCTCGCCGAACAGCGATGCCTCGTCGACCTTGGCCAGGCCGGTGGCCAGGCCCGTGAACGGGAACAGCTCGGTATCGGCCAGATGCGACGGCACCACATTGCGCAGCGCCGAGAAGATGTTGTCGATGCGGCCCGGGTGCTCGCGCTCCCACTGCTGCACCATCTCGCTCACCTTCTTGCGCTGCAGGTTTTCCTGCGAGCCGCACAGGTTGCACG
>Ga0209564_1000879_pt1 | contig 39962 bp, 35 predicted proteins | sample AraplaCol_mMF_r2_FD_184272 | JGI IMG/M metagenome (GOLD analysis project Ga0209564, IMG submission 184272) | Arabidopsis root microbial communities from North Carolina, USA - plate scrape MF_Col_mMF_r2 (SPAdes) (version 3) | ecosystem: Host-associated > Plants > Roots > Endosphere | place: USA...
TTGCCTCCGGTCGCCGTTCTCGCAGGCCGGGGTTTCCGGGAAGCTTGCCGCGCGCCTTCGCCGCCTTGATGCCGGCTTTGGTGCGTTCGGCGATCAGCGCCCGCTCGAGCTGGGCGACCGCGCCGAGAACCTGGAGGGAGAACATGCCCTGTGGCGTCGAGGTGTCGATCGGGTCGCGGATCGACCGGAAATGCACGCCGCGCTCCTCGAGGTCTTCTATCACCGCCAAGAGATGACTCACCGATCTGGCCAGCCGATCGAGGCGGACAACGACGAGGACGTCGCCCGCGGTGAGCTCGCCAAGCACTTTGGCCAAGACTGGGCGCGCGCGCGATGCCCCGGAGCCGTGCTCCTGATAGATCCGATCGCAGCCGGCGGCCCGCAGCTCATCGATTTGGGCATCGTGGACTTGGTCGTCGGTCGAGACGCGGGCGTAGCCGAACTGCCGCTTGAGGGGCTGTGGGACGTTAACGGTTTGTCGCTTCGCCATCGCGCTTTTAACGGCCTCGTTTCGAAGTGCTTTGTACAAATCAGAAATGCGTTAGAAATTACTCCGTTGCAAGCGTGTTTTATGCATCAAATTGAAGCCCGCCAGACTCAAATCGTTACCCGGGATGAGCAACGGGGCGTCCACAGTGGCAAACGCGCGTCAGCGGGCTTCTGTGGCGGAAACGTTGGAAAAATAGCGGTTTCGGAGATGGCCCACGAGAGAAGGGGCTGCTGAAACGGCATCGGAGCTCATCCGGTAAAGGGGACGGGCCATGTGCGCCGCGGCCGCGCGGCGAGTTCCGTCTTGGGGAGTCCGGTCATCCCGGGCTAACGCACCCGGGAAGCCCGGAAAACCAGGCGTTTCCGGTTATCCCGGACGACCGACATCAGGCGATTTGCGACTCCAAATCCATCACTATCGATACTGAGTACCTATCGATAGTGATACGATGAACTAGCGACGATACGCAGTGAGGAATACTAACTTTTAGATAGAGTTCGTTTAGCAAATCATTTACCATGATTTCAATGTCTTACGACTTCGGAAGGTTGCCAATCTCGACCCTGATGGAGCCAGCTTTTCGCGCCGGCATCGCCCTGACGCGCCTGGACGAGCGCATCGCCCGTTCCGAGATAGGCACGGGCTTCCTCGAACGCTCTCATTTTGCCGACGCCTGCGCCTCGCTCTGGATCGACGGCGAACTTGTCCATCTCGAAGACCTCGTCCTCCACGACAATGTCCGGGATATTCGCACTCCGACCCATGAACTGACCATCGCCCGGGACGTGCTGCGCACCCGTCGGCGCATTTGTGGCCAGCTGCCGGATTGGGCGCTGTCGGCCGACGGCGTTCGATCGCTGCGAAAGACAGCAGAGATTACCACGACCGAGACGGATCAGCCGCAGGCAACCCGCGCCGCCAGGCGCGTGGTTCCAACCGATCCGGAAGGGGAAGGGGAGGGGGAGGATGAAGACGACATCGGAAATCTCCCTGACGTTGATTACGCCGCCATCGATGCAGTACTCGCCCGATCGGAGGCGGCGATCGAGAACGCCACACGGACTGGCCGTGCCGACGCCAGCGCCGCGGCGGAAAAAGACCCGCTCGTTTACGAGCTCGACTGGGACGAGGATGCCCGCTTTGAGGAGTGGCGCGGTGTGCTGCGACAGGCTCAAGACTTGCCGACAGTGCTTCAGGCCATTGTCGCCCTCGATGCCTGGAACGAGCTTTCCGTCCTTCAGCATGCGCCCTGGCTCGGCCGGCTTTTGGCCGCCGCGATCCTGCGTCAGGCCGGCATTACAACCGGCACCCATGTCGCCGCCATCAATCTTGGCCTGAAAACCATCTCCGTCGATCGGCGCCGGCATCGTGATCGCGAAACCCGGCTGCTCGCCATCGCCCACGGTTTGCTGGCGGCCGCCGAGATCGGCATGAAAGAGCATGACCGGCTGGCGCTGGCGCGGCAGCTGATGCAGCGGAAGCTTGAAGGGCGACGGACCTCATCAAAGCTGCCGGAGTTGGTCGAGCTCGTCATGGCCAAACCGCTCATCTCGGCCGGCATGGTGGCGAAGGCGCTCGACCTCACGCCGCAAGCGGCTCGGCGCGTCGTGCAGGAGCTCGGCCTCCGCGAGATGACGGGCAGGGGGAGGTTTCGGGCGTGGGGGATTATCTGAAAGACTGTATCATTGGGACTGAGCGCAGCCGAAACAGCATGCCATGTCGAGCGGACTGGGAGCTTGCGTTACAAAAGCGTGCGGGCCGAGCAGACCGGCACAGTATGGTGCGCAAACTCCCTGGGCTTGATGCGCCTTTCAAAAATAGCAATTTTCTTTGAATCATCGGTGTGTTACCTCCTGATTTACTCGACGCGTTCGGCTGTGGACGGGCACTATCGCAGATAGCTAAATCTTCGAGATGACGCGTGCCAGCCATCACCCGAAGCTCGATATCTGCAACGTAGACTTTGGTGATGCATGCTTCGACTCCCAACCCGCGATGACTTAGCGTCGAGCAAACAGCTAGCAGGCGCGCTGGGCTGGAACGGGCTTGATGTCATGGACCGACGGGTCACGCGTGGCGGCACCGAACTAGACACAACCCGAGGCGTGATAGCCGGCCAACCTGCCGCGCTGTTCGCAGTGGTTAAGCATCGAAATGGCTATGACCCACTCGATAGCGCAGCTCTGTTTGGATACCATTCCGCACTTGACTGGGGACTTGTCGGTGACGAGGAAGGCCTCACCGTATTCAACACGCATTGGCTGAAGGAAAACGATTGGTATAAAGTTCCAACAATACCTTGGGACGAAGTTGGCGCTAACCGCTCGGTCCTTGAGGCCTTCGCCCCGGAGGCCATCCGCAGTCGCGATCTTCAGCGAATATCAGCGCGTTGGGTGGAGCCGACTGATTTTCTGATGCCTGTTGATGCGGCACTGGTCAATAGGCTGGATCGTTGGAGAGACGAAGCTCTAAAATACTCCGGCACTGCAAACCGCGTTGACGACTTATTGCAGGTTTTTTACGCGCAAATGTTCGTTCTTCGAACCGTCGAGGATCGGCATCTCATCGATGGGCTGGAACCGATGTCCAGTATCGTTCCCGCCCACGACAAAATCGATCGTCAAAAGTGGCAAACCCTCCAAAATGCCGCAAGAGAGAAAATTGGAAGTGATCTTTTCGATCAAGACGTTACTGCGCAGATCCCGGACCATGTGTTGGCAGGTGTTATCAGAGACCTGTATAAGCCATATGGTTTACCCGGCCGCGCCGCGAAGTATGATTTCTCCTGGATCGATGCCGACGTTCTCGGGCTGGCATATGAGAAGTATCTTGCCACCGTACTCCAGCCTACGTCGCTCCCCGTGCAGGTCGATCTTTTCCTTCCGCCAGAAAGAGGGGTCGAGAGACACAGCGTTAGGAAGGCGGCAGGGGCATACTACACACCAAAGTACGTTACCAATTATCTGTCAACGCGCTGCGTCGACGAATTTTTTGCGCAGCCCGGAGCTCACATACCTCGCGTGATCGACTTTGCGTGTGGTTCTGGATCTTTTCTGGTCGCGGCTGTTGACAAGATCCTCCGGCATCTCAAAGCACGTGACGCATCGAAGCCGTGGGCAAAAGAGTTGATCGAGGAAGGTTACATTGCGGGCGTTGATGTAGACGCCACTGCAGTCACCGCCGCTCGCCTACACTTATGGCAGAGGCTGCTGGAAGAGCCCGACGCGTTGCCGCTTCCTAATCTCACGAACGTCGTTGTCAAAGGCGACGGCCTTGATCGAAAGACTTGGGGCCATCTCGATAAACAGTACGATGTGGTTTTAGGAAATCCGCCATTTTTAGCGACCGCAATAATTCCTGGCCGGGAGCAACTTGAGGCGAATTTCGGCACTGCGACTGGCAGGTATGACTTCTCCTCGCTGTTCATTGAGCAGGCACTTCAGGTACTCAACGAAAAAGGCCTGTTAGGTTTGGTAATACCGAACCGGATCTTCAAAAATAAGAGTGCATCCTCAGTGAGAGCAATGCTCACGAGCGCCACGGATATTCTTAGCATCGTCGATTTTGGGACCAACAGGCCATTTGACGCCGATGCTTACGTTGGTTGCATCATCGCAAGGAAACTTGAGCCGGATCAGATTCACGCTGAAAAACTGAAAGTGGTCGAACTCCTGACCCTTGATGCTGAGTTCCTTACAGCAACTCTGCTAGATGCAGACAGGGACAAAACTGACTCGGCCGTGCTTCGATCGTATACCGCTCGACACCCTCGAGGGGGGCAACCATGGCATCTTCTGTCGGCGGCTGAGGAAATTGCGCGAATTCAGATTGAGGAGTTCTCCGTTGCCCTCGACAGCATCTCCTCTATACCGCAGGGTATTAGGACTGGGGCAAATGATTTTTTCTTTTTCGACGTTCAGTCGTCGGATGGGAAGCTGAGCAAAGTCGTAAACGGTCTGGGCGAGTCGGCTGTTCTTGAGGCCGAACTTCTTGAGCCATCTGTCTACGGGTCGCGCGTCGGCCGATACCAAGTAATACGGCCGGAAACGAGGCTGCTTTATCCCTATAGGAACAACGTCGCTTTATCCGAAGGGGAGTTGCAAGCAAACTACCCTCATGCGTGGGCTTACTTCTCAAGAAACAGGGAATTGCTGAGTTCAAGAGCCAGCTTGAAAAAGACCAACGGGCGTTTCTACGAGTTGGTGTGGCCGCGCGACGAACGTTGGCTGAGAAGTCCGAAATTGCTGATACGCGATCTAGCGCCCCAAACTGCATTCGCCGTAGACATTGCAGGAGAAGTCTTTCTGGTGAGTGGCACAGCCGTGGTACCGGAGGATCCTGAAGTAATTATGCCCTTGATGGCTTACTTGAATAGCGGTGTAATAGATGCGCTTGTTCGTCAAACGACTTCGCAGTTCCGAGGAAACTTTCAGAAGTTCGAACCGCAGCACATCCAAAACATACCTATAATTGATCGCTTCCTGGAGGATGAAAACTTTCAAGGGCAATTAGCAGATCTTTCAGATCGCGCAATTCGGTTGAAGGCGGCGGATCAGAGCCTTTCTGACGTTGAAGTCGAAATCGATGCGTTAATCGCGATGGCCTTCAATCAACGAGGGGTCAATTTGGTTCGCTGATGCCCATAATCAGTATTGACGGTGCAGAGTTGGATCTTCCACGAAATCTGGCGTTGCTAGACACAAATGTCCTCGTTGCTATTGGTGATGATCGAGATAATGATCATGAACAAGCCATGCTCGTTTTCGAAGAACTTTCTGAATATCAGTTTGGCGTTACCCCTCCAGTGATTCTAGAGACACTTGGCATGCTAACAAGTCGTCGTGGTCGAGAAACTGCGATCCGTATGGCACAGTGGATCCTTACTCCGGGAAACGTGATAGTCCTTCCTGCATTGCATCCGCCGACTGCTACTTCTGACGTAATCGGAATTCACGTTCATTCGATGAACAAATTTTCAATCGATTTTGTCGACAGTCACCTTATGCATGCAGCGGATTTGTTGACCAGCTCTTGGTCCCTAAAGCCTCATGCGCCAATCGTGACTTTTGATACGAAAGATTTCTTTAAGTGTGCGCCTGCGGGCTATCTATACAGTCTTTATGATATGCGAGAGCTAGATCTGGTAGTTTTCGCTTGAAGAACTGAGCGTCAGTAGTCGCCTAACCGCCGGGATGAACCGCGCCGCCAAATGTCACCAAGGTTGGGAAAGCGGCTAGGTCCTCGGACGGCAAACGTCTTTTCATTCTTGGAGAACACGGCCCTGATGCGATCAAGCCCTGGTCGCTCACGCAGGTGACGTTTGAGGACGGCAGGTTTGTGCATGAAAGCCAAGGCACTTTTTTCACTGTCGAGGGCGCGGAGAAAAATTTCGCATTGGCGCAAGGCGTGCCCTGGGAGGGTGGCGATACGTTTGATGACTTCGCGTGAGCCCAACTGAAATGCGTCGACGGTTCGATTCCGCTCAACAGTTCCATGTCTCTGGGCCCCTTTTGAAGTTAAAAAAGTTCTGTTCAACGATCGTGGTCAAGTATGAGTTTAAACCAACGCTCATAGTCATCCGGACGCTGCTCAACACCGTTATCAAGCCGTTCCACTTCTGATATGATTTTTTGAAATTGCTCATCAGGGAGTTTGTCTAACCGAAGAGCTATGGCCTCTGCGGCCTCTTCTCGACGCTTTGGGAATGCTTCCTTTATTCCAATGGCGAAATAGAGCGTGCGCATATCACTCGTGGTTGGTGCCACGACCCGTTTCTTCATAGCTTGAAGGAGGGGCTCTAGGTATTTCGACCGTTCAGTTGAGAAATTGATCGAGTTCGCAACTGGCTTACTGCGTGCTTGCTTAGCTGCTTTTTTCTGTTTCGTCATCGGCTTCGGACGTGCAGGGGTATATACCGAGGCAAGGTCACGAACGGCTTCTGCGATTTTGCCTCGCCCGCCGCTTTCTAGCTCGTTGATCACGGGCGACCAATCAGCCAGGCTATATTTCACGAACAATGTCGCGATTTCCTTTATCAAGGCTTGGCTCTTAGCAGTCATAGTCCGATCCTCGTCAAAATTTCCTTCCCCACCTCACCGAGCTCCTCCTTGCGGTTCGTTCTAGCGTTCTCAGTGAGAAAGATCGGCTTTCCTTGCCGAGCACCTGCGGGGTAGCTATCAGAATGACTAAGGTAGTGGCGGAACAGAGGAAGGTCATTAAGAGCCGCTTGATCGCGAACAAATTTTCGCGCACGCTTGTGTTCTGCAAGGTCCCGAACGTCATTGAAAAGAATGCCCGCAACAGACGGCTGGTTCTCTCGTGGATGGGTTTTCTCGAATTCTTTAAGAGACTTCAACAGTAGCGGCACGCCAATCGCCGAAAGGAACTCAGGTCGGACCGGCACGATGATTTGAGACGCCGCAAGGTAAGTTGCTGTCGATAGAATAGATTCGGTAGGTGCGCAATCGATAAGAATAAGATCATACCGTTCCCGAACGGAATCCAATGCGTCACGCAGAACGTGAGCGCGTTCAAGCGCTAAACGCATACTCCAGGCTAGATCGAGGCTCGCTGGAGCCAGATGCAAACAAGATCCGTCTTCCCAGTCTTTGACCTCCTGGATTAGAGCTTGAAATTCGCCAGAGGCTATCCCTTCGGGATGAAAAAGCTTCTCAATGGTAGGTGCCTCATTTTCAACCAACTCCTCGTACTTTTCGACCCCAAGGATGTATTGGCTAAGATTGAACTGAGGATCGAGATCGACCATCAATACTCGCAGATTGCGGTGGAATGCTGAATACCAGCCAAGGTTGGCGGCGACAGTGGACTTGCCCACGCCGCCCTTCATATTCATTACAGCGGCGACAATCGCATAACGACGATCCGTGGAGGCATCGCCCACCTCGTCGTCAACGAAGATCTCGATTCCTTCGCTTTCAGCCCAGTGAAGTATGGTTTCGCGCACCCAAACAGGCCCACTTCGCAAAGTGGCAGCGGGTTCCGGGAAATTTCCCTTCCTAGTGCGCCAATTCGCGACCACTTGTTTTGAAACACCGAGCATTTCGGCGATTTCGGCCACTCCGACCAAATCCACAGTTCACCCCACGCGCATTATGTTGTAAACAAAATACGAAAAATTGCACATGCCGTCAACGGCCCCGTTGACATCGGTCACAAATTCATATTTTGTAACCTTGCGTAAACAGAAGGGTCTGTGAAGGTCTATCTGATTTTCGTGGGGGTGGCCCCGGGAGAGGCGTACCTGTCCCGGGGTCCAGGGTGCTAACTTTTGAAGTCAGCTGCTATGGCTGCTGTTATGGGCTTGCCATGGCCGAATGTCAAGAATCCTTCGACTATGACGCTGAGATACTCGATAGGTTAGGGCTAGGCCTCTCACGGGCTCGGTTCCGGAGATATATGGCTGACGTCCATGATGACCCTGAGAGAGCGATACACTTCTACCTATGGAATGCTCGACTAGCGAAAGCCTTCTTGTTCCCGCTGCAAATCTGCGAGGTCGTAACCCGCAACGCAATCCATTCTGCCTTCTTGAAACGCTGGGGCGCGGATTGGGTTCTCGCGCCACCGTTTGCTCTCAATGAGTTTTCTCGAGATTCCCATAGCAGAACGGTTTCACGAGTTCATCGAAATGCCGAAGCCAACGGGCTTGCTTCTCCTACAGTTGACGATGTCGTCGCAGCTCTCACGTTTGATTTTTGGTCAAATCTGTTTCGTCATGATTATGATCCAGTACTTTGGAAGGATAGCGCTTTACTATCTGCCATCTTCCCCGAATTACCCGAGGGCGCTAGCCGGAGAGATATCCAGCTGTTAATGGCGTCGGTAAACCAGCTTCGAAACCGGATAGCTCATCACGAGCCTATATATAATCGCCAGGATCATGGTTCCAAGCTTAGCGAGATCCTGACTTTGATAGGGTATGTAAGCCGCCCAGTTCGGGAGTGGACTAGGCAACACTGCACCGTGATGCTCACGGCAAAAGCGCCACCAAACGTTCACTCCGCGGTACCTGGCCGCCCGCTGGCGCAGTCTAATTTGCGGAAACCGCAGATACTTGAACCCACAGCGAAGCTTGTGGAAGCTGTTCGTCTTATCGCCTCTTCAAAACCACCCGTAGCGCTGATAACCGACCCAGGCAGTGATTGTGGGTTCTTTGCCATCACCGCTGCCACCATAACAGCGTTTACGGCGGTGAAATTAGAGGCCGATGGAGGTCTGATCGATTTCGGTGAACATACGCTGCAGGATGTTGCTGCACACAGCAGTGTTAGCATCGGCCTGATAGACTACCGCAGTACCACAGGCGACGCGATGTCAAAATTCTATCCAAAGAAGGGTCAGAGAGTTGACCTTCTGGCGGTCCACGACAAGGGTGAGATTGTTGGCCTGCTTCAGCGTCCGGACGCCCGCTTCTGAAACGTTGACTCAAGGGCCCAGAAAACAAAGCGGCCCGAAATTCACGTGTTAGAAATTTAAAGCATTGGATTGACCCGTCCCGCCAGAGTTCAATGGCCGCTTTCGGGCGGAGCCGGCAACTGCCTCTCTGACCGATAAGGGGCGGCTCGTTGCTGTGATGTTCACCTTCTGGGCCAAAATGATCGCATAATGTATCTTCGGGAATTCTTTACGCAGACCGCGCCGACTCTGCGGGCGTCTGCCGATCAGGAGAGTCGGCCGTTGCGAATGGCTTGAAGCTCAGCGAGGAAGGCAGTTGCAACCTCGGTCGCTTCAGAGGCGTCCTCGGGAGCGACGTCCAGACCATGCGCAGCTCTGTTCATCGCGTGAAGGGCGCCGGTCATGGTTCGCTGTCCCGGCTCGGGGGATGGATGGCGGTCGCGCCGTTCGGCGGGATCAAGCAGTCAGGCCAAGGAAGGGAGGGCTCGAAATACGGTATCGAGGACTATCTCGAGCTCAAGTACTTGAGCTTTGATGTTGCGTGACGGCGCTTCATAGATCCGAGAGCGCGACAACCGATATACTGCCGCTGAGTGATTGGCCTGGTTGCAGCGTAAGAAGCCCTGATCGGCGGGCCAACTCCCCGGATAAACCAAGGGCACCCCCGACATGGGAGACCGGCTCAAGGCAGACATATGTCGATGTTCGATGAAGCACCAAGTGAGACAACCCGTGGACGCGACGTATTCCCACTTCGCCGATTTTTGACGCCAATGTGGCATAGCTCCAGTCGGAGACTTGCTGAGTAAACGGACGATCGGGCAAAGGTTCGGTCGGCGCGCGCTGCCGGAGGCGGCTATCGTTCAAACCCATTTCGCTTGCAGACGGCCATAGTGTCGGCGCGTCGCAGGATAAATGGGCGTCAGTAGGGGCCAGAAAGTACGGATGCCAGCCGAGCCCGGCTGGCATCGCAGCCGATCCGACGTTTGTGAGCAAGAGCTGCAAATCCAATCGATCGCCGGTGATCCGGAATCGCTGGTGTGCTCTGAAATTCCATGGCCACTCTTCGTCTGCCTGATAGTCGAGAATAAACTCGACTGTCTCGCGGGTCTTCTCGCCAACATGCCAGGGTCGACGCTGTGCAGGTCCATGCATTGAATCGCCGTCGCGAAAGGGATTTGGGACGAGTTGGAGCAACTGTTCGTCGTACGTGAGGCGCGCGCCACTCAAGCGGCCGTGGTAAGGCAAGAGGGGGAAAGCGCCGGCCTTCGGCCAGTCGAGCGGATCAAAGTTCGAATCGGTGAAAGGAACTACGATTTCTCCGAATGCTTCGTGCGATAGTCGCGTGAGACGTCCACCGATTTCAGGTCGAAAGTATGCTCGCAGCGGACCGCTTTGTATTGTCACCTCGTTGGGCATGACGTGCAGCTATTTCTGCGTGCACCGGCGATGGCGCAAGACGCCGTCGTGATCTTTCGCGCAAAAGCGACCGCCTTGGAAACGGTCCGCGACGTCGTGTTCCTCAGCCGCCTTTCGGTCTTGTGGCTCTGCAAACCCGTCGGCGCTGTCCATCGGTTTATATCCAAGGCCTGCCGCAACGGAATTGTCCCACCAATCGTTCGCGCCCCGCGAGACCCCATAGACGGTCGTGCAATCAATGTCGGGATGCTCCAAACCGATCATAACCAGCGCTGCCAAATCTCGAGGGCTGACCCAAATCGCGTGACTCCGGGCATCGCTTCGTGGATCGCCTGGCTCGATGGTGGCGTTGCCGATGCGGATATTGAGTGTGGTGATGCCGAATTTGTCGAAATAGAGACCGGCTTCGAGTTCATTCCAACATTTGCTCAAGCCGTAAAAGCTGTCCGGACGCATGGGGTCGTCGGAGGTTATGCACCTATCTCGTGGGTAGAAGCCGGTCACGTGGTTGCTCGACCCCAGCACCATACGTCGAATGCCATTTATCCTGGCGGCCTCATAAAGATTGTGGGTTCCGATTACATTAACGCGGACGATATCCTCGATTGAGCGCTCGCCGGGATATCCCGCGAGATGCACAATAGCGTCAACGCCCTGCAATGCTGCGCTCAGTGCGCCAAGATCACAGATGTCAACCTGCGACCAGCTTTCGCTCTCAGCAAGTTCGCCAGGATCGATTAGGTCGAAGATCCGGATGTCAGCAAACTTCGCTCGAAGGAAACGTCGCAGATTCTGGCCAACTCTGCCGGAGCCCCCGGTGAGTGCCACAACCTTCGTCGGCTTCGTGGAGAAACAGTCTTCGAGCGAGGAGGCAATCATCTCTGTTGACACTCGCACATCAAACTCCCTCAAACATGCGCTGTCGCGCGTTGAGTATGTGACGCTGCATCGCAAGACGCGCTTCGTCCGGTTCGCGCCGGCGGATCGCTTCGAAAATGCCAACATGTTCCATCTGGACGGCTCGCAGGCGTTCGGGTGTGCGTAGGAGGCTCAACTGGCGGGTGATGTTCATGCCAGTCGCGATATGAGAGGCGAGCGAAGCCTGAATGGAGATGTAGTACTGATTGCGCGTCGCCTGCGCGACAGCTTCGTGGAAACGTCGATCCTCTTCGATACCGACTGTGCCGCTCTTGACACATTGCTCCAGGTGTTCAAGCGCTTCCTGCATGCGCTGAAGATCCTCTTCCTGCCATCGTTCTGCGGCGAGGGCGGCTGCGGCGGCTTCATGGCCGGCCCTGAATTCGAAACAACGCTGTACATCCGCCAGGGAGCTGACCTGTGCGAACTGCAAAACCGCCATATCAGGCTGCCGCTTAACGTACGACCCGGAGCCTTGCCGTGAGACAATTACACCATCCTCGCGCAGCCGTTGGAGCGCCTCTCTCACCACGGGCCGAGACACTCCAAAACGCGCAGATAGCTCGGTTTCAGAAGGTAGGCGGCTATTCAGGATTAGATCACCCCGGGCAATAAGGGAGACAATGCCGTCATAAACGACGTCGCTCAGTTTCTCCGGCGCCCCGTCCGCGTTCGAGGCCAGGTCCAGTCCAGTATCCTTCATCTCACTTGCCCTTACCATGGCCCGGTTCGGCCTCCCCCAGAATTCAGCCGTCGAAGACGACGCCCCTTGGAAACAAGCTGCGAACTTCGCAACCGTTTTTGAAAAACAATCCAAATGCGTCATTCAATACATATGCTAGAAGTAACAAATCGACAATATTTGTTTTCCGATTTCCATCATTTTAGGCCTCGGCAATCTAGTGCGCTTTGAATTTGTTGTGCCTGGGGTTTCCCATTTCCTCCTTCAAGTTGCGAGGAAACGGCTATTCATTGGCAATTTCGAGGGCTTTCTCCCGAGGGCGGCTCCGGCGTGGCGATAGGCGTTGCCGTGGTGTTCCAGCTCGTGGGGTGGACGAATATGCTCAATCTTGTTGACAGTTGTAAATAGCTGTAATAAACCCTCGTTCGGGAGATTTGAGGATGTTTGGCGTTGCGTGCCTTCACGCCAAACAAGAGGAGGAAAGACGAATGGATCAGCAAGATAGTGCTTCCAGCCAGGGATGCCGGCGCCGGACTGTCCTGAAATACATTGCAGGGGTAGCGGTTTTGCCTGTTCTCGGCTCTGCGGTGCAGGCGCAGGCGGCGGGAGGTGAAGCGCCGAGCTTGGCTAGCCTTGTCAAGGAGGGGAAGCTAGCCCCTTTGGCCGATCGAATTGGGGCGGAGCCGCTTGTTTTGCAGCCGCTGGAATCGACTGGTACCTATGGTGGAGAACTGCGTTTCGGCCTGCGGGGGAGTTCTGACCACAACAACATCCTGCGCATGATCGGCCCGCAGGGCCTCGTTAGGTGGAACCCAACCTACACTGAGATCGTGCCAAATGTCGCAAGGGCCTACGATGTCGATCCGACTGGTCGCGTCTTTACCTTCCATCTTCGGAAGGGGATGAAGTGGTCCGACGGCCATCCTTTCGACGCCGACGACGTTCTCTTCAACGTCGAAGACCTTCTTCTCAATGCAGAGTTCGCGCCGATTCAGCCGCGCTACATCATGGGCGGCGAGGCTATGAAAGTCGAAAAGGTTGACCAATCGACGGTTCGCTTCTCATTCAAGGAGCCCTACGGTGATTTCCTTGCGGAACTCGCGAGTCCGTTGGGGCAGCACCCGGTACTTTACGCCAAGCATTACTGCTCGCAGTTCCACCCGAAGTACAATCGTGCTCTGCAGGATCTCGTCAAGCAGAACGGGGCCGGCGACTGGCAGACCCTCTTTCTTCAGAAGTGCGGCGACATCGAAATCCCGGCGCGTTGGGCCAATCCAGAGCGTCCTACGCTCGACGCCTGGATTGTCAAAGAGCCCTATGTCGGTGCGGCCACGAGAGTTGTCTTCGTGCGCAATCCCTACTTTTGGCAAGTCGACACCGACGGGAACCAACTTCCGTACGTTGACACTGTCAGCGGTGCGATCTCGCAAGACGTCGAAAGCCTTGTCCTTGCCGCTATAGGCGGCCGCATTGATTTCGGTTTGCGTCATCTCGATCCGCCGGCAAACCGACCGGTACTCGCTGCCAACAGGGAAAAAGGCGACTATCACTTTTTCGCCGCAACGCCTCCGGGTGGCGTCGATACGATTTTCAATTTGAACCTCACGCACAAGAACCCAGAACTCAGAGAGGTCTTTACTCACAAGGACTTCCGCATCGCCCTGTCGAGCGCGCTAAACCGTGTGGAGATTATCGAAACGGTCCTGTTGGGCGAGGGGGAACCCTGGCAACACGGGCCGTTCGAAGACCATCCATATTTTCACAAGCGCATTTCGACGCAGCATCTTGAGTATGACGAGGCGAAGGCGAACGCCTTGCTTGATGCCATCGGGTTGGACAAGCGTGGTGGAGACGGAATGCGCATCCTGCCAAGTGGCAAACCACTTAAGTTCAAGATCGACGTCATCCCGACGTTTAATCCCGAATGGGTCGATATTTTGCAGCTCGTCGAGCAGCAGTGGGCGAAGGTGGGGATCGACATCGATGTGAACCCACTCGAGAGAACGTTCTTCTTCGAGCGCACGTCGGGCAGTAATGACCACGACGCCGCTGTCTGGACTGCGATCCAGAGCTGGGTACCAGGGCAGATCCCGCAGCATATAGTGCCGATCCACCAGGACAGCCGTTGGGGCATCGCCTGGCGCGACTGGTACGTGAGTGGCGGGGAGAAGGGAGAGGAACCTCCCGCAAGCGTCAGGGAGCGGATGAAGCTTTATGATGAGGCGCGAGGCGTAGTCGATCCTGAAAAGCGACGGGAAATCATCGCGAAAATTGCCGATATCGCCGCCGACGAGTTCGAAGTCTTCGGACTTGCAAAGGCGCAATCGACCTACGGCATCGTGAAGAACCAGGTGAAAAACGTTCCAGAGGAGATACCAAACACCTGGTATTGCGCCGCTCCTTCGCAAGCTCTTCCCCAAACCTGGTTCTGGCAGAGCTGAGTTTGTCAGTTTCGGTGGCGTTGCATTGCAACGCCACCTCGTACACAGAAAAGGCAGCGCTATGCTTCTCGCTTACATTCTGCGGCGAATACTCTGGGCAATACCCTTCCTGTTTGCTGCGTCACTGATCGCCTTTGCTTTGATTTCTGCGCCCCCGGGCGACTATCTGACAACGTTTGCCGCAACGCTGGCCCAATCGGGAGATGTCGTCGACCAGGCGAGGCTCGATGCCCTTCGGGAACGCTACGGGCTCGATCAGCCGTTCCTGGTGCAATACTTCCGCTGGATCTCAGGTGTGCTGGTGGGGGATTTCGGAGTTTCCTTCGAATGGCAACAGCCGGTCTCGCAGCTCATCGGCGAGCGGATGGCGCTTTCCGTCACGCTTGCGTTTGCAACGCTTCTCTTCACCTGGGCTTTGGCGTTTCCGATAGGCATATACTCCGCCGTGAAAAAATATTCGGTTGGCGACTACATCGTCACCGGCATCGGGTTCATCGGGCTGGCGACGCCGAACTTCCTCGTCGCGCTCGTGCTCATGTATGTGGCGGTGGTCTATTTCGGGGCCGACGTCTCGGGACTGTTCTCGGACGCCTACAAACAGGCACCGTGGTCCTGGGCAAAGGTTGCAGACTTGCTTGCCCATTTGTGGATCCCCGTGATCATCCTGGGACTGAGTTCCACAGCAAGTCTCATCCGGATCATGCGCGCCAATCTGCTGGACGAACTCCATAAACCCTATGTGACCACGGCTCGCGCCAAGGGCCTGTCGGAATTTCATCTGATCATGAAATATCCGGTGCGCCTGGCACTCAATCCATTCGTTTCAACGATCGGATGGGCGTTTCCGCACCTGATCTCGGGAGCAGTCATCACTGCGTTCGTTCTGTCGCTTCCGACCTCGGGACCCCTGCTTCTCCAGGCTTTGCTCGCTCAAGACATGTATCTGGCAGGCGCGTTCATCCTCCTCCTTTGCTGCCTTTCGATCATCGGCATGCTCGTCTCGGACATCCTGCTGGCACTGATCGACCCACGGATAAGGTATCGGTGACACATGACAGCCACTGTTGACCCACGCCTCCTGACCACCTCCGTCGACGACCAAGCGTCCCAATGGCGCCTGATATGGATTGCCTTTCGACGGCATCGTTTGGCCATGACCGGCGCGATTATCGTCCTGACGCTCTACTTCATCGGCGCGTTCGCCGAGTTTCTCGCGCCGTTTGACCCCAATGCGTCGTCTTCCAAGGACATCTATCATCCGCCGCAGATGTTGCGCCTGATCGATGTCGATGCCAATGGCGACTGGGCCCTCCGGCTGCACGTGGAGAGCATGCGCGCGCAGCGGGACAAGTTCACACTCGAAACGAAGTTCGTGCCCGATCCGAGCGCGAAGGTCTATGTAAGCTTCTTCGGTAAGGGCGACTCCTACAAACTGTGGGGCCTCATTCCCATGGAGCGGCACCTTATCGCGCCAGCGAAGCCCGGCGAGCGCTTTTATCTGCTCGGGGCGGATCGCCTGGGCCGAGATATGCTGAGCAGGATCATCCACGGTACCAGAGTATCGATGTCGATCGGACTGATCGGCGTCTCGTTAAGCCTTATGCTCGGCCTCATCCTAGGGGGGATCTCGGGCTACTACGGTGGTCTCATCGACATGGCCGTCCAGCGGGTTGTCGAATTGATCCTTTCCCTGCCGACGATTCCCTTATGGCTCGGATTAAGCGCGGCATTGCCACAAACTTGGTCTCCTCTCCAGCGCTATTTCGCCATCACCGTAATTCTGTCGCTGGTGGCGTGGACCGAACTTGCCCGCGTTGTCCGTGGTCGCTTCCTCGCTCTTAGAAACGAGGACTTCGTCATCGCGGCGCGACTGGATGGAGGCAGCACCCGGCGCATCATCTTCCGGCACATGATGCCTTCGATGATGAGCCACATCATTGCAGCGGTGACACTTGCCATACCAGTCATGATCATCGCTGAGACTTCGCTGTCGTTCCTGGGACTCGGCCTGATGCCGCCGACGATATCGTGGGGCGTGCTCCTCAAGGAGGCGCAGAACATTCGCTCCATTGCGCAGGCCCCCTGGCTGTTCGCGCCAGGCGCGGCTGTCTGCTTGGCCGTGCTGTCCCTGAACTTCCTGGGTGACGGTCTGAGAGACGCTGCCGACCCCTATGTTCAAGACAGCCGGTGACGAAATGGAGAGCGCCGTGAACGAACTCAAGAACCAGCCCCTGCTCGAAGTGAAGGGCCTTTCAACGGAATTTGCCACCCGACGGGGCCCGTATCGTGCCGTCGATGATGTTTCCATCGATCTATATGCCGGCAAAACCCTCTGCGTTGTCGGGGAGAGCGGATCAGGAAAGAGCGTGATGGCACGCTCTATCCTTCAGATCGTCGATCCTCCGGGCCGCGTGGTGCAGGGGCAGGCGTTGTTGCATCGCCAGCGTGGTATTTCCAGCGACAACGCTTCGCCACCCCTGGACCTCCTGAGCCTCAACCCGAAATCCGCTGCGATCCGGGCGATCCGCGGGCGGGACATCACCATGATCTTCCAGGAGCCCATGAGTTCGCTTTCACCGGTCCATAAGATTGGCGACCAGGTGGGAGAGGCGATCCGCCTGCACGAGCACGTTTCCAAGAAGGAGGCGCGCGAACGCGCAGTCGAATTGCTGCGGAAGGTGGAAATTCCGAACCCCGGTATGGCAGTCGATCGATATCCCTTTGAGTTTTCCGGGGGGATGCGTCAGCGCGCGATGATCGCGATGGCGCTTGCGTGCAACCCCTCGGTTCTGATCGCCGACGAACCCACGACTGCGCTCGACGTCACGATCCAGGCCGAGATTCTATCTCTCATCCGCGGCTTGCAAGCTTCGAGCGATATGGCTGTGTTGTTCATTACCCATGACATGGGTGTGGTGGCCGAAATCGCGGACGAGATTGCCGTGATGCGCTTTGGGAAGGTTGTCGAACGAGGGGACGTCTACCGGATCTTCGAGAAGCCGGAGCATCCCTACACGCAGCGTCTGTTGGAAGCGGTGAGGGAACTCGACCGGCCGTCGGAACGTCGTCTGCATATGCGTCGAACACGTCCACCGGGAGCAGCGTGTCTCGCGTCCGAGGCTGTCCGCAAGGAGTACAATTTCTCGAAGGGGTTTATGGGGCTGCAACGCAGCAGCATGATTGCCGTAGACAACGCCGACCTGATGCTCAAGGCCGGTGAAAACCTCGGCATCGTCGGCGAGAGCGGTTCGGGAAAAACCACGCTCGGACGCTGCCTTCAGCGAGTACATCAGCCGACCTCCGGTAAGATCATCTATACGGACCGCGACGGCCGTACAACCGATCTTGGGCAACTCACCGACAAGTCCTTGGCGGCGCCATGGCGCGACATCCGGATGATTTTTCAGGATCCGTTCGCCTCGCTTAACCCACGCATGACCGTGGGACAAATCATCGCGGAGCCACTCGTCAACAACAAGATGCTGGCGGGCAAGGCCTTGCGGGATCGCATCGCGGAATTACTTGAACTGGTCGGTCTGCCGGCCGCAGCCATGGAGCGCTACCCGCATGCCTTTTCGGGTGGTCAGCGCCAGCGGATATCGATCGCGCGCGCTATCGCACCAAATCCTCGCGTGATTATAGCGGATGAGGCAACCTCGGCGCTGGATGTGAGCTTGAGGACCCAAATTCTCAACTTGCTGTTGGACCTCCAGGAGCGCCTGGAATTGAGTTTCATATTCATAAGCCATGACATTGCCGTCATTCGGTATTTCTGCGACCGCGTCGCGGTCATGTATCGTGGCAAAATCGTTGAAACTGGCGACACCGAAACTGTTTGCAGCCAGCCGCAGCACCCTTACACGCGCTCGCTGCTTTCCGCTGTTCCAGTGGCCGATCCTAGAAGGCGTGGAATGACCGAACGGGTCCGCTACCGCGAAACTGTTTGAGACTAAAGGGTAAAGCAATGAAAATAACAGATATCAAGACCTATCTCATGCAAGTCGGCGCACGGCCTGGGCTGCCCGGTTCGACGCCGGCCGGGAAAGCAGGGGAAGCGGATTTTCGAGGGTCGCGCAACTGGCTTTTCGTCAAGATCGAGACCGACGAAGGCATCTCCGGTATCGGCGAATGCTCTGGTTGGCCGAGGGTCGTTCAAACGGCGGTTCTTGACTACAGATCGATCCTCATCGGGGAAGATCCCCGCGACATTGATCGCTTGTGGCATCGTATGTTTATCGCCTCAATGGGCCATGGCATGCTTGGCACGATCGGTGGAGGCGCGCTCACCGGAATTGAGATGGCGCTTTGGGATATCAAGGGAAAAGCACTTGGGCAGCCCATTTGGAACCTGCTTGGCGGCAGGTTCCGGGACAAGATCCGCGTCTATGGTCACGCAAAGACACCGGATCGCGCCCGTGAACTGATGGCACGTGGCTACAAGGGGATCAAGGTCGGCTTCACCGGCGCTGTGGAGTTGGATAAGGTCGCGGCCATTCGCGAAACCGTCGGTTCTGATGTCGACGTGATGGTCGATGCCCATGGTCCTTCGTGGATGACGGCAAAGGACGCCATCATCGTTGGTCGCGAACTCGAGGCGCTTGATCTTCTCTTCTTTGAAGATCCGGTCGCGCCGGAAAATCTCGATGCACTTCAACGAGTACGCGACGCCGTCGATGTGCCACTCGCTGCTGGCGAACGGGTCAGCAACATCTGGGGAATCCGCCCCTACGTCGAACGGGAACTGGTCGACGTGATCCAGCCTGACACCGGACGTGCGGGCGGCATCACCCAGATGCGCAAGATGGCGGCGATGGCAGAGGCCCACTATATTACGATGGCTCCCCATTCAGGCTCACTTGGCCCCGTTGCGGAATTCGCAGCCCTGCACGTGATGGCGACAATCCCCAACGCCTTGATGCTGGAACGCGTGGAACTCGACTGGGCGGGACGGTACGAAGTGGTGTCACCGGTCCTGCAGGTTGTCGATGGACATCTTCCGGTACCGGATGCGCCGGGCCTCGGGGTGGAATTGATAGAGGAAGAGGTTGGGAAGTACCCGAGCCAGCGCAACGTCAGTGACATGCCCGCCGACGACGGGCGCGCATACGAGCCAGGTACCGCGGGCGAATGCGTTTACTTCCAGCCGCGATTACAGCGAAGGGCGCGTCTTCGGTTGACGCCACCCGCCAAGTAATTTCAGGAGCCGGCGTAAAGGAACGCCCGTTAAAGAACGACGTGCTCCGCGCGTCGTTCGCTTTTTTGATAGTGGGCGTTTGAAAGACAGGCGCCAACTATCTCTACTCAACGTGCACCTGCGAAATGGCGAAGCGTCTCGCCCGAAGCTAGCACGGCCATTGTTCCAGGAGGCAGAATTGCGCATCGATAATCCTGTTGTTGAGTACCTTGTCGCAGAACCGGTTGGGGCAGGCGAGAGCCCAGTCTGGGACGCTCAGCACCAAGCCCTCTATTTTATCGATATTCGCGCACCGGCGCTTCTCCGTCTCGATTTTGAAAGCCGTAACCTTAAGCGGTGGGCGATGCCGAGCACGATCGGCGGGTGCGGTCTTTGCGCAGACGGTCGCCTCATAGTCGCCCTGAAAGACGGAGTTCACTACTTCGATCCAAAGACAAACCTCTTCGAACTCATCTGCCACCCGGAGGTCGATCGTCCCACTAACCGTCTGAACGACGCGAAAGTTGCACCTGACGGCCGCTTCTATGTCGGCAGCATGGACACGAGGCCGGACAAGCAGCCTGTGTCCGGTTTGTTTTGCGTTGACCCCGACGGTACCTGTACCCGCAGGCTCGACGGCTTGGTCGTGTCGAACGGTCTGGCGTGGTCACCGGACGGGTTGACGATGTATCACTCCGACAGTCGCGCCAGCTATGTACAGGCATTTGACTATGATCCCTCGACAGGCGGCATCTCCAATGGCAAGCGCATTATCGCTTTGAAGGAAGAAGAAGGGCGCCCCGACGGCGCAGCGTGCGACGTGGACGGCTACTATTGGTCCGCAGGCGTGACCGCCGGCTGCCTCAACCGCATCGCGCCGGACGGCCGCATCGACAGAAGGGTCGTTTTGCCTGTGCCCGCCCCCACCATGCCCTGCTTCGGTGGCCCGGACTTGAAGACGTTGTTCGTGACCTCCCTCACATCAAACCGCGGCGGAGCCGACGTCACGGGAACTGTGATAGCTTTTCCGGTTGATGTTCCCGGTGCCCCAGTCGCACGATTTGGTGAACGTCTCGTCTGCTGACGATTGACAAACGGTGTGACACCTCGCTCGTGCTGCTCCAAACTAAACTTTGGCAGCCGTAATTCGGCGCGAGCCTGTCAAACAAGGCAAAATTTGTCTACTCCCTTCAGGCGTCGTTGTGAGAAAATCCCTGAAACGACGGATTTCTGGGCAAGCGGAAAAACTTTTCGATGGTCAAAGTTGTTAATACTTGCTTTTTTCTGTTAGTCCGATACGATCACTTAAGATCGGAGGAGTGAGGAGTTCAAAGGGCTTCCGCACCTGCGCAACCCCCCTCAGGAGGAAATTCACCAGATGCAGCAACAATCGGCCGACAGTTCCGCCGTCCATCAACGCGAAATCGCGACGGTGCTTGCAACGCTTCCCTACGAGGCAAATGAGCTTGCTCAATTGAGAGAAGCTGTCGCGCCTGCGGAATTCATCCATTGCTCATCGAAAGACGAGGAAGGCATCGCGGCCGCGTTGCAAGTCGCGGATGTCGCTCTCATCCAAGGGGATCTGGACGATCGTTTCATCCAAGCCCCGAATCTTAAGTGGGTGCATTGCGATCATTCGGGGCTGACGCGATCCGCAAAGCCTGAAGTATTTGAGCGAGGAATGATCGTGACTGGCGCTGCCGGTCGGTCCGCCGCCGCGTTAGCGCAGCACGCATTCTACTTTGCCCTGGCGTTGACCTATGACGCTCGCCGATTGATGGAAATGCAGGATGCCCACATCTGGCGTGGAATTCCGGGATACGACAAAAAGCTCGGTTTGGCAGGCAAAACGCTGGGAATCGTGGGTTTCGGTCAGACCGGTGCGGAAATGGCAACGCTCGGCAAAGCGTTTCAAATGAAGGTCGTGGCCTACAATCGTAGTGTAGTGGCGGCACCAATGAACGTCGATTTGATGTTGAGTTCCGAGGCAGGCGATAGTCTGGACGTTCTCGTGGAGCAGGCAGATGTCATCATGCTCGCGACGCAGCTTACCGATGTAACCTACCACATGTTCTCGGGCCCTCAATTCGCCAAGATGAAGCCCACCGCTCTCATTATCAATATGGCGCGCGGGCTTGTAATCGACGAGACGGCATTGGTGGATGCCCTCCGCAACGGCGAGATCGCGGGCGCTGGTCTTGATGTGTTCAGCAAGGAACCGCTGCAAGAGGATTCTCCGCTTTGGGACCTGCCAAATGTGCTGGTGACTCCGCACATGACGCCGGGGCTACCCGACAAACGCCAGAGATCGATCAACATGATCCTGGACAATATCGGCCGCTATCGAAGCGGTCAGAAGATGCTCAATGCCCTCACGCAAAGGGATGTTTTCACACCAAAGGCATGAGGAGAGGGCCTGAGGTCGACCGCAATCGGCGATAGAGGGCGGCAGGGGCTGCCCGAGACGCCACACAGGGAGGAAGAAGAATGAAACGCAGATTTTGGATGAGCACGGCTGCCGCTAGCGCACTGTTGGTGCTCAATTCGGCGCCGGCCAGCGCTGAAACATCGGACAAGCCGATCACGGTGGTGCTGGCCATCGAACTCGATTCACTCGATCCCTGCGACACGCAACCGGCGCAAAACGCAAACGTTGTGCGCGGTAACGTCTTTGAATCGCTGACGCATGTGAGCCCTGTCGACGGCAAGGTAGCGCCGCTACTGGCGGAATCCTGGACGCAAACGAGTGACCTCGTCTGGGAGTTCAAGCTCAAAAATGGCGTAAAATTCCATGACGGCACTGACTTCAATGCAGCAGCGGCGGCAGCCAACATCATGCGAACCCAAGTCGGTCCTGAGTTTCCTGGGCTTGCATGCCTCAATAGCGGGCAGCTGCCAGATCCTGTGAAGGCAGAAGCTGTCGACGGCCTCACGCTTCGTGTCACGACCACCAAGGTGGATCCCATTCTGCCTCTGAGATTGTCCTACGTCGACATTGGCGATCTCGCGAGCCAGACCAAACCCGAAAAGGTACTTAACCCAATCGGAACAGGTCCTTACAAGTTTGTCAGCAGGACACAGGGCGAGTCGGTGAAGCTGACCCGTTTCGACGGATACTGGGGTACTGCCCCGCAGGTTAAGGATGTGACCTACATCGTCCGCAAGGAGGCCACCGTCCGGGCAAGCATGATCGAGACCGGAGAAGCGCAGATCGCACTCAGCATTCAAGCTCAGGATGCGACCGATGACGAGAGGACGGTCACTTTTAAAGACAACCGAATTTTCATCATGCGTCCCATGACCTTCAAGGAACCCTTCAAAGACCCGAGAGTCCGTCAGGCTCTGTCGCATGCCATCGATCGGGATACGATCGTGCCGGCGATCCTCGGCATCACCGGGGCTCCCTACTACCAGATGCTCGGTCCGCAGGTGAACGCCTATATCCCCGGATATGACGATAAAGCCCCCAAATACGATCCGGAGAAGGCAAAGGAACTGATCGCGGCTGCGAAGGCAGACGGCCATGCCGTCGACACGCCGTTCGAAATTGTCACTCGACCTGACATCCTTCCCGACGGGGGGGAACTGGTACAGGCGATCGCACAGAACCTTCGTGAAGTCGGCCTGAAAGCGAACATCAAAAGCGTGGAAAACACAGCATGGCGCGAGTTCCTCCGCCAGCCATTCCCGGATGAACAACCGCCGACGCTTCAGATGATTTCACACGACAATACCTCAGGCGACGCAAGTTTCAGCTTCCCGAAATACATAACCTGCAAGGGGCTCAACTCTGCCATCTGCAGCCCGGCAATCGATAAGCTGATCGCTGAGGCAGAAACCTCTTCAGGCGACAAGCGTACCGAACTTTATCGCAAGGCTGCCGAGACCCTTTACAAGGAAGGCGGTATGATCGGCATTGCGGAACAAATCCGGCTGATAATGCTCGGCGAAGGGGTGCACTATACGCCCAACCCTCTTTCGGGGCTTGAGATTCGGATCGCCGACGTACGCCTCGATGACTGATTGAAAACTGCCCTTATGCGAGAGCCGCGAATGGCTCTCGCACCGGAGGAATTCTAAAATGCTTACCTTTATTGGCCGTCGGCTGATCTCGGGGTTGATCACACTCCTCGGTGTTGTTGTCGTGGTCTTCTTCCTTTCGCGGCTTACAGGTTCTCCGATCGATCTCTTCTTTCCGGAAGGGGCCGAACCCGCTCAGATCGAAGCGTTCAACCGCGCCTATGGCCTTGACAAGCCGGTGCTGCACCAATTCGGCATCTTCCTCGGCAACGTTGTCCAGGGAGACTTCGGAACGTCAATCTGGCAACAGCGACCCGCCATGCAAGCCGCTCTGAGCGAGATGCCGATGACGCTTGTCCTGGCGTCGATCGCCATGACCATCGCCGTCCTTGTCGCTCTCGTTCTCGGATCGCTTGCCGCGGTCTACCGCTTTAGGACCGTCGACAGGGTGGTCACGCTACTTTCATTGGCTACCAGCAGCATGCCGCACTTCTGGTTCGCCCTCGTGGGCATCCTCATCTTCGCCGTGCAGCTGAGGTTCCTCCCCACGTCCGGCAGTAATAGCTGGCAATCGTGGATCCTTCCGGTAGCGACCGTGAGCATCGGGCCAATTGGCGTTCTAACACAGGTCGTACGCGGCGCAATGATCGATACGCTCTCTTCCGGTTACATCCGCAACGCCCGGGCACGGGGTTTCACGGGGGCACGGATCGTCTATCGACACGCCCTCCGCAACGCGGCGCTTCCGATCATTTCGGTCGCCGGCGACATCGCCGCTGGAATGGTGAATGGTGCAGTCATTGTCAGTGTGGTCTTCGCGTTCCCAGGTATCGGTAGGCTGATTGTCGGTGCCATCCTCAACCGTGATTATCCGGTCCTCGAAGCGAGTGTCGTGGTGGTCGGGGTCTCAATTATCCTTCTGAATCTGCTGATCGATATCGTTTGCTCGATCGTCGACCCCAGGATCCGACTTACTTGATGGGAGCTACGTCTGTGCAATCAACATATTCATCAGCCGCCGGGAGCCGATTCACGCGGTGGCGCGCCTCGCCGAGATGGCAGATGTTCATTTCTTCTCCGCTGGCAGTGGCTTCTGCGGCATGGCTTGTACTGGTCGTAGTGCTCGCCATTATCGTTGCGCCGCTTGTGGTGGAGCAGGCCAACCATCAGACCATTGGTCTTCGCTTCTTCGCGCCGTTTCAGCTGGAAAAAGGCTTCGCGTTTTTCCTTGGAGCTGACAGCCTGGGGCGGCCTATTATGCTGCAATTGATCGTCGGCGCGCGTACGTCTGTGCTTATCGCGATCTTCGCCGTCGGCATTTCAGCATCTGTCGGTTATGCAATTGGCTTGGTGTCCGGCTATTTCGGTGGGTGGGTGGATAATATCCTCCTCCGTATCGCGGATATCATTCACACTGTTCCGTCACTGCTGATGGCTCTCGTGGTGCTGTTCGTTCTCGAGCCTAGCATCCTCAATCTCATCATCGTCCTCGGGATCACCCGTATCCCCGTTTATCTCAGAACGAGCCGGACGCAGACCATGGAAGTTAGGGAGCGCATGTTCGTCGAAGTCGCCAGGGCAATGGGGGCATCGAACTGGCGCATCATGACCCGAGAGATCGCTCCGCTCGTATTTCCGACAATTCGCACGCTAGCCATGCTTGAAGTAGCTGCCGTCATTCTTTCAGCGGCAAGCCTGACATTCCTTGGCATCGGCCTGCAGCGTCCTGACGTTGACTGGGGAATGATGGTCTCAGATGGCCGCGCTTATCTTAAGTCAGCTTGGTTCGTCGCTGTGTTCCCCGGGCTTGTCATCGTTCTAACGGCTCTGTCGGCGAACATATTGTCCAACTGGCTTCGTGCGGTCGAAGATCCTGCCCAGAGCACGCTCTTCTTCCGTGCTCCCAAAAAGAAAAAGAACGTGGAGGCCGGCAAATGACAAAGCTTCTTCAAGTCTCCGACCTGAGGGTGACCTTTGAAAGCGGCTTCGGAAAGGTGGATGCCGTCAGGGGCGTTTCATTCTCCATGGACATGGGGGATGCAATCGCGATCGTTGGCGCAAGCGGTTCCGGAAAAACCGTGTTGGGACGTTCTATGCTGGGTCTTGTCGACGCGCCTGGCGTTGTCCATGGCAGCATACGCTTTGATGGAGAGGAAATCGTCGGAAGGTCGGAAAAGGAGTTGCGCGACATCCGTGGCCTTGGGATCGGAATGGTCTTTCAAGACGCATTGGACGGGTTGAACCCGGTCTATTCGATCGGTTCGCAGCTCAGCGAAATATTCACTGTCAGGCGAGGACTTTCCGCGTCGCAGGCAAAGGCTGAGTCTATTCGATTGATGGAGCAGGTGGGTATCCATCGCGCAAGCGAGCGATACGACAACTACCCCCATCAGTTTTCAGGCGGTATGCGACAGCGTATTTGCATCGCCATGGCAATTGGTATGAAGCCGAAGATTCTAATTGCCGACGAGCCGACAACAGCGCTCGATGTAACGGTACAGGCCGGCATTCTTCGCCTTATCAAGAGCCTTCAGACTGAAACCGGAATGGGACTTATCTTCGTAACCCATGACCTCGCAGTGGCGCGCATGATTTCGACTAGGATTGTGGTCATGTATGCGGGCCAGATCGTGGAGGAAGGTTTGACGGAAGCGATCTTCCAGAACCCCACTCATCCGTACACTCGGGCTCTCTTGGCTGCGCACCCAGGGCGTGTCCGCTCCTGGCGAGATCTCGAACCCATCCCGGATGCTTTTGTCACGGATTCGTCGGGCAGCGAAGCTGAGAACTCGACGCCGCAGGTCGTGGTAACCAACTAGGAAGATTATCGTGATGAACAATCACATAAAAATCGCAGCCACGTCACCGCTGCTGGAAGTCCGCAACCTGCGCAAGTCCTTTGGCGGCCGTCGAAGGAACTCCGGTCCCATTATTGCCGTCGACGACATTAGTTTTACGTTGGAGCCTGGAGAATGCCTTGCGGTCGTTGGCGAATCGGGTTCGGGTAAGTCGACTCTCGCGCGAACCCTTCTTCGGCTCGTGGAAGCGGACAGTGGTGCCGTTCTCTATGGTGGCCGTGACTTGCTGACGCTGTCCCACGCGGACATGCAACGTCAGCGCCGTTTCCTGCAGATGGTCTTCCAGGATCCATACGCCTCCCTGCATCCCCGTCGGACCGTGGCCGAGCTGATCTCGGAACCTTGGGAAATTCACCCAGGAGTGGTCGCCAAGGCGGAGCGGAAAGATCGAATCGAAGCGCTGCTTGCTGAGGTGAACCTTCCGAAGCATTTCTATAGCTATTACCCCAACCAGATGTCAGGCGGGCAACGGCAAAGAGTTGCGATCGCGCGAGCGCTCGCGCTCGAACCTAAAATCCTCATTCTCGATGAACCGGTTTCGGCACTGGACGTATCGGTACAAGCTCAGGTGATAAAGGTTCTGATGGCGCTTCAGGAGCGGCGTGGCCTGGCGTACATCTTCATCTCGCACGACCTTCCACTCGTTCGACTTGTGGCGCACAAGATCGCGGTCATGCATCGAGGGTCCTTCGTTGAGACAGGGCCAACAGAGACCGTCTTCGAGAACCCCACGCACGAATATACGCGTTCCTTGCTTGCTTCTTCGTTGTCAACATCGAAGGGTGTTGACGCTCACTAGCCGGAAGTTACCGAGATGCGCTGGCTGGCGGAAATGACACCGCCAGCCAGCGATTTGATGGAAGGAAAGTGGCCCTGCCAGGGGCTGTTTTCAGCGGATGGCGGAGGGTGCCAGAAAGTGGATCAACCACTCGGAAGTGAACCGCAAGGCGGCACGTTTGCGGCACTAAAGCATCCAAACTTCCGTCTTATGTGGTTGGGCAACTTGATCTCGAACTCGGGTGACTGGCTCGATCAGGTAGCACTCAACTGGCTTGTGATTTCTACAACAGGCTCGCCGATTTATCTTGGGCTCGTCAATCTGGCACGTGGCATGCCCAATGCAGTCCTCGCGCTCGTCGCCGGCGTCGTTGCTGACAAATTCGACCGCCGAAAAATGATGATGGTAACCCAAACGCTGGCCATGATCTTTGCCGTGGCCTTGTTCGCTCTCGTATTCTCAGGAAACGATTCAATTTTGGCCATTCTCCTGCTGGCAACTGCCCGAGGGGTTGTTATCGCGTTCAACATCAATGCACGTCATTCCCTGATATCCGAACTGGTCCCCACGCGTGACCTCGCGAGTGCCATCGCATTAAATTCCATCGCCCTGAACATCTCCAAGATCCTCGGGCCGTTGGCCGCGGCCGGGATTATAGCCGGCTTTGGAACCGCGACGTGTTTCCTGGTCAACGCAGTGTCTTTCACCTTCGTGTTGGCGATGCTTTGTCTCGTAAAACTGCCGCCGAAGCCGATCTGGGAGGCGCGGCGAGAAAAGTTCTTTACAACTTTGTTGGGCGGCATCACCTATCTGCGACAGAACGATATGTTGCTGCTACTCGTGCTGGTCGCGCTCGTGCCGACATTTTTTGCTCAGCCCTACATACAGTTATTGGCACTATTCGCGCACGACATGTTTCATGTGGGCTCCGCCGGGCTTGGCATTATGGTGTCCGTTGCAGCTGGGGGTGCCATCGCTGGAGGATTGCTTTCGGCATGGCTCCAGCGCGATGCCCGTCGAGGGGACATCATGTTGTTGTTCATGGCAGGTTTCGGCGCGTTCCTTTTAATGTTCTCACTAGCGCCCAACATTTACGTAGCACTGCCTATGTTGTTCTGCACAGGCGCGATGCACATAGCCTATAACTCGTCGAACAACACCATTCTTCAAATATCGGTGGACGATAACTATCGCGGGCGTGTCTTATCGACGTTGTTCATGACTCGCGGGTTGGTTTCGCTTGGAACTGCCGCTATCGCTACTGTTGCGGCATTCCTGGGTCCCCGTACCGCCATGACATTGACGACGTCTGTGGTCATTGCGTTCGCTATCGTTCTTTGGGTCAAAGCGCCAAGGCTTCGCAATTTGCGTGTGTGACGATCCGAGACGGACGGGCCTGTCGCGGTAGGTTGTCTACTGCGAAGCTTGACCCGCCAACGTAGAGTCACCGCTAATCATGTGCGAGAACACCGTTTAAACCGCCCTATTCCAGGGCGGCGACAACAAAAAACGGCGGTTGCCGTGCCGCCGTTATCCAGTTGCGCAGCACACTCGCGTGCTGGTATTGCCTTCTCTTCCAACACCTGGACTACTGCGCAGCAACGAGGTCGCTATTGCGATGCTCGATCGAACCTGCGGAGATAAGTGCTGTAGACATTGAATAGCTCCCTGAGGCATACGCGGCAATCGCCGCCATGTTGACGATGTCGGAATCCTTGGCCGACATCGAGACGATCTGGATCGACTTGTCGAACCCGACGAGCAGCGGGCCGATCACCGTCGAGCCGCCGAGTTCCTGCAGCATCTTGGTCGAAATCGATGCCGAGTGGAACGCCGGCATCACGAGCACGTTGGCCGTGCCCGAGAGGCGGCAGAACGGGTATTGCTCCATGACGCGAGCATTGAGCGCCACGTCGGCGGCCATCTCGCCGTCATATTCGAAATCGACGCGGCGCTTGTCGAGGATGTTGACCGCTTCGCGCACCCGCTCAGAGCGTTCGCCCTGAGGATGGCCGAAGGTGGAATAGGCAAGCATTGCCACGCGCGGCACGTAGCCAAGCCGCTTGGCGAGGCCGGCTGCTTCCTCGGCGATATCGGCAAGCTCCTCCGAAGAGGGCATGTCGGATGCCCCTGGCTATTAGCGGTGGCAACACGCGGTCGGGGTTTGGCGATCCGGCCAAAGGAGTCAGGGGTGTCAGCTCCCGCGGCCTCTCGGGTATAGTCAATTATACTCCGGCGGAATTGACCATGACCGTGAAGGCCGGCACATCGGTAAACGAAGTCGAGGCGACACTGGAAGCCAGCAGCCAAATGTTGGCGTTCGAACCGGTGGATCATCGCGGTATGATGGGTACCGCAGGCATTTCGACGATAGGCGGTGTCTTCGCCGCGAATGTCTCCGGACCCCGTCGGTATGTGGCCGGCGCGGCCCGCGATAGTCTACTCGGTATTCGCTTTGTAAACGGAAGAGCGAATTGATCCGCGCCGGCGGGCGAGTGATGAAGAATGTAACGGGCCTTGACCTGGTCAAGCTCATCGCTGGTTCACACGGCACACTGGGCTTTCTGACCGAAGTCACGTTCCGTGTGCTGCCCGTTCCCCAGACGCAAGAGACCATTGTTATCAACGGGTTGTCAGCCGCTGATGCGGTGATGGCGATGGCCTCGGCTATGGCCCTGTCGCTAGAGGTTTCGGGCGCGGCGCATTTGCCTCCAAGCGTGGGCGGACTCTTTCTCGATGGTCGCCTGCGCGAAGGAGGAGCGACATTGCTGCGCCTTGAGGGGCGCTCCGCTTCAGTAGCAGCTCGTGCGCAAGACTTGGCCGCTAAAATGGCCGCTTGGGGGGGCGTGACGAGACTCGGTGAAGAGGACAGCAAGATCGTTTGGCGTCAGGTGCGCGATGTTCATCCTTATTGCGATGGTACGCAAAAGCCACTCTGGCGAATTTCGATGGCCCCCTCTGTGGGCCACAGGCTTGTGGCCGCAATGGCACGCGAAAGCTCTATCGATGCCTTTTATGATTGGCAAGGCGGACTCATCTGGATGCGGATGGAGGACGGAGCAGAGCCTGAACGGCTGCGCGGACACATAAAGGCACTCGGCGGTGGGCACGCGACATTGATGCGTGCATCAGATGTTATCCGTGCAGGCACTCCAGTCTTCGAGCCGCAATCGGTCGCAATAAATCTTCTGTCGGCGCAGGTGAAGCACAAGCTTGATCCGGCCGGAATCTTTAATCCGGGAAAGATGAGCGTAAATTTCTAATGCAGACGTCATTCTCAGCGGACCAACTAACCGATCCCCGTGTGGCCGATTCCGAGGCCATCTTGCGCAAATGCGTGCATTGCGGCTTCTGCACCGCGACCTGTCCGACCTATGTGACGCTCGGCGACGAGCTCGATAGTCCGCGCGGCCGCATCTACCTCATCAAGGACATGCTGGAAAATGGCAGGGCGGCCGACAAGGAAACGGTCACCCATATCGACCGCTGCCTCTCCTGCCTCGCCTGCACCACCACCTGTCCCTCCGGCGTCGACTATATGCACCTCGTCGACCACGCGCGCGTGCACATCGAGAACACCTATCGCCGCCCGTTCAAGGACAGGCTGGCGCGCTCGGTGCTTGCGGCAGTGCTGCCCTATCCCCAGCGCTTCCGCCTGTCGCTGAAGGCGGCCGGGCTGGCGCGGCCCTTCGCCGGTCTGATGAGGCGCATGCCGTTGCTGAAGACCTTCGGCGTGATGCTCGATCTGGCGCCGGGTGCCGTGCCGCAGCCGTCCGCATCGGCCGTGCCCGGCTCGCATTCGCCAACGGGCAAGCGTGTCGGTCGGGTCGCGCTGTTGTCCGGCTGCGCGCAGCCGGTGCTGAAGCCGGAAATCAACGAGGCGACGATCAGGCTGCTGACGCGCTTTGGCGTCGAAGTGGTTGTCTCTTCGGGTGAAGGCTGTTGTGGCGCTCTCGTGCATCACATGGGACGTGAGAACCAGGCGCTCGAGGCAGCGCGCCGCAACGTCGATGCCTGGCTCAAGGTCGCGGACGAGGGCGGGCTCGATGCCATCGTCATCACCGCTTCGGGCTGCGGCACGACGATTAAGGACTATGGCCACATGCTGCGGCTCGATCCTGATTATGCGGAAAAGGCTGCACGGGTCTCGGCGCTGGCCAAGGACATAACCGAGTATCTGTCGACGCTCGACCTGCCTGAACAGGATGCGAGAGGCATGACGCTTGCCTATCATTCCGCCTGCTCGATGCAGCACGGCCAGAAGATCACTTTTGTGCCGAAGCAGCTTCTGGAGCGCGCCGGCTTCGTCGTCCGCGATCCGGCCGAAGGGCATCTCTGCTGCGGTTCGGCCGGCACCTACAACATCCTGCAGCCGGAAATTTCGGCGAAGCTGAAAGCGCGCAAGGTCAAGAATATCGAGGCGACGAAGCCGGATGCGATCGCAACCGGCAATATCGGCTGTATCACCCAGATCGCCAGCGGCACCAAAATCCCCATCCTGCATACGGTCGAATTGCTCGACTGGGCCTATGGCGGGGCCAAACCTACGAAACTGACTTGAATTCGACCGTTACAGTGGGAGGCGATGTTCTTTCCGCATGGCGGAAAACTGCAACTCCTTCCCCGCTCCTTTGCAGGCTTTCAGATACAGAGGTCCGGTGTTCAAGGCGACCGACGGAGCGCCAAATCGACTCCCTGGATCGACAGAAAACAATAGAAAGGATTGAAATGCTGACTGTGACCAGACTGAGCCTGGAGGATGCCCGACTTTTGATCAAGGGTGCCAGCGAAAAGGCCGTTGAGATTTCAGTGCCCATGTGCATCGCCGTTACGGATGAATCCGGCCAACTGATTGCTTTCGAGCGGATGGACGGTGGGAAGATAACAAGTTCCATTATTGCACAGGACAAAGCCTTCACGGCAGCCGGTGCGAAGCGCACCACGGAGAGCTACGGCGTCGCCAGCCAACCGGGTAGCCCCGCTTACGGCATCAACAGCGCGATCGGAGGCAGGTTGATGACCGTAGCTGGTGGTCTTCCGGTGATCTTTAATGGAGAGGTTGTTGGTGCTATCGGCGTCAGTTCCGGGACGCCTGCTCAAGACACAGAATGTGCACAAGCAGGTATCGATTACTTTACCCGCGCACAGTAACAAGACGGCGGCGGTTTAGTGTTCCTGGAACAAGACCGCCGCCCACGTTTGAAAACTGTGTATTGATGTTTAGGCGGCAACCCCGCCAAGCGCCGCTGTAATTTTCTGCGCCGTCTCAATGACGCGGGGAGCTAGCGTTTCTATGCGCTCCGGCGGCATCCGCTCAATTTGGCCGGAAACGGATATGGCGCAGACGACCTCCGCTCGGTCGTTGTACACAACGCCGGCAATGCATCGAACGTTGCGCCGGTGTTCCGCGTTGTCCACTGCATAACCATTATGGCGAACCGACTCGAGTTCGCGCAATAGCGCGTCTGGTCTGGTAATCGAACGCGGCGTCCTCTTCATCATTCGCCGGAACCCGAGTATGTCGTCTATATCTTCCGCAGGATACGTAGCGAGAATTGCTTTTCCCATTGCTGACGACGTCATCGGTACTCGGGCACCAATTCGCCCAATCGTTCTAACGATTTGTCTACTGGGAATTTGCGAAACAAGCGTGATCTCCCCATCGTCGGCCATGCCAAGGTTCACGGTTTCTTTAGTCTGATCCCGAAGCCGCTGCAGGTACGGATGCGCTAATGGCACGAAACTGCTGCGTCGCAGGAATGCCGAGCCTATGCCGAGCATGGCGATTCCGACGTGCCACCTTCCTGAGATTGCATCGAACTGGACATGCCTGCGCTTCTCGAGCGTTGTGAGCAGGCGATGGGTGGTGGAAGGGGACAGCCCAGCCTGTCGTCCGAGGTGTGATAAACGGCAACCGTGATCGTATTCACTGAGCAATTCAAGCAGTTTCAGTGCACGGTCTACCGATTGGACAGAACCTGATCGGGCGGCTTGCTCAATCAGGTTCTGCTCCGGAGCAGGGTCAGCCCCACGGATCTCCTCCAGCGGAGCAAGAATTGGATCCCGTCGGGTCTCGCCAACTAAATCAGTCATCGGGGGAGCCAACCATCTCCTTGATCGTGAGGAACAGCGCGGAATGGTCGCGCTCGCCGTTTCCTTTTTCCAGAGCTGCACCCATTAGTTCGAGAGTGGAGAGGGTGTTCGGAGCCTTCACACGTAGAGCTCGCGCTGCGTTAGCTGCCAAAGTGAGGTCCTTGTGATGCAAGCGAAGCGCAAATCCTGGTTCGAATGTTTCCTCGACCATTCGCTTGCCATGGACTTCCAAAATACGCGAATGGGCGAAGCCTCCAAGAAGGGCCTGATGGACTTTCTCAAGGCTTACACCGGCTTGTTGGGCGAGAACAAACGCTTCGCTCACAGCCTCAATGGTCAGGCCCACAATGATCTGATTGGCAACTTTTACCACTTGGCCCGCGCCATTGTCGCCCACCAGATTGATATTCTTTCCCATAATCTCGAGGAGCGGTTTTGCGCGCAGAAACTGCTCTTCGCTGCCGCCAACCATAATGGAAAGAGTTCCCCCTTTGGCGCCGATTTCCCCGCCCGACACCGGCGCATCCAGATAGTGGCAGCCTTTGGCTTCAATGCGGGCAGCAAACGTGCGGGTCATAACTGGATCGATCGAACTCATGTCGATGACGAGCGCACCAGGGGCAAGGCCCTCTTCGACCCCGCCAGGACCGAATAAAACGGCCTCCACATCGGGGGTATTGGGAAGCATCAGGACCACGAACTCCGCGCCGTGAGCAGCGTCGGTTGGCGTGCTCACGGCTTCTCCTCCCAACTCGACAAGATGTTGGGATTGCGCCTTCACTCGATTGAGGCGGAGATGGTGCCCCGCCTTGATTAGGCGTTCCGCCATCGGGCAGCCCATGGTCCCCAGGCCGACAAATCCGATTACAGCCATCCTACTTTCTCCTTTGCTGATTGTAGCGCATCAAATATTGACAACTTCATCTCACATATGACAAATCCTTGTCAATCTTTACGCTCAGGAATGGTTTGCGCGGATTTCCCGAGCTTTTGTTAATTGCTGTTTGGAGGCCCGACAATTCTTCGGGATCCCAATCCGCAGGAGGGAATAGAATGACGATTCACAAAAACCTGATTGGCGGCGAATGGATCGGTGGAGACGACGCCATACGCAATATCAACCCATCGAACACCAACGACGTGATCGGTGAATATGCGCGGGCGTCTGCCGACGACGCACGGGCGGCGATTGCCGCGGCCAAGGCAGCGTTTCCGGCCTGGTCGCGCTCCGGTATTCTCGAGCGCCACGCGATCCTGAGGAAGACCGCCGACGAGATCCTTGCCCGCAAGGACGAACTCGGGAAGCTCTTGTCGCGTGAGGAAGGCAAGACATTGGCCGAAGGCATCGGCGAGACGGTGCGCGCCGGCCAGATCTTCGACTTCTTCGCCGGCGAGTGCCTGCGTTTGGCGGGCGAGGTGCTGCCGTCGGCAAGACCCAATATCGGCGTCGAGATCACCCGCGAGCCGATCGGTGTCGTCGGCATCATCACGCCCTGGAACTTCCCGACCGCCATTCCCGCCTGGAAGATGGCGCCGGCGCTTTGCTACGGCAACACCGTCGTCTTCAAGCCGGCCGAACTTGTGCCCGGCAGTTCCTGGGCGATCGTCGACATTCTTAACCGCGCCGGCCTGCCGAAGGGCGTCTTGAACCTCGTCATGGGCAAGGGCTCGGTCGTCGGCCAGGCGATGCTCGACAGCCCCGATGTGCACGCCATCACCTTCACCGGCTCGACCGGCACGGGAAAACGCGTGGCGCTCGCCTCCGTCGAACACAATCGCAAGTACCAGCTGGAGATGGGTGGCAAGAACCCCTTCGTCGTCCTTGATGACGCCGATCTTTCTGTCGCGGTCGAAGCGGCGGTCAATTCCGCCTTCTTCTCCACCGGCCAGCGCTGCACGGCGTCGTCGCGCCTCATCGTCACCGAGGGCATCCATGATCGCTTCGTCGCTGCCATGGGCGAGCGGATGAAGGGGCTTGTTGTCGACGACGCCTTGAAGGCCGGCACCCAGATCGGTCCGGTGGTCGATCAGAGCCAGCTCAACCAGGACACCGACTATATCGCCATCGGCAGCCAGGAAGGCGCCAAGCTCGCCTTCGGCGGCGAGCTTTTGAAGCGCGACACGCCCGGCTTCTACCTGCAGCCGGCGCTGTTTACCGAAGCGACGAACGCGATGCGCATCAGCCGGGAAGAGATATTCGGCCCGGTCGCATCTGTCATCCGCGTCAAGGACTACGATGAGGCGCTTGCCGTCGCCAACGACACGCCCTTCGGCCTGTCCTCGGGCATTGCCACCACCAGCCTCAAGCACGCGACCCATTTCAAGCGCAGTGCGGAAGCCGGCATGGTGATGGTCAACCTGCCGACGGCGGGCGTCGATTTCCACGTGCCCTTCGGCGGACGAAAAGGCTCATCGCACGGCTCGCGCGAGCAGGGGCGCTACGCCGCCGAGTTCTACACCACCGTCAAGACGGCCTACACGCAAGCATAATTCGCCCCCGTTGGGCGATTCTGCATATTACAACTATTGACATGTTTAGCCATCTCGATATCCTTAGATCATTCGGGATGGCGCTATTAAGCGGGTGTGGTCGAAGGTCATGTACTGCAACTAAGGCGCATCCCCGCATAGGGTCGCACGGCCAAGGGGCATAAGTAATCCTGAAACTAAGGAAGTGAGCGGCTAGGCAGGCCCTCATCACACGAGGAGTTCTTCAATTGACAAACCTTAAGGTCGAGACGCGCGAGAAACTCAAACATGTTTCGACGCCAACGCTCATGACAGCTCTTTACAAGAGAGGTCTCCGGAATCAATGGATACAAGATGTGCGTCGGATCAATCGCAGCCATGGCGAAACAATGGTGGGCGAGGCATTCACGCTCCGCTATATGCCGGCGAGAGAGGACCTCAATCAGTTGGAGGTGTTCCGCGATCGAGAACATCCGCAACGAAAAGCCGTGGAGATATGCCCTTCGGGTGCAGTGTTTGTGATCGACAGTCGCAAGGATCCGCGTGCTGCATCCGCGGGATCAATCCTTATCTCGAGGCTTATGGTCCGAGGCGTGGCGGGAATTGTTACGGACGGGGGCTTTCGGGACACGCCAGAGCTCGAGAAGCTCGATTTCCCCTGCTACCACAACCGGCCGTCCGCCCCGACGAACCTAACCCTTCATCAAGCCATCGACATTAACGTGCCCATCGGATGCGGGGACACGCCGGTTTTTCCCGGCGATGTGATTGTCGGAGATGGTGAAGGGGTCGTCGTCATCCCTGCAGCGCTCGCAGACGAGATCGCAAACGAGGCTACTGAGATGACGGCGTATGAGGATTTCGTCACGGAAGAGGTCCTTAAGGGCCGGTCGATCCTCGGCCTCTATCCCCCCACTGAGGAGCAAAGCCTCGTCGATTACAGAGCATGGCGGGCCAGAACGGGCCGGTAACATCCCGGGTGCTGCGACTGGTTGGTGTGTGGAGTGCAACCCTCTTATAGAGGCGCTCGGCTCGACCGCTGCTGCACCTGCGGAGTTTCGCTAGATGATGCACCTTAGCGGTATTCATCCTATAGCACCAAGCCTCTCGCACTGATTGTAGAAAAGGCAAGCCTGATGTACGATTTCACGCCGTGGTGTTCGCCTAACAATTCACAGCTGTCAGGCTTGGCTTCGTCGACGTGCATTTCGATCACCGCAGCGCGTTCGTCGCTTGGCGCGGCAAACAACCACTTGGATCAACAGGTTTCGATTCCCTTCACATCAGGATTTTTGTCAATGGTTCATTCGCGTGGCATCGAATTGCTCCTTGGTAAGCGGATCCACGGTCTGAGCCCATAATATTACCGGCCCGGTCCCCGGACCTGTAAAATCTCACATCCGGTCGCCGCTTGTTACGGCTGCATCACTAACCCGCTTTCGACGGGAACGGGCTTAGGAGAACGGGACCAATCTCAAGGTCGGCGGGTAAAGCCAAACGGAATCCCGGTCCGCTCACCTGGATCCGTCAGGGCTGATCAGGCCCTGAGGATGAGTATTGACGGTTGCTTCCGTGCTTTAGCCGTTTTTCATGATCGCATCCTCGATTACGATGCCGGAGCTGACGTACTTCCAGAGAGCAACGAGCAACTTGCGCGCCAGTGCGACGATCATCGGCTGTTTGAGACGGCCGCTGTTGCGGGCAATGCGCTCCTTGAACCAGAGAGCGAGCGCCGAGTTGGGTTGGTGGCGCAACCACAGCCAGGCGAGCTCGACCATCGTCGCTCGCAAACGCGGATTTCCGGCTTTCGATACGCCTTGCTCACGATTGACATTGCCGCTTTGCCAAGGCGACGGAGCCAGTCCCGCGTAGGCAGCGACTTGGCGCCGGTTTTCGAAGCGTCTGAACAGACCTTCCGTGTAGAGTATCGTCGCGAACTCTGGACCAATTCCTCTGATGCCCAAAAGAGCGGTCGCTCCTGCGACGGAGACGCTCGTCATTCCAATCTTCTGGCCGTTGTAAGACGCCGACGGCGGCTGGCCTTTCCAGCAAGTGGGGCGCGAGGTTCCTCTGATCATCGTTCCGGTGACCGCTTCCACGCGCAGATGTCTTTGATGCAGCAATCGGGCGGCTAGCTTCCAGAGTCGGCCGCAATAGGGTTTGGTTCGGGTTTTGGCTCAAGCCGCCAATCGGTGATGACCGAAGTCGAGGGCGCAGAAAAATCGCTTCCTATATTCATGCTACGAGTTCCAGTGGCACGATGTGAAACCCGCGCTGCTCGTTCTTGTCGAACACGAAGCGTGTGAGTATCGACCCGTTCACCTGTCGCCATCTGCTTCGGTTCCCCCACCACGGCTTGCCGTAACATCGCGTTCGTGTGGAATTTCCGTCACATCCTCCGGCAGTTCGCCCGCTTCGCCAATTTTCGCAGGTATCCTGCCAATTCCCGCATCAAGAGCCACCGCAGCGTCCAAAAGGTGATCCTGTTCATCGGCCATGCGATTCAACTCCCTGTCTTCGGTTTGTAGCGTCGGCATAATATCCATCGGAGGTGACGGATCAAATGCCGAGCCTCACAGAACTTGCCTCGTGTCACTTACCGAAGCGACCGTCCCGTTTATTGTTCAGGCGAACGGCGGCCCGACAAGGTCCAGATGGCACGGCGCATGATCTCACCGAATGCGGTGCGGTGAGTATTACGCCCATCGTCTTTGGAGCCCGAGCAGGTCCCCACGCTATCACCGGCGCAAAGGGCGTGTTTGCACGCGCTGCACCGAGGCAACAGGGCTGCCACCGTCCGCTCCCTTCTGTTGGCGGGCAAGAAGCCTATCGCGATCTGATCTTGGAACGGATCAGTGCCTTCAAGCGTGCGATCGCCCACGGTCCAACGTCTACGGCCGCAGTTGGCTGAACAGAAGTCGCTACCTTCTGCCGTTGTCAGTAGCGCCTAGCGGACGGCCTGACCGCAAAAGCACGGATAGGCCGCTTATGGCGCAAGCCAGTCGTCCGCCGTTCTCGCTGAGGACGTGTGCTTTCGGCCAGCGGCCAAGCTGGCCTTTACGGCCGACATCGGGGGCACAAAGCTGCCGTTTACGGACATAAGTTTGACGCGCCTTTGGGACCGACGGAATTGTGCTACCGCGAGCCCAGCTGCGCGGCTTGTTGCTATGATGTTCGCGTTCTGGGCCAAAATAGTCGCATAATGTATCAAGTGGAGCGACGGTACTGCAGGCCGGAGGAAACGGCTATGATGGCCGGAGCTGCGTGGGTTGGTTGGGCCCGCGGGGGATGTACGCTGGGTTTCCCCTTACCGCTTTTGATGGCAGCTGAGTCGAAGAGCGTATGGGCATGACGGTAACTGCGCCGCCTCGAAAAAATGCCCGGCACGCAGAGTAGCCGGGCAAGATGGCGGGAAGAGGCAAGGCTCCCCGCGGGAAGTTGAGCGATCTCAAACCATCGACAACGCCGCACTTCATTGCCTTTTGGGCGTGTCTGAGGCGAATTTTTTGCGGTCTAATTTCGGCACGTAGTCGCGCTGCGGAGCGCCGACATAGAGCTGGCGCGGGCGACCGATGCGCTGTTCCGGATCCTCGATCATCTCGTTCCACTGCGCGATCCAGCCGACGGTGCGGGCGAGTGCGAAGAGCACGGTGAACATGGTGGTGGGGAAGCCCAGCGCCTTCAGCGTGATGCCCGAGTAGAAGTCGATGTTCGGGTAGAGCTTCTTCTCGATGAAGTATTCGTCAGTGAGCGCGATGCGTTCGAGTTCCATCGCCACTTCGAGCAGCGGATCGTCCTTGTGGCCGAGTTCGGCCAGCACTTCATGCGTGGTCTTCTGCATGATCTTGGCGCGCGGATCGTAGTTCTTGTAGACGCGGTGGCCGAAGCCCATCAGGCGGAACGGATCGTTCTTGTCCTTGGCGCGGGCGATGAACTCCGGAATACGGTCGGCCGTGCCGATTTCGGCGAGCATGTTGAGCGCCGCTTCGTTGGCGCCGCCGTGGGCCGGGCCCCAGAGGCAGGCGATGCCGGCCGCGATGCAGGCAAACGGATTTGCACCCGACGAACCGGCAAGGCGAACCGTCGAGGTCGACGCGTTCTGCTCGTGGTCGGCGTGCAGGATGAAGATACGGTCCATGGCGCGCGACAGAACCGGGTTGACGACATATTCCTCGCACGGAACGGCGAAGCACATGCGCAGGAAGT
>Ga0209564_1000885_pt1 | contig 39532 bp, 38 predicted proteins | sample AraplaCol_mMF_r2_FD_184272 | JGI IMG/M metagenome (GOLD analysis project Ga0209564, IMG submission 184272) | Arabidopsis root microbial communities from North Carolina, USA - plate scrape MF_Col_mMF_r2 (SPAdes) (version 3) | ecosystem: Host-associated > Plants > Roots > Endosphere | place: USA...
CGGCGATCTCGCCATAGGTCTTGGTCTTGCCGGGCGGGATGTCCTGCGCGGCTTCGTACACGCGCCGGTGGAAGGCTGTCTCGCGGCGCAGGTCCAGCGCGCAAAAGCGCAGGTCGCTGGCCTCCCCCTCAAGCAGGGCCACCATGGCGTCGATGGCCTGCTGCTCGGCGGGCGGTGGTGTGCCGGCCTCCAGCAGCGGGAAGCGGCCGTGCAGGCGTGACAGCATGCGGCCTTCGGTCTGCTCGGGCAGGCGCACGGCGGCGATGCCGTGCGCATTCCACACCAGCGCGCAGCGGCCGATGGCGGTGGCAAAAAGCGTGAAGTGGTGAGGTTCGCTGCCGGTGCTCATGGTTCGTCGCATGCTACACGCGAGCGGGTATCCGCGCGGAATGTAAGAATTAATTTCGTTACCTCTCTTGCATGCTGCTCCAGCTTTTAATTTTTCGCAGACGTACCATGCCTTCTTTTTTGAAGGAACTCACATGGCAACACCGTTCTTTGGCAAGCGAGAAAACGAGACACCGACGGGCCTGCGCAACAGCCCCGGAAACGGTTACAGCAACTCCGGCTCGGCCAGCACGCTGCATTCGGCGCCGCTGTCCAGCCAGCAGAACAGCGGCGCCAAACCCCTGAACGAAGCCGCGCCCTCCGCCAGCACCGCCAAGGAAGGCGGCAGCAAGCTCACGGTGGGCCCCAACATCAAGCTCAAGGGCGTGGAGATCACCGATTGCGACACGCTGGTCGTCGAAGGCCTGGTGGAAGCCACCATGGATTCGCGCGTGATCCAGATCTCGGAGCAGGGCGCCTTCAAGGGCTCCGCGGAAATTGACGTGGCGGAAATCCGCGGCGAGTTCAACGGCAACCTCACGGTGCGCCAGAAGCTGGTGATCTATTCGACCGGCAAGGTCACGGGCATCATCCGCTACGGCAAGCTGGTGATTGAAGAAGGCGGCCAGCTCTCGGGCGAAATCCTGTTTGGCGCCTTGGCCGCGGCCAAGTCCGCCACGGCGGTGAAACCGGGTTTACAGGCGGTGTAGGAGACAGGGCCGTACAAATCCTGGCGAGGTCACCGCGCCGGGCGTGAACGGCACTCAGAGCAAGAACCAGGCGCGGTCAACCGCGCCGCCGAATGAGCCTCATTGCTTTTTCTGCCCTTTCCGGCAGGAAAGCGATGAGGTGTTTTCGCGTTGGCCGGCCGTTCTATAGCCAACGGAAGGCCAGCGGTATCAGCGCGGAGGCCAGCACCACCTGCAGGCCCAGTGCCAGGCCCGCATAGGCGCCCGCATCGGCATTGACTTGCAGCGCACGCGCCGCGCCCAGGCCATGTGAACTCGTGCCCAGCGCAAAGCCGCGAGCGGCCCATCCCTCAGCGTTGCGAGGAATGCGCAACGCGTCAAACAGGTACTTGCCGCCGAGCGCGCCCACCAGGCCGGTGATGACCGCGAACACGGCCGCCAGCGCCGGGATGCCGCCTATCTTTTCGGCAATGCCCATGGCCACCGGCGCGGTGACCGATTTGGGCGCGAGCGACAAGGTCACTTCCGACGGGAGGCCCAGCGCCCAGCCCATCAGCAGCGCCGATCCGCTCGCGGCGATGCCGCCGGCCAGCGCTGCCAGCAGCAGCCGGCCCCAGCGCCTCCGCAGTTCTTCGCGCCGCAGCCACAGGGGCCAGGCCAGCGCCACCACGGCCGGCCCGAGCAGGAAATGGATGAACTGCGCACCCGCGAAATACGTGGGATAGGGCACGCCGGTGGCCAGCAACCCACCGGCCAGGCACACCACCGTCCAGAGCACCGGGTTGGCCCAGGGCGCCTGCCCGAGGCGGGCATAAACCGCCTGCGCCAGCACGTAAATCATCAGCGTGGCCGTCAGCCCGAACAGCGGCGTGGCCGACAGGTAGACCCAGAGCTCGACGAATTTAGGCATGCGGAGACTCCTTCGAAGCCGGGCCATCGCGGTCGCGTAGCAGGTGCAATGCCAGCACGGTGACCAGCAAACCCGCCAAGGTGGACACCACCACGGCCACCAAAATGCGCACGCCGTACTGGCTCACGAGCGAAAGATGGGCCATGACGCCCACGCCGACAGGCACAAAGAGTAACGAAAGGTGCGCAAGCAGGAAGTCTGCGCACACTGACACAGGGCCTCGCACCAGCTCTGAGCGCAGGCCGATCAGCAGCAAAACCATGCCGATGACCGGTCCCGGAAAGGGCAGGGACAAGCCGCGCGAAAGCAGTTCCCCTGCCGATTGAAAAAGCAGTAACCAGGTCAGTCCGCGCAGCGCTGTCATCGTGTGAAGCCTTTACGGGTTGGCAAAGAGATCTCCCTGCGGCCATTCCTTGATGGCATTGGCTGCGCCCCACAATGCCTGGTCGATGTCCTTGAAGAAGTTGCGGCGCTCGGCATGCTCCGGCCTGGAATTGAAAACCACCACCCATGCATAGCCTTGCCGGGTTCTAAGCGCCAGGGCTTGCAGGCCGGGCTGGCTGCCGGTGTGCCACCAGTTGTCGCCCTTGTCGCTTCTGACGACATGGATGCCCGCCGCATAGAAGCTGCGCGGGTTGCCTTCTTTCGCCAGCACGGGCTCGGTGCGCATGGTGCGCACCGATTCCTCGCTCAGCAGTCGCTTGCCCCGCGCACCGTCAATCGCGAGAAAAAACTTCAGGACCTCCGTCGGCGTTGCGATCCACGCGCCCAATGCATCCATGTTCTCGATGGAATAACTGCCATAGGGGCTGGGCACATTGGCATTGGTGACGCCAGGCGCGCCGCGCTGCATGGGTTCTCCGGGGTGGGGGTAGTACTTGGTCTCGCCGGGCCGGCTTTCGGTGCTGCTTCCCACCTGGAAACCCTTGCCGATGGTGGGCTGCAAAAACTCTCTGCTGCTGAAGGCCCGGTAGGACTCGCCGGTGACGATCTCCACCACCCGCCCCAGCATGCAATAGCCGGTGTTGGAGTAGGCGAAGCGCTCACCGGGCGCGAAGTCCAGCTTGTCCTGCAACGAATCGCGGATGATGGCATCGCAGCTGACGGGTGACACGCCTTGCCGACGCGCAACATCCCTGAGCCTCGGCTGGAAAAAAGGGTCGCCGGATCGCTCTCGGTCAAACCCGCCTGAATGCTGGAGCAGGTGCCGGATGCGGATATCCCTGGCGCGCGGGTCGGTGGGCGGTGAAGAGACGATTCCGGCTTTTTCGAACAGGGGAAGCACCGGGTCGTCCAGTTTCAGTTTCCCGTCCTCGGCCAGCTTGAGCACCATGACCGCCGTCAGGGTCTTGTTGATGCTGCCCATGCGGCTGAGGGTTTGCGGTGTCATGGCCTCCTGCTTGTCCTTGTCCGCATAGCCATATCCTTTGGCGAGCAGCAGCCTGCGGTCTTTGGCCACGGCCAGGCTGGCGCCGGGAATATTGTGTTTCTCCATGATCTCCAGCACGGCCTTGTCGAAGGGCTCGAGATGAGGCAGCGCAGAGCCCTGCTCCAGGCACAGCCCCGATTGAGGCAGCCAGGCCAGCAAGGCGCCGGCCACACCGCAAAGCAGCCGGCGGTGCACGGCGCGAAAAGCGCGAGGAGCAGGAAACGGAAAGGTGACAGAAGCGCTGAAGCTGTTGGACTTTGTCATGTGCATGGTTGCGGTGCCGGCGGGTTGCCCGTGCACAGTCTAAGCGCTTGCCGCGCGGCTGTTCCGGTCGGCTAGAAACGCGGCAAGTCGGAATGCTTGATCTGCCCGGCACGCACCAGCATCTTCCCGTATTCGGCGCAGCGGTTCAGCGTGGGAATCACCTTGCCGGGGTTGAGCAGGCCCTTGCCGTCGAAGGCGCGCTTGAGGCCGAACATCTGCTCGTTCTCCTCGGCGGAAAACTGCACGCACATGGAGTTGAGTTTTTCCACGCCCACGCCATGCTCGCCCGTCACGGTGCCGCCCATGGCGACGCTGGTCTCCAGGATGTCGGCGCCGAAGAGTTCGCAGCGGTGCAGCTGGTCGGGATCGTTCGCGTCAAACAGAATCAGCGGGTGCAGGTTGCCGTCGCCCGCGTGGAACACATTGGCGCAGCGCAGCTGGTATTTCTTTTCCATCTCGGCGATGGCGAGCAGGATGTCGGCCAGGCGCTTGCGCGGGATCGTGGAGTCCATGCACATGTAGTCGGGGCTGATGCGCCCAGATGCCGGGAAGGCGTTCTTGCGGCCGCTCCAGAAGCGCAGGCGTTCGGCCTCATCGCGGCTCACCGCGATGGCGGTGGCGCCGCAGCGGCGCAGCACCTCACTCATGCGGCCGATTTCCTCCTCAACTTCTTCAGGTGTGCCGTCGCTTTCGCACAGCAAAATCGCTTCGGCGCTCAGGTCATAGCCGGCATGCACAAAGTCTTCCACAGCGGCCGTCATGGGCTTGTCCATCATCTCCAGCCCGGCCGGAATGATGCCGGCGGCAATCACCGCGGCCACGGCATCGCCGGCTTTGCGCAGGTCGTCAAAGCTGGCCATGATGCAGCGCGCCAGCCGCGGCTTGGGCACCAGCTTGACGGTGACCTCGGTGGTCACGGCCAGCATGCCTTCGCTGCCGATGATGATGCTCAGCAAATCGTAGCCGGGAGCGTCGAGCGCATCGCCGCCGAATTCGACTTCCTCACCTTCAATCGTGAAGCCCTTGACCTTGAGCACGTTGTGCACCGTCAGCCCGTACTTCAGGCAGTGCACGCCGCCTGAGTTTTCCGCGACGTTGCCGCCTATGGTGCAGGCAATCTGGCTGGAAGGGTCGGGCGCGTAATAGAGGCCCAACGGCGCGGCTGCCTCGGAGATCGCCAGATTGCGCACGCCGCCCTGCACCACGGCCGTGCGGCTGGCAGTGTCGAGCTTGAGGATTTTGTTGAACTTGGCCAGCGACAGCGTGACACCCAGCTTGTGCGGCATGGCGCCACCCGAAAGCCCGGTGCCCGCGCCACGCGCGACCACCGGTACCTCCAGCGCATGGCAGGTTTTGAGCACCGCCTGCACCTGGGCATAGGTTTCAGGCAGGGCCACGACCAGCGGGCGCTGGCGGTAGGCGGTCAGGCCGTCGCATTCGTAAGGCGTGGTGTCTTCGTTGTTCCAGAGCAGCGCATGGGCTGGCAACACGGGCTGCAGCGCACGCACGACTTGCGACTGCCGCTCGGAGCGTTCGAGCTGGCTTTGCTGTTCGTGCGAGGCGGGGGCATTCATGGTCGGTCTGGCTCCAGAAGGGATACCAGACTGTAGGGCAAGCGGTGGCGGCCGGGTTGAAAAAATTGAATGCCGGGCGTGAAATGCCGGCCGCCACGGTCCGTTCAGGACGGGAACAGCATCAGGACTTGCTTCCCGGGGCCTTGCTGGCGCCGGGCATGTCATAGAACTTGACCTTGCCGGTCTTCACGTCATACATGGCGCCCACGATCATGATTTCGCCCTTTTGCTCCATCTCGCGCAGGATGGGGCTCTTCTCGCGGATCGTCTCCACCGTGAGGTGCACATTGCTCTCGGCCACCATTTCGACAAAGGCATAGTTCTTGGACGTACGGTCCTTGATGTCGGCGGTGATCAGGTTCGCGGCGGGCTTGATCTTGCCGATGAGGCCGGTCAGGTTGCCCAGCTGGGCGTCGTCGCAAGCACCCTTGATGGCGCCGCAGCTGGTGTGGCCCATCACCACCAGCAGTTTGGCTCCTACGACCTTGTGCGCGAACTCCAGGCTGCCCAGGATGTCTTCATTGACGATGTTGCCGGCGACGCGGGCGTTGAAGAGGTCGCCAATGCCCTGGTCGAAAACGATTTCGGCGGGTGCGCGCGAATCGATGCAGGACACCACGCTGGCCAGCGGGAACTGCCCGTCCGCCGTGGCCTTCATCTCCTTGAGGTAGTTCTGGTGGCGAGGCTTGCCGGCGACAAAGCGCGCGTTGCCGGCCTTGAAGCGTGACAGGATCTGCGCAGGCGTGACGGCGTCCTGGCAGGCCTTGGCGTCCTGGATGGTGCAGAAGGTGCCGGGCTTGACGGCCTTGGTCGCCGCCTTGCCTTCGGCGTGAGCCAGGGGGGAGATGGCCAGCATGGACAACAGGGCGGCGGCCAGAGCGGCGGCCAATTGATTTTTCTTCATAAGAATTCCCTCGCTAAACAGGTTTTTGACTATGTGCCGCTGGCCGGGCCTCACCCGGTGCTACTACGACCAGCCCATCATAGGCATGAGCCGGTGCGGGCGCATCACCATTTGTCGGACGCAGGAGCGCCCATGAATGCTATTGGCGTACGCAAAATGTGCGACAAGTCAAAGTCAAAAAGGCCTTGAGCAGGATGCAAAACCGGGGCAGGGTGATTTCCCGTCAAGGCGTTTGCAGCGCCGGATGGCGGCGTTTTCATTCACAGGCCCCCGGTACTAACCCAGGCTTTTGCGCAACCAGTCGGCAAAAGCGGCGCATTCCCAGCGGTCCATGGTGCCGGTGCGCCAGCACAGGTAGTGCGCATGCGGGCTGGGGACATTGCCGGCGAACACCGCGTTGCTGCCCAGGCGCACCAGCGAGCCGTTTTCCAGCCAGGGCGCGCCCAGCTTGAGGCGTATCAGTGCTATGCCCATGCCGGCCGCGGCGGCGTCGCACATCAGGCCGATGTCATTGAACTGGGAGCCATCGGCGGGCTCGGGCCAATCGAGCTTGTGGGCGGCAAACCAGGTGCGCCAGGGCTCCAGCGGCGAGCGCAGCAGGCTTTCACCTTCCAGGTCCTCGGCCGCCTCGAAGGGGCCGTGTTCGCGCACAAAGGCGGGTGAGGCTAGCGGCGCGACCTCGTCCTGGCTCAGGCATACATGTTCCACGTCCGCATAGCGGCCGGTGCCGAATCGCACGATGAGGTCGGCATCCTCGGCTACTACGTCCAGCAACGGAATCGACACCTGCAGCGTGAGGTCGATCTCGGGGTAGGCGTCGGTGAACTGGCGCAGGCGCGGGATCAGGATGGAGCGCGCGAAGGTGGGCGTGACGGCCAGGCGCAGCTTGCGCTTGCCCGGCGCGGCGCTCTGCCCGGCCGCGCCCGGAAATTTCTGCAGGGTGGCCAGGCCTTCGCGCACGTGGGCCAGGTACTCGCTGCCCTCGGTGGTCAGCGAGAAATCGGCGCGGCCGAACAGCTTGGTGCCGATGATCTGCTCCAGCTGCTTGACGCGGTGGCTGACCGCACTGGGCGTGACGCACAACTCCTCGGCCGCCTGCGTCACGCTGCGCAGCCGCGCCAGCGCCTCGAAAGTCAGCAGGCATTGGATGGGCGGAATGCGCGCCGGCGTGGCCATGTTGGTCTACTTGAAGATCACGGTTTTGTGGCCGTTCAAGAGCACGCGGTGCTCGCTGTGCCATTTGACGGCACGTGCCAGCACCTGGCTTTCGGTGTCGCGGCCCATGGCGGTCAGGTCTTCCACGGTCTTGCTGTGGTCGGCGCGGGCCACGTCCTGCTCGATGATGGGACCTTCGTCCAGGTCGGCCGTCACATAGTGCGCGGTTGCGCCTATCAGCTTCACGCCGCGGTCGTGCGCCTGGTAATAGGGCTTGGCGCCCTTGAAGCTGGGCAGGAAGGAATGGTGGATGTTGATGGCGCGGCCCGAAAGCTTCTGGCACAGCTCATTGGAGAGCACCTGCATGTAGCGCGCCAGCACCACGAGCTCGGCGCCCTCGGATTCGATGATCTCCAGTTGTTTGGCTTCGGCCTGGGCTTTGGTCGCCGCCGTGACGGGTATGTGGTGGAAGGGAATGTTGTAGCTGGCGGCCAGCTGGTAGAACTCGCGGTGGTTGGAAATGATGGCGCGGACGTCGACCGGCAGCAGGCCCGACTTGCAGCGAAACAGCAGGTCGTTAAGGCAATGCCCTTCCTTGCTGACCATGATGACGGTGCGCATGGGCTGGGTGGTGGCATGCAGCTTCCAGTTCATGCCGAAAGGCTCGGCGAAGGCCTTGAGCCGGCTGGAGAGTTCCTCATGGCCCAGCTTGTCGCAGGCGAACTGCACACGCATGAAAAACAGGCCCGTGTCATGGTCGTTGTACTGTGCGGCTTCTTCGATATTGCCGCCGTTGTCCAGCAGGAAACCGGATACGGCATGAACAATGCCCATACGGTCCGGGCAGGACAGGGTGAGGATATAAGCGTGATTCATAAGGGATGAATTGTCGCAGGTGGGGCCGGCACCCGCCCGGAAGTGCCAGAATGCAGAAACATCCCCGGACAAAGACGCAGGAGACACGCATGGCCTACCAGGATTTCAACATGGAGCATCACTGGCTCCCTTTCACTCCCAACCGCAGTTTCAGGAAAGACCCGCGCGTCTTCGTGGCCGCCGACGGCATGCACTTCACCACGCATGACGGCCGGCAGGTGATCGACGGCATTTCCAGCCTGTGGTGCGTGGGCGCGGGCCACAACCGCAAGCCCATCAACGATGCCATCAAGAAGCAGCTGGATACGCTGGACTACGCCACCGCCTTCCAGGCCAGCAACGACCAGGCTTTCAAGGCCGCCGAAGTCATCGCCGGCATGGCGCCGGGCGACCTCAACAAGGTGCTGTTCTGCAACTCGGGCTCGGAAGCCGCCGACACCTCGCTCAAGGTCGCGCTGGCCTACCACCGCGCGCGCGGCGAGGGCCACCGCAATATCTTCATAGGCCGTGAGAAGGGTTACCACGGCGTCGGCTTCGGCGGCATGAGCGTGGGCGGCATCCCGGCCAACCGCAAGGTCTACGGCGCGGCCCTGCTGCCGCGCGTGGACCATATGCGTTTCATCCACGACCCGGTCAACCACGCCTACATCAACGGCGCCGAGCCGGTATGGCAGGAAGACCTGCTGCTGGAACTGGAAAACCGCATCCTGCCGCTGCACGACCCGAGCAATGTGGCCGCCGTCATCGTCGAGCCGGTGGCCGGCAGCGCCGGCTGGTATTTGCCGCCCAAGGGTTACCTCAAGCGCCTGCGCGAGATCTGCGACAAGCACGGCATTCTGCTGATTTTTGACGAGGTCATCACCGGTTTCGGTCGCCTGGGCACGGGCTTCGGCGCTGACTACTACGGCGTGGTGCCCGACATGCTTAACTTCGCCAAGTGCGTGACCAATGGCGTGATCCCCATGGGCGGCGTGATCTGCTCGGACCGCATTTACGACGGCATGATGAATGCCAACAGCGCCGCGCCCGAGCATGCCATCGAGTTTTTCCATGGCTACACCTATTCGGGCCACCCGGTGGCCTGCGCGGCTGCGATCGCGACACTCAAATTGCTCAAGGACGAAAAACTATATGAGCGCGCCGGGCAAATGGGCAAGGTGCTGGGCGATGCCATGCACAGCGGCCTCAAGGGCCTGCCCAATGTGATCGGCATACGCGCCCTGGGGCTGGCCGGCGCGGTGGAGCTGGCGCCCGTGGCTGGCGCACCCGGCAAGCGTGCCTACGATGTTTTCATGGACTGCTTCCACCACGGTGTGCTGGTGCGGCCGGCGGCCGACAACGTCGTGATCTGCCCGCCCTACATCGTCGAGAAAGAGCACATCGACCGCATCGTCAACGTGGTGGCCGACGCGATCCGCAAGCACGCCTGAGGTCGTTAAAGCGGAAGTTGGTGGTCAGGGCTTGGACGGCTGTTGCAATTGCTTGTCCAGGCCCGCGCAGTAGTCTTTCTCGGGTAGCGCGGGGGTTTCCCACACGGCATCGAAGGCATCGGCTGCCTCATTCGGCGCGCCGCTGCCCGCGCGCAGGCGCACGGCCTTGGCCTTCACATCCGACGGCAGGTGTTGCGGCACACCCAGCTGGCGGTCCGCGTGGCCGCTGCCGGCCAAAAGCACCACGGTTTTCCCCGGCAAAGCGGCCTGGGCCAGTGTGTTGGCCATGGTGATGTCTTTCGCGATCTGGATGCGCGCCATGGGCGTGACCTGGCTTTCCGGCAGCAGGTTGCAGTGGCCGATCCGGATCAACTGCTGCTGCGCTTTCAGGGCCGGCCCCGGCAACTGCTGGTCGAGCCGGCTGTCGGCCATGCGTGACGGCATCAGCGCGCGTGGCAGGTTGGCGCCCAGCACCGGCACGCCGGCGCGCACCGCCGTCATCACGGCCGGGCCGTAGGCGGCCCAGGGCCAGCCCTTGTCGTTCCAGGCCAGCGCATTGCGCACCTGCTGTTCGGTGGCGTTGGGCTTGAGGGCCGAGGTGCTGGCGCCGGTGTCGGCCATTTCCAGCGCCAGCGCCGCCAGCGCACCGCGTGCGGCGAGCAGTGCGACGACCTGCTGCTCGATTTGCTGGTGTTCGGCCGCGTCGTGCTGCTCGCCGAGGAGGAGGATTTCCGCCGGAAGCACGGCCTCCAGCCGCGCTGATGCTTGTGCGCTCTCGGGGCCTGGCATCTGCAGGATGGGGGCTTCGGGCCGGCTCGCGCAACCCGCAGCCAGCCCCATCGCGGCGGCGCAGGCAAGCCATGCCGAAGGGCGAGGGGCAGGAAAAAGGCGCATCGGTGGATACTAATACCTCCAGCCCGGTTTTTGTTGACCATGCTCAAACCATGCCGTTTCCGTTTCTGCCCGCTCGCACCTTCACCATGCGCGTCGTCCTGACGCTGCTGCTCGCATGGGCCGCCGCTTCGCTGTGCGTCTGGCTGCGCACTCCCCTGCCCTGGATGATCGGTCCCTTGCTGGCAACCGCCGTGGTCTCCATGCTGGGCGGCCCGACGGCCAGCTGGACGCCGCTGCGCAACGCCGGGCAATGGGTGATCGGCTGCGCGCTGGGCCTGTATTTCACGCCGCAGGTGGTCGCCCTGCTGGCGGGCCTATGGTGGGCGATTGCGCTGAACATTGCCTGGGCCCTTGCGCTGGGGCTGGCTTTCGGGGCCTGGCTTTACCGGGTGCATCATGGCCCCGGGCCCTTCCATGTGAAGGGCCTGTCGCGTATCACGACCTACTTTGCCGCGCCGATTGGTGCCGCGTCAGAGATGACGCTGATGGCTGAACGCCACGGCGCGCAGACAGACCTCGTCGCCTCCGCGCACAGCCTGCGCGGTGCTGCTGGTGACCCTGGTCATTCCCTTCGGTTTCCAGTGGGCGGGCCTGCACGGGCTGGACGCCACCCTGCCCGGCGCACGCGTGGTGCAGTGGCCCGGCCTGGCCCTGCTGGCGGTGTTGACCGGCATGGGCTGCTGGGCCATGCTCAAGCTCAAGCGCACCAACCCGTGGTTCATAGGCGCCTTGCTGGTATCCCTGCTGTTGACGGCTTGCGGTTTCACACTGTCGGCCCTGCCGCAGTGGATGACGAATGCCGCGCAATTGGTCATAGGCATCAGCCTGGGCGTGCGCTTCAGCAGAGGCTTTGTGCACATGGCGCCGCGCTGGCTGGGTTCGGTGGCACTGGCCACACTGGGGATGATCGCGCTGTGCGCGGGTTTTGCGTGGTCGCTGGCTCAGTTTGCCGGCCTGCACTGGGCCACATTGCTGCTGGGAACCTCACCCGGCGGCATCGCCGAAATGGCCATCACGGCCAAGGTGCTGCAACTGGGAGTGCCGGTGGTCACGGCATTTCATGTCACACGGCTCGCGGCCGTGCTGCTGCTGGCCGAGCCCATGTACCGCCGGATCTACGAGAAGCGCTTGGCGGCGCAAGCCGAAAGTTCGCCTGCCGAGTAAAGAATAGGAGCGCTGGAAGGAGGAAGCCCCAAACCAGCAGGGGCCGCGGAACCGGCTTTGCCGGGCCGCAGGCGCAGCGCCCCCTCGGGGGGCAGCGCACTACACGGAGCCGAAGGCGTAGTGAGAAGCGTGGGGGCCTAATGAAGTGACATGGGCGTATTGGCCAACCCGCTATACCCTTCCAGCGTATCTTCGATTTCTTCCTGCGTCGGCGTGTTCTGCGCCCATGCGCTCAACCGTTGCTGGAACATCTCGGCCCAGGAACCATCCAGGTAGACCTCTTTGCCAGAGCGCTTGTCCACGATCTCAAAACCGTGGCGAGCCAGTTGGGGAACGGCAGGCGTGGGTGCGGATTCTTCCGGTGCGTTCGCGTGAATCTGCAGCACGGCAAAAGAGTCGGAGTCGTAAAGCATTTGCATGGTGAATTCCTTTCTCGTCAGATAGATACGATGAGGCCAAGTTCAAGAGTTCGCACCATCCGGAATGCAAGAGTTCGGTAAAGACGGGGTACACCGTGTGAAACCGCACATAAAGCGAGCTCTACCGTGTGCAATCACAACGCGGGCCGTGCGGGCGCCGGGCCTCAACCCTTGCTGAGCGCGCTGAGCTGCTGGTCGATGAAATCGCCGTTGGACTGGGTGATCCGGTTGCGCACCGGCAGGTAACCTAGCGATGGCGCGTACCAGATTTCCACCTTCTGGTCGAATTCGCGCCTGGGCTGGCGCGTGAGCTTGACGGCGGCCAGTTCGCCGAAAGGCAGGGCGAGTTTTTCTTCCGCCTCCACCAGGAAGGTCCAGGTGTCCGCATCGCGCGGCCCGACCGTGTAGATCGCAATGGTGGAGCCCGTGGGGAAAGCGGCCGGGTTGCCCGCCAGCATGCCGCCCAGCTGCATGAACACGCTGACCCTGTCCTGCACGCCCCTGGACCAGGGCAGCGTAGGCGTGTTGGCGCTGAAGCTGATCTGGTTTTTCTCGGGCTCAAAATGCGCGGCCACTTCGGTCCTGGATTTGTCCGAAAAACGCGTGGGCGCCAGGCCCTCGGGGCCGAGCTGCCCGGTGCTGGCCATGCTGCGCGAGCCGAGGAACAGGGCGCTGACACGCATCAGCGCGTCATAGCTGTCGCCGGTGTTCTGCCAGCGCAGCTCGGCGTTCGCAAAGTAGTTCATGCCCTTGGAATTGCCGGTCATTTTGTATTCGAGCAGCACGCTTGCAGGCAGGGCCACGGCGGGGGCGATTGCGGGAGGGGCGGCCTCCGGCGCGCTGGCGGCCGGGGTTTCGGGCGTGGCGGCTGCCGCCGCGAGCAGGTCCGCGGGGCTGGGCGCATCGGGCACATAGTCGGCCGGCCGCGGCTTGGGCACCCGGACGGGCTCGGCGTCACTGACATCTTCCGTGGGTTTTTTCCTGGCTGGCTTGGGCACCGGTGCGGCCTCGGGTAACGCGGCGGGCGGGGGCTCGGCCGGCTTGGGCGGCGGGATGCTCCGCGTCACGAAAGCCAGCGTGGCCTCTGAAGAAGGGGGACGTTCGGAATCGAAGCGTGCCGGCACGGTCGTGAGCACCAGCGTGTGCGCAATCAGCACCACCAGCGCCAGCAAGGCCAGCGCGCGCCGGGACGGCCCGGCGTTGGGAAGGGTGGGTGCCAGCATGCTCATGCCGCTTCGAATCCCAGCTCACGCGAAAGTTGCCGCGCCGCAGTCGCCACGGGGCGCGCCACGGCGCAGTCCCATGCCGTGTCGAAGGTGGCCGGCGAGCCCAGCACCACCGTGCCCAGGGGCAGGGTCTGGCCGGTCTCCGCCATCAGGGGCTGCAGGCGCTGCCGGGCCAGCTTCACGCTGTCCAGCCTTGAAAGGGAAGCAAGCCCTAACTTGAGCGCCGCCGGACCCAGGTCATAGAGCGCGGTGGCCGGGTCCTGCACCACCGGTTCCAGCCGCTGGAAGCTCACCAGGTAGCGATGGGCCTTGGCCGCGCTCATGCCGGCCTTCGCCGCCAGGTCACGCAGCATCAGGGGGCCGGGGGAGCTGGACAGCACTTCCAGTAGGGCAAAGCCGACTTCGAGCGACTGTATGCCCGCGCGCTGCGGCGGCGCCGGGCTGCGGCGTACGGGGGCGATGGCGCCGGGGCTGGCTTTCATGGGCTTGACTAAAATTTCGGATTCGCCGTGGGCTGGGGGATGCATGGATCGTAACGCGGGTCCGGCGCGCCACCGGCACGGCACAATCAGGCTTGCGGCGCCAACCAGCCGCCACCCACCAGGATATCGATGAAACTTGCCACCTACAAAGACTCTTCACGCGACGGCCAGCTCGTCGTGGTGTCGCGCGATCTCTCCACGGCCCATTATGCGACCGGCATCGCCGGCAAGCTGCAGCAGGTGCTGGACGACTGGAACTTCATGTCGCCGCAGCTGCAGGACCTGTATGAAACGCTGAACCAGGGCAAGGCGCGCCACGCCTTTCCCTTCGAGCCTTCGCGCTGCATGGCGCCGCTGCCGCGCGCCTACCAGTGGGCCGACGGCTCCGCCTACATCAACCATGTGGAACTGGTGCGCAAGGCCCGCAACGCCGAGGTGCCGGAAAGCTTCTACAGCGACCCGCTGATGTACCAGGGCGGCAGCGATGACTTCATAGGCCCCTGCGACGACGTGGTGGTGGCCAGCGAGGATTTCGGCATTGACTTTGAGGCCGAAATCGCGGTGATCACCGGCGACGTGCCCATGGGCGCCACACCGGCCCAGGCGCTGGAGGGCGTGCGCCTCTTGATGCTGGCCAACGACGTGTCCCTGCGCAACCTGATTCCAGATGAACTGGCCAAGGGCTTCGGCTTCTTCCAGAGCAAGCCGGCCACGGCCTTCAGCCCGGTGGCGGTAACGCCCGACGAAGTGGGCGATGCCTGGGACAAGGGCCGCTTGCACCTGACCCTGCAAAGCACCTGGAACGGCCGCAAGGTCGGCATGTGCGAAGCCGGCCCTGAAATGACCTTCCACTTCGGCCAGCTGATCGCCCATATCTGCAAGACCCGTAATGTGCGCGCCGGCAGCATCGTGGGCTCGGGCACCGTCAGCAACAAGGACTGGAGCCACGGCTACAGCTGCATCGCCGAAAAACGCGCGATCGAGACCATCGAAGATGGCAAGCCCAAAACCGAGTTCATGAAATACGGCGACACGATTCGCATTGAGGCCAAGGGCAAGGATGGGCAGTCGGTGTTCGGCGCGATTGATCAAAAAGTGGTCGAGAACGCCTGATCAGGCTGACTACCGTCCGGCCTGAATCCGTCCCCTTCGCTTGACCCTCTCCCCGTTCGCCCTGAGGTATCGAAGGGCCGCTGCCACGTAAGGCTTCGATACCTCAGCCCGAACGGGATAAGAGCCTGTTGACGGTCTAACCAGGCCTTCGAGGATGCAGGGCTATTTCGAATAAGCTTTTCTGGAGCCGTCCTCAAAGACTGCATCGTCGCTTAGCAGTTTCCCGTCGGCGTCCCAGGTTTTCTCGCGCGTGATGCGGCCGCGATCGTCGTAGCTCGATTCGGCCACCAGCTTTCCGGCTTCATTGAAGCGCTGGTGCGTGCCCAGGGGCAATTGCCGGTAGCGGTTACCCGCGCTGTAGCGGCCGGTGCGGGAGACCTTTCCGTTGTCGAAGTAGTCAGTGGCCTGCTGCCATGCGCTGTCGCCTTCGCCGCCGAACTCGTTCTTGCTGCGTGGCTGGCCGTTCAGGTAATAAGACTGGTCGGTCACCAGTTTGCCCGCGGACCATTGCCTGTCGCGCGTCAGGGTGCCGCTGTCGGCGAACTCCTGCTCGCGCTCCTTGAGCGAGTTCCTGGGGTTTTCGCTGTCCAGCTTCCATTGAATTTCGCGCCGCTTGACGCCGGCGTTGTTGAAATGGCGTTCAGTGTGGATGCCGCCGGATACTTCGTCGAGGTAATCCGGCTTGCCGTTCTCGCCCAGGGTTTCGTGGCGGATGCGTTTTCCGGCCAGGTAGCTGCTGCTGCCGTTCAGCACACCCTTGCTGCTGAAGAGTTCGACCTTGGAGGCGCTGCCCGAAAAACCGCACCAGCGGGCGTCTTCGGCCGGCGCCGCCAGCAAGGGCTTGTCGCCGCAGCGCAAGGCCTGGAGCTGGCCGCGGTCGTTGAATTCGGCATAGGCCTGCTCCACGCTGCCGCCTGCGCGCGGCCCGTAAAACACGATGCGCCGCAATTGCCCGTTGGGGTGGAAGCTGCGCGCCAGGCCGGCTTCGGTGCCGTTGTCGTAGACGGAGTCGCGCAACACCTGGCCGTCAGGCGCGAATTCGCGGGCGCGGCCGTGCCGGTTGCCGCGTTCGTTTTCGCTGAATTCGCGCTGCAGCTTGCCGTTCTGGTAGTAGCGCATCAGGCCCATGAACTTGCCGCCCTGCAGTTCCTGTTCACGCACCAGCTGGCCGGAGTCCCGGTCCTTGCAGCGCATGATGCCGGTCTTGCCGGCGGTGGTGTTGCCGTTGTTGGGGTTGACGCTTTCGCCGTTGACTTCGCAGTCCTGCACCGCGTGCGCCCAGGGCGAAGCCAGTGCGCAGGCAAAAACAAGGACGAGGCCGTGCGTGGATTTTTTCAAGAAGCAGCTCCGGTTTGGGTGATGAACAGCCGGATACCGCGCAGGAACATCTCGACTGAGATGGCGACCAGGATCAGGCCCATGAGCCGCTCAAAGGCCATCATCACGCGGTCGCCGGCCACGCGCTGGATGCGCTCGGACAGCACCAGTACCACGGCGCAAACGGCCATGGTGACGCAGAGCGCGGCAATCCATTCAAGCCGGCGCTCCGGTGCCTGCGACACCAGCAGCATCACGGTGGCCAGCGCCGAGGGGCCGGCCAGCGCGGGAATAGCCAGCGGCACGATCAGCGGCTCGCCCCGCAGCGGCGCGGCTTCGGGCTGGTCCGAGGGAAAGATCATGCGCAGCGCGATCAAAAACATCACGACCGCGCCGGCGATCTGCAGCGACAAATCGCTGAGGTTCATGAGGCGCAGAAAGCCGTCGCCGACGAACATGAAGGCCAGCAGCAGCAAAAAGGCGATCAGCACCTCGCGCAGGATGACGAACATGCGCCGCTCGGGCGCCACGCTCTTGAGGGCATTGACAAAAATCGGGATGTTGCCGAAGGGGTCGGTGATCAGCAGCAGGAGCACCGTGGCGGAGGCGAAGGTATAGGCCATGCTGCGAGCTTATCAGGCCAAGATGCCGGCAAGGGCCCCGGCCGCGTGGCGCAGCCGCACGCGGAAACAAAAAGCGGTTGACGTCCCGGCCCAGCGTTGCACAATGAAGACGCGAGCCCGGCTGCCCTGCCGCCCGGCCATTCGATCCCATCAAGCACAACATGCCAGGAGACCTTCATGAGTGACGCGGACAATCCTTCTTTTCCCGGTTTCGGCAAGCTGGTGCCGGGCTTTGATTTTCTGCAGAACCTGGCCAAGCAGGCCGCCGGAAGCGCCACGCAAAGCATCCCGCAACTGCCCAACCTCGGGAACTGGGTGGCGCCCACGCTCAACGTCGAGGAACTCGACAAACGCATCGAGGAGCTCAAGGCGGTGCAGTTCTGGCTGGACCAGAACGCCACGGCGCTCAAGGCCACCATCCAGGCGCTGGAAGTGCAGAAGATGACGCTGGCCACGCTCAAGGGCATGAACTTCAACATGGGCGACGTGGCCAATGCCTTCAAGCTCAAGGTCGCCGACAGCGTGGCCGGCGGCGTGCAGCGCGTGGCCGACAAGGCCAGGACGTTTTCCGGGCTGGAAGTTCCGCCCTCCAGCTTTGGCGCGGCCAAGCCCGCCGCCAAGAAAACCAGCAAAGCCAAGGCGCCCGCTGCAGGAAAAGCCGCCGCGGCGGCGCCCGGCGTGGTGGACCCCATGCAATGGTGGGGCGCGCTGACCCAGCAGTTCCAGGCGATCGCGACCGATGCCATGAAGGACGCGGCCAAGAAGGCCGCGATGGACACGACCAAAAACCTGGCCACCGGCCTGGCCAAGGACGCTGTGAAAACCGCCACCGGCATGGCTACGGGCATGGCCCGCAACATGGCCGAAACGGCGGGCAAGACCATGGCGGGCGGCGCGCGCGCGGCCATGAACACGGCACTGCGCAGCAGCCAGGGCTGGCCCACGCCAGCCGCCGGAAAAACCGCTGCCAAAACCACAGCCAAAACCAGACCCAAGCCGGCGCGCAAGGCCGCGCGCAAAACCTCGCGCTGAGCCAGGCTGGCGCCTTTCCCTCCCATTGATATTCACCAGGACCCCATGAAGCTTTTCCCCTACGGCCACGCCACCCATCCGCAATGGCAGATGGCGGCCGGCCTGGTGCTGGCGCAGCTGCGCGCCTACCTGGCGCTGCCCGGCTATGCCAAATCGCCCACGCTGGCGCTGCTCTACATCACCGACCACTATGCGGCCCATGCGCAGGACATCCTTGACCACCTGAGCGCCGAGCTGCCCGAGGTCACCGACTGGAGCGGCACGGTGGGTGTGGGCATTGCCTCCAACAATGTCGAGTACTTCGACGAGCCGGCCCTCACGGTCATGCTTTGCGAGCTGCCGCACGACCAGTACCGGGTGTTTTCCGGCGTGTCGCCGCTGCCGCCTGCCAGCAGCGGCCGCTTCAAGGCGCATACCGCGCTGGTGCACGCCGACGCCGGCACGCCCGACGTGGCCGAGCTGATCGCCGAGATGGCGGAGCGCACCCATAGCGGCTATGTGTTCGGCGGCCTGGCGTCCAGCCGCTCCGGCACCGTGCAGTTCGCGCTCAGCGGGCATGGCAACGTCAAGGGGCAGGGCGCGGCCGGCGGCGTTTTCAGCGGCGGCCTGAGCGGCGTGGCTTTCGGCCGTGGCGCGGCGCTGATGTCGCGCATCACCCAGGGCTGCCGGCCGGTGTCGGCCGACCATGAAATCACCGCCTGCGAAACCAATGTGGTGACCGAGCTCGACGGCAGGCCAGCGCTGGACGTCATGCTGGCGGACCTTGGTGTGTCGCTGGACCAGCCGCGCGAGGCACTGGCGAAAGTGCGCACCACGCTGGTCGGCCTGAGCCGGCCGGCCGACATCCCCCACGACAGCGCCCTTGCGGCGAACCGGCGCGCCGGCCAGTTTGGCGCCGAGGTGCGTGTGCGCCACCTGATAGGACTGGATCCGGCGCGTCGCGGCATCGCGATTGCCGAGATGCCGGCCGTGGGCATGAAGCTGGCTTTTTGCGAGCGCAATGTGGAGGCCGCGCGCGCCGATTTGATACGCGTCTGCGCTGAAATCCGCGAAGAGCTGGAGCCCGAGGAAGTCACGCTGGAAGTCGCCAGTGCCCTGAGCGCGCCCGAGGCCGAGGCCGGTCCGCATGCGGCCCGGCGCATCGCCGGTGCGGTTTATGTGAGCTGCTCGGGCCGCGGCGGGCCGCATTTCGGCGGTCCCAGCGCCGAGATGCAGATCGTGCGGCGCGCGCTGGGCGATGTGCCGCTGGTCGGGTTCTTTGCCGGCGGCGAGATTGCGCGCCACCATCTCTATGGTTATACCGGCGTGTTGACGGTATTTACGTCACTGGCTTGAGCCTGCTGGTCCTCAGAGCACCTGGGCTTCCAGCAACTCCACCGGATCGCCATAGCGCGCGGCCATGGCCACCACGGACGGGTCGCGCAGCGCGCACAGAAAGCCGTCCTTGATCAGCGTGTTGCCGCCCGCGGTGACGGTCGAGTCCAGCGTGACCAGGTCCATGTGCACCGGCGGCTCTTCCCAGTCGGGCATTACGCGGCGTATGTAGTCACTGGGCTGGGCCAGGTCTATACCGAAGTGCAGCGCGCCGGGCGCGTTCGAGCCGGCCGGGTAAATGGTGTGGCGCGACGCCTTGGGGTTAAAGCCGCAGCCGCCGCCTTCGATCATGCGGCCGCCCACCAGCATCTCGCGCAGGATCACCGCTTCTTCTGAAATGCCTTCAACCGAGGAAATCGTGTCGCCCTCAAAACGCACGGCGATTTTTTCCTCGAAGGGTTTGGCAAAGCCGACCGCCCATTGCGGATAGAGCACGCCGGCCATGGGCACCACAGCCTTGAAGTCGTTCTTGACCGAGTTGTGGTCCCAGAGGTTGGGCCCGTGCGTGGGCAGGTAGTGCACATAGCAGCCGTCTTCCTCGGCCGTCATCTGGCCGCGCCAGCGATTGGTGGCCAGCTGGTTGGCGCGCATCTCCTGCGTGAAGCTGATGCGGAAGTCGCTGCCGCGCGGGTCGGTAAAGCGCAGGTCGAAGCCGCCTTCGGTCGGGTAGCGGGCCGCCGTGCCGCGGATGATCTCGCCGATGAGGTCCACCGGAAAGCGTGCCTGTGGGGTGTGCAGCAAATCAAGGTTGCGGAAGTAGGTGATCTTGACCCAGCGCTGGCCGCCACGGCGAAGGCTGATGCACAGCGGATCCAGGATGGAGCAGAACCAGGTCGAGACCACAAAAGTGGCCTTCTTCAACATGGCATGCACCTCTTCCGGCACGGCCGTCACCTGGGTGCTGGGCTCCATGTACACACGCACCTCAGCACCGCGCGATCTGGCGATGCCGATCACCGCGTCGATCACGCGCGGGTCCAGCAGCGGGTCGGCCAGCATCAGCACCCGGTCGCCGGGGCGTATCGCCATCACACGCGAAAAGTTATCCAGCGCCTGGAAAAAGTACTTGGTCTCGGTCAGGGTGGGGGCCACGGGGATGGGCAGGCCGGCATAGGTGGAGGGATTTGTCATCGCTGCTTCCGGTATAAATTGCATGCACAAAATGCATTTGCCACACGGAATATTAGCAGAAAAAGAAGTTTTTCTTAGTTGACTAATTTAATTGCATGCAATGTGGCGTGCTTCCATTTCAATATCCGGCTAGCAGGCGCAGCGCCCCTCGGGGGCGAGGGGGCTACCTCCTCAATGCGGCAAACGCCTCAAACTCCCAGCTGCGCATGGCCAGCAGCAGCGTGAAGCCCTCGCGATCCTTGTCGCCCAGCTTCTGGTCGCTCTGGTGCTGTTGCGCAAAATCCTGGGCCACGCGCTGCATGCGTTCCAGGAAGGAAGGCGCCAGGCCGCGGCCTATGGAGCCATGCACCAGCAGCAGCCCCTCGCCCGTGCCGTCAAAACCGCCTGAAAAATAGTCGAGCAAGGCGTTCTCGCGAAAGTAATCCATCACCGGTCCGTGCGGGCGCCAGCGGAAGGTCTTGGCAAGCTTGAGGCGGTAGCGGTTCAGCGGCTTGAGCTCGATGATGCCTATGCGATCCAACTGTGCCAGGTACTTGATGCACTCGGCTTCCGAGAGCCGGTAGCTGTTGGTGATCTGTTCCAGCGTCCACTGCGACAGCACGCAAATCGCGGTCAGCAGCAGCTTTTTATCGGCCACCACGGCTTTCTCCTGTGCCTCGGTCAGCTCAGCCAGCAAGGGCTGGGTGTCTGCGATGCGCCTGGCGAGGTCGGCGAAATCCATCTTGAGCGCGCGGCAGATCGCGTCTATGCGCGACAGCGGCATGTCTCCCTTGGCCAGCATGCGCTTGACGCTGGACTCGGCCATGCCCAGCTTGGCGGCCAGGTCGGCGTAGGTCATGCGCGCGGCCTTGAGTTCTTTTTTGAGGACGGTGACGAGGTCGGCGGTGGTGCTCATGGGTATCGATTATCAGTACTTTGAGTTTGAAGCGGCTCCACCACGCTGAATTTTGATGCCAGGAGTTCATCTCGATCGGCAAAGTGCCGCTCACTTGCAGATACACAGAGAGGCATTTCAGCATGCAGACCACACCATCCATTCTTCACCGCCGGGTTGAGCCGCTGCCGTGGCACACGCGTCCCGCGGCCCTGGCCTGGCGCCGCGAATGCGCGCTGGCCGGTGTCTTTCTTGTGCTGCTGGCGGCCGCGTTGCTGGGCCGCTCGGTGGCGCAGCCCGCGCACTACCACGACTTTGCCGACCAGCGCAGCTGGGGCTGGCTGCCGCACGCGATGGACGTCCTCAGCAACCTGCCCTTCGCGCTATGGGGCATGGTGGGCATCTGGGCGCTGCTGCGGGCTGTTCGTGTGCAGGTCGTCAGCGCGCCGGCGGCGGCCATGGCCGGGCTTTTCTTCGGCGGCCTGTGGGTGACGGCAGCGGTGTCCGCGGCCTACCATCTGCAGCCCGGCGATGCCGGCCTGGCATGGGACCGCGGCGGCATGGTGCTGGCCTTTGCCGGGCTGCTGGGTTTGGCCGCGATGCGCGCCGTCAGCGCGCGTGCCGGGATGGCGCTGGCCACGGCCGTGCTCGTATTGGGCCCGCTTTCGGTCTATGCCTGGTCGCTGAGCGGCAATGTGTTGCCCTGGGCGGTGCTGCAAGGAGGCGGCATGGTGCTCATCCTGGTGTTTGCCTGTTTGCGCCCAGCCCAGGCCTGGGAACTTCCGGTGCGCTGGGGCCTGGTGATCGCGATCTATGCGCTGGCCAAGTTGTTCGAGCTCGGCGACCACGCGGTTTACGGATGGACCGGTCACCTGGTGTCGGGCCACAGCCTCAAGCATGTGGTGGCTGCCTGTGCTGCCTGGCCTGTGGTGTCGGCGCTGCTGACGGCGCGGGAAATCAGGGCAGAATGCCATGCACCATCCAGAAACAGAGCGGGCCAGTCGTTCAAGCGCGCAGCCCGCCGCACAACAACCGAAACGAGGAGTCAAGCATGAGTGTTGATACGGCCACCCCGGTGTCGCCACCGCCTGTCCAGGGGCATCCGAACCAGTTCGCGCTGCTCAAGCAGCGCCGCTTCGCCCCCTTTTTCTGGACGCAGTTCTCCGGCGCGGCCAATGACAACCTCTTCAAGTTCGCCTTCACCGTGATGGTGACCTACCAGCTCAGTGTGAGCTGGCTGCCGCCCGCGCTGGCCGGGCTGGCGATAGGCGCGCTGTTCATCCTGCCCTTCCTGCTGTTCTCGGCCACCAGCGGCCAGGTGACCGACAAGTTCGAGAAGACCCGCGTGATCCGCTTCGTGAAGAACCTGGAGGTGGTGATCATGCTGATCGCCGCTGTCGGCTTCATGAGCAGCAATCCCAACGTCCAGGTGCTGGTGCTGCTCGGCTGCACCTTTTTGATGGGGCTGCATTCCACCATCTTCGGCCCGGTCAAATTCGCCTACCTGCCGCAGGCGCTCAACGAGCGCGAGCTGACGGGTGGCAACGGCATGGTCGAGATGGGCACTTTTGTCGCCATCCTGCTAGGCCAGGTCGTGGGCGGGCTCATGGTGGCCGTGCCGCATGTCGGGCCCGACTATGTGGCCATGGCCTGCGTGGGCCTGGCCTTGCTGGGCCGGCTGGTCGCGCAGTTCATTCCGCTCACGCCGGCGACCGACCCGGATTTGAAGATCAACTGGAACCCCGTCACCGAAACCTGGCGCAACCTCAAGCTTGCGAACGACAACCTGGTGGTGTTCCGCTCCATGTTGGGCATCAGTTGGATGTGGTTCTTCGGCGCTGTCTTTCTGAGCCAGTTCCCGAGCTTTGCCAAGGAAGTGCTGCATGGCAACGAACAGGTGGCATCCCTGCTGCTGGTCGTTTTCTCCATCGGCATCGCCACCGGCTCCCTGCTGTGCGAAGTGCTCAGCAAGCGCCATGTGGAGATCGGCCTGGTGCCGGTGGGCGCCATCGGCATGAGCGTGTTCGCGGTGGACCTGTATTTCGCCTCGCGCGGCCTGCCCGCCGTGCCCATCATGAGCGTGGGCGAATTCATGTCGCAGCATGCGCACTGGCGCGTGATGGTTGACCTCGCGCTGCTGAGCCTGTTCGCGGGCCTGTACAGCGTGCCCATGTATGCCCTGATCCAGCTGCGCAGCCAGCCCACGCACCGTGCCCGCATCATCGCGGCGAACAATATTCTGAATGCGCTGTTCATGATCGTCAGCGCCATCCTGGCCGGCGCCCTGCTCAAGGCTGGCTTCAGCATTCCGCAGATCTTTTTGTTCGTGGGACTGGCCAATGCGGTGGTGGCCTTCTACATCTTCATGCTGGTGCCCGAATACCTGTTGCGCTTCATCGCGCTGATTGCCTCGCGCCTGGTCTACCGCTTCAAGATCACCGGCGACGACAACATCCCGGCCCAAGGCGCGGCCGTGCTGACCTGCAACCACGTGAGTTTTGTCGACCCGGTGCTGCTGATGGCCGCGAGCCCGCGCCCCATCTACTTCGTGATGGACCATCGCATCTTCAAAATGCCGGTGCTGGGTTGGCTGTTCCGCCTGGCCAAGGCCATTCCCATCGCGCCGCGCACCGAAGACCCGGTGTTGTACGAAGCGGCTTTCGAGGCTGCCGCCAAGGTACTGCGCGATGGCGACCTGCTGGCCATCTTCCCGGAAGGCGGCATCACCAAAAACGGTGAACTCCAGGCCTTCAAGGGCGGCGTCATGAAGATCCTGGAAAACGCCGAGCGCGACGGCCTGCAGGTGCCGGTGGTGCCCATGGCGCTGACCAATCTCTGGGGCTCCTTCTTCAGCCGGGTGGAAAAAGGCACGGCCATGGTCAAGCCATTTCGTCGCGGCATGTTCAGCCGCGTGGGACTGAATGTCGGGCCCGCCCTGGCGGCGACCGAGGTACAGCCTGAGCCCCTGCGCGCACGGATTGCCGCGTTGCTGCAAGCTTAGAAGTATCGAAATTCGATGCTTTTTGGTGATTTGGAGGAAACTGTATCGACATTTGCATGACTTTGGGGCAGCGAGGGGCACATTGAGGGCTCCTCAACAACCGCAAAGGTTTTTATGCAGACGCTGATACATCGTGACTCCAAGCCCTGGCAATTTCAGGTCTGGGCTTCTTTCCTGATCGCCGTTTTTCTCTGCGCCGTGGGCTTGTCCTACCTGCCCGGCAAAGACCTGGACCGCGCTTTCATGGTCATGGGTTATTTCTTCTGCCTGTCGGCGGCCTTTGTGCTGGCCAAGTATGTGCGCGACCAGCAGCAAAGCAAGGCTGAGGGCAAGCTGGCCGACACGCCCATGTTCAAGCTGGTGGTGTGGGGCGGCTTTTTCCTGGCCATGTCGCTGACCGGCTGGGGCTTGTGGCGCATGGAGATCAACGAGACCTACAAGGCTTTCCTGGGCGTGAGCTGGCTCTACCTGATCACCTGTAGCTTCACCCTGGCCAAGACCCTGCGCGACAGCCATGAAGCCGACCTCAGCGAAGCCCGCATGGGCCGCGCCGCTCGCAGCCATGCGGCCAGCGAATAACACAGCACACAAAAAAGGATTCATCATGAAAAACCGATTTGCTACCTATGTAGCCGCTGTTTGCATCGCCCTGGCGGGTACCGCCTCGTTCAATGCGCAGGCCCAATCAGAGGCCTCGGCCCTGAGCGCAGTGTCCACCTTGCCCCTGGCCTCCGTCGTGGTCGGGGCCAGCGCCACAGCGGGCTCTGTGGTGGCCATTCCGGTGGTGTTGTCCACGGCGGGCGCCGTGCTGGTGGTTAAAACCGTGGAAAGCACGGCCCGCGGAACGTTGTATGTGCTGGAGCGCGCCTCCGATGGCGCCCGTGCCAGCATCGAGGTGGTGGGCAAGGGTGTGGCCGGCGCGTCCATGGTTGCCGGCACAGTGGTGACCGTCAGCGTGGTGGGTGCTGGCGTGGTGCTGTCGGCGGCCGGGGAGGCGATTGCCTTTATCCCCAACGCCTTGGGCCGTGCCTTGCTGCACAACGAGCGCTTGACCCCCTGAGCCGGAGCCAACCCGTCATGAAAATCCCGAAAGCGTTTTCTTCGCTGTTGCTCGCAGCCGCCGTGCTGGCCGCGGCGCCGACCGCTCACGCAGGACGTTCCTGCGAAGCGCGCAAGACCACGCCTCAGACCGTCGAGCGCGCCATGGTGCTGGCTGAAAAGACGCTGGCCTCACTCAATGCCAGCGGCGAGAAAGTCGTGCTGCTGGCACGTGCCGGCCAGGACCTCAGCAAATACGGCTTGCGCTATTCGCACCTGGGCCTGGCTTATCAGTTGCCTGATGGGCAGGGCGGTATGACCTGGTACGTGGTGCACAAGCTCAACGGCTGCGGCACCAGCGAATCGGCCGTGTATCGGCAAGGGCTGGGTGAATTCTTCCTGGACGACCTGTGGCGCTTTGAGGCAGCCTGGATCGCACCTTCGCCGCAGGCCCAGGACCAGCTGCTGGCGCTGCTGCAGGACCCGGCCCGGCTCACCGCCATGCACCACAAGCCCTACAGCATCGTGAGTTATGCCTGGGGCCGCAAATACCAGCAGTCCAACCAGTGGGCCATTGAAACCCTGGCGGCCGCTATGGAGCCCGGCGTGACGACGCGCGAGAAAGCGCAGGCCTGGCTGCAGTTCAAGGGTTATGAACCCACCACGCTCAAGCTGGGGCCTTTGACCCGGCTGGGCGGCCGCATGACGGCCGCGAATGTGGCGTTTGACGACCACCCGAATGAAAAACGGTTTTCCGACCGCATCGAAACCGTCACGGTGGACTCGGTCTTTGACTGGTTGCAGCGCGCCCGCATGACGGACGGCAAGCCCGTGGCGGTTTTGAAGTTGTGATGCATGTATTGTTCTGCCTTGAGGAGGAAATCATGAGTAAATCCTTGCGACTGTCCGAGAAGTGGTTCCGCCGCGGTCTGTGGCTGGTGGCATTCGTGTTCGCTGGCTTCCTGATCGGGCTGGGTGGCACCGTGGTGGGCGACCTGCCGAAAGTCGAGAGACAGCTGTCACTCGACGATTACATGGATGCGAACGCCAGCACTGCGGCGCGCAACGCGATCAAGGCCGCCGAGCGCGCCGAGCTGGACGCGCAGGCCGCGCTGGAGCAGGCGCAACTCAAGCGTCGTGCCGCCCAGGCCGATTCGGCCGCGGCGCGCGAGACCTTCAACAACTGGCTGTCCACGCGCCACGCCACGCAGCTGTCCGAGCAGGACCCTGAGCTGGTTTCGCGCACGCGGGCGCTGGATGCGCTCAAGGAGCGCGAGCGCGCGGCCGGCGTGGCCGTTGAAGCCCAGCAGCAGGCCGCGCTGGATGCACGGCAGGGCGCGGCGCGCGAACGCCGCAAGCTCGGCGAGATGGAAGAGGCCGCGCAGGTACAGCTCAATGCCGAATACCGACGCGTGGAGCTGCGTGTCTTTTTGTACCGCCTGGCGCTGACGCTTCCGCTGCTGGTAGCGGCCGGCTGGCTGTTCGCGAAAAAGCGCAAGAGCACCTACTGGCCTTTCGTCTGGGGCTTTATCTTCTTCGCCCTGTTTGCCTTCTTCGTCGAGCTGGTGCCCTACCTGCCAAGCTACGGCGGTTATGTGCGCTACGTCGTGGGCATTGTGGTCACGGCGCTGGTGGGCCGGCAGGCCATCATTTCGCTGAACCGCTACCTCGAAAAGCAGAAACTGGCCGAGCAGCTGCCCGATGCGCAACGCCGCGAAGAGCTGAGCTACGACACCGCCCTCACGCGCCTGTCAAAAGGCGTATGCCCTGGCTGCGAGCGGGCGGTGGACCTCAAAAACACTGAAATCGATTTTTGCCCGCATTGCGGCATAGGCCTGTTTGACCACTGCTTCAAGTGCACGACCCGCAAGAGCGCCTTCGCCAAGTTCTGCCACGCCTGCGGTACCACGGCCGACAAGAAACTGCTGCCGCCTCAGGTGGCGGGCAGCGCGCCCGCATCCTGAGCGCAACGCTCAGACGGGGCGGCCGAAGAAGGGATAACTCGGGTCGTTGTAGCCGTGGCTGGACGCATGGCCCGGCACCACCAGCGCGTTGACAAAGGCTTCGTCGTCCTTGTCCAGCACCAGGTCCACCGCGCCGTACACATCTTCAAGATGGGGCAGCGTGCGCGGGCCGACGATGACCGAGCTGACCAGCGGATTGGCGAGCACCCAGGCCGCGGCGAACTGGCCGGCAACGTGGCCTTTGCTTTCGCAGCGCGCCTTGATCTTCTGCGCGATCACCAGGGATTCCTCGCGGAACTCCGTCTCCAGGATGCGCTTGTCGCCGCTGCCGGCGCGCGTGCCTTCGGCCGGCGGCTGGCCGGGCAGGTACTTGCCGGTGAGCACGCCGCGCGCCAGGGGGCTGTAGGGCACCACCCCCAGGCCGTAGTGGCCGCAGGCCGGCAGGATTTCGATTTCCGGGCCGCGATTGAGCAGGTTGTAATACGGCTGGCACACGGAGGGCTGCGGCACGCCCAGCTCCTTGCACAGGCGCACCACCTCGGCGATGCGCCAGCCGCGGAAATTGGACAGGCCGAAGCTGCGCAGCTTGCCCGCGCGTATCAAATCGCCCAGCGCACGGACCGCTTCCTCGAGGTTTTCCTCGTGGTAGTCGCGGTGCAGGTAAAGGATGTCCAGGTAGTCGGTCTGCAGCCGCGCCAGGATGGCGTCGGTCTGCTGGATCAGCCAGCGGCGTGAGTAGTGGCTCTCGTTGATGTTGTCGCTGACCGCGTTGCCCAGTTTGCTGGCCAGCACCCAGTGCTGCCGCTGGCCGGCCAGCAGCCTGCCCACGTCTTTTTCGGATTGGCCCTGGTTGTAGACGTCGGCGGTGTCTATGAAATTGAGCCCGTGCTCGCGGGCCGAGGCCACGATGCGCGCGGCCTCCTCGAAGGGCGTCTGCTTGCCGAACATCATGGTGCCCAGGCACAGGACGGAGACTTTGAGATTGCTGTTTCCAAGGCGGCGGTATTGCATGGTGATCTTTGCGCGGGAGTGAAGGGAAAGCTGTGATGGTGCCTCAGGCTGGATTTTTACGCTGTGCACCGGCTATTTCTTATCCTGGCGAATGCGCGGGTGGCCGGTATCGGGATGGCTGCCGGAATCCAATGCAGAATTCAACGAGGTATCTGTTTATGATGCTTATCGTATCAATCGGGTGATCTTGTATCTATAAATGCAACCTTTTGGCGGCCTCGCCGCACACTGCGCGCACAAGCATGTGCTTGGGCCTTCGGGTTATGTATGAAGATCAATTCTTCGCTGTTTTCCTTGTCACCTCTTTCGCGTTTGGCGTGCTTGACGCGCCGCACGGCTGTGACTGCTGCGGTGCTGGGCGCCACAACGCTCACGGGCTGCTATGTCGTGCCGGTCCAGCCCAGCCATCCGCCGGTTTCATCCACCGTGTATGTCACACCCGCCGCGCCGGTGCCCACCACGTTTGCGGCGCGGCTGTACCCCGCCAACGAACTGGCCCAAGGCTACGGCATGGTCGGCGCGGTGGTGACCAATGACATGAACGGGCGCGGGACTTTTACCACCAATATCAACGGTGAAAGCTTCAACGGTGAGGCCACACGCATCGCGGGCTCACCCGTGCGCGAAGGTGTGGCCAATGGTTCGGGTAGCCGGGGCAGCTATATCAGCTGCCGCTACCAGATGAACTCGGCCACCATGGGCACCGGGCAGTGCAAGCTGTCCAACGGCGCGCAATTCACCATGCACGTGGGCGGTTGACTCGCTATTGGCCTAGCGGCTCCGCCGCTGCAACCTGCGGGGCCGCCTTGAGGTGGCCCACATACTGCAGCGGCTTGTGAATGCGGATGGAGGGCACGTCGCCCTCCCGCATGTGCAGCAGGTCGCCGGGATTGATCAGGCGCGGGTCTGCATCGGTGAGTGGCAGGCCCGCGCTGCGATAGGCCTCGAGGATGAACTGCGAGCAGAAGAACTGGTCGTTGCGCCCCAGGCCCAGTTGCACGGCCGCGATGCCGCGTATGCAGAAGTCCCGCACCATGGAGGGCACCAGCGGCAATTCGCACATGCGCCGTTCCAGCGCGAAAGGCGCTTGCAGCATCACGCCGACGTAGTTGTATTTCTTGCCTTCCTGGCTGGCCGCGAAGCTGTTGATCTTGAGGGCCTGCTCCGCCGTGATGTCGGGGTGGCGAAAGGCCACCACCGTGGCCTCGTCCTCCAGCAGCGCGTCCACGCTGCGCACCCGGATGCCCGAGCCCACGGCTTCGGCGATCTGCTGGTTGCCCAGGTAGACCGCCGCGTGGCTGACGGGCGAGAGCGTGATCAGCCGTATACCGACCGAGTTGATGCCGTTTTCTGCGGTGAGGATGATATCGCCCGGTCGCAACGCATCTTCCCTGATCAGTTCGCCGCCATTGCCGGGGTTGAGCGCCATGCTCTGGAAACCCAGCGTGGGCGCGCCACTCGTTTCATGCGGTTTGATCGCCGTGGCGCAGCCGCCTAGCGCCAGCATGGCCAGCAGGGCCAAGGCCTCCGCAAATCTTGTGAATCGGCGCATGGGTGTTCCCTCAGTCAAGTGTGTAGGTGTGGGGCAGGAAGGTTCAAGGCGCGGCCCGCTCGACCAGGTACTCTTTGGCGTACCAATAGGTTTCGGGCGACTTGAAGGCGCCCAGTGTGCCTTCTTTTTCGTCCTGGCGCGAGCGCAGGTCCCAGCGCTCGTCAATCACCCGGCACTGCTCGCAGGGCTTTTCTCCGGGGCGGCGCTGCACCAGCGCATAGCGCGTCGTTTTGAAGAGCGCATCCATGTCCTGGTAGTCCACCGGCTGCGCGGCGAAGTAGGGCACGATTTTGGCGCCCGGGATGATGAATTCGTAGCGCTCGAAATGGCCGTTGAAGTTGCTGGGCACCGACAGGGCCTGGCCCTTGAGCAGCGCGTTGGATTCGGCATGGAAGCGGCCCATGTCGCCGTTGAAGGGTGCTGTGACCCAGGCCAGCGCGAACAGCACTGCAAAGCTGCTGAGCGCGGTGATGGGGCGGGTCCAAGCGGGCTTGAACATGCCCGCGATGCAGGCGGCGGCCAGCACGCCCAGGAAGAGCCAGTACAGCGGCGAGTACAGCCATGTGTCCTGCGTGGCGCGCACGCCGCCGTAGCCGATCAGGCCCATGGCCAGCGCGCCTATGAGGCAGATCACCAGCGTCAGGCTGAACCAGATGCGCGCGATGCGCTCCCAGTACAGCGCGATCAGCACAGCCAGCGCCGGCATGGCGGGAATCAAATAACGCGTGGAGCGTTGTGTGGGCGCCATGAACACCAGCGCGAAGGCCAGCAGCCAGATCCACAGGGCTTTTTCAGTGTCGCTGATGGTTTGCGCCGTGCCGCGGCGCTGGCGCCAGGCCTTCCACGCGGCCACGGTGCAGCCGATAGCGACGGGCAGCAGGAACAGCGCGTTGGAGTAATAACCCGTGAGGATGGTCAGGATGCCGCTGCTGCCGCTGAAGGCCGTGGCAAAGTAACCTTTTGACGAGTTCATCTTGCCGGCGTTTTCACCGACGACGAATTCGCGCCAGACCTCGCCCGGCTGCGGGTCGATGGCAAACCACAGGCCGAAGATGGCAAGAGCCAGCCCGCAGATGGCCGCCACCTTGACACCGTCGACGACGATGCCGGGCCGGAGAAGATCCCACGGCGCCTTGCGCGCGCCCAGCAGTTGGTAGCACAGCGCCAGCGCGAAGCCGACCGGCACCACCATGACAAAGGACTTGTAAAGGCAGCCTATGCCGATGGCGATGCCCGCCAGCAGCGGGAACTTCCAGCGCGAGGCCAGCAGCTGCGTGGGCGACCAGGCCATCGTGAAGAAGGCGCCGAACAGCCAGAAGGTCTCGGGCGCGCTGGTCAGGTAGGGCCGGCCATAGCGGTAGGTGCTGAAGAAAGACAGGTACACGATGGCCGCGATGGCGCCCATGGCCAGCGCGTGCCGGCGGCGGTCGGCGGGTGCGGTTTCGCCGCCGATGATCTTCCAGGCCAGCAGCGCCGTCATCAGGGCAATGGCCCAGGTGTAGGCAATGCTGGGCAGGCGCAGGTTGAGCAGCGTCCAGTGCTCGCCCCAGCCGCCGGCCACCATGGCCTGCCAGAACAGCACGGGCGGCTTGGTGTTGCGCATGAAGTCGTAGGAACTCACCAGCGGCAGCCAGTTGCCGCTTTCCGCCGTCAGCCGCGCGATGTGGGCATAGACCAGTTCGTCGCCGTTGCGCGGGATGTGGTCGCCGCCCAGGCCGAACAGATAGCCCAGAGCCACCAGCAGGGCCAGCCCTATCCAGATTCGGTGGGCGGGCAGGCGTGATTTCAGGGGCTCAGGGCTTGTCATGGATGTCGTTGGGCGGTGTGTGCGCAGCCGTATCGGCCTCGATTTTGGCGCGCCGGCGGCGGAAAGTCATGCGGTCGTTGGCCACAAAATTACACACGCTGGACACCGCGATGGCCAGCACATTGGCCAGCAGGTAGTGCATGTACAGCGCCAGCCATTTGGTCAGCAGCGACTGCAGCACGATGGCCAGGCCGGCCGCCATCACATACTTGGAAAACAGGAACAGCGCCGAATGATGGACTTCATGCCGGCGGTCGCGCCAGGTCAGGCGCCGGTTCCAGTAGAAATTGCTGATGGTGGCGACGGTGATTGCCAGCGCGATGGAGTAGTTGAGCCGGTCATGGAAATCCACGATCCAGCTGAACAGATACTCCTGCGCAAGGTACAGCACCGCGACGTTGACGACAGTGCCGCTGGCGCCCACCACGCCGAACTTGATGAAGCGCCAGCGCACCATGGGCTGCAGGCGCTCGGGCAGGCGCCGGATGACGGCCTCGGCAAAGGATCGGAGTGTGGACATCAGGACCTTGGATTCAGGGCGCCGCCAGGCACTCGCGCGCCTTGGCTAGCACGGTGTCAGGCGCAATGACCTTCAGGCACTGGTTGTCGCCGTCGCAGTAGGAGGAGCGGTGGTTGTAGGCGGTCAGGCAGGGTGAGCAAGGCCACTGGCTGTAGAAGGAATGGCATTGCGGCGTGAGCGGCGCGTACAGGCCCGGCGTTTCGGGGCCGAACAGCATCAGCGTCCAGATCGGCGTGAGCGCCGCGAACTGCCCCGGCCCGCCGTCGTTGGTGACCAGCAGGCGCGCCACATGGAACAGTGCCAGCAGCTCGGAAATCGAACGTGTGTAGCCGGTCAGGTCTATCACGGAGCTCGTCGGGCTGCCCGGGAAGGCGGCCTGCACATCGGCCACTAGCTGCCGCGCCAGCGCCTGGTCGTCCTTCAGGCCGATCACGGCCACGGCGCAGCCGTCTGCCACCAGGCCCCGGCACAGCGCAGTATAGGAGTCCAGCGGCCAGGCGCGAATCGGCAAAATGCCGCCGCCGGGGTAGACCAGCACCAGCGGCTTGCCGGCAATCGCGGGGAAATCCTGCGCCAGGCGGGCCTGTATGCCCGGCACCAGCGCCGGGTCCAGTTGCACATGCGGCGGCGGTTTGGCGGCCCCCGTCAGCGCCAGGTTGGCCGGCAGCTTGGACTTGGGTACGGCGGTCGAATCAATCGCGCGCGCCAGCGTGAGGAACTGCGCGCTGATGTGGTGATACGGGTTGTAGGGCACGGGCCGGTTGATGTGCGAGCCGCGGTACAAGCCTTCCTGCGTGTGGCGGTGAAAGCCCACGCGTATGCGAGCGCCGCTGGCATAGGAGAGCAGGCTGCTGATGCGCGAGAACAGCTCGCAGTCAATCGCCACGTCGACCTTCGCGCGGCGCAACTCGCCGATCGCTGTCCACAAGCTGGAGAGCAGGCCGCCCAGGGACTTGTCGTTCACAGTGTGCACATTGGCCGGGTCCACCACCTGCATGAGGTCCAGGATTTCGCGGTTCTTGCCGAATAGCAGTGCGTGCAGCGGCGCGCCGGGGTAGCGCTGCTTCAGCTGCGCGAACATTTCGTGGGCCAGCACCAGGCTGCCCATTTCCGACAGCAGGATCACCACGATGGCGCGCGGCGCCTGGTCGTTGGGGGCGGGTCGGAATGGCCGCATCACGGCATCGATGCCCGATACCGCCGCGCACAACGGTATGCCGACCCAGCGGTCAATCCAGCGCTGCAGATTGATATTCATTACACCCCTCGCTGCCTGTCGGCGCGGAACTGCGCGCTGAATTCGCCAAAACGCCCGGCATCCAGCGCGTCGCGCACTTCCTGCATCAGGTTCAGGTAGTAGTGCAGGTTGTGGATGCTGGACAGCATGGGGCCCAGCATTTCGCCGCAGCGGTCCAGGTGGTGCATGTAGGCGCGCGAGAAATTCTTGCAGGTGTAGCAGCTGCAGGTCGCGTCCACCGGCTGGTCTTCGGTCTTGTAGCGCGCGTTGCGGATTTTCAGGTCGCCGAAGCGCGTGAACATATGGCCGTTGCGCGCATTGCGGGTCGGCATCACGCAGTCGAACATGTCGACCCCGGCGGCCACGCCCTCGACCAGGTCTTCGGGTGTGCCCACGCCCATGAGGTAGCGCGGCTTGCCGGCAGGCAGGCGGTGCGGCGTGTGGGCCATGATGCGCTGCATCTCTTCCTTGGGCTCGCCCACGCTGACACCGCCAATGGCATAGCCCGGCAGGTTCAGTTCGACCAGCGCGTCCAGCGACTCCTGGCGCAGGTTCTCAAACATGCCGCCCTGCACGATGCCGAACAGCGCGTTGGGATTTTCCAGTTTGTTGAATTCGGCGATGCAGCGTTTGGCCCAGCGCAGGCTCAACTCCATGGAGTTGCGGGCTTCGCTCTCGGTGGTGATGTGGCCCTTGGTGTCGTAAGGCGTGCATTCGTCGAACTGCATCACGATGTCGCTGTTGAGCACCGTCTGGATCTGCATGGAGATTTCGGGCGTCAGGAAGAGCTTGTCGCCGTTGACGGGCGAGGCGAACTTCACGCCCTCCTCGGAGATCTTGCGCATTTCACCCAGCGACCAGACCTGGAAGCCGCCGCTGTCGGTCAGTATGGGCTTGTTCCAGCTTTCAAATTTGTGCAGGCCGCCGAACTGCTGCATCACATCGAGGCCGGGCCGCATCCAGAGGTGGAAAGTGTTGCCCAGGATGATTTGCGCGCCCATGTCGTGCAGCGATTGCGGCATCACGCCCTTGACCGTGCCATAGGTGCCGACCGGCATGAAGATGGGGGTTTGCACCACGCCGTGGTTCAGCGTCAGTTTGCCGCGCCGGGCGTAGGAGCCGAGGTAGGCGCCGGCCTTGTCGTCCGGGCTTGTATCGGTCTTCAGAACTTCAAATTCGAGCATCTCGTGATTGTCGCAGGTGTAGGCCGCCGCCTTCGGGGCCCATCAGGGGGTTTTGCGCGCCAGCAGCATGGCGTCGCCATAGCTGAAAAAGCGGTAGCGCTGGTCTATCGCATGCCGGTAGAGCGCCATGATGTGCTCGTAGCCCGAAAATGCACTGACCAGCATCATCAGCGTGCTTTTGGGCAGGTGGAAGTTGGTCAGCAGCAGGTCGACCACCGCGAACTCAAAGCCCGGCGTGATGAAGATGTTGGTGTCATTGCACTCAGGGCCGAATTTGGCATGCGATTCCAGCGCCCGGACCGTGGTGGTGCCCACGGCCACCACGCGGCCGCCGCGCGCCTTGCAGGCGGCGATGGCCTCCAGCGTGGCCGGAGGCACTTCGAAACGCTCAAAGTGCATGGTGTGCTCGGCGATGTTCTCGGCCTTGACGGGCTGGAAGGTGCCGGCGCCCACATGCAGGGTGACGCTGGCGCGCTGGATGCCGCGCGCCTCCAGCTCGGCCAGCACGGCTTCGTCAAAATGCAGCGCGGCCGTGGGGGCGGCCACGGCGCCCGGGTTTTTGGCGAACACCGTCTGGTAACGCTGCTCATCGTCGGCGGAATCGCTGTGGGTGATGTAGGGCGGCAGCGGCACATGGCCGTGTTGCGCCATCAGCGCATAGGGGTCGCTGCTCAGGCGGAAGCGGTAGAGCGGCCCGCTTTCCTCGGGCCAGCGGCCCAGCAGGGTGGCGGTGAAGCCGCCGTCCATCTGCAGCACCGCGCCCGGCAGCGGTTTTTTGCTGACCTTCATGTGGGCGGCGACTTCATGGCTTTCATCCGCATGCGGTGACAGCACCCGCTCTATCAGCAACTCCAGCTTGCCGCCGCTGGCTTTCTGGCCGAAGAGGCGGGCCTTGACGACCTTGGTGTCGTTGAAGACCAGCAGGTCGCCTGGCGACAGCAGGCCGGGGAGTTCGGTAAACCGCCGGTCCACCGGCGGGCTGTTCCTCCCGTCAAGCAGGCGCGAGGCGCTGCGCTGGGCGGCGGGGTGCTGGGCTATGAGTTCTTCGGGCAGCGTGAAATCAAAATCGCCGAGGGTGAAATGCGTCTTCATCGTCATCTTCATGAAGGCACAATTGTCCCATGCCGCCACCTGGAGCCCCCGCCCGCAAAACTGCCCTGCCCGAGGCGGGGGCGCCGGCCGCACCCCCGCCCCGGGCTGAAAAAGCCCCGGCCAAGTCGCCGGCGCAAAAAGCCCTGGAAAAGCTGGGCCTGCGCCGCGACATCGACCTGGCCCTGCACCTGCCTCTGCGCTACGAGGACGAAACCCGTATCGTGCGCCTGGCCGATACCCGCGACGGCGACCTGGCGCAGATCGAGGGGGTGGTGACGCGCAGCGACGTCACCTTCCGCCCGCGCCGCCAGCTGCGGGTGACGGTGGACGACGGCAGCGACACCTGCACCTTGCGCTTCATCAACTTCTACCCGGCCCACCAGAAAACGCTCAGCGTGGGCGCGCGCGTGCGTGTGCGCGGCGAAATCCGCGGCGGCTTTGTCAGCCGTGAAATGATCCATCCGAGCTTCCAGCTGGCCGGAGGCGAGCTGCCGGGCGCGCTGACGCCGGTCTACCCCACGGTGGCGGCCTTGCCGCAAAACTATTTGCGCAAGGCGGTGCTCAGCGGGCTGTCCCGCGCCGACCTGCGCGAGACCATCCCCGCGGAATTTTTCGGCGGGAATGCGCCGCAGCTTGAGTGGAGCCTGCGCGACGCGCTGCGGTTCTTGCACCATCCGGCACCCGATGCCTCGCTGGCCACGCTGGAAGACCGCAGCCACCCGGCCTGGCAGCGCCTGAAAGCGGAGGAACTGCTGGCCCAGCAGCTGTCGCAGCTGCAGGCCAGGCGCATACGCGCGGCCATGCGCGCGCCGGCACTGACGGGCCCGGCCATGCGCGGCCCGCAATGCACGCTGCAAGAACAATTGCTGGAGCGCCTGCCCTTCCGGCTCACGGCCGCCCAGCAGCGCGTGTGCGGCGAAATCGAGGCGGACCTGAAGAAAAACATCCCCATGCACCGCCTGCTGCAGGGCGACGTGGGCGCCGGCAAAACGGTGGTGGCGGCGTTGGCCGCCGCCCGCTGTATCGACGCGGGCTGGCAGTGCGCGCTGATGGCGCCGACCGAAATCCTGGCCGAGCAGCATTTCCGCAAGCTGATAGGCTGGCTGGAGCCCCTGGGCATCAAGACCGCCTGGCTGACGGGCAGCCAGAAAGCCAAGGAGCGGCGCGAGATGCTGGCCATGATTGAGAGCGGCGAGGCGGGCCTGGTGGTGGGAACGCACGCGGTGATCCAGGACAAGGTGAAGTTCAAGAACCTGGCCCTGGCCATCATCGACGAGCAGCATCGCTTCGGCGTGGCCCAGCGCCTGGCCTTGCGCAGCAAGATGACCGCCGACGGCCAGGAACCCCACCTCCTCATGATGACCGCCACGCCCATCCCGCGCACCCTGGCCATGAGCTACTACGCCGACCTGGACGTCTCCACCATCGACGAACTGCCGCCTGGCCGAACGCCCATCGTGACCAAGGTGGTCAGCGATGCGCGGCGCGACGAGGTGATCACGCGCATACGCGGCCAGCTCGCCGAAGGGCGGCAGATCTACTGGGTCTGCCCGCTGATCGAGGAAAGCGAGTCCATCGACCTGGTCAACGCGACGCAAACCCACGAAGCGTTGAGCGCCGCGCTGCCCGGCGTGATGGTGGGTCTGCTGCATTCGCGCATGCCGCTGGCCGAGAAAAAAGCCGTCATGGCGTTGTTCACGGGCGGCCAAATGGGCGTGCTGGTCAGCACCACCGTCATCGAGGTGGGCGTGGACGTGCCCAATGCCTCGCTGATGGTGATAGAGCACGCCGAGCGCTTCGGCCTGAGTCAGCTGCACCAGTTGCGAGGCCGGGTCGGGCGCGGCGCGGCGGCTTCGGCCTGCGTACTGCTGTACTCGACCGGCGATGCGCCCCGGCTCGGTGAAATGGCGCGCGAACGCCTCAAGGCCATGGCCCAGACCAATGACGGCTTTGAAATCGCCCGGCGCGACCTCGAAATCCGCGGGCCGGGCGAATTCCTGGGCGCCCGCCAATCCGGCGCGCCGCTGCTGCGCTTCGCCGACCTGGCCACCGACACGGAATTGCTGGCCTGGGCGCGCGGCCTGGCGCCCACCATGCTGGACCGGCATGCGGAACTCGCGCATCGGCACATCCTGCGTTGGCTGGGCGGCAAGGCGGAGTACCTGAAGGCTTGAGGTGCGCGAAAGTTATGGCGGGCTCGGGATTATTTGCGAGACTTTTTTGGGCAAGTCTGTTCGCTTGATCCTCCAGACCAGTCCTTCCCGGGTTGACTTGGCGCTTCGGCAGGGTTTGTGAAGTGAAACGAACTTCGCATCAAACGCCATTGCGTAAGGAATCATTTGACAACCTTCGGGCAATACCTCAACTTCAGTGCCGACGACCGATGCCGTCCATAGGAGTTGTCCATCAGCGGTATACCGGGCAATCAGATTGTCAGGGCGCTGGTACCAATCGGGCCCGGTGGATCGAACCCAAAATCCGTCGTCACCGCTGCTGGAGACCCAAGGGTAAGAATTTCCCTCCATCAGCCGGAGTGTGATTAGCCGTCGATTTTTCCAATCTAGTAGTTGTGGCCCATACGTCCCCCACCCTGTCCGTTTCGCTTGATCCACGGCATTGATCCATCCTTGTTTTGCAATATAGGGCTGAAAAATTTGGCGGTCTTCCTCTTCGTTCAAAGCAGTCAACTCTGCGGTTGCTTGAACTTTAGGGGCGCTGCTGACTTTTATGTCCAGTGACTTTGGTGACACGTTCGCTTGAACGGTTGTCATGCTGACTAGCTGTGGATGTCCCGCGATACTTTGATCAATACCTACGAGCCGGTCAGCCAAAAGGGTGTGAGGCGAACGACAATCGGAAAGCGAGCGGGCGGGAGGTCTGGATAGGTCTTGACCAGTGGAAGCGCGCTCGGACTGATCGATCGTGGTCAGTCGTGCCAAGACCTTGTTCTGCTGACGATCTACCAGTTGCCAGTCGTTGTATTTGGGGTTGGCCGTATGACCACCTGCCTTGTGGGTGACCGCATACCGTGCCGTCGACACGTCGGAAAAAGATGTTTTGACGCAGGTGTCGGGTAAAAAAGGAGGCTTTTGGGTTCTGCCTTCTGTGACGTATGTCAAGTCCTTATCGCAGTGCGTGTCGCCGATCTTCCCCAGCTCAACGCGAACAAACGAGCCCCCCGATCGTGGTACCAGCCATGACTCGCTGTTTGCGTAAGAATTTCCGGGTTGGGCGCCCTCAAATTTCTGTACTTTGAATTCAACAAAATTCAATTTCCGCTCAGACAACAATTGAAGCACCTGCCGTTTGCGTAAAGATGCCGCTTCATCCAGCACGCCATCGACCGGGTAACTCGCTTCGAGATTTGCCAAGTCACTTTCGCACTGCCTCCATGCGCTTGTCCGAAAATTGGTCTCCTCCGTACTTGCTCTGATGGGCATGGCGATCTTGACTTGATAAAGCCAGCCCCAGAAAGCCACCACGACAAGTATTGCGGGAATTCTGAGCTTCCCCTTGAAGATCAGTCCGGCCGCCGCAATCGTCCCAAACACAACGACAAGAATGCCTCCAATCACAATGGCAAAAATTCCTCCCGCTATACCCGCGGGGTCGCTTGTGCCGGCATGGGCGGACCCCCATAAGCCGAAAAAAAGCGCTGCGAAAGACAATCTGGCAGTAAATCGGATCATTGAAAGTAAGCCTTGCAGTCGCCCCCAAGCGTGCAACCAGTCGCAAATCTACCATTGGTTCTACTGGGCGTCCGGCTAAGGCACTGGTGCCGGCCTCCCCTAAAAAGTAGACAATAAGCCCATGACGCTGACCGAACTCAAATACATCGTCGCCGTTGCCCGGGAAAAGCATTTCGGCAAGGGCGCCGATGCCTGCCATGTTTCTCAGCCCACGCTCAGCGTGGCCATCA
>Ga0209564_1000891_pt1 | contig 39249 bp, 34 predicted proteins | sample AraplaCol_mMF_r2_FD_184272 | JGI IMG/M metagenome (GOLD analysis project Ga0209564, IMG submission 184272) | Arabidopsis root microbial communities from North Carolina, USA - plate scrape MF_Col_mMF_r2 (SPAdes) (version 3) | ecosystem: Host-associated > Plants > Roots > Endosphere | place: USA...
TAGTCCTTTTAGTCGCCCCGCCCGGCTGTGGCCCGGCGGCAACGAAAGTTGTCCTTACTTGCCAGCGACAGCGGCCACGACCTTCTGGGCGGCTTCTTCCATCGTGTCGGCCGAGATGATCGGCAGACCGGATTCGGCCAGCATCTTCCTGCCCAGCTCTTCGTTCGTGCCCTTCATGCGGACGACCAGCGGCACGCCCAGCTGCACGGCCTTCGATGCGGTGATCACGCCTTCGGCGATCACGTCGCAGCGCATGATGCCGCCGAAGATGTTGACCAGGATGGCCTGCACGTTCGGGTTCTTCAGCATCAGCTTGAAGGCTTCGGTCACCTTCTCGGTGGTGGCACCGCCGCCCACGTCCAGGAAGTTGGCCGGCTCGCCGCCGAACAGCTTGATGGTGTCCATGGTGGCCATGGCCAGGCCGGCGCCGTTCACCAGGCAGCCGATGTTGCCGTCCAGCGAGATGTAGGCCAGGTCGAACTTCGAGGCTTCGATTTCGTTGGCGTCTTCTTCGTCCAGGTCACGGTACGCAACGATTTCCGGGTGACGGAACAGGGCGTTGGAGTCGAAGTTGAACTTGGCGTCGAGCGCGATCACCTTGCCGTCGCCGGTCAGGATCAGCGGGTTGATTTCGGCCAGCGAAGCATCGGTTTCCCAGAATGCCTTGTACAGGCCTTGCAGGGCCTGGCGCGCCTGGGCAATGCTGGCGTCGGGCACGCCGATCTTGCGGGCGATGTCGTCGGCGTCAGCGTCCTTCAGGCCTTCGGCCGGATCGACGATCAGCGTGTGGATCTTTTCCGGGGTGTGGGCAGCAACTTCCTCGATGTCCATACCGCCTTCGCTCGAGGCCATCAGGGCCACCTTCTGCGACACGCGGTCCACCACCAGCGAAACGTACAGTTCCTTCTTGATGTCGGCGCCTTCTTCGATCAGCAGGCGATTGACCTTCTTGCCTTCCGGGCCGGTCTGGTGCGTCACCAGCGTCATGCCGAGGATGTTGCTGGCGTAGGTCTTCACCTCGTCGATGCTCTTGGCCACCTTCACGCCACCGCCCTTGCCGCGGCCGCCTGCGTGGATCTGTGCCTTGACAACCCACACCGGGCCGCCGAGCTGTTCAGCCGCCTTCAGGGCCTCTTCGACCGAGAATGCCGGGATGCCGCGCGGAACCGGCACATTGTATTTGCGCAGGATTTCCTTGCCTTGATACTCATGGATATTCATGCGTGTTTCCTTTCGGGTAGGCGTAAAGGGATTGGTAAAAAATTTGGACGAAGGGCTATTGCCTGTTCCATGGGCCGACCGTGACGGTCAGCCCGACGTACCGTTGGGCCGGTGGGCCAGGGTGTCTTCGCCACCTGATGCGGGGGCATCGGCGCGTGACGCGGTCTGGGGGGACGACGCCGCAGCGCCGGCTTTCGGTTTCGGCTGGTGACCATACCAGCGCGGGTAAAACTGGCGAACCACCTCGCCCTCGAAATGGAGCGCGTGGCATCCATGGAGCTGCATCGGCGGTTCGGGATTGGGATCGTCGGCGCCGTCGCGAATCTTGAACACGTCGCCCGCAAACGCCTGGATGGCTGCGGTCGGCAGCACGCCGGCCAGTTCGGTGAGATGGGTGCAGCCCGCCACATGGCCCAGCCGGTCGCGCACGGCCTTGCGGAACCCCTTCATCAGGTTCAGGCCGATCAGCTTGCGGTAAGCCGGGCCGATCGTGTCGCAATGCGTCGGATAAGGCACCCAGTCGGAACATGCCTCGGCGTCCACGATATTCAGGCGCAGATCGATCGTCACGCGCAGCCACAGATCGTGCAGCGGCTGGCCTTCGGGACGGATGCGGTTGCCGGCCAATTCGATATCGCGCGGCTTCGTATCGGTCAGCCGGGCCTCGATGTCCCACAGGCCGTCGTCCCGCAAATACGCTTCGGCCGTGATGGCACGGCGATGTCGCAAGGCACGGTTGACGGGTGGGGAAAGCGGCATGACAGCGGGGCTGAAGCGGCAGGCTGAACGTGGCGGAATTCGGGGGCGGTACTTACGCGGGGTTCGCTACGGCGAACTTCGCGGCTTGCTTCCGTCCGGACAGCCCGGCGCATGCCGGACGGCCGCCTGGGCCGGAGAACTCGTGGAGTTTAACATGCCGCGCTGCTTTGACCGGGAACATCCTGCGCGACAGTCTGTCCGGCCCGGATTGTTGCAATGACAAAGACGTCAAACCCGCTCCACATCAGGGTTTCCGGCTTGCGGCGCGGATCGGCGCTGCGTTGCATCAGTGGTACGACAACTGGCTTGACGTCCGCACGAATACCCCTTATGCGTACGCAGGTATGCAGATGGCCACCCGGTGTTGCTACTCGCCGTCGTAGGCGTCTTCGGCGCCCCGGATGATCTTGCCGATTACTCCCCGCGAAAAGCCCCGCGCCATCATGAACCGGATCTGCTTGGCCTTCGCCTCGGGTGAATCGGGCGGTACACCAAAGCGCTTGCGCCAGACTTCGGCGGCCCGCTCCAGTTCGGTATCGCGCAGCCGGTCCTGCAGTTCGCGCAGTTGATCGTTGCCCAGCTGGTGCGTCTTGGCCTCCTGCATCACCCGCGCCGCACCGTACCGGCTGGCGCGCCGGTTGACCAGGCTGTCGACGAAGCGATCATTCGACAGCCAGTTTTCACGCTCCAGCGCGTCAAGTAAGGCTTCCACTTCCTCCGCCGATTCGGCATGGGGCGCCAGCTTGCGCGCCAGTTCGGCACGGCTGTGCTCGCGGCGCGACAGATAGCCAACGGCGCGGGCCTTGAGGGAAAGCGGAGGACGGGTTCCGGCCATCAGGAATCAGGGAAGCGTTTCGGGGGACAGGGCGCGGGGGCAGAAAACAAAAAAGCCGCCGCACTGTCATGCGACGGCCTTCGTTGCCGGCAGGCGTCAACCTCAGCCTTCGATCTCGGCCGGCGCGCCCAGCGTGGTGTTCGTCGGGGCCACACCCAGCGCCGCGCGCACCTTGTTTTCGATCTCGGCGGCGATGTCCGGATTCTCGCGCAGGTATTCACGCGCGTTGTCCTTGCCCTGGCCGATCTTGTCGCCGTTGTAGCTGTACCACGCGCCCGACTTCTCGACGATCTTGGCATCCACGCCCAGGTCGATGATCTCGCCCTGACGCGAAATACCCTGGCCGTAGAGGATGTCGAAGAACGCCTCGCGGAACGGCGGCGAGACCTTGTTCTTGACCACCTTGACCTTGGTCTCGTTGCCCACCACTTCGTCGCCCTTCTTGATCGAGCCGATACGGCGGATGTCCAGGCGTACCGAGGCGTAGAACTTCAGCGCATTACCGCCGGTCGTGGTTTCAGGCGAACCAAACATCACACCAATCTTCATGCGGATCTGGTTGATGAAGATAACCAGGCAGTTGGTGCGCTTGATGGTGCCGGTCAGCTTGCGCAGCGCCTGGCTCATCAGGCGGGCCTGCAGACCGGGCAGCGAATCGCCCATCTCGCCTTCGATTTCGGCCTTCGGCACCAGCGCTGCCACCGAGTCGATCACGATCAGGTCGATCGAGCCCGAGCGCACCAGCGCGTCGGTGATTTCCAGAGCCTGCTCGCCGGTGTCCGGCTGGGAGATCAGCAGGTTGCCCACATCCACGCCGAGCTTGCCGGCGTACTGCACGTCCAGCGCGTGTTCCGCGTCGATGAACGCGCAGGTGCCGCCCAGCTTCTGCATTTCGGCAACAACCTGCAGCGTCAGCGTGGTCTTGCCCGACGATTCCGGGCCATAGATCTCGACCACGCGGCCGCGCGGCAGGCCGCCGACGCCCAGCGCGATGTCCAGACCCAGCGATCCGGTGGACACCACCTGGATATCCTGTTCGACGTCGCCATCGCCCAGGCGCATGATCGAGCCCTTGCCGAACTGCTTCTCGATCTGGGAGAGCGCGGCGGCAAGCGCCTTCTGCTTCTCAGCGCTTACGCCGGCGCCGGCCTTCTTGTCGTCCATGGTCGTCCTTCAGTCAATGGGTGGTCAATTGGTGTATAAATAGGCCGCATGCGGCGTGGCGCCTGCTTTTCAAGCCTTTTCCGATCAATATCGGAGGCTTTCGAAGGCATTTCGGCGCCTTGACTCGCCAGTCCCGGCCCTGCGCCGGTCCCTTCCGGGACCACTCGCGCGGAATGTCGGGTACTGTATAAAAAAACAGTATGCTTGGCAAGCCCCACCGGCACCGCAAACCGGAGGCCGGCGATGCCGGCCCGAAAAAGGTGACAAGGGTGGAGACAAACCATGCGGATTCTGATCGCCGAAGATGACGACGTGCTGGCAGATGGCCTGACACGGTCATTGCGCCAATCCGGCTATGCCGTCGACCACGTCGCCAATGGCGTGGAAGCCGACTCGGCCCTTTCCACGCAGAATTTCGACCTGCTGATCCTGGACCTGGGCCTGCCGCGCATGCCCGGCCTGGAGGTGCTCAAGCGGCTACGCGCGCGCGGCGCGATGCTGCCGGTGATGATCCTGACCGCGGCCGACGGTGTGGACGAACGCGTCAAGGGGCTCGACCTGGGCGCCGACGACTACATGGCAAAGCCGTTCGCGCTGTCCGAACTGGAGGCGCGCGTTCGCGCGCTGGTGCGGCGCGGCGCTGGCGGCGGCGCCACGCTGATGCGCCACGGCCCGCTGGCCTTCGACCAGGTTGGCCGCATTGCCTTCCTCAACGACCAGATGCTGGACCTGTCAGCACGCGAGATCGGCCTGCTGGAAATCCTGCTCACGCGCAGCGGCCGGCTGGTGTCGAAGGAACAACTTGTCGACCACCTGTGCGAATGGGGCGAGGAAGTCAGCAACAACGCCATCGAAGTCTACGTGCATCGCCTGCGCAAGAAGATCGAGGTGGGTGGCATCCGCATTGCCACCGTGCGCGGCCTGGGCTACTGCCTGGAGAAATTCCAGCCGGCCATGGCCACCCACGGCTGACGCGAACCGCCCATGAGCCTGCTGCGCCTGCCCTGGCGACGCCATCCCGCCGCAGGCACCGCCCCCCTGCCTGAACCCGCGCGCCCCACGCTGGCCGATGCCGCCGCCGAGGATTCGGCGCTGGCCGACGCCCTGCCTCACCTGGAAGAATCGTCGGCCCATCCCGCGCCGCGCTCGCTGTTCGGCGAAATCCTGGACTGGATGCTGGCGCCGCTGCTGCTGCTCTGGCCGATGAGCATCGCGGTCACCTATCTGGTCGCAAAGTCGATTGCCAACGGGCCGTTCGATCGTGCGCTGGAAGCCAGCGCCATCGTGCTGTCGCAGCAGGTGCGCGAAGTGAACGGGCGCGTGACGCTGCAGTTGCCGCTGTCGGCCCGCGAGATCCTGCGCGCCGACGAGACCGACAACATCTATTACCAGGTGGTGGGCAAGCGCGGCGAGTACGTGGCCGGCGACCACGACCTGCCGCTGCCGCCTGAAGAGGAACAGGGCCATGCCGGCCTGGTGTCGATGCGTGACGATCGCGTGGCCGGTAACGATGTGCGCGTGGCTTATACCTATGTCGATCTGAAAAATATCGGCGGCAACCAGCCGGTGCTGGTGCAGGTGGCCGAGACGCTGGACAAGCGCGCCCGGCTGGCCAACGAGATCATCAAGGGCGTGATCCTGCCGCAGTTCGTGATCCTGCCGCTGGCCGTGGTGCTTGTGTGGTTCGGGCTCACGCGCGGGCTGGCGCCGCTGACGGCCATCCAGCAGCGCATCCGCTCGCGCAATCCCGGCGATACCAGCCCCATCGACGAGCGCGCCGCACCGCAGGAAATCACGCCGCTGGTGGCGTCGTTCAACGACCTGCTGGCCCAGCTTGACCAGTCCGTGCAGACACAGAAGCGTTTTATCGCCGATGCGGCGCACCAGATGAAGACCCCGCTGGCCGGGCTGCGCATGCAGGCCGAACTGGCGCAGCGCGAGCAGTCACCCGAGGAACTGCGCCGGTCGCTGGCGCAGATTGCCGGCAGCTCCGAGCGCACCGCGCACCTGGTAACGCAGCTGCTGTCGCTGGCACGCATGGAGAACCTGGCCGGCGCCGGCGGCATGGCGCCGCTGGATCTTGCCGCACTGGCGCGCGATGTGGTCAAGGACTGGCTGCCGCAGGCATGGGCGCGCAACATCGACCTGGGGCTGGAAGCCGACGACCATCCCGTGATGATCACCGGCAACCGGCTGATGCTGACCGAAATGCTCAACAACCTGGTGGACAACGCCATCCGCTACACACCGGCCGGCGGCCATGCCACGGTGCGCGTGACCAGCGACGCCTTCGAGCCATTTGCCTACCTGGACGTGGAAGACACCGGGCCCGGCATCGCGCCCACCGAGCGCGAACGGGTGATGGAGCGCTTCTACCGTGTGCTGGGCACCAACACCGAAGGCAGTGGCCTGGGGCTGGCCATCGTGCGCGAGATCGTGCAGCAGCATGGCGGCGAGGTGGCCATCGACGACAACGTGTACCAGACGTCGCCACGGCTGGCCGGCGCGCGCCTGCGCATTACCCTGCGCCGTACCGCACCGGAAGAGAGCCCGGCATGACCCGGAAAAAGCCCCGCGACCGCATGACGCCGCTGGAACGGCGCGCCTGGCATCACAACGTGCGATGGATCCTGGCACTGCTGGCCGCGTGGTTCGTGATCACGTTCGGCGTGAGCTGGTTTGCACGCGAATTGCGCTTCGACTTCCTGGGCTGGCCCTTTTCGTTCTGGATGGCCGCCCAGGGATCGCTGATTCTTTACGTACTGATGGCCGCGCTGTACGCCTGGCGCATGAACCGCGCCGATGACGACATGCACGCGCGCGAAAACGAGCTGGCCGGCACCGGCATCGAAGCCCACCCGGCGCCACCCGCTCAACCTGACAGCGGCAGCGGCGCACCCCGCCACGACACGGTCTAAGGGTTTCCTCTGGGGCCGCGCCCATTGCTGCGGCGCAAGAACGGCGCCCGGCGCGGCAGCAGGCGGCCCCTGGCCCGGATGCCTCGCAATGCAGCACGCCCAGACCCCGGCATCGGCCCGATTTTCCTAGCGTATACCCCGACGGATTCAGCCCCCTTCGTCCTGAATCTGTCAGAACTCAGTAAGTTTCGCCTCCCACAATCGTTGCAACCTTGCCGCAATGGGCCGGCACGCGCACACGTGCACGCCCCCGACGACGAGGACCCCTTGAAGATTTTCGACGGAAGAACGGAAACGGAGGAGACAACAAATGGCAAACGCGCAAAACGTGGGGGCCGTACCTGCGGCCCACAATGCGCCGATGACGAAGGAAGAGAAAAAGGTCATTCTGGCCTCTTCCCTCGGCACGGTGTTCGAGTGGTACGACTTTTACCTGTACGGTTCGCTGGCGGCGGTCATCGCCAAGCAGTTCTTCGCCGGCCTTGACCCGACCTCGGCATTCATCTTCGCGCTGCTGGCCTTTGCCGCGGGCTTCATCGTGCGGCCGTTCGGCGCACTGGTGTTCGGCCGCCTCGGCGACATGATCGGCCGCAAGTACACCTTCCTGGTAACCATCCTGATCATGGGCCTGTCGACGTTTATCGTCGGCCTGTTGCCCAGCTACGCCACCATCGGCTGGGCGGCGCCGATCATCCTGATCCTGCTGCGCATGCTGCAGGGCCTGGCACTGGGCGGCGAGTACGGTGGCGCGGCCACCTACGTGGCCGAGCACGCACCGCACGGCAAGCGCGGCGCCTACACGGCATGGATCCAGACCACGGCCACGCTGGGCCTGTTCCTGTCGCTGATCGTGATCCTGCTGGTCCGCGAAGCCACCGGCGCGAACTTCGAGGTATGGGGCTGGCGTATCCCGTTCCTGGTCTCGATCCTGCTGCTGGCCATGTCGGTGTACATCCGCCTGTCGATGAGCGAGTCGCCGGCCTTCCAGAAGATGAAGGCCGAAGGCAAGACGTCGAAGGCACCGCTGACCGAGGCCTTCGGCCAGTGGCGCAACCTGAAGATCGTGATCCTGGCGCTGGTGGGCCTGACCGCCGGCCAGGCCGTGGTCTGGTACACGGGCCAGTTCTACTCGCTGTTCTTCCTGACCCAGGTGCTGAAGGTCGACGCCAAGACGGCCAACCTGCTGATCGCCGGCGCACTGGTGATCGGCACGCCGTTCTTCATCTTCTTCGGCTCGCTGTCGGACAAGATCGGCCGCAAGTGGATCATCATGCTGGGCTGCGCCCTGGCCGTGCTGACCTACTTCCCGCTGTTCAAGGCAATGACCCACTACGCCAACCCGGCGCTGGAGCGTGCCCAGCAGTCGGCCCAGATCGTGGTGACGGCCGATCCGGCCACCTGCTCGTTCCAGGGCAGCCCGATCGCCCGCGAGATCGACTTCCGCAGCTCGTGCGACATCGTCAAGCGTACGCTGGCCCAGGCATCGGCCAGCTATGAAGTGGTGGCCGCTCCGGCCGGCACCGTGGCTTCGGTGAAGATCGGCGACAAGGAGATCAAGGCCTTCGACGCCACGGTGGGCAACGGTGTGTTCGACGACGCCAGCAAGAAGCAGATCGCCGACTTCAAGAAGGCAGTCAGCGGCGAGATGACGGCGCACGGCTACCCGACCAAGGCAGACCCGGCCCAGATGAACACGATCATGGTGCTGGTGGTCCTGGTCATCCTGGTGATCTACGTGACGATGGTGTACGGCCCGATCGCGGCCATGCTGGTCGAAATGTTCCCGACCCGCATCCGCTACTCGTCGATGTCGCTGCCGTATCACATCGGCAACGGCTGGTTCGGTGGCCTGCTTCCGACCATCTCGTTCGCGCTGGTGGCCCAGAACGGCAACATCTACTACGGCCTCTGGTACCCGATCATCATCGCTGCCATGACCTTCGTGCTGGGCGCGCTGTTCGTCCGCGAGACCAAGGACGTGGACATCTACGCCAACGACTAAGCGGCCACACACAGACAACAGGCCATTCAGGCATTCGCCGGAGGGATACAACCGGTAACCCTCGCTCAGGATGGCTGGCCTACCGGCCAGCCGCTCCTTCCAGGCAGACCCTCGGGTCTGCCATTTTTTTAGGCAACTGCCGAAGCTTGCAGAAAATTGTCACGAAGGTGTTGACAGGCCGAAAACCGAAGGTATAATTTCGATCTTCGTTGGCGAATTAGCTCAGTCGGTTAGAGCGACGGAATCATAATCCGCAGGTCCGGGGTTCGAATCCCTGATTCGCCACCATCTATTTGAAAAGCCGCAATCCTTCACCGGATTGCGGCTTTTTGCTTTGGTCCACAGGGACGGCCATGGGCACCGAGGCTGCATGCACCGCCCCGCACCGCCCCGCACCAGCCCGCGCCAGCCGTAGCGGACGCAGGCCGCCGGAAGCGTCAGAGCAGCGCCATCAACGGCGCCAGCATCGGGCTCTGCGCGGCCAGTGCGCGCTGTTCGGCCAGCACGCCCTGCAGGATGTCATGCGTCGTGTCAGGGTTCGCCAGCACCACGCGGAACACCGCGATGGCCCGGCCGCCCCACTGCGACGACGTCAGCTGCGTGCGCGACACGAACGACCGCCCGGCGTCGCGCTGCATCTCCTGGATGCTGATCGTCAGCGCGTCCAGCGCCTGCTGGATCTGCTCGCGCTTCTCCGCCGGGGTCGACGCCGACAACAGCGCCGCGCGCACCGCCTCGGGCACGTGGCGGTAAGTCAGGATGCAAAGCTGCGGCCGGCTATCGAGCTCAAAGTCGGGCTGCTGCTCGATCAGCGAGGCAAAGTACTTCGCGTTGTCGATGCCGGTGTCGATCAATCGTGCCAGGCCCTTGCGTCCCAGCAGGTGCAGGTTGGCATAGAGCATCACGGCCGCCGCGCCGCGCGAGCCTTCGAGCGTGTGGCGGCCCAGATCGACCGAGCCCTTGCGCACGATGTAGTTGGCGTGCTGGATGACCTCCTGCGTCCAGGCCGGATCGCGGAACAGCACCATGCCGGCGCCCATCGGCACATAGAACTGCTTGTGGGCATCGATCACCACGGAGTCGGCGCGCTCGATGCCAGCGAAGCGCCAGCGTTCGCGTTCGGACAGCAATGTCGCGCCGCCCCAGGCCGCATCGACATGGAAATGGCACCCGGCTTCCTGCGCCACATCGGCCATCGCGTCCAGTGGGTCGACTGCGCCGGTCTCGGTGGACCCGGCGATGCCGACGATGGCCATCGGCCGGATATTGCGCACCTTCAGGTCCGCGAGCGTTTCGCGGAGCCTGTCGATCCGTATGCGGCCGTCGCCGTCGACCGCTACCGGCACGAGGTTGTCGCGGCCAATGCCCAACACGTCGGCGGCCTTGCGCAGCGAATAATGGCCGCGTTCCGACACCACGATTGCCAGGCCGTCGTAGCCGTAGTGACGCAACGCCGCCATCAGGCCGGCATTGTGGAGGCCGGGGAAGCCGTCGCGTGCACGCAGCACGTTGTTGCGGCTGGCCCAGAGCGCCGCCAGGTTGGCCGTGGTGCCGCCCGCGCAGAACGCGCCAAGGGAATGTTCGGGATTGTGCAGCCACTGCGCATAGAAGCCACCGTCGCGCGAAAAGACCAGCTTGTGCAGCATGCCGATGACCTGGCGCTCCAGGCCTGTCAGCGCGCCCGAGGTTTCCAGCTTGACCACGTTCTGGTTCAGCGCCGCCACGATCTTGGCAAGCGACGGCATGAACGACGGCAGCGACGACGTCATATGGCCGACGAAGGCCGGGGAGGCCACGGGCATCACGTGGCGGAATACATCGTGCAGCAGATGATCGGCATGCGCCTGCGGCGCGGTCGGATCTTCGGGCAGGTCCACCGAGGTGAACTGCGCCTCGCGCGTGGCGCAGGCGCCCACCGGATCGAAATCGGTGCCGGCGAAGAAATCGGCGGGATGCGCGGCGATGCGCCGCTCAAGATCTTCGAACGCGCCCCGGTCCGCGTCGAACCAGTGCAGCGGACAGTCGTCGTCCAGTTGGTGGTCGTGCGAGTTGTCTGACGTCTCCGTCTTCGGCGCGTTCATTTGCATGCCCAGTCAATACCGTCCTGCGCCGGATGCGGCGCTGTTTGGCTGGGATTATGCCGGATAAGGACGCATGCGGACGCACAATGACGGATAGCGACGGACGGGGCCGGACACCGCTGCGGCCAGCGTGCGGCCCAGTTCGCCGATGTGTGTCAGCGTCTCTCGCGGCTGCCGCCGGGAAGGCGGACCAGCGCACGCCGGCGACGCCTAGAACGCGGCAGCATCGCTCCGCCTGCCGCGCGGCTTCATCACCCGCGGAACCGGCTCGCCTTCCATTGGCAGCAGCCGATGCACACGCGCAAACTCCGCAAGATCGATCAGCGAACCCAGCCCCAGCTTGTCCATGATGCTGGCCTTGTGCGAACTGACGGTCTTGTTGCTGATCTCCAGCACATCCGAGATCGCCTTGTTGGAATGACCAACCGCCAGCAGCCGCAGCACGGTCAGTTCCCGGCGGCTCAGCAGGGCCTTGGGGTCAGCCGGATTGGCGGCGGCGCGGCGGAAGGTAGGCAACGACCTCAGCGGGAACGCCGCATAGCCGCTCATCAGCGCCCGCACGGCATCGGCCAGTGCGTCCAGCCCGGCGGCCTTGTCGATATAGCCGTGGGCGCCGCCCAGCAACGCACGCTCCGCCGCGCGCCGCTGCGCCGACAGCACCAGCACGCACGTGAGCGGCCAGGTCGACACCACCTCCTCCAGCACGGCATCGCCGGGCAGGTCGTCGAGTTGCAGATCCATCACCACCAGGTCGGCCGGGCGGTCTCGCAGTGCCAGCAGGCCGGCCGCGCCACCGGTGGCAACACGGACTTCGTCAAAGCCGGAGGCGGTCTCCAGGATCTTGCAGACGGTCTTGCGAACAGCGATATGCGGATCGATAACGATTGCGTTGGGCATGCCAGGTCTCCGTGAACAAGAACAGCGGGCAGCTTAGGCTGTCCAGCGGCTTGCCAGCGGCAGAACGGGCTGAAAATGCGTGTCGAAACTTCCGGGCTTTCTTACGGAAATTTCAGGCGTTGAGCCGTTGCGTCCGCCAGTTCGCGGAAGCACGCGTTTCGGCGCGCCGATCAACCATATCGCCGCTCAGATGACAATCGTGAAATCCTTAAAAATTGTGCGCCGATTTGATCTACGTTACGGTGTGAACACCCTCTGCGTGCCATGATGATCACGTCGCGCCAGTCGCGCGTTGTAGCTTTTCAACCAAGGAGATAGCGCCATGCCCCCGATGTCCAATATCGTGCTCGCCACCGACGGTTCTGCTTTCAGCGACGCCGCCGCACGCTTCCTGGCCGATGGCAAGTTGCTGCAGAGCGGCTTCACCGTGCATGTGATACACGTGTCGCCCGACGTCACGGGCCAGGTGCGCGCCTTCGTCAGCAAGGAAACCATCGACGCCTGGCACAACGAGGCCAGCGAAAAGGCCATGACATCGGTCTGCGCCATCCTTGAAGCCGCGAAGATTCCGTTCGAACGCCACGCGTTGCATGGCTATCCGCCCGAGAAGATCCTGGGTCACGCGAAGTCGGTGAATGCCAGCGCCATCGTCATGGGCACGCACGGACGCGGGTCGTTCTTCGACGCCGTGCTCGGGTCGGTGGCCGGCCGCGTTCTGGCGCAGGCCGATTGCCCGGTGGTCATGGTGAAGGCGGAAGGAAAGGTCAAGCCGCAGGCTTGACGCATCTGCCGGCGCGGCCCGGCGAAAGCGAATGGATCAAGCCGCCCAGAGCGGCGGCTCGTCCATCAGCGCGATCTGTTCGCGCAGTTCCAGGATGCGATCCTGCCAGTAGCGCGCGGTACCGAACCACGGGAACGCGGCCGGAAACGCGGGATCGCGCCAGCGGCTTGCCAGCCAGGCGCTGTAATGCAGCAGCCGTAGCGTGCGCAGCGCCTCTACCAGCCACAGCTCGCGCGTATCGAAATCGGCAAAGTCCTCGTAGCCGGCCACGATGTCGGCCAGCTGGTCCTGCATTGCCGCACGATCGCCTTCCAGCAGCATCCAGATGTCCTGCACCGCCGGGCCCATGCGGCTGTCGTCGAAGTCGACGAAGTGCGGGCCTGGCGTGCCCCGGCCGCGCGCATCATCTTCATCGATCCACAGCACATTGCCGCGATGGCAATCGCCATGCAGGCGCAGCAGGCGCACGTCGCCGGCCCGCTCGTAGCAGCGGTGCACGGCATCGAGCGCCAGGTCCACGGCCGCGCGCCAGGGGGCCAGCAGATCGGCCGGAATGCAGTCGTGGCCGAGCAGGTAGTCGCGCGGGGCCACGCCGAATGTCTCGATATCGAGCGCCGGCCGTGCCTGGTAAGCCGTGGCCGCGCCACAGGCGTGAATGCGGCCGATAAAGCGCCCCAGCCACGTGCGCGTGGCGGCCTGGTCCAGTGCCGGCTCGCGGCCGCCGCAGCGCGGAAACACGGCGAAGCGGAAGCCCGCGTGCGCGAGCAGCGTACTGGCCGGCGCTTCACCCATGCGCAGCGGCAGCGCCGGCACGGCGGGAATCTCCGCATCGGCCAGTTGCTGCACGAACGCATGTTCCTCGAGGATGGCCGCGTCGCTCCACCGGCCTGGCCGGTAGAACTTGACCACCACGGGCGTGGCGTCCTCGATGCCAGCCTGCCAGACACGATTCTCGTAGCTGTTCAGGGCCAGCAGACGGCCGTCCGGATAGAAGCCCGCTGCCTCCAGCGCATCGAGGATGCACTCGGGCGTCAGTCCCGCATAGGGGACATCGGCGTCTGACAGTGGGCTATCCGGGTTGGTCATGGGCAGGTCCGGTCAGGGTGCCGGCTTGCGGCTGCCGCCGAGCAGCGCGGCTTGCGGCGCCGGACGGCGATTGCGGGCCGGTGCCGAAGCCGCTGCATCCTGTGCCGGACGCGGCTGCTGGGGACGAGCCTGCTGCGGGCGCGGCGGCTGCTGCGAACGGGCCTGCTGCGGACGCTGGCCCGCCGGCTTGGCGGCGCCATTGCCCGAACCGTTGCCATTGCCATTGCCGGTGCGGCCGTCGCCGCGAGCCGGCTGCGCGCCCTGCGCGGGACGCGGCTGGCGCGACTGGCCCGGCTGACCGGCCGACTGACCGCCCGATTCCTGGCGCTGCCCTTGCGGAGCACGCGGCGCACGGCGCTCGCCGCCATTGGCATTGCCACCGCCGTTGCCACGCGGCTGGCCGCCACGGCCCTGCTGCGGGCCGCCGCGTTGCTGGCGGCCCTTCTGGATCGGCTCGGCCGCAATGCTCGGGTCCACTTCAAACCCGGGCAGCGCCACCTGTTCGATCTGGCGCTTGATCAGGCGCTCGATATCGCGCAGCAGGCCGTGTTCATCGACGCAGACCAGCGAGATCGCCTCGCCTTCGGCGCCCGCGCGGCCCGTGCGGCCGATACGGTGGACGTAGTCCTCGGGCACGTTGGGCAGGTCGAAGTTCACCACGTGCGGCAGCTGGTCGATGTCGATGCCGCGTGCGGCAATATCGGTCGCCACCAGCAGGCGCAGCGTGCCGGCCTTGAACTCGGTCAGCGCGCGGGTGCGGGCCGACTGGCTCTTGTTGCCGTGGATCGCCAGCGCGGACAGGCCATCCTTGGTCAGCTGTTCCGCCAGGCGGTTGGCCCCGTGCTTGGTACGCGTGAACACCAGCACCTGGTGCCAGTCGTGCTGGCGCACCAGGTGGGCCAGCAGTTCGCGCTTGCGCTCGCGGTCCACGGGGAACACGCGCTGCGCCACGGTTTCGGCCGTGGTGTTGCGGCGGGCCACCTCGATCGAGGCCGGGTTGTTCAGCAGGCGGTCGGCCAGCGCGCGGATATCGTCCGAGAACGTGGCCGAGAACAGCAGGTTCTGCCGCTTGGCCGGCAGCACATTCAGGATCTTGCGGATGTCGTGGATGAAGCCCATGTCGAGCATGCGGTCGGCTTCATCGAGCACCAGCAGTTCCACGTGGGACAGGTCGATAGTGCGCTGGGACACGTGATCGAGCAGGCGTCCGGGGGTGGCTACCACGATGTCCACGCCACGCTTGAGCGCGTCGATCTGCGGATTGATGCCGACGCCGCCGAACATCACCATCGAGCGCAGCTTCAGGTACTTGCCGTAGTTGCGCACGCTTTCCTCGACCTGTGCGGCGAGTTCGCGCGTGGGGGTCAGCACCAGGGCGCGTACCTGCGGACGGGTGCCGCGCGGCGCCGGGTTGCGCGCCGCGGCATCGCCCAGCAACTGCAGCATCGGCAGGGTGAAGCCGGCGGTCTTGCCAGTGCCGGTCTGGGCACCGGCGAGGAGATCGCCACCTTTCAGAATTGCGGGAATGGCTTGCGCCTGAATCGGGGTCGGCGTGGTGTAGCCCTGTTCGGCCACGGCACGCACCAGCTTGTCGGACAAGCCGAGTTCGGAAAAAGACATGAATTGACGCTTCGGCTGCCCGTTACGCAGCAGATGTGCGCCAATCGTGGGACAGCTCGGGTAGATAACCGTACCTGAGGGTCAGGGCCGGCGGGATGGGTCGATTGCCCCCGTTCCCGGGCTGGAAAGGCCCGTAGTGTACCAGTCTGTGGAAACCGGCGCGCCGCTTGTCGACCCCAGGTGGCGCTGCGCTATCATGACGGCCACCCGGCGCCGGAGCGCGCCAGCCCCCTCCCATCGCTCTTCCCCCAATCGCCATGCGGTTCCGTTTCGTCGAAGACCAGGAAGTCACGCTCTTTGCGGCCATCCCCGTGGGTCTGCTGGCCGGCATCGTGACCACGCTGTTCAAGGAAGCACTGGAAGCCAGCGGCCTGGTCATGTTCGGCAAGGACGCCGATATCGTGATGATCTTCGCGGGCCTGGCGCTGGCCTGGCGGGTCGTGATCCCGATGGTGGGCGGCGCCCTGGCCGGTGCGCTGCTGGTGGCGGCCCAGCGTTATGCGCGCACCGAAACCCTGCCCAGCGAATACATGGAAGCCGTGGCGCGCGGCACGGGCCGCCTGCCGGTGCGCATCACGCTGCTGCGTGCGCTGTCGTCGTTCTGCTCGATCGTCTCGGGCAGCTCGGTCGGCAAGGAGGGCGCGATGATCCAGCTGGCCGCGCTGACCGGGTCCATTTTCCCGTCCGGGCGCGCCGACCAGGCCGCCGGCGACAGCAACATGCGACGCATGCTGACGGCCTGCGGCGCTGCGGCCGGCCTGGCTACTGCCTACCACACCCCCTTGTCGGCTGCGGTGTTCGTGGCCGAAGTCGTGTTTGGCGCACTGGCCGTGCAGCGCCTGATGCCGCTGTTGCTGGCTTCGGTGGCCGGCACCATGGTCAGCCAGTGGCACGGCGGGCTGGAACCGCTCTACTCGGGCCTGCATATCGGCCCCGACCTGCTCCAGCAGCCGCACCTGCTGCTGGCCGCCGCCGGCATCGGCCTGATTGCCGGGGTGTCGGGGGCGGTGTTCATGCGCGCCAATACGCTGGTCCGCGCCGGATTCCGGCACGTGCCCGGCGGCCCCGTGGCGCGCCTGGCGCTGGGCGGGCTGCTGGTGGGACTGCTGGCCATCGTGGTGCCGGAAGTGGTGGGCAACGGCTACTACACCATCCAGACGATCCTGCGCAACGAACCGCTTTCGGTTGCGGTCTGGGGCGTGCTGCTTGCCAAGCTGGTGGCTACCGTGGTCAGCATGGGCTCGGGGGCCGTGGGCGGCGTGTTCACGCCATCGATGTTCGTGGGCGCGGCACTGGGCCAGCTGGTGGCGCTGGGCATTCCGGGCGGAACCGCCACGCCCGTGCTGCCGCTGGTGGGCATGACGGCCTTCCTGGCGGCCACCAGCCAGGCGCCGCTGATGTCGATCCTGATGGTCTTCGAAATGACGCTGGCGCCCACGCTGCTGCTGCCGCTGATGATCGGCGCGGTGGCGGCGTACTACACGGCGTCGCGCTGTCAGACCTTGTCGCTCTACAGCGTGGTGGTCGAGCGCGCGCAGGCGTCGGCGGCCGTGGAGCGGGCCCGCGGCCTGCGCCTGGCCGGGCTGTGCGATCCGACCAGCACGGTGATCGACCCCGCTGCCACGGTGGCGCAGGCGGCCGACAAGTTTGCCGAAACCGGCACGCGCTACCTGTACCTGGTGGATGCGGCCGGCACGCTGCTGGGCGCGATCTCGATCCATGCGGTCCAGCGCGCGCAGCGCGAGGCGCCTGACGCCACACTGCCGAGCCTGGGCGACCTGGCGTTCCCCTCCCTGACACCCGACTCGCGCTTGCGCGACGCCCTGGCGATCTTCTCCGAGCACGGCATCAACCGCATCCCCCTGGTGCGCGACGCCACCAGCCGCGAACTGATGGGCACCGTCTCCAAGCAGCGCGTGCTGCAGGAGGCATCCTGCCTGTTCTGAGGCGGCTACGCCACAAATGCCCGGCGCGCGCTTCCCCCGCCCAGGGCGCAAACGGGTAAAATCGCGGGTTACCCTGCCTGCGCGATGGCTGCAAGCGTGATGGCGTCCGGCGCCGGCGGTATTCCAAGAACGATCGCTGTATTTCTTGTCGGGAGCCTTCATGCTGAAGCTGTTGTCGCGTTCGTCGCACATCGCGTGCGCCGCAGTGTTGCTGTTGTCCGCCGCCCCTGCCATGGCGCAGACCGTCCAGACCACGACCCAGACCACCGGGCAGGTCACGACCCAGGTGGCAAACCTGGCGATGGCCGGCACCCCGGTACGCGTGATTCCGGACGATGCCCAGATGGCACGCCTGGAACTGGCGCGTCCGACGGCCAGCGACCCGCTGCAGGCAAAGCTCGACGGCAAGACTCACGGCTTGGCCCCCGGACTGCGGCTCTTCAGCACCGACACCGTGCTGATGAACCCGAACACGGTGGCCGGCAAGAAGCTCAACGTGCGATACAAGCTCGACCTCTATGGGCAGTTGCTGACCGCGTGGGTACTGACCGACGCGGAAGTGAAGGCATGGAAGGCCGCGCACTGACCCTTTCCGAATCAACCTGTTGTGCCCTGATGCCCCCAGGTAAACCACTGAGACCGGCACCATGAAGAAGGTATTTGTCAAAACGTACGGCTGCCAGATGAACGAGTACGACTCGGACAAGATGGTGGACGTGCTGAACGCCACGCAGGGCATGCAGCCCACGGACAACGTCGAAGACGCCGACGTGATCCTGTTCAACACCTGTTCGATCCGCGAGAAGGCCCAGGAGAAGGTGTTCTCCGAACTGGGCCGCATGAAGGCGCTCAAGGCCGCCAAGCCCGACCTGGTGATCGGCGTGGGCGGTTGCGTGGCCAGCCAGGAAGGCGCGGCGATCGTGTCGCGCGCCCCGTACGTCGACGTCGTGTTCGGCCCGCAGACGCTGCACCGCCTGCCCGACCTGATCAACCGCCGCCAGTCCACCGGACTGTCGCAGGTCGACATCTCGTTCCCGGAAATCGAAAAGTTCGACCACCTGCCGCCGGCGCGCGTGGATGGCCCGAGCGCCTTCGTGTCGATCATGGAAGGCTGCTCCAAGTACTGCAGCTACTGCGTGGTGCCCTACACGCGCGGCGAGGAAGTGTCGCGTCCGTTCGAGGACGTGCTGGCCGAAGTGGCCGGACTGGCCGACCAGGGCGTGCGCGAGGTGACGCTGCTGGGCCAGAACGTGAACGCCTACCGCGGCACGATGGGCGGCACCAGCGAAATCGCCGACTTCGCGCTGCTGATCGAATACGTGGCCGAGATTCCCGGCATCGAGCGCATCCGCTACACCACCAGCCATCCGAAGGAATTCACCTCGCGCCTGGTGGAACTGTACGAACGCTGCGACAAGCTTGTGAACCACCTGCACCTGCCCGTGCAGCATGCGTCGGATCGCGTGCTGATGGCGATGAAGCGCGGCTACAGCGTGCTGGAGTACAAGAGCATCATCCGCCGCCTGCGCACCATCCGCCCGGACATGTCGATGTCGTCGGACTTCATCATCGGCTTCCCTGGCGAGACCGATGCCGACTTCGACAAGCTGATGGCGATGGTCCACGAGATCGGCTACGACACGTCGTTCTCGTTCATCTTCAGCCCGCGCCCCGGCACGCCGGCCGCGAACCTGCACGACGACACGCCGCATGACGTGAAGCTGCGCCGCCTGCAGATCCTGCAGGCCGCAATTGAAGAAAATGTGGTGCGGATCAGCCAGGGCATGGTTGGCACGGTGCAGCGCATCCTGGTGGAAGGCCCGGCCCGCAAGGACCCGACCGAACTGCACGGCCGCACCGAGAACAACCGGGTGGTCAACTTCGCGCTGCCGGGCATCCCCCAGGCCCAGCGCGACCGCATGGTCGGCCAGATGGTCGACGTGAACATCACGCAGGCGTTCCCGCACTCGCTGCGCGGTGAAATCGTCGTGCGTCAATAAGCCTTTATGAAGATTCCGACAGCAGAATTTGTCGCCCCCAAGGACGACAACACGCGCCTGCAGAACCTGTGCGGGCCGCTGGATGAAAACCTGCGCCAGATCGAACAGGCGCTGGACGTGACGATCCAGCGCCGCGGCCATCGCATGACGGTGCGTGGCGAGCGCGCGCAGGACGCAGCGCTGGCGCTGGAGCGCTTCTACAACAACGCCAGGGTCACGCTGTCGATCGACGACGTGCAGCTTGGGCTGGTGGAATCGCGCCAGATCGCCGCGCACGGGGCCTACCTGCCCGGCAACGAGGAAAACGGTGGGGCGACGGATCCTGACGACGATTCGCCGGTACTGCACACGCGCCGTGCCGGGCTGCAGGGCCGTACGGCCACGCAGCGCGAGTACCTGCGGCACATCCTGTCGCACGACCTGACGCTTGGTGTCGGGCCAGCCGGCACCGGCAAGACCTATCTGGCCGTGGCCTGCGCCGTGGACGCGCTGGAGCGCGATGCGGTCAAGCGCATCGTGCTGACGCGCCCGGCCGTGGAAGCCGGCGAGCGGCTCGGCTTCCTGCCGGGCGACCTGGCCCAGAAGGTGGACCCGTACCTGCGTCCGTTGTACGACGCGCTGTACGACCTGCTGGGCTTTGATCGCACGCAGAAGATGTTCGAGCGCCAGATGATCGAGATCGCGCCGCTGGCCTACATGCGCGGCCGCACGCTGAACCACGCCTTCATCATCCTGGACGAAGCCCAGAACACCACGCCGGAACAGATGAAGATGTTCCTGACGCGGATCGGCTTCGGCTCGAAGGCCGTGATCACCGGCGACACCACGCAGATCGACCTGCCGCGCGGCCAGAAGAGCGGCCTGGTGGAGGCGCAGCACGTGCTGCGCGAGGTGCGCGGCGTCGCTTTCACACGCTTTTCCAGCATCGACGTGGTGCGCCATCCGCTGGTGGCACGCATCGTCGATGCCTACGACGAATATCACGCCCAGCACAAGGACGCCTGATCTTGACCAAGAAGTCTCCCGCAACAAAGACGCCCGACGCCACGCGCGTTGTCCTGTTCGATGCCGACGGCCGCGCCCGCAAGGCGTCGGCCCACGCGCTGCGCATCCAGCTGGCCGACGGCCGCAGCCTGACGCTGGACCTGTCCCAGGCCACCGACGGCGTGGTGGCGCTGCTGGCCGAACACACCGACCCGCGCCAGCAGGCCGGCCTGCTGATGCGCCCCGACAACGGCGATGCGCTGTCGGTGGCCGTGACCGCCACGCCGATCGTGACCACCACGGGCACGCCGGCCACGCCGGCCGAGGTGGATCTCGACATCCAGTTCGGCGATGGCATCCGCAGGCGCCCGGGCGTGCCGACGCGCAAGCAGATCGAAAAATGCGTGAAGTCGGCCCTGTATGACGATGCCGCGCTGACCATCCGTTTTGTCGACGAGGAAGAAGGCCGCGCGCTGAACCGCACCTATCGCGGCAAGGACTACGCGACCAATGTCCTGACATTTGCCTACGCCGAGACGGCCGACGACCCGGTCAGCGGCGACATCGTGCTGTGCTGCCCGGTGGTGGAAGCCGAGGCAAAGCAGCAGAAGAAGCCGCTGGAGGCGCACTATGCGCACCTGATCGTCCATGGCGTGCTGCACGCGCAAGGCTACGAACACGAGGACGACGCCGAGGCCGAGGAAATGGAGGCCATCGAGACCGAAACGCTGCAGGCGCTGGGCTTCAGCGACCCGTACCAGCCTGTGCGCGAATAAGCACAAAAGGCTGACGCCCGTGATGCCGGCGCCATTGCAATGCTGGCGTCACGGGGCTGCAAGCCTTTTAGTGTATGCTTCAGACGATCTCCACCACGCGCTAGCCGCGACATGAACGACCCCTATCCCAGTTCGAAGCCTGCCAGCTTCAGGCAGCAGGATCGGCCCCGATCCCTTCTCGAACGTCTTTCGGATTTCATTTCCCCCGAGCCGGACACCCGCGCCGAACTGCTGGAAGTGCTGCAGGACGCGCATGAGCGCAACCTGATCGACGCCGATTCGCTCTCGATGATCGAGGGTGTGTTCCAGGTGTCGGAACTGACGGCGCGCGACATCATGGTGCCCCGCGCCCAGATGGATGCGGTCAACATCGCGGATACGCCAGAAGCGTTCATCCCCTACATGCAGCAGACCGCGCACTCGCGCTTTCCGGTGTATGAGGGCAATCGTGACAACATCATCGGCATCCTGCTGGCCAAGGACCTGCTGCGCTATTACACCGACGAGAACTTCGACCTGCGCGAGACACTGCGCCCGGCCGTGTTCATTCCGGAGTCGAAGCGGCTGAACATCCTGCTGCGCGAATTCCGTATCAATCGCAACCATATTGCGATCGTTGTCGACGAGTATGGCGGCGTGGCCGGGCTGGTCACGATCGAGGACGTGCTCGAACAGATCGTTGGCGACATCGAGGACGAATTCGACCTGGACGAAGACCAGGACATGATCCTGCCCACCACGGACGGGGCCTGGCGCGTGCGCGGGCTGACCGAGATCGAACAGTTCAACGAGGCGTTCGGCACGGCATTCCCGAACGATGACGTCGATACGGTGGGCGGCCTGCTGACCAACCACGTGGGCCATGTTCCGCATCGCGGCGAGATCATCACCTTGCCGCCAATCCGTTTCGAAGTGCTGCGCGCCGACGCGCGCCAGGTGCATCTGCTGCAGGTACACCGCGAGGCTCCGGCCGACACGAACGGCGTGGCCGACGCATGAAGCGCGCCGGCACGCCCGACGCCGTGGGTACCCGCCGCGCCGATTTGCTGATCGGCGCCGGTCCAGCCTCCCCCTCTTCCGCACCAGCTGGCGCTGCCCAGCGCGCATCGCGCCAGAGTGTGCTGTTCCGGCTGCTGATCGCCGCAGCACTGGGCGTGGCCCACACGCAGGCGTTTGCGCCGCATGACTGGTGGTGGCTGCAGATCCTGTCGCTGGCCGGGCTGGTGGCGCTGGTCGCCGATACCGCGCGCCCGCGTGCCGCGGCCGCCACGGCCTACGCCTTCGGCATGGGCTGGTTCCTGTCCGGCATCTGGTGGCTGTATATCAGCATGCACGTCTATGGCGAGATGCCGGCGTGGATGGCCGCACTGGCCGTGGTGCTGTTCGGGGCGTACCTGTCGCTATGGCCGGCGCTGGCCGCCGGCGTCTGGCACTGGCTGACCCGTCGCGGCCGTGGCGGCATTCTGGCCGCGCTGGCGTTCGCTGCCGCGTGGGCCCTGTCGGAATGGCTGCGCGGCGTGGTGTTCACCGGTTTCCCGTGGCTGGGCAGCGGCTATCCCCATACCGATGGCCCGCTGTCGGGCTTCGCGCCGCTCATCGGTGTTTATGGCATCACGTTCCTGGCGGCGGCGGCGGCGGCGTTGCTGGTCGTCGCCGTGCGCGCTGCGCTGCGCCGCGCCGAGCCGGGCGCTGCACGTGTCGCCGCCTGGTCGGCCGGGCTGGTGGCCGTCACGCTAGGCGGCGGGATGGCGCTGGCGCCCGTTGCGTACACCACCCCGATCGGCAAGCCCGTCAGCGTGCGGCTGCTGCAGGGCAACGTGGCGCAGGACATCAAGTTCGAGCCGGTAGGCATCCAGCGCTCGCTGGAACTGTACCGCGACATGATCACAGCGGCGCCGGCTGACCTTGTCGTCACGCCAGAAACCGCGTTCCCCGTGATTCTGCAGGACCTGCCGCTGGATATCGCCAGGGATGTGCGCACCTATATGGAGAAGACCGGCACGACGGTCGTCTTTGGTGCGGCGGGCGCCGATTCGCCGGTGGACTTCACCAACAGCGTGTTTGCGATCGGGCCCGAGATGGAGGCGCTCTACCGCTACAACAAACACCATCTGGTGCCGTTCGGCGAATTCATCCCGTTCGGCTTTCACTGGTTCGTCAACATGATGAAGATGCCGCTGGGCGACTTCCGGCGCGGCACGCTGGACCAGCCGGCCGTGCCGGTGCGGGGCATCCATGTGGCACCCAATATCTGCTACGAGGATCTGTTCGGCGAGGAAATCGCCGCCACGCTGCGGCAGCAGGCCACGCCCGCCAATCTGCTGGCGAACGTCACCAACCTGGCCTGGTTCGGAGACACCATCGCGCTGGACCAGCACCTGCAGATCTCGCGCATGCGGGCGCTGGAAATGCGCCGGCCGATGCTGCGCGCGACCAATACCGGCATGACGGCCGTGGTCCGGCCGGACGGCACGGTGCAGGCGAAGCTGCCGACGTTCGAGGTGGGTACGCTGACGGCGGATGTGCAGGGCATGCAGGGCCTGACGCCCTATATCCGCTGGGGCAACGTGCCGGCACTGGCCGGCAGCGTGCTCGTGTTGTTGCTGGCGCTGCGGGGGCGGCGCCGGTTGCTGGATTAACCGACCAGCGAGGTCGCCATCGAGACGGCGGCGGCGGCCACCATCACGGCGATGGCGACGATATAAGGCTTGCGAGACAGCAGCGACATGACCAATCCCCTTGAAGTTGTTATTTCGAGCCCGCATCGCGTTAACGGCCCGCCGGGCTGAAAGCTGACGCTTCCGGCCCCGGCAGGCCCGCAATCCGGCCTGGCGGCCATCTGGTTTGTGATTCGGTGACCGCGTGCTTTTACTGTATACAAAAACGGTATCGGCACCTATCGGACAGTTCTGAAACCCGTGTCAGGATTTACCCGACCCGTTGCGCCGGCCCGACACCCGCTGCATGCACGATTCGTGCCCTGCGATACCGTTTTCATGCCTGTTCCCGGCTGAGAGAGGCCAAAAACCCGATAGAATCCAAGGTTTGGCAAACCCGGCGCGAGACGGTTCGCGCACTTGCCCGCCAGCTTTCCATTTCGTCTTCCTATGCTGACCTTCCAACAAATGATTCTGACCCTGCAGGCCTACTGGGACCGGCAGGGTTGCGCATTGCTGCAACCGATCGATCTGGAGGTCGGCGCCGGTACGTCCCACGTGCACACGTTCCTGCGCGCGATCGGCCCCGAGCCGTGGCGCGCCGCCTACGTGCAGCCGTCGCGCCGGCCCAAGGACGGCCGTTACGGCGAGAACCCGAACCGCCTGCAGCACTACTACCAGTACCAGGTGGTACTGAAGCCGGCGCCCGAGAACATCCTGGAGCTGTACCTGGGCTCGCTGGAAGCGCTGGGCCTGGACCTGAAGCAGAACGACATCCGCTTCGTCGAGGACGACTGGGAAAATCCGACGCTCGGCGCCTGGGGCCTGGGCTGGGAAGTCTGGCTCAACGGCATGGAAGTCACGCAGTTCACGTACTTCCAGCAAGTGGGCGGCATCGACTGCAAGCCGATTACCGGCGAAATCACCTACGGCATCGAACGCCTGGCGATGTACCTGCAGAAGGTGGAAAACGTCTACGACCTGGTCTGGACCGAGTGGGAAGAGAACGGCGAGACGCGACGCCTGACCTACGGTGACGTCTACCACCAGAACGAGGTGGAGCAGTCCACCTACAACTTCGAGCACAGCAACACCGACATCCTGTTCCGCCACTTTGCCGAGCACGAGGGCGAGGCCCGCCGCCTGATGGGCGATGCCGGCGAGAAGAACGAAGACGGCACGCCGAAGCTGACCGACACCCGCCTGGCGCTGCCGGCCTACGAGCAGGTGCTGAAGGCGGCACATACGTTCAACCTGCTGGATGCGCGCGGTGCCATTTCGGTGACCGAGCGCGCCGCCTATATCGGCCGGATCCGCAACCTGTCGCGCATGGTCGCGCAGGCCTACTACGATTCGCGCGAGGCGCTGGGCTTCCCGATGTGCAACAACGGGGCCCGCGCATGACGGCCCGCGTGCGCGGCGCGCTGGCACTGATGGCGTTTGCCGTGCCGGTTGCGCTGTCGCCTGCCGGCAGCGCGTTTGCCGCCGCGCGGACGTCGCCCGCGCCATCGCCCCAGGCGCTGTACCTGCCGTCCGACCTGACCAATATCTGCGAGGCGGATACCCAGGCGCTGCAGCAGGCCATCACGCGGCACTGGCGCCCGTCGCTGTCGTCGATCGACCAGTGGACGCAGCTGGTGCGTTCGTTCTCGTGCGACCTGTCCGGGTCGCGCGACCTCGGCTGGCACCGCGTGCCGCTGCGCGCCTACGAGAGCGCCATCCGCTACCCGCTGCAGTGGGTCGAATGGGAAGAAAACGGGGGGCGCTCGCGCCGCACGGTGCGGACCTACTATTCCGCCGCGCAGCTGCCCGCGAAGATCGATTTCTGGGTGGGCGGGCGCATCGACGAGATCCGCTACGACCGCCGGGCCCATCGCATCGACGCGCGTTTTCCGGCCGCAGGCACCCGCGGCGCTTCCGGCGTGGCCGTGCAATGCGCCTACACCACGCTGCAATTCCGCCAGCAGAACGGCCTGTGGCTGCTGTCTGGCGTGGAACCCAATCTCGCGCCGCGCTGCTGATGCGCGCGCCCATACCTGTTGGATAGATTCATGTCGCAACCCATGACCGATTCGCTGCTGATCGAACTGTTCACCGAAGAACTGCCTCCGAAGGCGCTGGCCCGCCTGGGCGAAGCCTTCGCACAGGGGCTGTTCGATGGCCTCGGCGCACGCGACCTGCTCGAAGCCGGCGCCGCCGTGACGCCCTTTGCCACGCCGCGCCGCCTGGCCGCCCTGGTAACCGGCGTGCGCCGCACCGCGCCGGATCGCGAACAGCGCGAAAAGGTGCTGCCGCTGACCGTGGCGCTTGACGCCAACGGCGCCCCGACCGCCCCGCTGTCCAAGAAGCTGGCCGCCCTGGCAAAGTCGGTGGGCGTGGCCGAGATCGACTGGCAGACGCTGGAGCGCGCCTCGGATGGCAAGGCCGATGCGTTCTTCTACCGCTACACCGCCAAGGGCGCCGCGCTGGCCGACGGCCTGCAGGCCGCGCTGGACGACACCCTGGGCAAGCTGCCGATTCCGAAGCTGATGAGCTACCAGCGCCCGGACGGCACCACGGTGCATTTCGTGCGCCCGGCGCACAGCCTGATCGCCCTTTATGGCGCGGAAATCGTGCCGGTGTCCGTGCTCGGCCTGCCGGCCAGCAACATCACGCAGGGCCACCGCTTCCTGTCGCAGGGCATCATCGAGATTCCCCACGCTGGCGAATACGCGGGCCTGCTGGAATCGCGCGGCCGCGTGATCGCCAGCTATGCCGACCGCCGCGAGCGCATCCGCACCACCCTGCTCAAGGAAGCCGGCGCCGACCAGGTGATCATGCCCGAGTCGCTGCTGGACGAAGTGAATTCGCTGGTCGAATGGCCCGTGGTCTATCCGTGCCATTTCGAGGAAGCCTTCCTCGCCGTGCCGCAGGAATGCCTGATCCTGACGATGCAGACCAACCAGAAGTACTTTGCGCTGACCGACGCCGCCGGCCATCTGCGCAACCGCTTCCTGATCGTCTCGAACCTGGCCACCGACACGCCGCAGTCGATCATCTCGGGCAACGAGCGCGTGGTGCGCCCGCGCCTGGCCGATGCCAAGTTCTTCTTCGACCAGGACCGCAAGAAGACGCTGGCATCGCGCGTGCCGCAGCTTGCCAACGTGGTCTATCACAACAAGATCGGCAGCCAGCTGGACCGCGTGCAGCGCCTGCAGCAGATTGCCGGCCATATTGCCGACGCGATGAATGCCACCGGCGCCCCCGTCGACAAGGCTGCCGCGATGCGCGGTGCCGAGCTGGCAAAGGCCGACCTGCTGACCGACATGGTGGGCGAGTTCCCCGAGCTGCAGGGCACCATGGGCACGTACTACGCGCGCCATGACGACGAGGCCGAGGACGTGGCGCTGGCCTGCTCCGAGCACTACCGCCCGCGCTTTGCCGGCGACGCGCTGCCCGAGGGCAATGTCAGCACCGCCGTGGCGCTGGCCGACAAGCTCGAAACGCTGGTGGGCATCTGGGGCATCGGCCTGCAGCCCACGGGCGAGAAGGACCCGTTTGCGCTGCGCCGCCACGCGCTGGGCATCCTGCGCATGCTGATTGAAAAGCCGCTGGCGGTGTCGATCGACACGCTGCTGGGGCTGACCGAACAGGCGTTCGCGGGCATTGCCACCGTGAAGCCGGCCCGCGAGGCGATCTCCGACTTCCTGTACGACCGCGTGCGCGGCTACCTGAAGGACAAGGGCTACACCACGAACGAGGTGGAAGCCGTGGTGAGCCTGCGCCCGCAAAGCCTGCACGACATCCTGGCCCGCATGGAAGCCGTGCGCACGTTTGCCGCGCTGCCCGAGGCCGAGGCGCTGGCCGCCGCGAACAAGCGCATCACGAACATCCTGAAGAAGACCGACGAGGCCATCGGCTCCGTCGACACGGCACTGTTCCAGGAAGCAGCCGAAGGCGCGCTGTTCGAAGCCATCGAACGCGTACGCCCGGGCGTGGAAGCCGCCTTCGCGGGTGGCGATTTCACCGCCGCGCTGCGCGACCTGGCCCAGCTGCGCGACGCCGTCGACCGTTTCTTCAACGACGTGATGGTGATGGCCGACGACGCGAAGCTGCGCGCCAACCGTCTGGCGCTGCTGTCCACGCTGCACGGCCTGGCCAATCGCGTGGCAGACATTTCGAAGCTGGCCGCCTAAGCTGTCTACAAGCCGCCCCGGAGCCGCCATGCCACAGTCCCTGCCGAAGTTCGTCATCCTCGACCGCGATGGCGTGGTCAACCTGGACAGCGACCACTTCATCAAGACCCCCGACGAGTGGGTGCCGATCGCCGGCAGCCTCGAAGCCATTGCCATGCTGAACCAGGCCGGCTATCGCGTCGTCATTGCCAGCAACCAGTCGGGCATCGGCCGGGGGCTGTTCGAGATGAGCGCGCTCAACGCGATGCACGAGAAGATGTACAAGGCGCTGGCTGCGCTGGGCGGCCGCGTGGAGGCCGTGTTCTTCTGTCCGCATACCGCCGCCGACAACTGCGACTGCCGCAAGCCGAAGTCGGGCCTGTACGAGCAGATCGGCGAGCGCTTTGGCGTGGAACTGCGCAACGTGCCCACCGTGGGCGATTCGCTGCGCGATCTTGAAGCCGGCGTGGCCGTGGGCTGCGTGCCGCACCTGGTACGCACCGGCAAGGGCCTGCGCACGCTGGACAAGGGCGGCCTGCCCGCCGGCACGCGTGTCCATGACGACCTGGCCGCGTTCGCGCGCTGGCAGGTAGCCGAAGGGGCGCACAAGACCCCTGCCCCGACGGCCCACGCGGCGCAGCACGCCCCCTGAGGCACCGTCCGCCCCCTGATTCTCGCCCCCATCGATGACCTTTATCCGCTCCCTGCTGTTCGCGCTGTACCTGGTGGTGCTGACCCCGCCCTACGCGTGCATGTGTTTCATCGTCTTCCCGTTCATGAACGCGGAAAACCGCTTCCGCTTCGTACGCGGCTGGCCGCTGCTGGTGATCTGGGCCGCGCGCCTGATCTGCGGCATCCAGTACCGCATCGAAGGCATGGAGAAGATGCTGGCGATGCTGGACAAGCCCGTGGTGCTGCTGTCCAAGCACCAGTCGGCCTGGGAGACCGTGGCCTATGTGGCGCTGATGCCCAAGCCGCTGTGCTTTGTCTTCAAGCGTGAACTGCTGTTTGTGCCGTTCTTCGGCTGGGCGCTGGGCATGCTCAAGATGGTCCACATCAACCGCAAGGACGGCACCCGGGCGTTTGCCTCGGCCGCGAGGCAGGGCCGCGAGCGGCTCAACGAGGGCGCCTGGATCATCATGTTCCCCGAAGGTACGCGCACCCCGTCCGGCAAGGAAAACCCGCGCTACAAGAGCGGGGGCGCCCGCCTGGCCGTGGAGACCGGTGCCTGGGTCTTTCCGATGGCGGTCAACTCGGGCCGCGTCTGGCCGCGCAATTCGTTCATGAAGTATCCGGGCATGATCACGATCTCGATTGGCGACGCGATTCCGTCGGCCAACAAGACCGCCGACGTGCTGAATCAGGAAGTGGAAGTCTGGATCGAGGCCGAGATGCGCAGAATCGATCCGGAAAGCTATCGCCGTGCAGGGAGCCAGGCCACCGCATGAAGCTGCTGCGTCCCACCGCCGACCCCAACGCGCAGCTGGAGCTGCCGCTGGCCGACGCCACGCCGCCCGTCCAGCCCGCGCAGCAGAACCTGCTCGCGCCGGCGCCCGACGCGCTGCCAGGGACCGAGCGGGCCGGGGACCGAACCGGTGACGTCTGGCCGCCGGTGCTGCCGAACGGCCGCGTGCTGCAGGTAGGCGAACGGACGCTGCACTATTCGCTCAAGCGCTCGTCGCGCCGGACCATCGGCTTCACGGTGGATGATCGCGGGCTGTCGATCACGGCGCCGCGCTGGGTGACGCTGCTCGATATCGAATCGGCCATCCTGGAAAAACAGCGCTGGATCTTCACCAAGCTTGGTGAATGGCGCCACCGCGAGTCGCGCCGCGTGCTGCCTACGGTGCAGTGGCGTGACGGTGCCGAACTGCCGTTCCTGGGCCAGCCGATCACGCTGCGTCTGGAATCCCCGGCCGGCGTGCTGTGTTTCGATGCCGATACGCGCGTGCTGCACCTGGCGCTGCCGGGCCACGCCGAAGAGCAGCAGATCAAGGACCGCGTGCAGGGCTGGCTGCAGAACCAGGCCCGCCGGTTGCTGTCCGAACGGCTCGATGTCTACGCGTCCAAGCTCGGCGTGCGCCATACCGGCTTTGCACTGACCTCGGCCTCGACGCGCTGGGGCAGCTGCACCGCCGACGGCAAGATCCGGCTCAACTGGCGCCTGATGCACTTCCCACTGTCAATGATCGACTACGTGGCCGCGCACGAGCTTGCGCACCTGAAGGAAATGAATCACAGCCCGCGCTTCTGGGAAACCGTGGAATCGATCTTCCCCGAGTTCCGCGACGCACGCGCGCGGTTGCGCGCGCATCCGCCCGAACTGCTCCCGACGTTCTGACGCGCGGGCCAGCCACCCTGGCCCTGGCTCACCATGCATAGCGCGCGCCCAGCCGCAGCGCGTATTGCCGGTACCCCTGGCTGCCCCACTGTCCGCCGATATTCCCCCAGCTGCTCCAGCCGCGTGCCAGCCTGGCATCCAGCCCCAGCTTGAGTTCGTAGCGGTCGCGCGGGAACAACTGCCCCAGCAAGGTATCGTTGAACCCCACCGAAGCACTGGCCTGATCGTGCCACCAGTTCACGGTGGCGTACGGCTGCAACCGCCCGCCATCGCCACGATCCAGCGTGCGGAACAGCCTGACGCCGAGCCGGGTCATCACGCCGCTGGTGTCGCCGCCGTTGACCTGCGTGCCGCCCGGTTCGGTCACGCTGACGCCGCGATGGCGCAGCCATGCCACCTGCGCCTGGGGTTCGGCAAGCCATGATGACCCTGCCAGCGGCAGCGCCCACCCGCCTTCGATCGATACGTTCCACGCCTGGCTCCGATAGCCCACCTTGGGCAACTGGTCGCCACGCACGCTGCTGTCGAACCATGCGTACTGGAACCACGTGTCGACATAGGGCCCCCGATCGGCGGCTGCCTGGCCGAACCAGGTGGCATACACGCCGGCGCCGTAGCCGTTCACCTCGCCGTGCGCCCGGGCGGCATTGCCCGCAGCCAGGCCGTCGGTCCGCACATTGCCGTAGCCCAGCATCGCGCCCACGTGCAGCCGGTCGGCGGCGCCGAACAGCGATCCACGCGCGAAGTCGCCACCGCCGTGCAGGATCACCGTATCGGCACGGGCGCTATAGTCGTTGCCAGGGCTGCCGCTTTCGGCGGTCTTGCCTGCCAGCCGCAGCCAGCCGGCGGGCGCCGACGAAAACGGCAACTCGCCCATCCGGTCGTGCAGGCTGTGCAGGAACAGGCTGGCCGCCGCGTACTGGTTGGCGATGTAGGCCGGCACTTCGGGCCGGTACATCGGCCGGGACGGCGTTGGTGGGGTCGGTGGCGCTGGCGGGGGTACAGGGGGATCGGGCGGCATCGGCAGTTGCTGCGATCTCAGATACCAGTTGCCGTCGGCAGGGTCACGCAGCCCCCCGCGATAGAGCTGGTACTCGTACGGCCCGGCCACGGCGCGCCCCGCCAGCGTGAAGGTGCCGTCCGGGGCGGCGCCGCCGTTGGCCGTCACGATAACCGGGATGCCCTGGTCCGTCAGGGCGCCCTTCCCGCCCGCATTGACGATGCGCAGTGCGGTGGTGCCGGTCACGCGGCCGGCATCGATCACGAGCCGATCCGACGGCGAGCCGTCACCGCCCAATGCCGCGGTCATTGCCAGTGTTCCGCCCTCGCTGTGGTAGCGCTGCAGGGTCAGCGTATGAAAAACCGCGTCGGTGGGTGCGACGAACGCAAGCGTGCTGCCCAGGTTGTCGAGCCGCAGCAGGTTCGAGTTGCCGGTGATCCACCATGTCGATCCGTCGCGCAGAGTCATCGTTGCTGCGGCTGCGCTGCCGTCGGCGGCCGGTGCCGCACGCACCGCACCCCGCAGGTACGTGGCACTTGCATCGACATCCACGCGGAAGACCGTGGGGCCGCTGTCGATTGCCAGCAACAATGGCCCGGTGACGCTGCTGCCGGAAAGCACAATGCTGGCAGGGCCGCTGGCAACCCGGATAGCGGCCCCTTGAGGCGCGGAGAGCGTGCTCGCCGCCACGGTGGCGGTTTGCAGTGTGCCCGTTCCCGCGTCGGACAAGGCGAGCACACTGCCATCGACGCCCGTGCCGGTTGCGCTGCCGTTGACAAAGGCAAGGTGTCCGCCCTGCTCGACCTGCAACGCGGACGTACGCTCGCCAGCGGCCCCCACCGCCGTCCCGTCCGCCGTGATCGTGCTGCCCGGACCCTGCACCGACAGCCCGACGGATCGGGCTTGCATCGTCGTTACGCTGCCGCCGCGCAGCGCAATGGTGCCGCCGTCGAGCGCGCGGACACCGATGGCCGCCGGCCCTGCTGTTTCGATGGTGGTATTGTCGGCCTGTACGCCCGTCGTGCCCTGCGCGAAGATCCCGTACGACGCCGCGCCCTTGGTGACGATATCGACGTTGCGCAGCACAATCGTGCCCTGGCCCTCTGCCGACCCGGAGCCGAACGACGCCTGGCCGGTGGTACGAATGGAGATCCGGCTGCCCTGCCCATCCACGACGACATTCGACACGCCCGCAGTGAGCGCCACGCCCGGCGCCACGTCCCCGGTGGTGAGAATGGCGCTGCGGCCCAGCAGCGTAATCGCGCCAGCCGCCAGGCCCAGCCCGGCCGCCTCCGCCCCGTGCGTGACGATGGACGTATCGTGCAACAGCACCACACCGCCATAGTCGGCGAATACGGCATGGGCACGCTCGCCGGACGTCACGATGTTGACCTGTCCCGAGATGCTGGCCTGTCCGAAGGCATGTACGCCGTTCGAGTGCGCGCCGAGCATCGTCAGCGTGCTGCCGGGCGCTTCGAAACGGATGGCGCCACTGGATTCCGCGTACGCGCCGGTCGAATTGTCACCCTCGGAATGTAGCGATACCGGCCCGGTGACGGTGATCGATCCGCCGTTGGCGGCATGAAGGACCGAAGCATATCCGGCAGCGCCGGTGTCAAAGGTGCCGCCAGCAACGGTGCCGCGGCAATTATCTGCCGTGTAGGACGTAGCGGCAGGAGATGGTGGCGCACAGTCTGCGGCGTGGCCCGCGGACGCACCGAGCGCCATGGCCCACACGCATACCACTGTGCCGCAGGTACTGCCCCGGAAGCATCGCGTCATACAGTTTCCCTTCTGTCAGAGAAAGCCTGTCGCGCGACCTGCGGCGCTGCCGCGCCGTAGTGGACCGGCGTAGGCATTCGTGCAGCTGTCGAAGCAATCGGGAATGTAGCAACAGCGCTGCGTCCGCGCGAGCGCCACCGATGTGAAATTTTCCGAACCGCGAGTTTAGCGCCGCCCCGGCGGGGCGATCAGGCACGATGGCGCGGGCAGGACTAAAATGGCGGACCCTGTTGTCTCAACAACCCCAAGAAGGTCCCCCTATGCGACTCCTCCACACCATGCTGCGCGTTGGCGACTACCAGCGTTCGATCGACTTCTACACGCGCGTACTGGGCATGCAACTGTTGCGCGAGAGCGACAACCCCGAGTACAAGTACCGCCTGGCCTTTGTCGGCTACGGCCCGGAAAGCGAAACGGCTGTGCTGGAACTGACCTACAACTACGGCGTGAACCAATATGACCTGGGTACCGCCTACGGCCATATCGCCCTGGAAACCCCGAACGCCGCCGAAGCCTGCGACCGCATCCGCGCCGCCGGCGGCAAGGTCACACGCGAGGCGGGTCCGGTCAAGGGCGGCACCACGGTGATCGCTTTCGTGGAAGACCCGGACGGCTACAAGATCGAACTGATCGAGCGCAACTCCACCCGCGACGCCGCCCGTCCGTAAGCGACGCGGCGATGTCCACACAACTTATAACAAGGCGCCCGCTGGACAGCACGGCCATCGGACTGATGGTATTGCTGTGCGCCGCATGGGGACTCCAGCAGGTGATCATCAAGGTCACCGCTCCGTTGATGGGCGCCGTGCTGCAGGCCGGCGTCCGCTCTGCCATCGCCGCGCTGCTGGTGTTCGCGTTTGCCGCGTGGCGTGGTACGCCGCTCTGGGAACGCGACGGCACGCTGCGCGCCGGACTTGTCGCCGGACTGCTGTTCGGCGCCGAGTTCTTCTGCATCTTCGTCGGGCTGGGCCACACCACGGCATCGCGCATGGCGGTGTTCCTCTACACGGCGCCAATCTTTACCGCGCTGGGCCTGCACCTGTTCGTGCCGGGCGAACACCTGCAGCGCGGCCAGTGGGCCGGCGTGGGGCTGGCGTTCCTGGGCATGGTGCTGGCTTTCGCGGACGGCATCGTCGCAGCGTCCACGCAGTCGAGCACGCTGCTGGGCGACGCCCTGGGCGTACTGGCCGGCGCCCTATGGGCCGCAACCACCATCGTGGTACGCGGCAGCAAGCTGTCGCACGCCCCCGCCAGCAAGACGCTGCTGTATCAATTGACGGTGTCCGCGGTGCTGCTGCTGGTGATGGCAGTGGCTGCCGGACAGGTCCATCGCGTGGAAGTCACCGGGTTCGTGGTTGCCAGCCTGTTCTACCAGTCGGTGCTGATCGCCTTTGCCAGCTACCTGATCTGGTTCTGGCTGCTGCGCCAGTACCTGGCATCGCGCCTGTCGGTGTTCTCGTTCCTGACCCCGCTGTTCGGGGTGGCCTTCGGCGTGCTGCTGATGCACGACCACGTCGGCATGCGATTCGCGCTGGCGGCGGTGATGGTGCTGGGGGGGATCGTGCTGGTGAACCGGAAGGCCTGAGCGGCCTTCGGTGTTCGTCCCTCCCGGCTGGCGGGAGGGACGCGTGGCGCGTGAAACGGGCCTGATTACTTCGGGAACGAGAACATGCCCACGGCGCTGCGCACTTCGTCCAGCGTCTGCTGGGTCAGTTCGCGGGCGGTTTCGGTGCCCTTCTTCAGGATGTCGAACACGTAGCCCGGATCTTGGGCCAGTTGCTCGCGGCGCTCGCGGATCGGGCGCAGCATTTCCTGCAGGATGCCTTCCACACGGCGCTTGAGTACCATGTCGCCCAGGCCGCCGCGCTGGTAGTGGTCCTTCAGCGCCTGCACTTCCTCCACGTTCGGATCGAACGCATCCAGGTACGTGAACACGACGTTGCCCTCCACCTGGCCCGGGTCCGACACCTTGAGGTGGTTCGGATCGGTGTACATCTTGTGCACGGCCTCGCGGATCTGCTCCGGCGATGCGCCGAGCGGAATCGCGTTGCCCTGCGACTTGCTCATCTTGGCCTTGCCATCGACGCCCGGCAGCCGGCCATGCTTCGGAATCAGCGCGGCGGCTTCGGGCAGGATATCGCGGCCCACCTGATGGTTGATACGGCGCACGATCTCGTTGGTCTGCTCGATCAGCGGCGCCTGGTCCTCGCCCACCGGCACCAACACGGCCTTGAAGCCGGTGATGTCGGCGGCCTGCGACGCCGGGTAGCACAGGAAGCCGGCCGGGATATCGCGGCCAAAGCCACGCGCCTGGATCTCTTCCTTGATCGTCGGGTTGCGCTCCAGGCGCGACACCGTGACGAAGTTCAGATACATCAGCGTCAGTTCGGCCAGCGCGGGCAGGTGCGATTGCACCGTGATCGTGGTCTTGGCGGGGTCGATGCCCACGGCCAGGTAGTCCAGCGCCACTTCAAGCACGTTGCGGCGGACCTTGTCCGGGTCGTGCGCGTTGTCGGTCATCGCCTGCGTATCGGCCAGCAACACGTACTGCTTGTGCGTTTCCTGCAGGGCCACGCGGCTCTTCAGCGAGCCAACATAGTGGCCCAGGTGCAGCGGGCCGGTGGGACGGTCGCCAGTCAGGATGACGGGACGCGGATCGGTCTTGGTCTGTTCGGTCATGAGCGGCGCGATGGCTTCAGGATGTTCGGGTAGTTCAGCGGGAAATTCGAGATCGGTATCGGCGGCGATGTTGGCGCTGCGGCGTCAGGCCGCACCGCGCGCCGGCGGCACGGCGCTGTTGCCGACGATGCGGGCCAGTTCGACATACTCGGCCACCGGCACTTCCTCGGCACGGCGGCCCAGGTCGAAGCCAAGCGCATCGAAGTCCACCTGGTCACGCAGGAACGACAGCGTGTTGCGCAGCACCTTGCGGCGTTGCGAGAACGCGGCGGTCACCACATCGCCAAGCACGTTGGGGTCGCACGCGGGATACGGCGAACGCAGCGTACCGTCTTCGGCACGCGGCCAGGGAATCATGCGCACCACGGCCGAGTCGACCTTGGGCGGCGGATTGAACGAGGCGGGCGGCACGTCGAGCACGTGTTCCATGTGATAGCGCACCTGCAGCATGATCGACAGCCGGCCAAACGCCTTGCTGCCGGGCTCGGCCACCATGCGCTCGACCACTTCCTTCTGCAGCATGAAATGCTGGTCGCGCACGTGATCGGCGAAATCCATCAGATGGAACAGCAGCGGGCTCGAAATGTTGTACGGCAGGTTGCCCACGATACGCAGCGCGCGGCCCGGCTCCTTGAGCTTGCCGAAGTCGAACGCCAGGGCGTCGCCGGCATGCACGGTCAGGCGGTCGTTGTAGCGGTTGCGCAGGCGCTCCACGAGATCGCGGTCGAGTTCCACCACCTGCATGCTGGGCAGGCGTTCGAGCAGCGGGTTCGTCAGCGCGCCCAGGCCCGGCCCGATTTCGACGATGACGTCGTCCGGTTGCGGGTCGATGGCATTGACGATGCCGTAGATGATGCCGTCGTCGACCAGAAAGTTCTGGCCGAATCGTTTGCGGGCCACATGGCCCTGATGCACGTTTGGACGCATAAGTCAGTGCCGGCCGTTGGCGGACGCGCCGTGGCGCCCGCTGGCATGGCCGGCCATGGTAATGGCACACCGGATGGCTTCGATCATGCTGCCGTGCTCGGCCCGGCCGGTGCCGGCCAGGTCGAGCGCGGTGCCATGATCCACCGATGTGCGGATAAAGGGCAGGCCCAGCGTGATATTGACGCCGTGACCGAAGGTGCCGTACTTGAGCGGCGCCAGGCCCTGGTCATGGTACATCGCCAGCACGCAGTCGGCACCGCGCAGATGGCGCGGCTGGAACAGCGTGTCGGCAGGATAGGGCCCGCGCGCGTCGATATCGGCATCGCAGGCCAGCGCCAGCGCCGGCCCGATGACGTCGATCTCCTCGCGGCCCATGTGCCCCGATTCCCCGGCGTGCGGGTTGAGCCCGGTCACCAGGATACGGGGGCGGGCAATGCCGAAGTGGCGCCGCAGATCGTGGTCGACGATCTTCAGCGTCTCCTGCAGCATGGGGATCGTCAGCGCATCGGGCACGGCCCGCAGCGGCAGGTGCGTGGTGGCCAGCGCCACGCGCAGCATGGCATTGTCATGCGCGGGCTGCGGGCCAGCCAGCATCATCACCACGCGCGGCACGGCGGCGCGTTCGGCCAGGTATTCGGTATGCCCCGTGAACGGCACGCCCGCGTCGTTGATCGTGCTTTTCTGCACCGGCGCGGTGATCATGGCCGCAAAACGTCCGTCCTGCAGCCCGTCGATGGCGGTATCGAGCAACTCCAGCACGTAGCGGCCGTTGCGGGCATCGAGCTGGCCGGGCTCGCAGGCCACGCCGAGCGCGACATCCTCGACCACCACATCGCCATCTGCCAGCCGCCGCTGCCACGCATGCGCCACGCCCAGCGACTCGGCGCGCTGCGCCAGCAGGCGCGCGTCGCCGATCACATGGAACCGGTACGCGCCATGGCCCATGCCATTGGCCGCGCCGCCAAGCTGCAGCAGGGCGCCGATCGTGATGTCGGGACCGATGCCGGCGGGCTCTCCGGTGGTGATGGCAAGCGCCAGTGGCGCGGGTGCAGGGTCGGGCATGGCAGGAGCGGCGCGCGTCAGCGCTGCCGGTTGATCCGGTATTCGACGTACGCCGCGCTGCGGAGCTGGCGCACCCAGTCATCATAGGCGGCGCGCAGCTTCTGTTCCCGCACTTCCTGACGGGCGAAGTCCCGCTGCTTCTCGGCCGACACCTCGGTCTCGCGGCGGTTTTCCACCTGGATCAGGTGAACCCCGAACTGCGTGACCACGGGCTCCGAGATTTCACCCGGACGCAGGCGGTTCATGGCCTGCTCGAACTCGGGCACCAGTTCGCCCGGCGACACCCAGCCCAGTTCGCCGCCCTGCTGGGCAGACCCATCCTGCGAATAACGGCGCGCCGCATCGGCAAAATCGGCACCGTGCGTCAGGCGGTCGCGCAGGGTCGACATCTGGCGCTTCGCCTCGGCCTCAGGCATGTTCGGGCCGGTACGGATCAGGATGTGGCGCACCTGGGTCTGCGTGATGTGATCGGCTGCAGCCTGCTGCGCCGGTGCGGCCGTACGCTTGGCAGCCAGCTTGAGCACATGGAAGCCGTTGGCGGATTCCACCACTTCCGGCACCACCTTGCCAGGCTGCAGGTCAACCACGGCATTGGCGAACAGCGCCGGCAGGCGACCGATTTCGCGGAAGCCAAGCGCGCCGCCCTGCGACGCCTCGGGCGCCTCCGAATTGGCCTTGGCCAGTTCGGCAAAGTCAGCCCCGCCCTGGGCCTGCTTGAGCAGGCCTTCGGCCTTGGCCTTGAGCTGCGCCTTCTGGGCTTCGGATGCGTCATCCGGCACGCGCACCAGGATCTGCTGCACGTTGTATTCGGCCGGGCCCACGGCGGCGGGCTGTCCGCTGCGCGCCGCCAGGAAGTTGTCGATCTCGCCGTCGTAGACCTGCACCTTCGAGTCCACTTCGCGTTCGCGCAGGCGAATCACCTGCACCTGCTTGCGCAGTTCGTCGCGGTACTTGGTCCAGGTCATGCCGCTGGCTTCCACGCGCGTGCGCAGATCCGCCGCCGACATCTTGTTCTGCTGCGCGACCGATTCGATTGCACGGTCCACTTCCTGGTCGGTCACCTTGATGCCAGCGTCCTGGGCGGCCTGCGTCTGCACGCGTTCCATCACCAGCCGTTCCAGCACCTCGCCCAGCAGGTCGGGGCGTTCGGGAATCGGGCGATTGGCGGCGCGCAGCTGATTCTCGATCTCGTCGGCCCGGTCAAGCAGCTCACGGCGCGTGATCACGCTGTTGTTGACGATGGCAACGACTTCGTCCACCAGTTGCGAGCGCTTCTGCGCCGGCTGCGGAATGCCCATCTGCGGCTGGCTTGGCGCCACCGTGCTCGTCTGGCTGCCGCCCTGCTGCGGCACGAAGATGCCCTGGGTTCGCGCTCCCGGCGCGCGCAGTTGCGCGGCGGCTGGCGCAGCCAGCGTGACGAGCACCGCGGAGAGCAGCAGCTGCTGCCAGGGATTCAGGCGGGACATAACCGAAAAGGCTTGACGTTTCATCTTGGTCCGTCATTCATAGTGATCGTACGGGGACGTGGGCACCGGTCGCGCGGTCACGGGCTCGTAGCCCGGCACGTTCAGGCGCAG